>ERZ764778.3075-NODE-3075-length-13555-cov-9.808519_pt1 | contig 13555 bp, 7 predicted proteins | sample MGYA00374951_ERZ764778 | MGnify/ENA primary metagenome ERZ764778 (study PRJEB28918, sample SAMN05720193) | bioreactor metagenome | isolation source: Anaerobic biogas reactor | place: USA:Washington, USA | collected 2015-08-08 ...
CTAACATGAAGACCCCCGGCGGATACAGGAACAAATCCTGTTCCCCGGGGGTCTTTTTTTGAATAGGCACCAGGCACTAAACTTACAAACTTATTGAGAACAATCATCCTTAGCAAGATTGATGGCAGGGGGTGATTGTTTACAGTATATTTCCAAATTATCTCTATAGCCTGCAAGCTTAATAGGAGTTAAAATGTATATACAGTAGAAAATATTTGCAGATGAGGAGAGGATTGCTGATGAAAATACATAAGGCTATTACAGCGGTGATTGCTGCCTGTATGATGTTGCTGATGTTTTCTTATGCCGGACAGGCAGATGCGGCAGTTATCGAAAGAGAAGGCACACCGGTTAAGATGGTGCTTACTGATTGGGGTGGAGTGAGCCTAAACCTGCAGGGACAGGAGAAGTATTTTAAAGTTTGGGAAAAGTCCAGCGGTGCTTATACGCGAATTAATTTGGCTTTGACCAACATTGATTCCTTTGATGTTGATGGAAGAAACCTTGTCTATACGATCAGTTCCGGTTCGGCCATGGACGTTTATCTTTATGATATTAAGACCGGCGCCAATAAAGTTATATCCAAGACTTTTACCGCCAAGCGCAATGTGAAGATTTATGGCAATCGGATTGCCTGGGTGGATTATGGCATAGGCAGCGGCGGTATATGCATATATAATTTGACCGATGGCAGTGCAACCAGCCTGCAGCTTGACAAGAGCGAAAAGATTGAGTTGGATCTTACCGATGGTTATCTGGCTTATATCTGCAATAAAAATGGACGTGAATCAGTTTTCTTATACAATCTTACCGATGCCACAACTGAAATTGTATCAGATACGGATTCCAACAAAAGTTCGGTAAGTATATCAGGTACAAAGGTAGTCTGGACGGAAAAACATACCTCCAGCGGTTTGGGGACAGCCAGTCTGTATGATTGGAAATGCGCGAAATGCGGCACTGTGGTAAGGGCAACAACTGCACCGGATACCTGTCCGGATAAAACCTGTGTATCTGATAAATGGATCTGCAAGACTTGTGGACATAATTGGACCGAAGCACTTGTTGCCCCGGCAACCAAACCGGCCAAATGTCCCTCCTGCGGTGAAACTTCGCCTAGTAAGATCTGGGAATTGTTCACCAAGGTAGATACCAGCCAATCTTATTATAATCAGGTTTTTGGCAACTATCTGACCGGAGCCGTCAGTGATGTATGGATTTATGATAAAGCTACCGGTCTAAAAGAACAATTGACCAATGATACGGCCAATCAGGTTCAGCCTGTCATCTACGATAAATATGTTGCCTGGTCTGAAATTTCCTCCGGCAATGCAGATATTTGCCTGTTGAATCTGGAGACGGGAATTTTGAGTAAAATAGCCAACAGTGATCTATCTGAAGTGAGCCCTTCATTGGCAGCTAATCATGTTGCCTGGATTACCCTGCATGGAAATTTAGGCAGCCTGTATGTAGAAAATCTGGAAAATGCACAAGGCTCAGGAAGCGGGCAAATGGCAGACAGTGAAATTAAAATCATGGTCAACGGTCAGCGCTTTTATACTGATCCTGCTCCTTATATAAAAGATGGTCGGACTATGGTTCCCATGCGCAGGGTTTTTGAAATAATGGGGGCTGAAGTAAACTGGAATGAGCCGGAGCGCAGTGTAACCGCCATCAAGGGAAATATAGAAATAAAACTGTATATCGGCAGCCAGACTGCTTACAAGAACGGTCAGCCGGTTCAACTGGATGCGCCGGCGGAGATCATGGCTTCAGCAGGACGGACCATGGTGCCGCTGCGGTTTGTATCCGAATCATTTGGCGGAAATGTGAACTGGGTAGCGGCAACCCGAACGGTTGTGATTAACACCGGTATTTAGAGTTTGCATAATTCAAAAAATCATGCAATACTGTCACTCTGAGCGATAGCGAGAGTCTCGTAAGTGCTGTATATCCCCCCTACGGGGACTACATATGTGACCTAAAGGTAACTTAGGGTTGCTTCGCTAACGCTCAGGATGACATTTAAAGTTGTATATAATCCAAAAAAGTTCATTATGCAAAATTCTCAATTGACTTTTGCAAGTACTGTTCGAAATATTGTCGGTAAATATTTTTCTCGACTGAGTCAGGGAATCACGAAGATGCCCTGGCTCATTTTCATTTATTGGCAAAATAATTGTTGCGGTCTGGCTTGTCTTCAAGCTATAATTCAGATAGACATTAACCGACCTACCGGTCGGTCGGAAAAAATTACAATTATTTTGGAGAGGGGTACAACGGGTGAGAAAGAGCAATAAATCAGCATTTCTGGTCATGATTTTACTTTTAACAATGGTTTTAGGCCTGGGCGGATGCGGTAAAAATACCGAGGTGGTCAAGGAAACCGCGCTGGCGGTATCGGTAACTGCAGCGCAGAAGATGGATTTGGTGCAGAATGTCAGCTATGCGGGTATCGTCCGTGGCCGCAATGAGGTAACTATAATGCCGAAGGTACCGGCACGGGTAACTGCAATATATCTTAAACCCGGGGATCCGGTCAAGGCTGGACAGACAATTATGACCCTTGACAGTAGTGATTTGAATGCCGCCATTCGTCAGGCTGAGGCTGGTGTAGCCCAGGCGGAAGCCGCTTTAAGAACCAATGAGATACGATTGGAAGCTGCCCGAACCAGCTATGATAGGGCTCAGAAACTATTTGCAGCGGGTGCTCTTTCCCAGGCGGATCTGGATAGAGTCAAAGCAGAGTATGATACTCTAAATTCGGGTACTGCCGAGGCAGCGGCCGCTTCAGCCCGGGCAGCCCTGGCCACCGCACAGGAAGCGCTGGATAAATGTAATATCACCTCTCCGATCAATGGGGTGCTGGGCAGCATAAATCTGCAGCTGGGACAAACCGCGAGTCCCACCTTGCCGGCTGCTATCGTCACCGACAATGCGGATCTGGAAGTAGAAGTAATGGTCAACGAAAATGATGTCAGTTACATAGAACCAGGCAGCGAGGTTGATATCCTCATCAACGCAGTAAGTGCAGACAGAATCAAAGGCAAAATTGACAGTGTATCCACGGTGGCCGACCCGATCAAGCGCAACTTTGCCGTTAGAGTAGCGTTACCCAACCCGGACGGCAAAATCAGGTCAGGTATGTTTGCTGAATTAATTATAGATACCATCAGTAAAAAAGATGTCCTTTGCATACCGGTTAACGCCGTCATCCCCAAAGGCGGAAGTTCAATTGTCTATATTGTTGACAAAAATAACAAGGCCCGGCCGGTTGATGTGCAAACCGGGATTAAAAACAACCGCTATATAGAAATCACCAGGGGATTAAGCGCCGGACAGCAGGTGATTACGAAAGGCAACACCCTGGTCAATGACGGTACCCTGGTGCGGGTGATTGCCGGGGGTGGAAAATAATGAAAATCGTCAATTTCGCGCTTAAACGCCCGGTAACCATTACCATACTCGTAACCGTTTTGATTTTACTGGGCTTGTTTACCTATTCAAAGATTGGTTTAAATCTGCTGCCGGACATGAAACTGCCGGTAGCGGTGGTTATGACCACTTATAACGGGGCCGGCCCGGAGGAAGTGGAGCAGGTCAGCAAAACCCTGGAGGGTACGCTGGCCGGTATCAGCAATATCAAAACCATTCAGTCTATTTCCTCATCAGGTTCGTCTCTGATTATTCTGCAGTATAACTGGGGCACGGACATGGAAATGGCGATGACCGATGTCCGTGAAAAGATTGGCATTATTGAAAAATATTTGCCGGCGGATGTTGATAAACCAATGGTCATCAAGATGGACATCAATAATCTGCCGGTGCTGCAGATGGGTATAAGCGGCACAGATGATATGTCGCTGGTACAACTGCAAACCCTGGCCGAAGACGTGATTGAACCGCGTCTTTCCCGTTTGCCGGAAATTGCCTCGGTAGTTATTACCGGGGGAATGGAACGGGAGATAAAGGTAGAGATAGATCCGGTCAAAATGCAAAACTACGGCTTGACTCTCAGTCAGATCAACGCCGTGCTGAAGGCTGAGAATTTTAACATGTCCGGCGGCAGTGTAGCCGAAGGTGACCGTAAATATTATGTTCGTGCCCTGCAGGAGTTTGAGTCACTGGATGATATAAAGCAAGTTGCCATCGCGACTGCATCCGGAAACATCGTTTATCTGGGCGATATAGCTTCCATCACTGACGGATATGTTGACGACCGGCAAATAACCCGTGTAGATCAGAAGCCGGCAGTGGGGATTCATTGTCTGAAGCAAAGCGATGCCAATACGGTTAAAGCTTGTGATACAGTGAAGGCAGAACTGGAAAAGATTGAACAGGAATTGGGCGTCGATCTGAATATCAAAATCGCGGTTGACCAGTCTGAGTTTATCAAACAGTCGATTGACAATACTAAAAAAATGATCCTCGAAGGCGCTTTGCTGGCTATTTTGATGCTCTTCCTCTTCCTGCGCAACGTGCGCAGTACCCTGATCATTTTTACCGCGATTCCTTTGTCAATTATTGCTACTTTTGTACTCCTGTATTTCAACAACAGTACTTTAAACCTGATAACCATGGGTGGCTTGGCTTTAGGTCTGGGGCGTATGGTGGATGATTCTATCGTGGTATTTGAGAATATCTACCGGCATCGAAGTTTAGGCCTGTCCCCACTGGAAGCCGCCCGAACCGGGGCATCGGAAGTGGGCAGCGCTGTAATTGCTTCCACTTTAACCATTATTGCGGTTTTTGTACCGATTCTCTTTACCGAAGGCATTGCCTCCATAATATTCAAACCCCTGGGAGTTACGATTGGTTTTGCCGTGTTCTGTTCGCTGCTGGTGGCGCTGACGGTCGTACCGCTGATGTCATCACGCATGCTGACCGACCGTTCCATGGCGAAAAAAACCGACGGAGGCAGAATTTATCGCCTGACCGAAGGCTTCGGCGGCTGGCTGGACAATCTCGGAGAACGTTACAAAAAGATGGTTGCCTGGGCGCTGGGACACCGCAAAGCGGTTATCATTACCGTAACCGTCCTGATGCTGCTCAGTATTGCGGGAATTCCTTTGGTCGGGGCTGAATTTATGGCGTCGATGGATTCCGGTGAAATTTCCATAGCCCTGGAAATGGATAAAGGTACCACTATCGATCACACCGAAAAAGTGGTGGATCGGATGGAGAAAATTCTGCATGATATTCCGGAAGTAGATACAATATTCACCAGCATAGGCGGCTCCGGCAACATGTTTATAAACTCCACGATTCAGAGTGACCAGGCGGCGATAGCAATAAAGCTGGTTCCCAAGGGCAAACGCGATAAGAGTGTAGCCGAGGTAACCGAGGAAATCCGCCAGGCGGTAAAAGATATTCCCGGAACCAAAATATCAGTCAGTGTATCCGAGACTTACAGTATGGGTTCTGCCAGTTCCGATATCAGTATCCAGGTGCGGGGTGATGATTTGGATGTGCTGCGCGATATTTCCAAACAGGTCAGCGCCATTGTGAGAAATGTGGCCGGTACCCGCGAGGTAACCGCATCTTTGTCCGACGGCAGTCCGGAAATGCAGATAAAAATTGACCGTCAACGGGCCGCCGTATATGGATTGACTCCGGCGCAGGTGGCAGCGGAAATAAGAAACGCCATGCAGGGCAGCGTGGCCACAACCTACAAGGTAGATGGAGACGAGGTTGATGTACGGGTTCGTTACTCCAAGCAAAACCACGATGATTTTGAGTATCTGGCGAACTTGCAGCTGCTTTCCCCCCGGGGTTACCAGGTGGAACTTTCACAGATTGCCAGTTTTAAACTGGAAGAAGGCCCTATCTCCATTACCCGTGTAGACCAGGTGCGGCAGGCGGAGGTAACTGCTGCCCTGCTGAACCGTGACCTCAAGGCGGTTATGAATGACATTCAAAAAGAGGTAAACAAGTTGGATCTGCCTTCAGGATACACAGTTGAATACGGCGGTGCCAATCAAGACATGGTGGAGAGTTTTAAAAGTCTGGCGATGGCTCTGCTGCTTGCAATTATCCTGGTTTATGCGGTCATGGCGATCCAGTACGAGTCTTTCTTTACTCCGTTTGTGATTATGTTTTCCATACCGACTTGCCTGATTGGGGTGGTCGCAGGATTGCTGGTAACCGGCAGAACGTTCAGTGTGCCTGCCTTTATCGGCCTGATTATGCTGGTCGGGATAGCGGTGGCCAACGCCATTGTTCTGGTCGACTATATTAAACGTCTTATTGAACGGGGTATGGAAAGAGATGAAGCCATCATTGAAGCGGGACGGGTCAGATTAAGACCGATTCTCATGACTGCCTTCGCCACCATTTTGGCCATGCTGCCCATGGCCACGGGGCTGGGCGAAGGGGCGGAAACTTCGGCACCGATGGCTACGGTGGTTATCGGCGGTTTGCTGGCTTCAACCTTTATTACCTTGTTGCTGGTACCAGTGGTTTACAGTCTCTTTTCCGACTGGGGCCGCAAGCTGGGCAGCAAATTCTGGAGAAAAGACGAGCCGGATGTGAGCTTGCCGGCTTCAGGGCATACTGAACCGATGCAGCCGTAAGGCATGGAATAGTTCAATAATTAATTATGGAGGGACTAATATATGAAAAAGAAGCTGGCACTCTTGCTTGCTCTGGCACTGTTGATGACAACGCTTGCCTTACCTGTCGTTGCCGCAGATCCTGTACCCCGCGTAATCATAGACGGGCAGGCAGTTACTTTTGATGTAGCCCCGGTAATTGACAATGGACGGGTTTTGGTACCGCTGCGGGCTATTTTTGAACAGATGGGAGCCAAAGTAAGCTGGGATGATGCAACCAAGACAGCCACGGCTGCCAAAGGAGAGGTTACCGTGATAGTCAAGCTCGGTTCCACCTCTCCAACCATCAATGGAGCGGTAAAAACCATTGATGTGCCTGCCAAACTGGTTGAAGGCGGCAGGATTCTGGCACCGCTGCGTTTTGTCTGTGAAGCCTTTGGCGGGGTGGTCTCCTGGAACCAGGATACTTATGTGGCCTCCGTGGATACGACCGGGGAAACGCCTGCCGAAAAGGAAACGATTGCTCCGGTTGAAATGACCCTGACCCTGCAGCAGGCTGTTGACCTGGCCGTAAAGAACAATCCCCAGGTGCAGCTGGCCGCTATCGATCGGGACAAGAAAACTGTTGAATATTCCAAAGCAAAAAATGCTAGTAGTAAAAATGAGGATAATTCATCTTACTATGGAAGGTTAACCGAATATTTAACTCCCAAAATTGCCGAGCGGAAGAAACAACAGGCCGAGCAGGTCTACGATATAACTGTAAATGGGATTAAAATTCAGGTTGAACGTGCCTTTTATGAACTGATAAAATCCAGAGAAAATCAACAGATAGCTGAAAATGCCCTGCAGAGAGCCGATGAACAACTGAAAATTGCCAACAGCAAATATAGTGTGGGCACTGTGGCGAAAATCGAAGTGACCCAGAATGAAGCTGCCCAGGCAGGCGCCCGGGCAGCCTTAACCTCTGCCCAGAGTAACAGCCGGCAGAAAATGCTGGAATTAAACAAGCTTATCGGCCTGGATATGGCAACGGTTATCAATCCTTCCGGGGTTTTTGAATTCAAGGCCGAAAGTTTCGAGTTGCAGTCATTACTGGATAAAGCCGGTCAGGAATCCATGTCCATTATAACTGCACAGAACAATTATGATATTGCGTCATGGAGCTTGGATTTTGTTGTTTCCTATTACGGATCCGGTAATTGGGACGCCCAGCTGACCAAGGAGGATGTAAATTCCACCAGGGTGATGCTGCAGCAGGCCAAAGACAACATGGTTACGACCGTTAATCAGACATATGCAAACTACAGATCGCTGGAAGAACAGTACCAGTACTTATCCAAGGCAGTCGAACTGAGCCGGGAAGCCTACCGTCTCCGCCAGCTTAGCTACGAGGTGGGTATGGCTACTTTTGAGGATGTGCAGAAGGCGTCCGACGATTTGCACAAGGCGGAAGCCGCTTTATCCGAGTGCATTTATAACTACAATACGGTTAAGTCGGCCATGAAATATAATATTTATTAGAATCGACCGAGCTGGTTTAATACCCCGGTCGGTTAAGAACACATATTATGGAGGAGCATGATGCAAGCAAAAAGCCCCAAAGAGATAAAAAGGGATCTAATCCTTGATGCCGCCCTGAAGGTGTTTTCCGAAAAGGGCTACCATAATGCCACCATGAATGAGATAGCAACGGCGGCAGGAATTGGCAAGGGAACCATTTACGAATATTTCGCCAGTAAAATCCAGTTGTTTCAGCAGATGCTGGCCCGGGGACTATATACTTATTTCGAGTCCTTGGAAATGCAAAATCTGCGGCGCAAGACGGTTGAGGAAATGATTCACTCCCTGCTGGAAGGCCATATTCTCTTCTGCCGTCAGCACAGCCGCCTGACTCGGTTAGTCTTTTGGGATACCCAGGTGCAGGATGATGAAGTGAAAGATTGGATGCTGCAGATGCGTAAAGAAAAAGAGGCGCGTTTGCAGAAGATATTGGAAGAGGGGATTGCCAGCGGCGAACTGCGTCAGCAGGATCCCTATATTATGACGCTGGTGGTTACCGGGGTGATCGCCTCCATATGGGCACCGCTGGTGCTGGATGGTTGGGATATCGAGACTAATTATCTGGCTGATGCCATAACCGATGTTATAATGCGGGGAATAAGAAACCAGGTATAAATTTTACATATTGCCAGGAGTCATTATGAAAATCAGCTTGCGATGCAAACTCTCATATTTTCCGGCGGCGGTGCTGGCATTCCTTTTAGTGCTCATTTTGAGCCGTTCAGCGCCAGCCGCTGATTTTATTGATACAAAATTGAATTGGGATCGGATGGAGATCTCCCAGTTGGAAGCAATGGAAATACTACAGGGGTATCCGGACGGACGTTTTTATCCTGAACAACCGGTCACCCGCGCTGAATTTGCCAAAATGCTGGCCGTTGCGTTGGGAGAGAAAGAGGCTGGTCTGGAAATAAACCAAGCTTCCCCTATATTTGATGATACTCCCTTCGATTTCTGGGCCAAGGGATATATAATGGCCGGGGTAGAGCAGGGCTGGCTGCTGGGGCAAGGGACTTATTTCGGGCCGGATGCTTACATAACTCGACAGGAGGCGGCTGTAATTTTAAGCCGTATCCAACCTGGTGAGGAACAACCGTCAGATGATGCCGTGCTGGAGTTTACGGACAGTGATAAAATTGCTGACTGGGCTGTTGAAGGGATCCAAAAAACCACAGAACAGGGATTGATCACAGGTTTTCCGGACGGATCTTTTTGTCCGCTGGATCAATTAAGCCGGGCGGAAGCAGTTCATTTACTGGCTGTGATTATGAATCAAAAGGGAATTCTTTTTGATTTTAATGGGCTGCTAAAAAAGGCTGACACAAATGGGCTGACGATTCAGGTGATCGGTACGGACAGAGTATTTAAACTGGCTGAGGGAGCGCAGATTTTTGACCGCAATAACCTGGTTACAGTTTGGAAGGACATAATCCCGGCGCGAATCAACTTCAACGTCAACCGTTACGGAGAGATAATTCATGCCCGGCTAAGCTATGCCAATGAATATCTGGATTTGGCTGTAAAGCAGCTGGAAACATCTGCGGCCCAGCAAGAAGCTGTATTAAGCAGTGTACATATTCCGTCGACCCCTGCAAGCGGGGAAGTTTTTGCTGTTGATGAACCGGGCTCTATAATGGCTTCTCCGATTACCGGGAACCAGGAAGAATTGTCGCTGGCGGCAGCGCAGGAGGCAGCGGGAATAAAACAACTGCAGAACGAAATGGGAGTCAGCGGCCGGGGAGTAACGATTGCCATCATTGATTCCGGTATTGATCCGCTGCAGCAGGATCTGCAGCGCACGCAGGACGGTCAGCGCAAAGTTGTCGACTGGGTAAATTTTAGTGAAGAAGGCCGGGTGGATACAAATTTACTGGCATATGCGGCAGCGGATGATAAATACATCAACACCGATAAGGGTCAATATATGCTGCCTGGCATCGAAAGATCGCAGAGCGGTCAATACCATTATGGATTTTGGTCGGAAGAATGGATAACATATCTGAACGATTATGATTTTACCGGCAACAACAGTAATAATGATAAGATCATGGTGCTCGTGATGGACTCCAAAACGGCGGGAATATATGACACGGTTTTTGTGGATACGAATCAGAATTTCAGTCTGGACGATGAAGTGCCTTTAAGGATTTATCGCGATAATAAACACAATTACGCTTCGTTTCCTAAAACGGCTGATTTGCCGCAGGGATTTCCTTTTATACTGTGCGACATATGGGACGGTGGTAATACAGTAAATTTCGGCTATGACAGCCAGGGACACGGTACCCACGTGGCCGGGATTGCGGCTGCCAACGGACAACTGATGGGGGCAGCGCCCAATGCCCAGCTGATTGCACTGAAGGTGGCGGACAGTGCGGGTATCGCTTACCTGAAGGATACGCTTAGGGCAGTCGAATATGCGGTCAGCAAAGGGGCTAATATTATTAATATCAGCCTGGGCTATTATGAACGGGATGAAGAAGCGATTGCGAATTTCCGCAACCGCATCAATGAACTGGCCGCCCGCACTTTGATTTGCGTTGCTGCCGGCAACGACGGCCCGGGCCTGGTGACGCTGGCATCTCCTGCCGATGCGCCCAATACGCTTGCCATCGGAGCTTATATTGCACCGGAAATGTTGGCTGCAAATTATGGCTGGACGACAGAATCAGCCGGCTCATGGTATTTTAGTTCCGCCGGACCGGCAAGGGATGGCAGCTTGAAACCGGATCTGCTGGCGCCGGGTTCGGTCATTTCAACTGTTCCGGTTTGGACCGGACGGCCGGCGCAGTTGATTGAAGGCAGCAGCATGGCCGCCCCTTTTGCCGCCGGCAGTGCTGCTCTGTTGATGGAAGAGATGTGGAAGCAGGGGCATGGTTTTAACAGTCTGATGATAAAGCAGGCTCTTGTCAGCGGGGCTCGTCAGCTTGATCATCTGTCGCCAGCTGAACAGGGTCATGGGGTGCTGGATGCTTATGAAGCGGCTCAGATCGTTCTGCAGGCAGAGGGCCTGCCTGATAACAGTGAAATCAAGGTTTCATCCAACCTTGACGGAGAAGGTTCAGGCTTGATAATCAGGCAATCCATACCCGGCCGGGTAAACTTTACCCTCCAGAACCTTGATCGGGAAACCAAGGTTACCTGGCAGAGCAAGGCTGACTGGCTGCGGCTGGAGAACAATCCTTTGTATTTACCGGCCGACAGCCAGAGATATCTGCGGGTGGAATATGATCTGCCTTCCCAACCGGGACTTTATACAGGTCTGATCGAAGGCAGCTTTGTTGATTCCAATCGTTCCCCGGTGGAGATTCTTAATACCATAATCGTACCGGAACCGTGGAGTAAAAACGGTGAAATTGACTTGTATGATGATCTGCCCGGCGGACAGATGCAGCGAATTTATCTACAGGTACCGGAGGGACAGAAGTCGCTGCTGCTGAAGCTGCGGGTTTTGGGTTCACTGAGCAAGCTGCAGGGAAGGGTCAGGATGCACATTTATGATGCTGCCGGTCAGCTTTATAATGTAACTGAGTTTGCCGGTTTGGCTCCGCAAGGGCTGACTGCGCAGAGAGAGGTCAGCGAGGAAATTAAATATCCCATGGCCGGAGTCTGGGAAGTGGTTATTTACAGTTCATCCACCCTCAGCAATTACGGCCTTGCCGGCAGCGATTATGTGTTTAATGCCAAATTGGATCACCCTGCTGATACTCCCGTTTTTGTAGAAGGTGAGTTTATCATCGGCTCCGCCTGCCCCCGCACCGTTGACAGCCGGGCCGATATTTGGCTAACCATCCTGAACGTCAGTGATAATCGCCCTTACAGCGGCCTCCTGCTCATCAATGACCGGCTGTATTATGTAGATCAGGGCAGGGTGTTGGTAACCACAGACATTCAGCACCAGTCAATAAATCTCATTGTAAAGAGAGTAAACCCGGAGCAATAATTTAAAAATAAGTTTGATTCCACTGCAAAAAGTGTATTTATACACTATATACCGTAGGGGAGACTTTAGTCTCCCCTACATATAGGCGTCCAGGGATAGTCGGAGACTAAAGTCTCCTCTACGAGTACAAGTAACTGGGTTTTTGCAGTGGAATCAAGTTTAAATAGCGGAAAAGCCACGTTTCATCTACACGAAACGCGGCTTTTTTAAATTCATTATTAATTCTAGATAAAGCAATTATTGTCCGGAATCATTAAAAAAGTACATGTTTTGTCATCCTGAGGAGCCGAAGGCGATAAAGCGACGATGCCATCTGGCATCTAGTGCCGTAAGCGATCACAAGGCAAGCATAGCGCCGCCTGAGCGTCGGTGGATCTCATCAAGAAAACCTTAATTCCATTTAAAGTACGTTGATTGAGCGGGTATTTTTATGATATCAGGGCGATTTGTTCTGTTCACCGGTTAGGATTGCGTTTTTGATTTTTGACTTGCTGATGGGAATATATTACTATGATGCTAAATGAGCAGAGGTTTATGGGGGAAGGATGTAAGCGATGCATTTAGGAAAAGTAATGGTGGTTTTTGGTACCCGGCCGGAAGCGATCAAGATGGCGCCGGTCATAAAGGAATTGAAAAAAGTTGATGATATAAAGACGGTGGTGGCAGTTACTGCCCAGCATCGGGAGATGCTTGATCAGGTGCTGCATTTGTTTGCCATTGAACCTGATTATGATCTTGATCTGATGAAGGAAAAGCAGGATCTGTTCAGTATCAGCAGCGGTGTACTGACCGGTATGAAGGAAATTTTGGAGCGGGAACGGCCTGATCTGGTGCTGGTGCACGGAGATACCAGCACCACCTTTGTGGCGGCTCTGGCTGCTTTTTATTGCATGATCCCGGTGGGCCATGTTGAAGCCGGCCTGCGTACCCGCAATAAATATTCACCCTTTCCGGAGGAAATGAATCGAACCCTGACCGGGCGTCTGGCTGAACTGCATTTTGCCCCGACTGACATTGCCCGGGAAAATTTGCTGGCGGAAGGCACCGCGACTTTTAAAATCTGGGTCACTGGCAATACTGTTATTGATGCGTTGCTGGCTACGGTTCATAATGAGTATCCATTTGACGAGCAATTGCAGGGAATAAATTTCGACCGCAGAATTCTGTTGGTCACTACTCACCGTCGTGAAAACTGGGGTGAGAAGATGCGCGATATCTATAAGGCCTTGCTGCGGCTGGTAGATGATTTTCCCGATGTGGAAGTTGTGTTTCCGGTTCACCTCAACCCTACGGTCAGAGATCTGGCCGTCACCATGCTGGGCGGAAAGGAGCGTATCCACCTGCTGGAGCCGCTTGATTATGAGCCTTTTGCCAATTTAATGAACCGCAGTTATCTGGTGCTGACGGACTCCGGCGGAATGCAAGAAGAAGCGCCTTCCCTGGGTAAACCGGTACTGGTATTGCGGGATACGACGGAACGACCGGAAGCCATTACTGC
>ERZ764778.3086-NODE-3086-length-13527-cov-4.207022_pt1 | contig 13527 bp, 10 predicted proteins | sample MGYA00374951_ERZ764778 | MGnify/ENA primary metagenome ERZ764778 (study PRJEB28918, sample SAMN05720193) | bioreactor metagenome | isolation source: Anaerobic biogas reactor | place: USA:Washington, USA | collected 2015-08-08 ...
GGCATACGCCATGCCAAAGTCGGTGTCCATGCCCATCACCTCGCCGGTGCTGCGCATCTCGGGGCCCAGGGTGGGGGGCTCTTCGATGAACTTTTGGAAAGGCAGCACCACCTCTTTGCAGAAATGGCCCTCCAGCATCGGCTCGTCGGGCACGCCCAGCTCTTCCAGGGTATGCCCGCCCAGCACCTGGCAGGCGATCCGCGCCCAGGGCACGCCCGTTGCCTTGCTGACGTACGGCACCGTGCGCGAGGCGCGCGGGTTGGCCTCAATCACATAGACCACGCCGTCCAGCATGGCGTACTGGACGTTCATGCAGCCCACGGTCTTTAGCGCTTTGGCCAGCCGTCGCGTATAGTCGCGGACGGTGCTGAGCGTCCGGTCGTCGATCATGACGGTGGGAATGACGCAGGCGCTATCGCCCGAGTGCACCCCCGTCAGCTCGATCTGCTCCATGATGGCTGCGATGCGTACCTGCTCGCCGTCGCTCACGCAATCGACGTCCATCTCAAAGGCGTCGCTGAGAAAGCGATCCACCAGCAGCGGCGTGTCCTCGGCCACCTTGACGGCCGAGCGCACGTAATGCTCCAGCTCACGGCGCTCATGGACGATGGCCATGGCCCGGCCGCCCAGCACATACGAGGGGCGCACGATCACCGGATAGCCGATCCGCTCGGCCACGGCGAACGCCTCCTCCTCCGAGTGGGCGATGCCGCTCTCGGGCATGGGCAGGCCGATCTCGCGCATCAGGTCGCCAAAGCGCTCGCGGTCCTCGGCCAGGTCGATGGCGTCGGCATTGGTGCCCAAGACCGGCACGCCGGCGTCGCGCATCTTGCGCACCAGCTTCAGGGGGGTCTGCCCGCCAAACTGGAACACCACCCCGACGGGCTTTTCTAGCTCGCAGATGTTCAGGATGTGCTCGACCGTCAGCGGCTCGAAATAGAGCCGGTCGCTCACGTCATAGTCGGTGGAGACGGTCTCCGGGTTGCAGTTGACCATGATCGTCTCATAGCCCATCTCTTGGAAGGCCATGGACGCGTGGACGCAGCAATAGTCAAACTCGATGCCCTGGCCGATGCGGTTCGGTCCGCTACCCAGCACCACGATCTTTTCCCGGTCGCTGGGCTGCGCCTCGCAGATGCTCTCATAGGTGCTATAGAGGTAGGGCGTGCGGGCGGGGAACTCGGCGGCGCAGGTATCCACGCGCGAATAGACCGCCGCAATGCCCAGCTCCAGCCGACGGCGGCGCACCTGCATCTCGTCCACCGGGTTAGCCTGGTGCCGCCCGATGACCGCGTCGGCAAAACCGGCCTGCTTGAGAGCGCGCATCAGGCGCGCATCGATCTGATCCAGGGTGTGCGCGCGCAGGAGGTCGCGCAGATCGCGTGCGCGCGCGAGCTCTCGCAGGAACCACGGGTCGATGCTCGACAGAGAGAATATCTCCTCGATGGACATGCCGCGATCCATAGCCGGCACGAGGTAGAAGACGCGCTCGGGCGTGGGCTCGATCAGCCGGTGGCGAATCTCGTCCAGCGACGCTTGGGCCGCCTCCTCGTCGAAAAGGCTGTCGCGCGGGTCCTCTCGGGCATAGAGCCCCTTTTGCATGGCCTCCAGGAACGTCCGGCCGATAGCCATCACCTCGCCCACCGACTTCATCTGGGTGCCCAGGGTCGGGTTGGCGTGAGGAAACTTTTCCATGTTCCAGCGCGGAATCTTGGCCACCACATAGTCAATGGTGGGCTCAAAGGAGGCTGGCGTCTCGCGGGTAATGTCGTTGGGCAGCTCGTGCAGGCGGTAGCCAACGGCCAGCTTGGCCGCGATCTTGGCGATGGGGAACCCCGTCGCCTTGCTGGCCAGCGCCGAGCTGCGCGAGACCCGCGGGTTCATCTCGATGACCAGCACGCGCCCCGTCTCGGGGTGGATGGCGAACTGGACGTTAGAGCCGCCCGTTTCCACGCCGACGCGCTCCATGATCAGCCGAGCCTGGTTCCGCAGCACCTGGTACTCGGGATGGGTTAGCGTCTGGGCCGGCGCCACGGTGATGCTATCGCCGGTGTGCACGCCCATGGGGTCAAAGTTCTCGATGGAGCAGATGACCACATAGTTGTCGTCGGCGTCGCGCATCACCTCGAGCTCGATCTCTTTCCAGCCGAGCACCGATTCCTCGATCAGCACCCGATGGACTGGGCTCTGCTCCAGCCCGCGCTCTACCATGGCGTCGAAATCGCGCCGGTTGTAGGCGATGCCGCTACCAGTGCCGCCCAGCGTAAACGATGGGCGGATGATGGTCGGCAGCCCCACGTCTTCGAGGAAGGAGCGCGCCTCCGCTAGGCTGGAGACAGCGTGAGAGCGCGGCACCTCCAGGCCGATCTCTTCCATGGCGGCCTTGAAGAGATCACGGTCCTCGGCCACGTCGATCGACTCGGCGCGGGCGCCGATCAGCTCGACGCCGTACTTTTCCAGGATGCCCAGGCGGTGAAGGTCCATCGCCAGGTTTAGCCCTGTCTGGCCGCCCATGGTGGGGAGCACCGCGTCCGGCCGCTCCTTGGCGATCACCCGCTCCAACACCTCGGGCGTCAGCGGCTCGATATAGGTGGCATCGGCGACCTCGGGGTCGGTCATGATGGTGGCTGGGTTCGAGTTCACCAGCACGGTGCGGTAGCCCTCTTCGCGCAGGGCCTTGCAGGCCTGAGTGCCCGAATAATCAAACTCGCAGGCTTGCCCGATGACGATGGGGCCGGAGCCGATGATCAGGATCGTGTGTAGGTCAGTTCTCTTGGGCATGGTCTACTCCCGGCTCCCCGACGCAACCGGCAGGCTGCGGCAGAACTCGGCGATCAGATGGAGGCTGTCGTGCGGCCCGGGCGATGCCTCGGGGTGGTGCTGCACGCACTGGATCGGCAGCTCGGTGTGCGCCAGCCCCTCGATGGTGTCGTCATAGCGGTTCCAGTGCGTCACGCGGAACGGCAGCCCCTCCAGCGAGCTGGGCTCCACAGCATAGTTATGGTTCTGGGCCGTGATCTCGATGATGCCCGTGGCCATATCCTGGACGGGATGGTTGCCGCCGTGGTGGCCAAAGGGCAGCTTGTAGGTGCGGGCTCCCGCGGCCAGGGCGATGATCTGCAGCCCCAGGCAGATGCCGTACATGGGCACCTTGCGCTCCATCAGGGCGCGTACCGTGGCGATGGTCTCGGTGGCCGTGGCTGGGTCGCCCGGCCCGTTGGAGACCAGCACGCCGTCTGGCGCCAACGCCAGCACCTCCTCGGCGCTGGCCGTGGCTGGCACGCAGGTTACCCGCGCGCCCGAGGTCACCAGGTAGCGCAGGATGCTGCGCTTGACGCCGCAGTCGATCACGACGACGTGCGGCTTGGGCGCGCTGGGGTCCGCCGCCGCTAGGCCAGCCCAGCGAGGATCGGCAGGTTCATCCCACGGGGTGGGGGCGGTCACGGTCACCTCGCCCAGCGGCTTGAGCTGGCTCATGTCCGGCGCCTGCCGGGCCATGGCGAGCAAACGCGCGGCGTCCAGGTTGGTGGTGGAAAGTGCCGCGCGCATCACGCCGTGCTGACGAATGGTCAACGCCAGCCGCCGTGTGTCCAGCCCCTCGAGGGCCGGAACGCCGTGCTCGATCAAATAGGCCGCCAGGGATCGCTCGGCCCGCCAGTTGGCCGGTATCGCACAGATGTCTCGCGCCAGCACCGCGCGCACCCAGGGCTGGGCCGATTCAGTGTCCTCCGAGTTCACCCCCACGTTGCCGATGTGCGGGCAGGTGAACACCACCATCTGCCCCCAGTAGGAGGGGTCGGTGATGATCTCCTGGTAGCCGGTCAAGCTCGTGTTGAACACGATCTCGCCGACCCATTCGCCTTGCGCGCCCACCGACCTGCCCTCATAGACGCTGCCATCTTCGAGGACCAGGGTGCCGGGGGTGTACTCTGCCATAGTTCTCTCCGTCGCATGCTGATTCGGCACTCGACTCCCTAGTATGCGGAAACGAGGCCGTTTGTGCAAGTTGCTCTGTACGTTGCTTGGGGCCTGGTGAGGGGGTGACTTGAGGCAGGGCGCGCCGCGGGCCGCAACGGTGCGGTCTCCGGGGCGCAACCCCGCTCTGCGCCTAGGTGCGCCTAGTAGGCATAGATCTGCCCGTACGGCCGCTTGCTCTGGGGGATCAGCTTGGTGAATGGGTCGTCAGCCTGCACCTGCAGGCCAAAGAGCGCATTGTACTGGGCCACCAGGTCGCTGATCAGCGCGCGGTCGGCGTCGGTGAGGGGCGCCAGGCCGACCTCTCTCCCGAGGAAGGCTTGGTTGGGGACGCCCCGCAGATAGATGACGCCGCCGTGCATGCCGGTGCCCACGTAGCGGGCGGGGTGGGTGGCTCCGGTCGGCAGGCGTCTTCCCAGCACCAGCAGCACGCCGCCGGCCATATACTCGCCCAGGAAATGCTGCGCCGTTCCACCGATCACCACTGTGGGACGCACGTCCTCGTAGGCTTTCATGTGAATGCCCACCCGATAGCCGACGTCGTCTCTAACGAACACCGAGCCGCCGCGCATCGAGTGCCCCACAATGTCGCCGGCCGAGCCGTGGATGGCCAGCAGGCCGCTGTTCATGGTGTTGCCGCAGCCATCCTGGGCATCGCCGTGCACGTGGATCTCGGGGCCGTCCATAAACGCGCCCAGGTCGTTGCCGGGCACGCCCTCGATGTCGATCCGCACCCGACGCTGCAGGTTGGTGCCGATGTAGCGCTGCCCGTGGACGTTGACCAAGCGCACGGCGGTTGCCCCGGCGGTGACGACCGCGTCCAGTTGCTCGTTCAGCGCGCGATAGGCCAGGCCGCGGGCGTCGAGGGTGAGATCGCTCGGATGGCCAGCCCGGGCTAGCTCGAGGCTCGGTGTGGCATCAGGCATGGATCGGCTCCTCCTGTAGCATGCGGGCTGGGATGCGCGGGGCCTGGCCTAGCCGTCCGATGACCGGCTCGCCGCCCTCGGGCATCCAGACGTGTTGCAGGCCCGACGCTACCAGGTGGATCGACGCCAACTCCGACGACACGTACAGCACGTTGCCCTGAGTGGCCGCCACCAGCGGCCGCAAGCGGATGCGGTCGCTCAGCCCCATCAGCTCGCCCTGGCGTGCCACGATGATCGTGAACGGCCCGTTCATCAGCAGCGAGCCATAGGTCTGGCGCAGGGCCGTCAGGAGGGCGCGTCGCTTGGGCGGCTCTTGTTCCAGCTCGTTCCACAGTGGGCTGGCGAACACGGCCGCGGCCAGCTCGGCGGGCAGCTCGTGCCGGCGCATCAGTAGGTCCACCGCATAGGTGAATACCTCGGTGTCGGTGCGCATGGTGCAGGCATAGCCGTGCATCTCGGCATAGCGCCGGTTGATGCCGTACGACGAGATCTCGCCATTGTGCACCACCGACCAATCGAGCAGCCCGAACGGATGCGCGCCGCCCCACCAGCCCGGCGTGTTGGTGGGAAAGCGGTTGTGCGCCGACCACAGGTAGCCCTCGTATTCCTCGATGCGGTAGAACTCGGCGATCTGATCGGGGTGCCCGACCCCCTTGAAGATGCCCATGTCCTTGCCGCTAGAGACCACAAACGCGCCCTCTAGCGTGGTGTTGATGCGCATCACATGGTGCACCACATAGTCCGCCTCGCTGCGGCCGCCCATCTGGGCCGTGAGCGGCACCACAAAGTAGCGCCACAGCAACGGCGGATCGAGGATGCCGAGGGTCTCTCGCGTGGGGATCGGCTCGTCGTGCACCACGGCAAAGTGCCGCCGCAGATACTCGTCCAGCTCTTGGCGGGCATGGCGCCCTTTGCACATCACATGAAAGCAGTAGCGCTCGGCGTGTTCGGGGTAGATGCCATAGGCCGCATAGCCCGAACCCAGGCCGTTGCCGCGCTCGCGCATGCTGCAAAGCGCCTCCACGGCGATCGCGCCTGGATGCGCCCGTCCGCTGGTGTCGATGAACCCAAAGAGCCCGCACGCGTCGTGGACCCGATCGTCGGCGTAACGGTTCTCGCTCGCTGCCCAGGCCATGCTTACCCCCTAGACCTCGATCCCTTGCCCGCGTACCACGTGCTTGCGATAGTCCTCTGGCACAGAGAGCAGGCTCAACCGATCGCTGAGCAGGCTGTCGCGATGGGCCGAGACGTCCACGCGATGGCGAATCAACCCCGTATAGATGCCCGCTCGGCTGATGTTGCCCACCAGGATCACGCCCACCAGGCGGTTGCCTTCGAGCACCAGGCGGCGATACTGGTGGCGCTCGGGCTGGGCGCGGGTCATCACGGTATAGCCGTCGCCCTCGGCGTTGCCCTCCCCGATGGCCACGCAGGGCACGCCCGCCACCTCGATGGCGTTCATGGCGATACCGCCCTGATCCTGGCGCGGCTGGCCCACCATCTGCGCGCCCGCGATGGCGCCCTGGCGGTAGGCGTTGGGCCAGATGGCCACCGTGCGATTCAGGTCCACCACCAGGTCGTACGCCTCGGCCACGTCGCCCGCCGCATAGATGTCGGGGTCCGACGTGCGCATGGCGCGATCGACCACGACGCCGCGGTCGACCTTGACGCCCGCGTCGCGCGCCAGGGCCACGTTGGGCCGCACCCCGATGCCAAAGACCAGCAGGTCGCAATCCAACCGTTGACCGTCTTTGAGCACCACGCCGCCGATCCGCTCGCCGTCGGCGATGATCTCGGCCACGGTGTTCTCGGTCAGCACCCGCACGCCCGCCCGCTCGAATAGGTCGGTCATCATCTCCGCGCCCAGTTCGTCCAGCGCCCGAATCAAGATCCGTGGCGCCAGCTCGACCATGGTCACCTGCACGCCCCGTTTGAGCAGGGCGTCGGTGGCCTTGATGCCGATCATGCCGCCGCCCACCACCACCGCCTGCGAGACGTGCCCCGCATCGATCTCGTGGTCGATGGCCGCGGCGTCGGCCCAGGTGGCAAAGGTGGTCACGCCCGCCAGATCCAGCCCCGCCATGGGCGGCACGATGGGCGACCCCCCGATGGCCAGCAGTAACTTGTCATAATCCAGGACGCGTCCCTTGGCCGTTGCGACGGTGTGGGCTTGGGCGTCGATGGCCGTTACCGCCTCGTCGAACAGCGTCTCCACCTGATGGGTCTCGTAAAAGGTCGGTGGGCGGTAGGCCAGGCGGCCCTCGTCGATCTCGCCCCCCACATAGTGTGAGATGAGTGGCCGTGAATAGATGGCGGGCCCCTCGGCCGTCACCACCTGGATGGTTGCTTCTTGATCGAGCTCGCGGATGGCCTCGATGGCGCCAACGGCCGCCGCCGAGTTGCCGACGATGGTGATCTTCACGAGACCTCCTCATAAGTCAGCGCCTCGTTGGGACAGTGGGCCACGCAGGCGGGCATGTCGGCGTCCTGGCATAGGTCGCATTTGCTGGCGATGCGGTGGCCGCTGGTGCTCTGCTGCACCGCCCCCGCGGGGCAGACCATGATGCACATCCAGCAGCCCACGCAACGGCTCTCGTCGCAGGTGATGGCCCCCGTGCGCGGGTCGCGATGCATCGCCCCCGAGGGACAGGCCTCCAGGCAGCGCGGATCCTCACATTGGCGGCACTGCATGGCGAACGACAGCGGCCCGCTCTCCTCTACCACGACGCGCGACATGATCGTGTCGCGCTCGTGGCGGTAGGCCTTGACGATATCGCGCGACGACGAATGCGCGACCAGGCAATGGACCTCGCACAGTCGGCAGGCGATGCAGTACTCTTCGTGGATGACGATACGCTTCATGATGGCCCCCTCACGTCCCCGCGGCGCGAATGCCCAGCGCATCCAGCTCTACCTGGTTCAGCCCCACCCCCCGCAGATGATCGCGGTTGCCGCGCAAGCTCTCGACGGCGTTGATGCCCATGCCGCCCATCATCTCTTTGATCTCTAGCGACCAGGCCCGCAGCAGGTTGGTCAGGCGTCGCTCGCCGATGTTGGGGTTCAGCCGCTTGGTCAAGTACGGGTCCTGCGTGGCGATGCCCCAGTTGCATTTGCCCGTGTAGCAGCGCTGGCATAGATGGCATCCCATGGCCACCAGGGCGCTGGTGGCGACATACACCGCGTCGGCGCCTAGGGCGATGGCTTTGACCACGTCCGCGCTGTTGCGGATGCTGCCCGCGGCCACGATGGAGGCGCGATGGCGGATGCCCTCCTCGCGCAGACGCTGGTCGACCGCCGCGAGGGCCAGCTCGATGGGAATTCCCACGTTGTTGCGGATCACCGTCGGTGCTGCGCCCGTGCCGCCACGAAGCCCGTCGATGGCTACAATGTCGGCTCCCGCCCGTACAATGCCCGAGGCGATGGGCGCGATATTGTGCACCGCCGCCACCTTGACCGAGACGGGCTTGCGGTAGTGGGTGGCCTCTTTCAGCGCAAAGATGAGCTGGCGCAGGTCCTCGATGGAATAGATATCGTGATGCGGCGCGGGCGAGAGCGCGTCGGTTCCCTCGGGGATCATGCGCGTGCGCGAGACCTCGCGGGTCACCTTTTCGCCTGGCAAGTGCCCGCCGATGCCTGGCTTGGCCCCCTGGCCGATCTTGATCTCGATGGCGGCCGCGGTGCGCAAATAGTCCAGGTGTACCCCAAACCGCCCCGATGCCACCTGCGCGATGGTCACGGGGCCGTACTCGTACAGGTCGGGATGGAGCCCGCCCTCGCCCGTGTTGTAGTAGGTTCCCATCTGCTTGGCCGCGCGCGCCAGCGAACGGCAGGCGTTGTAGCTGATAGAGCCATAGGACATGGCCGAGAACATGATCGGGATATCCAGCTCCAACTGAGGCGTGAGCTCGGTGCGCAGATCGTACTCGCCATCGCCATCGGCCTCGAAGGCCAACGAATCGGGCCGTGCCCCGAGGAACGTCTTGAGCTCCATCGGCTCGCGCAACGGGTCGATGCTGGGGTTGGTCACCTGAGAGGCGTTCAGCAGCATGTGATCCCAGTAGATGCGGTGAGGCTGATCGCAGCCCATGCCCGAGAGCAACATCCCGCCCGTCTCGGCCTGTTTGTAGATGCTCTGCAGCGTGGCGGCGGTCCAGTTGGCGTGCGGCCGAAACTCGAGTGGGTTGGTGCGTACCACCAGAGCCTGGGTGGGGCAGAGGGTCACGCAACGATGGCACCCCACGCAGGCTGCGGGGTTGCTGCGGACCACGCCGTCGTCCTCGTCATAGTAGTGGACATCATTGGCGCATTGGCGGACGCACACCTGGCAGGCGATGCATTGGCTCTGGTCGCGCTCCAGGATGAACGCTGCTGTGCTGAGTGAGAGGGCCATGACTGCCTCCGACGGTCTCCCATGAAAAAAGCGCCGCCTCGCGGGTAGCGAGTGGCGCCTATGCCTGGGTGCGGACCTGACCTGGCCGCGCGTGTACGGATCGTTGTGGGTTCTCTGATCGGTTCGCCCTACGGGGCCACGAACTCGACCGTGGGGTGAATGATACCAGCTTGACGCCTGGCCTTGCACGTGCAACCCGACCAGCCTTGAGGCGGTAGACTTGTGCAGGTTGCACAGGGCGAGCCCTCTTGCTCCAGCGCTTGGGTGTGCGCCCACTTTCGGTTAGAATCTTGTCAGGCAGGGCTATGCGGCAAAGGAGTCTCGTCGCGGTGGTCGGTGAGCTGATCCTGGTGGTCGAGGACGAGCCCACGCTCCTGGAGACCGTCCAGTACAACCTGGAGCGGCAGGGCTATGCTGTGGCCACGGCCGCCGACGGCGTCCAGGCCATCCAAAAGGCGCGCGAGCTGCATCCCGCCCTGGTGATCCTGGATCTCATGCTCCCGCGGCTGGACGGCCTCCAGGTCTGCCGCATCCTGCGGGGCGAGATGAACCTGCCGATCATCATGGTCACCGCCCGCGCCGACGAGGTTGATCGCGTGCTGGGGCTAGAGCTGGGCGCCGATGATTATGTGACCAAGCCGTTCAGCATGCGCGAGCTGATGGCGCGGGTCAAGGCGCAGCTTCGCCGCGTGGAGCTGCTCAGCGCCTCGGGCTCGTCCAGCGCGCAGGGCCGTCGCCTAGAGTACGACGGGCTGGTGATCGACACGGCTCGTGGAGAGGTTACCCTTGCTGGCGAGGTGGTCGAACTCTCGCCGCGCGAGTATGATCTGTTGAACTATTTCGCCCAGCATCAGGGGCGCGTGCTCTCGCGAGAGCAGATTCTGCAGGGCGCCTGGGGCTGGGACTATGGCGGCGGCAGCCGCACCGTGGATGTGCACGTCCGCTGGCTGCGCGCCAAGATCGAGTCCGATCCGTCACACCCGCGCCGCATCGTGACGGTGCGAGGGATGGGCTATCGCTTTGAGGGGTGAGGCATGGGCTTTCGGCGCATCGTTTGGCGCATAGCAGTCCCCTTTGCCGTGCTGGTCTTTGCTGCCATCATGGGTCTGGCCTGGCGGCTGTCGGCCGTGGCCTATGGCAACCATGTGGACCAGCTTGAGCGCATGCTGCTGGCCGACGCCCGCGCCCTCGGCGTGGCCTTTGAGGGACAGCTCGACGCCAAGGTGGTGGGCGAGCCTGCCATGCAGGACCAGATCCTGCGCTATGCTCAGTCCCTGGGTGCCCGCTTGACCCTGATGGACGAGGATGGCGTGGTGCTGGCTGATTCGCATCGGCACCCCAGCACCATGGAGAACCATCGTAACCGCCCCGAGGTTCAGCAGGCGCTATCCCGCGAGGCAGGCAGCCACATCCGCATCAGCGAGACGGTCAACCAGGAGCTCATGTACGCCGCCGCACCCATCCGCCGCGGCGACGACCTGGTCGGTTTCGCCCGAGTGGCGCTGCCTCTGACCGAGGTCCGTGAGGGCGTGGCCGATCTACGCCGTCAGATCGTGGGCACCGCCGTGCTCGCGGCGGCCCTGGCGCTGCTGCTCGGCCTGTGGGTGGCGCGTCGCACCGCCAGACCTATCCGTGATCTCACCAACGTCGTCGGGCGCATGTCGCGCGGCGACCTGGACGCCCGCCTGATCCCCACCACGCAGGACGAAGTCGGCACCCTCACCGAAGAGTTCAACGCCATGGGCGACACCTTGCGGGCCACCATCCACTCGCTCGAGGAGGAGCGAGGGCGTTCCCGCGCGGTGCTAGAGACCATGGCCGACGGCGTCCTCATCGTTGGGGCCGACAACCGCGTACAGCTCGCCAACGCCGCGGCCCTGCACATGCTGGACTATGCTGGCGATGCCCCCCAAGGTCGCACCCTGGCCGAGGTCGTGCGGCATCACCAGCTCGTCGCTCTATGGAACCAGGCTCGCAGCCGTGGAGAACAGGCGGCTGGGATTGTCGAGTTCGGCGCGGAGGGGCCCTTTATCCATGCCATCGTCACGCCACTTACCAACGAGGAGGACGGGGGCGGCCTGTTGCTCCTGCAAGACCAGACCGAGATTCGCCTGGCCGACCGCATGCGCCGCGAGTTTGTTGGGAACGTCAGTCACGAGCTGCGGACGCCGCTGGCATCCATCAAGGCGCTGGCCGATACGCTCCAGGACACGGTCGAGGACGACCCGCCCGCTTCGCAGCGGTTCCTCGCCAAGATGGACGCGCAGATCGACACCATGACCCAGATGGTGAGCGAGCTCTTGGAGCTCTCGCGCATCGAGTCGGGCCAAGTGCCGCTGCATCTGGCGCCGACGCGGCCCAGTGACCTGGTGACGCCCCGCCTGGAACAGCTGCGCCCCCAGGCTGAGCGCAAGGAAATCGAGCTGGAGGTGGCGGTGCCCGATAACCTGCCGCTCGTCCTGGCCGATCCCGAGCGAGCAGGGCAGGTGTTTGCTAACCTGCTGCACAACGCGATAAAGTTCACCCAGCCCAACGGGCGCATTCGCGTGTGGGCCGAGGCTGGCGAGGGTGAGGTGGTGTTCGGCGTGGCCGACAACGGTCCTGGCATTCCGCCCTATATCCTGCCGCGCATCTTTGAGCGCTTTTTCAAGTCGGACCGCAGCCGCACTGGCGGTGGCACGGGCCTCGGCCTCGCCATCGCCAAGCATCTGGTGGCAGCCCACGGCGGCCGCATCTGGGCCGAGAGCGAGCTGGGCATGGGCAGTACCTTCTGCTTTGCACTGCCCTGCGCCCCCCAGGATGCGCCTCGCACCTAACCCAACGTTGACGTCATCTTGACCTTGCCTTAACATAGGTGGGCTAGAATCCTCCTAATGGAGAACCGCACGTGACGCCGCGACGAGCGGCTGGCCTGAGGAGGAACCATGAAGCGAAAGCGTATCCTGTTCTTGTGCACGGGTAACTCGGCCCGCAGCCAGATGGCCGAGGGGCTGGTTAACGCCTTTTACAGCGATCGGTGGCAGGCCTTTTCGGCGGGGACCGAGCCTTCGGGCCAGGTGCATCCGCTGGCCATTCAGGCCATGGCCGAGCTCGGGGTGGATATCTCGGGGCACCGCAGCAAGGGCGTGGCCGAGTTTGGCAACACCGAGCTGGATCTAGTCGTCACCGTGTGCGACCGCGCGAACGAGACCTGCCCCCTGTGGCTGGGCAAGGGCAAGCGCCTGCATCGAGGCTTTGACGACCCAGCCGCCGCCACGGGCTCCGAGGAGGAACGGCTGGCGGCATTCCGCCAGGCGCGCGACGAGATCCGCGCCATGATTGACGAGCTATAGGGCGGGCGCTCCGACGGGGTGCGCCGCCAGGGCATCGGAGAGGGGTAGAGCATGCTACGAAAGACATTCGACGAGAGCCTGCAGGGCCTCCAGGACGAGGTGCTGGTGCTCGCCAGCTTGGTTCAGGAGATGATCACCGAGTCTGCCCAAGCCCTGGCCGACCGTAACGTGGCGCTGGCCGAGCGGCTGATCGCGCAGGATACCCAGATCAACCGCAAGCGTTTCCAGATCGAGGCGGGCCTGTTGACGCTCATCGCGACCCAGGGGCCCATCGCGCGGGACTTGCGCCACGTGGCCGCCCTGCTCGAGATCATCACCGAGCTAGAGCGCATCGGCGACTATGGCAAGGGCATCGCCAAGATCGTGCTCATGCTCGGCGAGCCCGAGTTTGAGGCGCCCATGCCTACCCTCCAGACCATGGCCCTCCGCGCTACCGAGATGATGCGCCTGGCGCTGGATTCTTTTATCCAGCAGGATGTCCCCGCCGCCCGCGAGATCGCCGCTCGCGATGATGAGGTGGACGCGCTCTATAACCGCGCCTATGAAGAGCTGCTCAACCTGATCATCGAGGACCCCAACCGCATCGAACAGGCCAACCAGTACCTGTGGGCCGCTCACAATCTCGAGCGCGTGGCCGATCGCGTCACCAACATTTGCGAGCGCACCATCTTTACCGTGACGGGCGAGATGCGCGAGCTAGACACGCTGGAGGAGGAATCGGGCGTGGCGGGGATCCGCGGCTGAAGCGTTCGCTCCAACCTGTAGCGTTGACAAGGGGGCGTGTCTCTGCTCTGGCAGAGGCCCGCCCTTCTTCTACATCGGCCATCCTGGAATCCTCACGGTAGCCCACAGATCCTCACCCCCGCGCGCCTGTGTGCGAAACGCAGCCATTGCGCCGAGTTCG
>ERZ764778.3092-NODE-3092-length-13503-cov-6.154001_pt1 | contig 13503 bp, 12 predicted proteins | sample MGYA00374951_ERZ764778 | MGnify/ENA primary metagenome ERZ764778 (study PRJEB28918, sample SAMN05720193) | bioreactor metagenome | isolation source: Anaerobic biogas reactor | place: USA:Washington, USA | collected 2015-08-08 ...
TACCTCAGGAACATTCGGATTTTCCCGAAGTGACGGAGCGGCTCCACCGATTGGGCAGGGAGAAACGCTCGAATCCAAGCGCTTCTTCCGGTCCGGGCGTCGGTCACTCCGTTTTCTCGGCATTCAAACCGCCCAACCCTTCCAGTGACTGGATGTTGAACTGCTCTCCAAGGCGAACGATTTTCTCGAGATCAATTTCTCCAACGATGTTAACCACCGACAGGCGGGTACCGCGACCCGACACAATCGCCAGCGCATCAATCCGGTCGGGATCACGGGACTGCATGCAGATCTCGGTCCGCTCATCACCATTCCTCGTCCTCACTAGCGTCTGCCAGCTTCCATCCCGCATCGATGAGAGCAAGGCACTCGAACGGTTGTCGATCGAACCGACGTCACTATCCTGGAATTCCAGGTCCACGACACGGATCAGTGCGATGGATTCGAGCATCTTCGCAAACTCCGGTTCCGCCTGCCGGACTAAACGTGCCGCCATTTGCAGGATATTGGAGTGAAGGAACACCTCCGTCTTCACATTTCCGGAGTTCTCGCTGACAAAGCGATCCAAGTCCAGATAACCGGATTGGGAACGCGTCACCGCATCTCCGTCATCCTGCGCCCACAAACCACCACTGAAGATAACCGACACTCCAGCAGCCAACCATACCCACTTACTCATTTTCATATGCTAACCTTTCCTTGATTGTATTAACTCCCGTGAACATAGTCCCGTGTATCTGACTTGCAGCGGACTGCTTCACCGCTATTTCACATGCATCGACACTGGGACGTCCCAAAATTTCACTGACCATCACAATAGACTGGCGGGCCAAAAACGCAGCTTCCGCCGCATCGTGCCCCTGACTGGGTTTCTGGAAATATTTCCACCACATTCCTGCGCCGATAACACATAGTCCGAGAGCGGCTATCGGCGCCATGCGGCTCCATGCGCTTGAAACAAGCGATACCTTCGCTTCTCGTTCGGGAGCCGCGGCCACCTTCATGAGACGCATCACCAGCTCATCAGGACAGTCCCTGCAACGAACCGCCTCCCTGACCTCCTGTGCGTTGGTTCGATAACCGGCAAGCAAGCGGTTCGCCTCCGGATTTCGACTCACCAGCCTGCGGCACTGCCAGCGGGCAATCCAGCCGGGCCGCCCCCAAGCCACACGAGTCAGCAAATCGAGATCCTTTTCGGACAGCTTCCCGTGTTCCATGCTTTCAGTTTTCATGTTTCAGTTCCTCCTGCAGCATCCGTCTGGCACGCAACAGATGCACTTTTACCGAATTGATAGGAAGACAGAGATGAGCCGCGATTTCCCTGTATTTCAATCCATTGACCTCATACATCAGAAACACCGACCGGAGGGTTTCCGGAAGTCCATGCACCGCATGCTCGATCCTCGCTCCCAGACTGCGACTGTCTATCGCCTCCGATGGGTCCGCACCGGGACCCGACCACGCCATGGCCGCATCATCCGTATCCTCGCGCAAAGCCACGTTCCGGTCGCTGGTACGCCTGCGTTTGCGCAATAGGTCAACACAGTAGTTGTGCATCGTCCGCATCAACCAGTGGCCACAGTTTTCGATCTTGCCCGACTCCATCGCATTCCACAAGCGAACGAAAACCTCCTGCGTGGCGTCTTCCGCCTCCGAAGTATCCCCTAATGTGTAGCGGGCGTAGCGGAACAGCTTGTCCTTGTGGGACATCAGGTGGGTCCGGAATGCAGTTTGGTTGTTCATGAAATCGGATTCATCAGGGTAGACGCATCCTTTGCTCCGAATGTTACAACCCCAAGGCGAAAAATCCGATCCTCAACTCGCGTCCCAGCCATGCGCACCGCACTCTCCCTGAACCCCGGCCATCTGGCGCACCAAATGCAAATCCCCCAGAATCCTTCACACCCTTCACCAAAACCCCGCAACCCATCATTGGAAGCTTGCCCGATTGCATCCGATCCATCAGTGTGACGAAGATTATCTGCCCTCAATGTCCGCATCCTCACCTCCAATTGCGACCCAAATTGCCCCGACCGAAGACGGACTGGTGGTAGAAAACCTGCGTGTGGACTACGACAACCTCACCGCCGTTAACGGGGTGAGCTTTCATGTGCCACCCGGAAGCCTGTTTGGACTTGTGGGTCCAAACGGTGCGGGAAAAACCAGCATCATCCGGGTATTGGCCACCCTGCTCCAGCCGACCTACGGCAAGGTCAAAGCCTTTGGTATGGATGTCCTCGACGATCCATGGAGCGTCCATCCGGTCCTCGGTTACATGCCAGACCTCGCTCCTGTGATCGGAAACCTGAAAGTGTTTGAGTTTCTCGAGCACTTCGCCACATCCCACGGGCTCTATGGGGCCGAACGCAAGGATCGCGTGCAGGAGTGCCTTGATCATGTGGGTATGGCTTCCCAACGCTCCGTCTACTGCAACACCCTTTCCCGCGGAATGATGCAACGGGTGGTCCTCGCCAAGACACTTCTTCATCAGCCCAAACTCCTTTTGCTGGATGAGCCTGCCAGCGGCATGGACCCGCTTGCACGCATCGACCTGCGCGACACCCTTCTGGCACTCGCACGCAAGGGCTGCGTGGTCATTCTCTCATCTCACATCCTCGCCGATCTCGCGGACATGTGCACCGGCGTGGCCATTATGCACCTTGGCACACTCCGGTACGTCGGGCCTCTCGACGGATTCATCGAAGAGCCCGGGAAGCCCCGTGCCCAACGCACCGTCGAGATCCAGACCACCCCCGACACAGTGGAAAAAGCCACCGCATGGCTGGAAAAGTCCCCGCTCATCGCAAGCTGGGCACCCATGGCCCAAGGAAAGTTCGCAGCATCATTTGATGGCGATGACGCCGAACAAGCCACCATCCTGCGCCAGTTGATTGAAACCGGAGGCGTGCAGGTGCTCGGCTTCCGTCGGAAATCCGCCACCTTGGAAGATATGCTCAAGACCGTAACCCGCTCATGAACGACCTTCCTTCAGCCGACGAACACGAACCAGCCCCGGTCTGGGCTATCTGGGCAAACCCCCTGATACTGAGGTTCCTCCGCAGCCGGATGCGGCCGCGCTCGGCCTTTGCCTGGATACTCGGGGTGTTGATGCTGAGCGGTTTCTTCTTCCTCACCACCTACTACACGGCAATCAACCACGGGCTCCTTTCCGCACGTGATGCCGCCCGGGCCGCCATGCTGCCCATCCTGTTCATCCAAGGATTTCTTCTCATGCTCATCGCCACGGGAAGCGTGGCAGGCGGTGTGGTCGAAGACAAAGTCGCCGGCACGCTCGACTACCAGCGGCTCACCCCGATGGGGCCTTTCTCCACTCTCGTCGGGTTCCTGTTTGGACTTCCCATCCGCGAGTACATCCTTTTTGCCCTCACGCTTCCCTTCGCAGTGTTTGCGATATGGATCGGGGACATCCCGATTGGAAGCGCAGCCTCCTACTACAGCGTCTTTCTGAGTGCCTCCATACTCTATCACCTGACCGGACTTGCGGCCGGGCTTGCCGCAAAGCGCTGGAGATTTGCCACCCGCCTCACCCAGGGCATGGTCCTGCTGCTCTACCTGGTTTTGCCACAGTTCTCCCATCTTGGACTCTACTTTTTCCAATACCTTACCGTGAGACCGGTGCTGATGGACACCATCATTCCACTGATCCATGAAAGCATCCCGGGACAGGTCTCCCAATTCCAACCAAGAGGGCCGGTGCCATTTTTCGACTATCAAGTATCGCCCCTGGTGTTCTCGCTGGCGTTGCAAGGATTGCTCTCCCTCATGTTCCTGACCATCTGCATCCGCAAATGGAAAGATGCGGAATGCCACATCCTGAGCAAACTGCAGTCTCTGACAGTGTTCATCCTGCTTGCCACTCTCGCGCTGGGAACGATCTGGCCAGTCCTCACTGGAAACACCGAACTCACGCTGCCGATCCTCGGAACCATGTCCGGAGCCAGGATTCCGCCGGAGGTTGCGGCAGCCCTCCCTCTTTTGCTCTCCTGTTTCCTGCTTCTGATCGCCATGATGTTGATCAGCATCGTCACCCCTACCCACGGAGAGATCCTGAAGGGATGGAGGCGCACTTATCGCAAAAACAGTTGGATGCTTTCTCCCTTGCGCGATGAAGCGCCCGCCGGATGGTTTGCTCTGGCGATCGCATTGGTGGCCGTATTCGCCTTGGGCACTGAGATGAGGGAACTCCACATCAATGGCATCCTCGCCTTTGAACTGCTCGATTGGACCCAATGGATCGGGATCCCGCTCGCCCTTGTTGTAACCATTCTGGTCTTTCACGCAACCATCAGCCTGATCGAACCCGGACGAACCATCACCTACCTGATGCTGGTATGGGGGCTTCCCTGCCTGATGGGCATTTTCATCTCGGCGGCCATGAGCTGGCACGAAGCCGCGATCTACGTAGCGGCCCTTTCTCCTGTCTCTCATCTGGCCTACGCGGCCACCCGTATCATTCCCTTTGACCCCGAAAGCCACACGCTCGCGTTTTGGGACACCGCCGGTCGCGCACTCTGGATCGGACTCAGTCTGCATGCCCTTGCATGGTTTGGGATTTCCTTCGCGTTCATCCGCAAGCACATCGCCCTCAAAAGAGAGGCCAGAAACTGAAATCTCCTTTCCCAATACAATGAAGACACCCACTTTCACGATCCGACTCGCATTCACTCTGGTTGTTGCCTTGGTTGCCCAACTGTCCGCGCAACCCGAAAAAGGGAGTTACCTCGACCCTGATCTCCCCACCGACAAAAGGGTGGCCGATCTCATCTCAAAACTGACACTTGAGGAGAAACTCGCCCAGTTGCTGCACGATGCGCCGGGCATTGAACGGCTCGGGATCCCAGCCTACGATTGGTGGAACGAAGCCCTCCATGGCGTCGCCCGTTATGGGCGTGCAACGGTCTTTCCTCAAGTTATCGGATTGGGTGCGACCTTCGATGAGACCTTGGTTCACCGCATCGCCTCCGCGATTTCCGACGAAGCCCGGGCAAAATTCAACGCCGCAGTGGCGCTGGGCGACCGTGACAGCTATCCGGGCCTGACCTTCTGGTCGCCCAACATCAACATCTTCCGCGACCCGCGCTGGGGGCGTGGCATGGAAACCTTTGGCGAGGACCCGTACCTCACCGGACTTCTCGGCTCCGCCTTCGTCCACGGCATGCAGGGAGATGATCCCCGCTACCTGAAAACCGCGGCATGCGCCAAACACTATGCCGTCCACTCCGGACCGGAAAGCCAACGCCATTCGTTTGACGCGCACCCACCGCGCAAAGACCTCTGGGAATCCTATCTTCCCGCGTTTGAGAAGCTTGTTCGCGAGGCCAAAGTTGAAGGTGTGATGTGCGCTTACAACGCCGTGTTCGGCGCCCCCTGCTGCGGTAGCGACTTTCTTCTCGCGGATATTCTTCAAACCCGTTGGGGATTTGAAGGATACATTGTCTCCGACTGCTGGGCCATTCAGGATTTCCACCAAAACCACAAGATCACGGCTGATTCGGCTGAGTCTGCGGCCAAGGCCATCAAGAGCGGGGTGCACCTCAACTGCGGTGAAGCGTTCCGCTCCCTCGGATCCGCGATCGAACGCGGCCTGATCTTCGAAAGGGAGATTGATGAGGCACTTGCAAGGATTCTCCGCACCCGTTTCCGCCTCGGGCTCTTTGATCCAGTCGAAAAAGTATCGTTCAACCGCCTCTCACCGGACATCATCGGTTCCGAATCCCATGTCCGGCTCGCGCGCGAAGCCGCTGCAAAGTCAATCGTGCTCCTGAAAAACGATGGTGTTCTGCCCTTGTCGGCAAACCTCTCCGACCTGCTGGTGGTGGGCCCCCTTGCGGCGCACGCCGAAGCCTTGCTCGGAAATTACTATGGACTGTCCGCAAACCTCGTGACCGCCATCGAGGGGATCACCGGCAAAATCCATGCCGGGACCAAACTCAACTACGTCCACGGGTTTCCGCTCCTCCCCATCGACAACGAAACCCCCGATGTTGCGATCCGCATGGCCCGCGAGGCTCCGGTGACTATTGTGGTAATCGGCTCGAGCCCACTCCTCGAAGGCGAAGAGGGCGAAGCGGTCCTATCCAGAAACCACGGAGACCGGGTCGACCTTAACATACCCGGCAATCAACTCGACTATCTGCGCATGCTCCGTAAGGACAATTCCACCAAAATTATCACGGTGGTCATGGGTGGAGGTCCCATGCTCATGAAAGAGGTTCATGAACTGTCTGATGCCGTGATTTTCGCATGGTATCCCGGGGAGCAAGGTGGAAACGCGATTGCGGATGTCCTTTTCGGCGACGTCAATCCATCGGGCCGCCTGCCGATCACCTTCCCGATGAGCGCCGACGATCTGCCTCCTTTCGACTCCTACGCGATGAACGGAAGGACCTACCGTTACGCCACGGCCACTCCAATGTATCCGTTTGGATTCGGGCTTTCCTACAGCCAGTTCACCTACTCTTCGATCGGCCTCAACCGCATGTCCTTTGCGGAGAAAGATCCGGTCCGCGTCAGCTTCCTGGTGGCGAACACCAGCGAGACCGAGGGAGAGGAAGTGGTTCAGGTTTACCTGCACTGCGTGGATGCACCATTTGACGTTCCTGTTGAAAGCCTGGTCGCCACCCGCCGGGTCAGGGTCAAACCGGGCGAAACAACCAAAGTTCTCATGGAATTGGAACCCGACACCTTCCTCATGCACAATCAGCGTGGAGAAAAGGTGTTTGTACCGGGCGACTTCCGGATCACGGTTGGCGGGTCCGCACCCGACCCGAGAAGCATTGAGCTCGGATCTCCCGAACCGCTCTCCATTGTCTTGTCGAGGGAATAGTCTGCATCCCTATGGACTTGCTGGCATAGGCCCAAACGCCCTTCATCGAATCTCTTGCCCACTCGTTCCTGCGATTACGATTCTGCGCATATTTGGGATTCCTCCGCAGATTGGCATGTTCTTAGCTTGAGTTCGCCACCGTAATCGGAGATGATATCGGTCATTTCCTATTGCTTCTCAACAACTGAACAGACGCATAGACAGCTATGAAAATCAAGATCCTCATCGCCACAGCGACGACACTCATCAGCAGTGCGCTTTTCGCACAGGAAGAATCGTCGCTGACACTATCCACCGCCTTCAACAGCGACTACTACTTCCGTGGCACACAGCTCGCGGACTCGTTTATCGAAACCGCGGTGGACTACACCTACGGGGATTTCTACGCCGGACTCTGGTATGCTTCCCCGTTTGAAGCAGTCGACTCGGACTTGGGCGCATACTACGCCAACGAACTCGATATCTTCGCCGGTTATGGTATCGCGGTCAACGACCTGATGTCCGTCGATCTCGGGGTTACCGCCTATTACTATCCTGAACTGCCTTCGGATGACAACCCGACATGGGAACCCTATGTTGGCGTTGCATTTGAAACCGTTCTCTCCCCGACTGCTTACGTCTACTACGATGTGACCTTGGAAATCTGGGCCTTCGAAGGTGGAGTCTCCTACAGTTTCCCTGCGGAGGATGAATCCGCAAGCTTCGACGTTGAAGCCAAAGCCGGTTATGTATCTCCTGATGAGGGCGATGGCGGCTTCTACTTCAGCCTCGCTGCGAACTATGTCTACAGCATAACCGACACGGCCAGCGCCAAACTCGGGGTCTCCTACACCGATGGCGACACCGAACTGTCTGGCGGCAACTGGGACAACGGGTTCTGCTTCACGGGCGGACTCTCGATCGGATTCTGATCCTTCCAGACCAAGCGATCCGTTATTTATCACAACCCGATTCCGACTCACCGGAATCGGGTTTTTTTGTTTTCTATTGCCGAAGCATGCCACCTCCATGCCCTTGCGGTCAGGCCCATGACGCCCCGCAAATGGATACCTTACAAAAACCTGCATTTCCTCACCGGATCAAACAAGGACAATTGCGAAGAAAATGCTTGTGCATGAATACTGCTTTTGGGTTGTATTGTCCGGGCTGTGTCCGCACAATAGTCCTCCAAGTTCTAACAACCCAACTATCTGCAGATAATGAAAGAATCCATCCTTACTGCGACCGCTGTATTTCTGATTGCGGGAGCCGCATCCCTTCAGGCAGAACCGATCTTTGATGCCGCTATCTCGGCCGGCATCAAGAGCGACTACTACTTCCGAGGCCAGCAGCGCGCGGACTCCATCGTGGAAACCGAGGTCGATTTCACCTATGGCGACGCCTACGCGGGAATCTGGTTTGCAGAGCCGTTCGAAGCAAGGGACAGCGACATCGGCTGGCTCTACTCCAACGAACTGAACGTCTTTCTGGGTCAAAACACCCAAATTGATTCCTACATCAATGTGATGGTACCCGTCATCCTCGACGTCGGGATCACCGGATTCTACTATCCGGAACGTCCTTCCGATGACAACCCGACCTGGGAACCCTATGTGGGATTGAGTTTCGAAACCCTTCTCAATCCATCCGGTTACGTGTATTACGACCTCACACTGGAAACATGGACCCTTCAGGGAACGGTTTCCCATACCTTCGAGCTCGACAACGTGTCCGGCGTGACCGTCGGAGCCTTTGTGGGATTTGTTTCGCCGGATGAAGGGGAGGAAGGCGCCTATTACGGCGTTTCCGCCAAATACGGGTATCGTCTCAACAGCACAACCTCCGTCAGTTTCGGAGTAGGCTACACCGATGGCGAGGATGCCAGGAGCGGCATGAACTGGGACGATGGGCTCTCCGCCTCGCTCGGATTGTCGATCGGGCTCTGATCCGGTTATTTGAATTTGTTCCAAACGAAAAAAAGGCTCTCCCACAAACGGGAGAGCCTTTTTTAATGTCCTTCAGTTCAAATTCTTCAGGATCATTCTTCGGACATGATCTTCATCATTCCGTCCTTCAACTCTTCCTGATACTTCTCGGCGATACGCTGCCCAATAGCCGCACCTTCCTGCATAAGAGCAGGCAGCGTCTTCAATGTTTTCTGGCCAAGCGGAGTCTTGTAGAACTCAACAAGCTCGGCGGCTTCCGCTTCGCTAAAGTGTTGCTTGTAGACTTGAAGCATCCCCGTGTGCATTTCTTCGTCCTGCGAAACTTTCGTGGCAAAAGAAGTGAACACCTCCTTGATCTTCGCGATCTTCTCATCCGGCATCCCGGACTGCTTAAAGCTATCCAGCATCGGCTGCATCGTCGACATCATGGTTTCCATCATCATCTCTTTCGGACTGATCATCTGATACAGTTCCTCCATTGAATCGACAGGTTCACCTGCAACCATTGCGGTGGAGGAAGCCAGAAAGAGAGCACCTGCTGTGAGTATTCCCGATAGGTATTTCATTTGAATCTTATTGTGAGTTGATCGTTTCGTTAAGCGTTTCCGCTAAACCCAAGCAAGACATCAACCGGCCGCTATGTCGAGACCTCAGATTGTGGACGAAATCCCACAGACTCAGGACGAACGCATCGGAGCACCCGAAGCACCGCCACCTTCACCCCTCCGTCCCACTCAGGGATTAACCCAGGAGGTATGTTTCACTACCAACTGGTAGGTTCCGCGGTGAAGGCCAAGCTCAGCCACCAACGTGGCCGGCTTTCCCTCCTGGAGATCTCTGAACAAGTTGCGAACCCGGTAGTTCGCGGTGTAGATCTCGAAAACCTCCTTGCCAATGCGCACCGACGGCTCCGAAGCATCAAAGCGGGGAACCTTTACCCGAAACAGAGTTCCCATGCGCTCCAGCCTCTCGCATTCATCCATGGCTTCCAACACGGACGCATCCGGCAGGTTGCGCTTGTCCCGGAGGCGGGAGTCCACCCATCGGCGCTTCAACTCGCGGTCGGGCTCGCCGCCCAGTCGCTTCGCGTCCACCTTGGGCAGCTCACTTTTCCCGGTCGCCACCCGGAAACGGGCAGTGACCGGCAGGTGATCCGATACTCCGGCACCATCACAGAGATTCACCCAGGACAAGGGAACCCCATGCTCCGGATGGGTGTTCAATCCCGGGAACGCCAGCACCCCAAAGGACTGATCCACATATTGGATGCCCCGATTGTCATACAAGCCGGGAGTCACCATCATCTGAATGAGCGTTCCCCACTCGCCGGCATACACCTCGCTGCCCCGCTTCAGCGGTGGAAGCTCATACCACAGGTTATAGAGGTCCGCCCGCCCTTTCAAAAGCGCCGCTTCATTTCCCTGCGATCCGAGGATTCCATTCAATGCGGTTTCCTTGATACGATTGCCAAAGCGCAGGTTCTGATCGATGTTCGAGTTAAAGTCTCCCACAAGCAGAATGTCGGTCTTCGGGTTGTCATCCAACAGATGGTCCAGTCGCTTGCGGAGCACCCGGGCATTGCCGATGCGCACCGCCTCAGTCGCGGATCCCGACGCGCCTGACTTCCAATGATTGTTGAACAAGACAAGGTCCTGGCCATCCACATCCAGCCAAACCTCCAAAATGTCGCGTGCCTGATCCAGAGGATGCTGCAGAATCTTCTTCGCCGGAAACCGGCTCAACACCACGCACTTGTGCGCCAATTGCTTCTTCTTCCACATCGGATCCGGCTTGGGTTGGATCACATGGTATCCCCGTATCCCCTTTTCCTCCAAAGCCTTGAGCAGGAAAAACTCAGCCGGCATATCCCGGATCTCCTGCGCAGGATATCCGCGCAGCATCTTATCAAGCGAAGTCTTGCGGGTCCGTTCCAGCATACCGAGCACATCCTGCCACCGCGTCGGACTGTGATCCCACTCCAGCTCCTGCAAAGCCAGAATGTCCGGCCCTTTTCCATTCCCTACTTTCGCGATCACCTCGGCATGCGCCTTGACCTTGGTGAGCAACCGCCCGGCATGATAGGGGAAGGGGGTGTCTTTTTTCGACTGGGAATACTCTTCATAGACCGCAATTCCGTCCAAGTCGAAAAGGTTCTCCACGTTGTAGACCATCACGGTGAACTCACGCACGCCCCCAACGCACGAAAGAGCTCCAAGCAGGAAAGACAACCCCACGCAAAGGTTACGCGACACTGTCCAACAACTTCCGGTGAGGCCCTTGCATGAATTACTCATGCTCTCCAAGGAAATGCTTTGCGATCGCCGATGCAAGGCTCTGTTCCAAACCACAGCGGACAGACCGGAACCAATGCCAACTCAAAAGCCTTTTCCCCTTTATGGGTTCCGGGCATCCATCCGATACTGCGGGTCCAGATCCTCCCATGCCGCTTCCATAAGCAGGAAAAAGGCCTGACCTTCAGTCGCGCGCCCGGGGCTGTTGAAAAACGGCGCCCCACAAACACCCTGCACATATCCATCCGCATCGACCTTTCCCCACGCCGCTTCGCGCATCGCCTCACCATCGTCAAGCCACCCGGGGTCAATCCATCCCGCCTGAACCGCCCGAAAAATCGAGTATGCGAGCATCTGCGAAAGATTTGTCTCCACAAAGCTCGATGGATCATCCAGCACATCGTGGAATAAGTGATCCGGGCGCTTGTACTTCATACAGGCTCTCAGCAGATCCTCCAAATACCCGATCAACTCAGCCCGTTCCGCCTCCATCGATTCCGGCAGCACCGCCAACACCCGGCACATCGCAGCCGCCACCCATCCGTTTCCCACACCCCAGAACTTTGGATTGATGAACTCCTCACGCTCCGTGTCCCATCGGTGGGAATAGAGTCGGGACGCCTCATTCCACAGCACCTTCCGGATACCCCGGATCTGTCGGACCGCCTCATCATATTCCCCGGCCACTGCCAGAAACGGCGGCGCCATGTACATCGAATCCACCCAAATCTCGGGTTCCTTCACGGTATGGTGCAAAACCCCATCGGGCGCCCGCGGGGCCCCTTCCATCAAATATCCCAGCATCCGCTCAGCAGCTGCTTTCAACGCCGGATCGCCGGTTATCCGGGCCGCATGCATCACCGCTTCGCCCGCCGCGGCCGGGTCGGTTACCCCATTGTCAGTATACAATACTGCGAGCCGACCCTCCTCCGTTTGGCGCAACACCGCCTCGCGCGCCATGAGAACCACCATCGCATCATTCCCCTGCTCAACGAATGCCTGCGCCGCAACCCCGTGCTCCCAGGATGCCCGCTGCATCGACAACATCGCACGCTCCACACGCATCAGCACATCCATCCGCATCCCTCCTTCTTCCGGAAGCGGGAGGGACTGCCCTGATCCCTGTAAGCTCATCACCCCCCACACTACCCCAAAACAAAAGGACTTCAAAACCTGCCTGCGGATTCTCACAATACACCTCCTCTTCATTGAGCGACTCAAACCAAACTCCTCCGATCAAAGCCCCCGACAACGCAGCGACCCGAACGAATCCCGTTTACGCTCAAAGGCTTCCATGCTTCGAGCCTTCTGTCAACAAACCACCCCCCGCAGACTGGTGCAGCCTTAAAACAAATACACAGGGCATTTATCGGTTCAGTTGTTGTGAATTGGATATGTTGCTATCTTTATTTCGTTATAAACTTGCGGCGCATTGTCGTAATACACATCGATGGCGTCTATCATATGCTGAGTCCTTGTCGCCTGTGTGTGCATTTGCTGGAGCATAGTGAGAATCATCTGGAATTCCCTAAGGCGAAAGCATGCTTCCCGCCTTGCAAAGGATCACCCGTTTGCGATAGATTTCCAGCCATGCCGGACATCGACTGGGAAACCCTCCGCAACCTGCACAGCATAGCGGATCTCCAACGCCACTACCGCGAGAAGGGGTTCAGCGGAGACCTTCCCGCCGTCCTGCGCAAAGCCCAAGACGATTTCTACGCAATCGCATCGGCCCACGCCTCCGATGTGACGCAGGCCCCGTCCACATTCACCCCCGAAATCGTGGTCCGGGACGGCGTCGAATACCATATCTACGGCGTAATCCACGGCATGCTCGGCGGCGACGATAAGGATTACCTCCGCTTTGTCAGTGAACCCATCGCTTCCGCCGATCACGTCATCTTCGAGAACGGCCTCAACTATTTCTACAAACACCAGTCCGGGCAAGTGATCCCCGACTTTGCTGTGCTCGGCCTGTCGGGTTCCCTCTCCATGGGATTCTACGTCGGGCTCTCCTTTCCGATTCGCCTATGGGAACTCTTCACCGAGTTCTTCAAACGCTCCAAAGGCCGGAACGCCTCCGAAGGGTTCCTCTTCGACGCCCGCTACTACTCGCTCGACCCGGAACTCCGGCGCGGAGTGGAGCCCCAACCCCCTCTCCCCTCCAAGCTCCAGATTGACCTCGAAATGGACAACTGGAACCGCTCGCCTTTCCGGTCCCGCATAAAAGACCCCTTCGCACTCGTTCCCCGCTCCATGTTCATGGCCGGCTACGCCGTAGGCGTCTCCCGCGCAAGGCCCGAGCGCCCGGTCGTGCTTGTCGTGGGCGACCTCCACACCATGGAAATCGTCCGCTTCCTCGAAAACCCAACCCTCAATCATCCCGTTTTCCGCTCCGGCCTCCAGCACGGCTCCAGCAAAGGCCTCCGCCGTAAAGTGA
>ERZ764778.3097-NODE-3097-length-13498-cov-4.595924_pt1 | contig 13498 bp, 6 predicted proteins | sample MGYA00374951_ERZ764778 | MGnify/ENA primary metagenome ERZ764778 (study PRJEB28918, sample SAMN05720193) | bioreactor metagenome | isolation source: Anaerobic biogas reactor | place: USA:Washington, USA | collected 2015-08-08 ...
ATTCGGCCCGGAACTGGAATTACAACGATGCGTCGAATCGCAACGATAACCTCGGCTGGCGCCCCGCCCTGTTGATTTTTTATGATTGATACGTCTACGGATTTATTGACATGTCTCTGAGTCTGTTTCAGGGGAGAACTAATCCTTCACTGGGCGATCAGTGTAAACACATGAACAATGGCATTTTGCCAAGCCGAAAGGATGCCGAAATGTCGCATTTTAATAAAGATCAGGATGATATTTACGACAGAATTATGGATTATGCAAATATTAAATGGGGATACAAGCGGACACAGGAAGGGAAAAAGAAATTTAAGCGCGAGTCCGTCTTGTTTCACCGTTACGACTCATATTATTTGGTGATGATATGGCGCTCTTTGAAGCATGGGACATACAAGCCGGATGGTCATATCCGGTTTTGGGTTTACGAGCCAAAGGCCAGGATGGTTGACGCTCCTCGGCTACCAGACAAGATAGTCCAGTTTGCCGTCCATACGGCATTGCAGGAAATTTACAAGCCTGTTTTTATTTCAACATCGTATTCGTGCATGGAGGGCGGGGGTCAGCATCGGGCTGCTAGGCAAGTACAGCACTTCATGCAACTCTGCAAGTGGCAATATGGCGAGGGTTGGATAGTAAAACTTGATGTAAAAAAGTTTTACTATTCTATAGTTAGGGATATCTTAAAGGAAATACTGCGTAAGAAAATCACCTGCCGCAAGACATTGTGGCTTTTGGACACTATTATTGATTCTCCGGGCGACAGCGAAAGGGGCGTGCCGCTGGGGAACATCACAAGCCCAGACTTTGCAAATATTTACTTAAATGAATTAGACCAATACTGTAAGCGTTATTTAGGAATCAAGTGGTATGTCCGCTTTAATGACGATGTTGTTGCGGTTGTACGCACCAAGGAAGACGCGCAGAATTTATTGAGCAAGATGACATGGTTCCTAAAAGACAAGCTAGGGTTAAACGTTAACGATAAAACTAAAATTTTCCCATTAGCGCAAGGGGTGAACGCTTATGGCTACAAGATTTGGACTACACATATGCTGGTCAGGGATGACTTTAAGCGCAAGGTGAAGCGGCGCATAAAAGCGATGGATAAAAAACTAAAAGCCGGTGAAATGGAAATGCCGAACGTGCAGCAAGCGGTAAATGCCTCGCTAGGGCACGCCCGGCACAGTAACAGTTACAACTTAATGAAGAAAATATATAAAAACTACCCATACATCAAAGTGGAAGGAGAGAGGAAATTTGGCGAGCTACTTAGGGATGGTAGACCTCGGGACATTGCTGAAGGACGGTATCGAACAGCCAAGGCCAACAAACCCATGGAGGATTGACAGCGAACCTTATAGCGGGTGCGGAACGGGTAATATTGCCGACTTCAGCACCCTGCAAGACATGTCAAAATGGACAATAGGCAATACATCTGCCGCGGCTGCCAATAAACTAAAATGGCACAAAATACAAGATGGCAATAAAACTCTGTTGATTTGTGACCGAGTGATTTTGGTAAAAGTATCATGGGATGACTTAAATGGGCAAAGCTTAATTGCAGGAAAAACAATAACGATTGATGGGCAGCAGTACAAGTGCCGCGCCCTCACCGGTGGTAATAATTATCGCTCCGGTTATGATGCCTATAGCGGCGGCGTGCTACCTAACGAATGGGACAACTATATCGTTAATGAGCTGGGTATGTCTGGTGCCCCTTCACCGGCCAGCAGCGACCTGGACAGCACCCTAAATAGTACCGATAAAAACAGTGTACACAACCAAGCGTGGAATTGGATGGGTGTTTACTCATGGTGCCAAGAAACATATAGCCAAAACGGCCCTTTCCGCGCGAACCGTGGCTACAATTCGGCCCGGAACTGGAATTACAACGATGCGTCGTTTCGCTACGCTGACCTCGGCTGGCGCCCCGCCCTTGAAATTCTGAATTCTGCTCCTCTGATTTCTGGCAATGACGCTAATTTAGGCGATAAAACAGCGCCATTCAGTATCGTCTATCAAGTGTCGGATGCGGACAGCGACAGCATAACGGTAACAGAAAAGGTAAACGACACCGTTATCCGCACTATAACTAACGCGGCGCAGAACACTGATTTGGAATTAGTTATAAGCCTTGATACATGGAATGGTTTGGCCATTAATACCCCGAGCACTATAACAATCAAGGCAGATGACGGCAAGGGCGGCGTGACCACCAGAACCTACACATTTACCAAGACCAACGCGCCGCCAACCATAACCGTAACCTCCAAAGCATTCCCGCTCGTAACATGGATTTGTGCTGATTCCGAAGGCACCACCATTATGACCCGGATAAAAATTAACGGCACAGTCAAAAAGACGGTGGATAACCCCGTGGGCGAGCAGCCGTACACCATCAATATTGACGACCTAAATGTGGGCGACAACACCATAACCATAGAAGCGCAGGATAATGACTGGTCAACTTCTTCTGTCAACCTAACCTGCACTAAAACCGGCGTAAGCCACCCGCTTAAAGAGGTAAGAGTGAGGTACAATATCACTCCGCCACAGGGAACCGCTAAAGAAATTGTCGCATGGCTGACCCGGCAAAAAGACCCGGGATTTGACGTTAATGCCGCTATGTCTATAGTCGATACAGCCGGGAGCGAATCTTACAGCGGCATGACCAAGAGCAGTGTCGATAAGGGCGATATTGTGGAAGAACAATATGTCGGACAAGTAACAACAGCAGAAGAAAAGCTGACATTGAAGTTTAATCTCACAAGAACCGATACGGCTATAGACAAGGCCGCTACTAAATTATTGGGGGCGATATCATAATGCGTATTAAAGATATTGTTAGTGGGGAGTGGAAGGACACATCCGTGCTCATACAAGAGGCGCAGGAGAAGGAGGATGAACCTGCCACAGAGCCTTAATACTCATTTAAAAACCAAACAAAGGCCGCTCAGAAATGGGCGGCTTCTCTATTTTCTGAAACCGGAGCGATCCGGCTTTTTTATACCCATTTTTTAAGAAAGGGGTGACAAAATGCCCTCAAACTATGTAAGTGCAACTGAAACATGGGAAAATCCACTCAATAACAAAAAATTAGCCGCACCACCGCAACAACCGGAAGTGCATACGGTTAGTGGAACCATAAACAAGCCTCCACAGCAAGGGTACCAAGCCTACGACTATTCTGGGATTGTCAACAGGGCCAATCAAGCGCCAGCAACATACAACAGTTTTGATTATGGCAAGTCTGCTGGCCTTGCTAACCGTGCCATGTCAACTAACGATATGGGGCAGGCTACTAACTTGGGTGCGGTAAACAACCAGATTAACAGGGCGGCCAATACCCTCAGTAATCCAACCATGCAAAACGGCAACCTTGTGGGGCAATTAACCGGGGATATACTTCAAAACCTCAACCCGGTACGCCAACAGCAGAACGCCGCCATAAACCAGCAGTATAACAACGCCGCCCAGAGATTAGCTGAACAATTAGCGGCTTCGGGTGCAAATCGGGGAGGTAATGCTAACCGGCAGATGATGGGGTTAGAGCAGGGGAGAAACACCGCCCTTGCTAATGCCAACGCTAGTCTGGTACAAAACGCACTGGCGCAGGCTTTGCCATTCGGACAGCTACAACTTTCAGAGAAGGGATTACTTCAAGGACAACAGCAGATAGCAGCTAATCAGCTAGCTTCACTCTTAGGTCAACAAGAGGCTTCAAGGCAGTGGGCAACTGGCTTCAATGCCGACCAGATGCAACAGCAATTCCAGAACGTATTTAATACCCAGCAGGCACAGGCGGGTGAGAATCGCTTCGGGCAACAGTTTAACGCCGACCAAATGCAACAGCAATTTGCGAATATGTTGGCGGCTAACCAATTGGCGGCTGGGGAGAACCAGTTTGGGCAACAGTTCAATCAGCAGGAGAGCCAGTTTGCCAGGCAATTAGCCGAGCAGATGGCGGCAAGACAGGGGAGCCAAGGACTTGAACAGCAGAGGCTTGCCCAGCAGGAGAGCCAGTTCGGGCGTAGTATAGCCGAGCAGATAGCGGCACGGCAGGGGAGCCAAGGACTTGAACAGCAGAGGCTTGCCCAGCAGGAGAGCCAGTTCGGGCGTAGTATAGCCGAGCAGATAGCGGCACGGCAGGCGCTGAACGCTTTACAGGCAGGACAGTTAACCGGAATATACAACGGGCAAGATACTTTAGAGAAACTAAATCAGGATTGGAAACAGGGAGCCTATTTTGATTGGCAGAAAAAGAGTTTTTCGGATGAACTGGCGAACCGATTAGCGGCTGCTAATATCGGGGCATCTGCTACTCTTGGAGCAGCTCAAGCGGCAGCAAACGCAAGCATGAGTAATGCGGCGCTAAATGCAGCGGTACAAAGAGAACAGATAGCAAGCAGCAGCAAGAACGCCTACAACCTTATACTGAGCGATATGATGGTGCCTTATTTACAAAAAGTTGATGGGGCGACCAACCCATTGGGAGGCAACACTAATGCCTGGGTAGACAGTATCCTTAGAGAACTTGGAATAATTCAGTAAGGGAGGTGAAAAACAAATGGCACGTTCAGCTTCGGATTATGATGCGAGCTTCGCAAAAATAGCTGCCAGCATTCCAAGAGGTGGTGGCGGCAGTAGTAGCAACAGCAGCAGCAGTAGCATTAGCGGCGGCAGTAGTAGCAACAGCAGCAGCAGTAGCATTAGCGGCGGCAGTAGCTACTATGGAGGAGATTCGGACGACGGCACTATCTATATCTCGCAAAGAGATTATGACGCACAGAAGAGCATGCTAAGCGACCCAACATTTGGGGGCAGCTTTGGGGCCAGGGATATCCGCAACGGCAATGTTCGTGTCGGGGAGTATTCTGACAACACTCCTTACACTAATCCCATTACCGGAGCAAGCAGCATAGGCGGCGGACACTATGTTTACAGCGACCCTGCTAATCCCGGGGTGACACATATGGTTAGCGGCAGGGATAGACAAGATTATTTGGCGGTAGCAAGAAATACTGGCTTTGGCGATATTTCTAGCCGCTTTACTCCTGCTGACCTGCCCACATTCCATAATGCTCAAAGGTTGGGTGCAGGGGACTATGCCTATGACTTTGCTACCGGAAGAATTCCTTTAACACAATTACCGTCATTGGTTCCTGAGCCCAGGCCGGTGATGGTAGCAGGGGTTGACACTCAGCCTTGGGCAGGGACTTATGATAAGGATTTCTATAAGACATACAATAGCCTATTGCCAGAGTACGGTTATGATGCAGATAAGTTTTCCCGTACGGGAGAGATACCTTTCAGCCCGTATGGACTTACTGGCTATGCGGCTGAGTATATGTATGGACGCAACCAAGGAGGATTGGGAGATGCCGAGGCGCATGAAATGGCTCGGGCCGGGACTAGCGGTATATTTGAGGGACTACCAAGCTGGTATGACCCCGATAAACCGGGGGAGGCGGTTGTATCGGCCAAAGAACTGTTGCCAGACCCCGAATTGGACGCAAAAATAAGGTCGGCAGGAGTTGACCCCGCCTTGCTGAACATATACGAAAAAGCCGAATTAAGGCGTATTTTACAAAAAGCTGATTGGAGGTTAGCACTAGCATGGCAATAGATTTAGTGGCTTTGGCAAACAAAATAAAGGGGCAACAAGCTGCCGCCCCTTCGCTTGTTCCGACAACAAGCCTCAATTATGCTGACCTGCTCCCTGCAAGGCCGGAGTATAAGCCCTATACAAAACAGGAGTTTGACCCGACAGTACCAATGAGCGACAGGCCCGCTGGTACAGAAAACTGGATGTGGAGCAAAAGCACGGCTCAGCGCGAGGCCTTTGAGCAAGCGGAACAGGCCAAGGCAGACGAAAGGTTTAGACAGTACGAATCGGATTTAGCTGCCTGGCAGGATGCGGTTAATTTGGCGAAAGCGGAAGATGATAGGCGGCGGCAAGACCTCAAGAATTACAATGAGCATTTATCTGCTCAGGGGCTCACTCCTGCAGTTAGCCTATATGACCCTTCGCCCGTTATTCGTCAAGCACAATCCGAATGGCAGAAGGCTCAGGCCGCAGGCAATAAGCAGGCCATGGACTATTGGCACAATGTAGCAGAACAAGCCCGTATCGGGGCAGGATGGGGGAGCGGCGGCATAGATGGAAGCATTACAGCCGGAAGGCTTACCGCAGCCGGATTGCCTACATGGGAGCGGCAGTACAAGGAAACTGCCTATAATGATGCCTTGAAGCAGCAGGACCTCGAAAACTCTATGAAAGTGGCTGCACTTACCGCTAGAGGTAGTGGCGGCGGCTCCGGCAGCGGCGGCGGTAGTAGTTCCGCCTCTGCGGATTTCCCTTATTACCTTGATACCCAGGGTGAACGGGCTAATGTAATGACAGGTAGCCTGTTGGAGCGCGCTGAGGCTCAATATCAGCTTAACCGACAACGCGGGGGCAGCGCCGGGAAATATCCACTTTATTACACCTTAAACACCTTGTTCAACAATCCCGAATGGCAAAGGGCTGCCACTTCAAGCGGTGCCGATATTAAGAAGGTTGCCGATTACCTTATTGTCAAATATGCGAAAATGTCCCCGGTAGATTATTTTGCCGCTGGAAAGGCATCTGGCACTCCTGTAGCAGCGGCATATAAGCAGTTGCTTACCCAGGAGGAACAGGATAGATTTTATTCGCCAGGAACCGCCGGCAAAAAGCAATCTTCAAAAGGTAGCTTCCTAAATATCTTCAAGTGAGGAGGGGTGACGGGTGGCTAAGAAACAGTTTAAAGACCCTTTTGCGAGCATAAGGGCTACTCAGGAAAGAGAATTAAAAAGGCTACTGGAACAGGCAAGCAAGCCTATAGCCGCTCCCCCCGCTCCAAGCATGGCTGGATTTAGGCAATTGGAAGCAGAGAGCATGAATATGCCTATACCGGAATACAAGCCGCCGTCGCAAGCAGGAGCAATTAAGCGCTCTTTAGGCGCGCTGGGGCTTGGCCTGCTTGAAGGTACGGAAAAGCTGAGGGAGAAGTATTCTCCCGTTAAGTTGTTAGCTGAGAGAATCAGCCCTGAGCTGGATATGATTAGGCCAAAATATACCCCCTTGATAACTCCCGAACAATCTAAGCAATATGAGGAAAACATTGGCTTACAGGGTACGCTGGGGGAAGGTATCTGGCGCGGGATAGGAACTGAAACCCCGGCAATTGCCCTGTCTTATGGGGCTATTGGCGCTGCTACCAAAGTGCCGAAAATAGCCAAGGCTTTAACCGGGGCAGGTAAGTGGACTGAAACCGGCAGGCGCGGGGTAGCGGCAGGTGCCTTATACACCCCTATTGCGGAGGAAAAGCCGGAACTTAAAGACTACTTAGAAAACATGGCCTTATTCGGCGCTGGCGATGTTGCTTTTATGGGGGCAATTCACGGCATAGGCAAGGGCATAGGCAAAGGAACAGAAGCTCTCAAAGGCTTCAAGCGCCCTAAAGATATTCCGGAATCCGAAGCAACTCTTGATTATCTGATGGGCGAATCCCCCGCTCCCGTAAGGCAACAGCCGGATTATGTGCCACCGCCGAGAGTAGCCCCTGACTTTACGAGTACACCCTATGGCGGCGTTTATCGCGGAGGCCCGAGGGCAGAATTGCCGGGTGCGCCAGAAAGATTGGCATTGCCGGCAGGGAAGGATTATCTAGCATTACCGGCGGGCGAGAAACTAACGTATTTGCCAAGGCGGGGCGAAGTGGTAAATTTTGATTTGCCAACACCTTACGAAACACTTACTGCCCTGGAAAGGCAGAGGCCACGGGCCTTAACCCCTGGAGAACAGCCGCCAATGCTCCCGGAGGGTTACTATCCTAATTGGGAATTTGGCAACAGGCCAGAAGCGGACTTTGCTGTTGATTACGGCGGGGGCACTATGGCCAAAGGCGTTGACTATCCTCCTGCGAGAATACCGGGGGTGGATTATGGCGGCGATATAAGCCTGCGCAATAAGCAAAGGGTGCTTGTCGATATTGACAAGCCTATTCCTCGCTCAGATATTGGTGACCCGGCTTATTTGGCTGGACTTGAAAAACAATATGGCGATTTTGTAGCCGAAGAAGTAGCCCGCATGAAAGATGAATTGGGCGGCGTAGTTAATGTTCCCGAAAGGAATATGAGAGTATCCCAAAATCCTGCCTGGTATCGTGACTTTTGGCAGAAGCATTTACGCGCCCCCCGGGAAGGTGAATGGCGGGACTTAGCCATTAAGAACCTCATGGAAGGTAACCCTGAAACGGGCGAGCCGGCCAACGATGAGTTCCTGGCCATCCTCTCCGAACTGTCCAGGGGGCAAAAGCTACCGGAAGAATGGCATGGACTACAGCAGGGCATTAGGGATACTGCGGCCATGCAGGAACCGGAGCTAGATGCACTTATCGGGGATATGCGAACCGAACAGGCCAAGGTGGAACCTTACGGCCTTACCCGCGATATGGGCAGGCTGAATGAGGTTGAAAACGGTATCCGCGGCAAAACCCGGATGCAGGATCAATCTGACTATGGTCAGTATGCGGGGGTTAAGTTTAAACGGGGCGAGGCCCTTCAAGAGCAAAGTCAATCTAGTTACCAAAGAGCCATCCGAGAATTTGGAACCACCAATGATTTTCGCGAGGCGGGTTATTTGACCTCTAATGGCAAATTGCTAGATTTTAGCGGGAAACGAGAGGGCGGTCCTTCTGGGGTAAGATATATGGATCACAGGGAAATTGAGCAAATTTACGGGCTTGATTCTTCTACCGACGCAATGATCGAATTCATGAACGAAGGCAATATCAGAATGCAAAGCTATGGGTTCGAGATATCAAAGCAACCAACAAAAGAACAAGAAAGGGTGCTAGTCAAGTTTATAAACGAAAACAATGGCGAGGTAGTAGCCGACTTAAACAAAACAGGGGGCGCCGCCGGTATTCCTGCTAGCATTGAATATCCTGCAGGTACGAAGGCAACCAAAATAATTTCTGACATAAGGAGATTTTATGAGGTTGGAGAAAAACCGCATGTTTCCGAAATGTCTAAATTTAGGTTTAAGCGAGGCCAAGAATTTGCGCCTACCTTCTATTCTCAGCTGCAGCGCACCATTGAACAGAAAATGCCGAACCGCGCTACCACTGACCAGATACGGGGAATAATCGGCAAGGGCGCGGTCAAAGAGGAAGAAATTAGGTGGTCCGGCCTTGATGACTTCCTTGCCGAGCGGCAGGGGCAGAAGGTAAGTAAGCAAGAGGTTTTGGATTATCTTAAGGAAAATGATGTGCAGGTGCAGGAAGTAACACCTTCGGGAAATAGGTATAAATCTTACACTTTACCTGGTGGTGAGAACTACAGGGAATTGCTATTGACGATGCCTGGCAAAATAGAAACCCAAAGAACCAACATTGAAAAGAGAATAGCGGAGATAAGGCTAGAACGAGAAGCAATTAATGCCGAATCTCTTAAAGGTATTCCTAAAGACGAACCTTTTGACCCTTATAAATTGCTGATGGCTGGGACAGAACCCCAAAACAAGCCTTTAATGGAACGGGATAATCTTTTGAGAAATGAACTCGTGCAACTTCAAGAAAAATTATCAGATATGTCCTCACGAAAAGATTCTGTCTATCAATCCGCCCACTGGGACGAATCCAACGTCCTCGCCCATGTCCGCTTCAACGACCGCACCGGACCCAACGGCGAGAAGGTCCTCTTTATAGAGGAGGTTCAATCCGATTGGCACCAAGATGGGAGAAAGCGGGGGTATCAAGACAAGAAAGCCATTGAGGTCAAGAAAGATATAAATGGCTTCTATCGTGCCTATATTGACGGAGAGCAGATAGTAGGCGAAGGCAGAATGGTGGCCTGGGCAACCCAGGAAGATGCGCAAAGGGCGGCGCAGGACCGCTTAAATAGGTTTGGCCAAAGTGTGCGAAAAGGCGTTCCCGATGCCCCATTCAAAACCACCTGGCCCGAATTTGTTATGAAACGCATGATTCGCTATGCCGCCGAGAATGGATATGACAGGATAAGTTGGACAACTGGCGAACAGCAGGCGGCGAGATATGATTTAAGTAAACAAATTAGTGCCATATATTATGCCAATAAAAAACAGGGTAACTACAATATACAGGCAGTTGATAAGTACGGAACCCTTGTTTTTGACAAAGAGGTTTCATCTACAGAATTACCCGATGTTGTAGGCAAAGAAATATCAGCCAAAATAATTAACGGCGAAGGAAAAGAGAGAGCGGGAAGAAGATATCTATCTGGCCTTGACCTCAAAGTTGGTGGCGAGGGCATGAAGGGTTTTTATGACCGTATGATTCCTGTCTGGCTCAACAAATACGCTAAGAAGTGGGGCGCAAGGGTAGAGGAATATGTAATTACCCCCAGCAGGGAATCGATGAAAAATGCAAAGCCAAGAGAATTGGCAGACGGGACCTATGATGCCCAATTAGTCCACTCCCTCCCCATAACCGAATCCATGCGCGAATCTGTACTCTACGAAGGGCAACCTAAATTCAAGTACGCCGATTCTACCGCAAAGAAAGCAGTTAGCGAGGCCAACCAAACTTTAGGGCTTACCCGTGGCGACAGGGATAGAATAGCCTATGCCGCTGATGGCTGGACTCCCGAAATGGAACTGGCTGACAAGGCGGCTAATGCCTTGTCGGGCACGGGCGTTATCCCGGTAAAAATGCCTTCCTTTATGCAGAAGGTTCAAGGTTTTTTCGAGGCAACGAATAGAAAGATATTTGTAAACAAAAACACCAAAGACCCCGTTACCTATGTGGTTTACCACGAAACCGGACACCGCATGAGGGAAACCCACCCGGAACACTATGCCCGGATTGAGGAAATAGCCCTAAATAACCTCAAAGAAGAACATGCCGAATTAATTAAGCGGTATTCTAAGAGGGGTTATGGTACAGACGAAATGCCGGAGGAATTTACCAGCGACCTAATAGCCGAAATGCTACACGATAAAACCTTTATCGGCAAGCTACGGGAACAAGCCCCGGAAGTCATTAAGCCCCTACTGGATATTCTTGATGAGGTAATAACGAAGGTTAAGCTGGCACTAGGCAAGGACGATTCAGTATTGCCGTATATCGAAAATCTGGAGAAGTTGCGGAATGAACTTGCCCCGGAATATGCAAGCTATTTGGAAACCGTACAGGGCGAACGAATGGCGGCAGCTAAGTACCGGGAAGGTTGGGGGAAAGCAGCGAAAGCCGGGGAAGGGGTACGGTTAAAGCGCGATATGGAGGCCGACGGCTATGACCCCTATGGTACTTCGAGATTTAAGCGGGGAGGGGCAGAGGACTACGCCTCGCGGCAGGGGCAGAAAACAAGCGAACGGGAATTGCAGGCAATCTCTGGAGCGACGCCTCAATCTGTAACGGCTTTCAAGGTCAGAACTACGCCTCCACCGGGAAAAACCGAAACTGGCTATAAACTAATGCGAATTGATAGGAAAGGCAATCTTTACCCATTATATGTAGGTGCTAAAGATGCCATTCCGCAAGGGTTGTGGCTGGATGCTGCTGAGGGGCCAAGGGCGACTCCTGGCAAAACTGGCGTAGAAAGAGTTAAGTCTAGGCTGGGCGATTTGTCATTTAGACCCGGCTGGCACATTGGCGATATTCCGCTTGCTACTCATATTGGCAAGAAGGGTGAATCGGGGAAAATAGAATTTCAAAAGCCTGGAACAGTATGGGTAGAGGTTGAGTATGCCCATGACATTGACTATCAACCCAAAGCGGGGAAAAATGGATTACAAATGGTTCCAGTTGACGGTTCTTATCGCTTTAAAACCAATGAAAGTATGACTGGCGATTGGGCTATCTCGGGCTCTATGAAGATTAACCGGATATTAAGTGATGCAGAAGCGGCACAACTTAATGAAGATGCCGGGTTTAAATCGTTGCCCAGACATTCTTCTGATGTTCACCCTGCGGCTGCGATGGGGATGCGGTATAAGCGCAACCTCACCCCAGAACAAGAAATGGACATGGAAGTTTTGAAGGAAGTAGCCGAACAGCGCAAGATTGGCCCGTTTACTATTAATGAGGTTGACCTGGCCCCGGAAGCTATGGAAAGACCAGATTTTAAAGCGGCTGGTGAAATAGCCGACAAACTAGGGCTAAGGCTTGTTACCTTCAAGGGTAAAGGCGCAAGGGGGGCACAACATGGCCGAACCCTGTATATCAACGAAGGTATCACGGACCCCGTGGACTATGTATTTTTGCATGAAGTTACTCATTCGATGCAGGATTTCCACCCGCAGCATTACGGCCGGTTGTTTGACCTTAGTCTTGAGCACCTGGCCGATGCAGAGGGCATAGACAGGCACTATATAGAGCAGGGTTATGCGCGCGCCGATAGGCCCCATGAATTTGCGGCTGATGTGTTCGCAGAGGCCATGAGTACCCCTGGATTCTTTGCCAGGGTAGCTGAACAGGCCCCCGAATTGGTTAAGCCCTTGTTAGAAGCCATAGACAGGCTTATTGCCAATGTCAAGGGCATGATTAGCCCGGATGATACTATAATCCCGTATATGCGGGACTGGGAGGTATTGCGGCAACGGATACGGGACGAAGTGGCTATGCCTTATTTCAAAGATGCTATGGGTGAAAAACAGTTTGTCGATACCTTTGGACATAAGTGGCAAGACCCGGCGGCAAAGGCGAAGGGAGGCAACGAAAAGCTGAGCGCCGATTATGTCTTGGATCGCGTAGAATACGATTCTTACGAAGACCTGTACCCCGGTTATAGCAGAGAGGCGGCACCAGATGCCGAATATCGTTTTGACAGCAAGGAGGCCGCGGACCAATATGCCCACGACGTATTGGATACCTTTGACTCGTTGCCGGATAATATCAAGGTGTATCGTGCCATTCAGGCCGATAAACCCGAGAACATAGACCTTGACGGGCTAGGGGAATCATGGAGTTTTGACAAAGATTCTGCCATTGAATTTGGTTTGCACAACGGAAGTAATTTTATTCTTGAAACAGAAATACCTAAAAAGGATATTGATTTGGCGGCCAGCGTCGATGCCTTCGTTCATAATTCGGAAGTGTTCGGGGGCATGGATTCTGAGAACGAAATAGTGATACCATATGGCACGAAGCTAAAAGAAGTTATGGTTTATCAGATGGGTAAAAGCGGCATAAAGGGCAAGCCCATTCTCAGGGCTGTAAACGCAAGGGCAAAAGCCGGCCAGATTATTCCCGGCGACACCAACACCCCGGAATTTAGGAAGTGGTTTGGGGATAGCAAGGTAGTGGATGAAAGCGGTAAACCAATAAAAGTTTATCATGGCACAAGTAATGGCGGGTTTACGGCGTTTGATAAGGGTAAGATTCCAAGCGAAGGTAATTATTTTGGTAAGGGTTTTTATTTTACAAACAAAAAAAATGTAGCAAAAACGTATGAATTAAAAGGAGAAGGCGCAAATCCACAAACGTTTGAA
>ERZ764778.3099-NODE-3099-length-13489-cov-5.818074_pt1 | contig 13489 bp, 9 predicted proteins | sample MGYA00374951_ERZ764778 | MGnify/ENA primary metagenome ERZ764778 (study PRJEB28918, sample SAMN05720193) | bioreactor metagenome | isolation source: Anaerobic biogas reactor | place: USA:Washington, USA | collected 2015-08-08 ...
CGAAAGGACTTTGAGCAGCGTGCTCTTGCCGGCGCCGTTGCGGCCGATCACGCCGAGCACCTGTCCCGCGTCCACATCGAAACTCACGTCTCGCAGCGCCCAGAGCTCGCTGACGTCGCCCGTTGAGGAGCCGGCGTGCCGCAGCCGGCGGATGGGCGCGGTGGCCATGTTGGTGACGGCATCACGCAATGTCGCGGCACGTTCGCGTTGCGCGCCGATGAGATACCGCTTGCCCAACCCGGAGATGTCGATCGCGACGCTCATACGACGTCCGCGAAGATGTTTTCCATACGTCGGAAGTAGAAGAGCCCGCCGGCGAGCACGGCCAGGCTCATCGCGGCGGAGACCCAGAACAACGGGCCGGGCGCCTGCTGGCCGAGGAGCGCCCAGCGGAAGCCACCGATCACCCCCGTCATGGGGTTGAGGTTGTAGATCACGCTCCACCGGCCGGCCGGGATCATGCTCGTCGGGTAGGTGACCGGGGAGAGGAAGAACCACAGCTGCACCAGGAACGGGATGATGTACTGGACGTCGCGGTAGAGCACGTAGAGGGCGCTCAACCACAGTGACACGCCCAGCGCGGTGACCAGTGCGAGCAGCACGAAGAACGGCAGGTAGAGGACGCTCCAGGTAGGAGTCACCTGGTAGCCCACCATGAGCACCGCCAGTACCGCGAAGCCGATGAGGAAGTCCAGCAGTGTGCTCAGGACGGCGCTCGCCGGGATCACCAACCGCGGGAAGTAGACCTTGGTGAGGAGACTCGCGTTGCCGACGAGGCTCGAGCCTGCGCCGGAAAGAGAGGTCGCGAACAGGTTCCAGGGCAGTAGCCCAGTGAAGGTGAATACGGCGTAGGGCACCCCGTACGAGCCGCTGCTCACGCCCAGCACCTTGTTGAACAGGAGCGTGAAGACCACCATGGTGATGACGGGGTTTAGCACCGCCCAGAGCACGCCCAGCACCGCCTGTTTGTAGCGGATGAGGATGTTCCGCCAGGTGAGGAAGTAGAGTAGCTCGCGGTACAGCCACAACTCTCGTGCCTCGAGGCGCGCCCAGCCTCTGGGCGGCTCGATCACAAGCGCTGGGATGTCCCGAACCTCAGAGTCACCGGTGGTTGTTCGCAAGGTCAGTCTCTGGCTGTTGTCGCTGCCATTCTCGCCCTCTGCCAGAGTGAGCATATTCGGCGTCGCCAACGTGCTGCAAACAGCGCTTCCATTCAGTACTCGACTGCACGCGAGACGGTGATCCCAGCCGGTTCCTCTGCTTGGCGCGACTCGAGTCCACGCACACTTGGACGGGAGGTGAGGAATCAGTCCAGAATCGCCGTCTGTCCGTCTCGATCGCGGTCAGTCGCGCCCCTGTCCGATGATTGACTCGGGAGTCGAGCCGTAACCGTATCTGTAACCGTATTCCCGGCTCGGCGCGTGTTTCGCGTCGATCAGGACCAGCCCGAGCGGACGACACGGCATTTGGGCGAGTCGAGTCCGCGCTTGGCCGAGCGCGGGCCAGCGGATCCTCTTGATGCTGGTGACGAAGAGAAGTCCGTCCACACGACGTGCCACCGCCGCGGCGTCGCCTACTTCCAGTAGCGGCGGTGAATCGATGATGACGATGTCCGCGCTGTCGGCGAGCACGCGGGTGACTGCGCAGAAACGTTCGGATGCCGCCATCTCGCCGGGGTTGGGTGGCGGGGGTCCCGCAGGCAGCACCCGCAACGCAGGGACGGCATCCATGTTCCACGGGGCGGATCCCGAGGCTAGTGTGACTCGGCTCGCTCTGTCGGAGCTGCCGCCTGCGGCCTCGTCTTCCGTATGAGCCCCGGCTTCATCGCCGAACGCGATTGAGAACACCGCATCTTCAAGCTTGGCGCGTTTACTTAGCACGGAACTCAGCCCCACCGTGTTCGCAATCCGCATGTACGCATGCACGCCGGGGTGGCGCAAGTCGGCATCGACCAGCGTGATGCGCTGGCCGGCGAGTGCCAAAGCTATGGCCAACTCGCATGCGATGAAGGTCTTGCCTTCTCCCCTGCCTGCGCTCGTGAGAAGTAACATGCGCATCTCGCTGTCGACGCTTGCGAAACTCAGATTCCCGCGCAGTTCGCGTACGCTTTCGGCGACGGGGCCCAAAGGGTTGGTCAGCATCTCCGCCGTCGCCCCACCGGCCTGTGACAGAGGGAGTGGTATCCGTCCGACTACCGGCAAATCGAGCGACTCCGCCACCTCACGTTCACCGCGCGGGCGGGTATCCAGATTCTCAAGCAGGAACGCGAGCCCCGTACCCAGGACGAGGCCAAGAGCGACGAACTTCGCGAGCGTGCGTCGCAAGGCCGGATAGAACGGGATCGGAGGAGGCACGGCCTCTTCGGTTATCTCGTAGTCAGCAGTCAGCGTTCGGAGTTGTAGCCGAAGTGCCTCTTCGGACTGCGCGAGGTGAGCGTACTCGAGGCCTCGCCCGGAGGAGGACGTCCGGAAGGACAATTGCGTGGCTCTCACGGTTGCAAGGAGGCTGCGCACCTGGTCCTGGGCGACCTTACGTCGATGTTCGATGAAGGCCTTAGCGTAAGCGTTGGCGGCGGCTGCGGCGGTTTGCGGATCGGTGGACGCCGCATCGATGGAGAGGACCGAAGCTGCCATTTCACGGGCGGCGGCGGGTGTCACATCCGGTGGCAGGGGGACGGTGACGAGATAGCCGGCTGACATGTCCCGATTGCCGAGGAGTCCCGCTGCGATGGCTCCTACCTGATTACCGGTGATCACGCTGGATGCAGTGCCCCAATCTGGCTGTCGAAGAGCAGTGAGATCAGAGCCGCCGGTGAGCGGATTGCTCACGATCACCGGGTGCGAGTAGAGGAGTCGTGCTGTAGCCTGATAGAGGGGTGTCCGCGTCTTCACGTAGGCGAATCCGACGATAGCCGACAACGTGATGACGCCGACGACCAGCCACTTCCAGCGGTACACCACCGCGAGATATGCGAACGGGTCGAAGCCATCTGACGGCTCAGCTGTCACGCCAAGACACCGTCCTTCCAGACACCCTCTCCATGTGCGTCGCGGATGTCGCCATGATAGTCGATGAGGGGGTCAGGTGGAGGCCAGCGACCCCGGTCGACGCACGAGTTCACTGTGACGTGCGCCGGCGGGTCTTCAGGGTCCTCCCCCGTTCCCCCGCCACGCGTTGTACGCCGCGTTCAGCAGGGGTACGAACTCGGCCGTGGCCTTCTTCAGGCCGGCGGCGTTGGGGTGGCTGTCGTCGGCGGAGGTGGGGTAGGCGAGGCGGTCGCGGCCGTCATCGGCCTTGTGCTGCACGGCGCCGTTCCAGAGGCGGTGGTGGTTGCCGCTCGCGAGGCCGACGTCGCTGGCGGCGCCGGCGGGCTTGCTGGTGAGCACGTTGTAGAGGTCGAAGACCATGACGTTGCCGGTCGTGTAGCCGGCGTCCTGCAGCCAGTGGTGGACGAGCCAGTTGGCGAGCTTGCGGCCGTCCGGAGTGTCACCGGCGATGATGGGCGGCGCGACCACGGCCACGAAGAGCTTCTCGGGGTGGGCGCCGAAGTACTTGAGCAGGTCGAGGTAGATGCCCTTGGCGTTGGCGACCGTGTAGACCTCCCAGCCGGGGCCGCCGCCCCAGGCCTTGCCTTTGAGCGGATTGTCGGCGATCGGCGGAACCGGTGAGCCGTCGTCCCTCAGCACCGAGTTGGGGAAGCAGCTCTTGAACATCACGATCTCGTTGGGGCCGCCGGGGTCGGTCGCCAGACGGGAGTAGCCGTTCGAGTGCCGGTCGCTCTCGGCGTAGAGCGCGGTCATGTACTGATCGGACGCCGGGCCGCGGAACCAGGTCCACCAGTCGCCGATGTCGGTGGTCGTGCCGATGTCCTCGCCGCGGCTGGGAGGCAGCGAACGGCCCCAGCCGTAGTTGGTGTCGCTGACGAAGTAGTCGTTCCTGCGCAGCTCGAGCCCGAGGCCGCCGTGGTCGTCGGCCAGCCAGAGCTCACCGGTGGAGTGGTGGACGAAGATGAGTTTGGCGGGCGTCTCCGAAGACTCCGTCGTGGACGGTTCTGGGCTCGTGGACCGATCCATGGCGGCACCGGCGCCGTCGTTCTGCGCACCGCTTCCTCCGGTGCTCCCGCAAGCGGTCAAGCTTGCCGACAAGAGCGTTGTGAGGAGCACCGCGACTGCGACGGCGCGAAGTGTGCGTCCTCTTTCGATCGCTTGTCTGGGCACGGCGGGTCTCCTGAAAACTCGGCGTCTGGTCACGGATCCTGCGATCACCGGACGGTCAATCGATTGCTGCCCAACGGCTTGCGGGCGGCGTTGCCGCTCAGATCGCGTGCCTGAACGGTGAAGCGATAGACGCCGCGCGGAAGCCTGCAGATGAACCTCACCTGACGTATCGGCCCGGTGCCTCTGAGGCCTAGCCGCAGTGTCTTCTTGAGGACGCCGGCGCGGTTACGGATGCGGATGGTGACGGTGGCGCGCTTCGAGATGTTGTCGGTGACGCGGTAGTGCAGCGTCGCGCGCGCGCCTTTCCGCACCGTCGCGGCGCGTGGCGCGAATGTCCGCGGTCCCACGGTGTCCCCGCTCCCCCCGTTCTCCCGCCACGCGTTGTACGCCGCGTTCAGCAGGGGTACGAACTCGGCCGTGGCCTTCTTCAGGCCGGCGGCGTTGGGGTGGCTGTCGTCGGCGGAGGTGGGGTAGGCGAGGCGGTCGCGGCCGTCATCGGCCTTGTGCTGCACGGCGCCGTTCCAGAGGCGGTGGTGGTTGCCGCTCGCGAGGCCGACGTCGCTGGCGGCGCCGGCGGGCTTGCTGGTGAGCACGTTGTAGAGGTCGAAGACCATGACGTTGCCGGTCGTGTAGCCGGCGTCCTGCAGCCAGTGGTGGACGAGCCAGTTGGCGAGCTTGCGGCCGTCCGGAGTGTCACCGGCGATGATGGGCGGCGCGACCACGGCCACGAAGAGCTTCTCGGGGTGGGCGCCGAAGTACTTGAGCAGGTCGAGGTAGATGCCCTTGGCGTTGGCGACCGTGTAGACCTCCCAGCCGGGGCCGCCGCCCCAGGCCTTGCCTTTGAGCGGATTGTCGGCGATCGGCGGAACCGGTGAGCCGTCGTCCCTCAGCACCGAGTTGGGGAAGCAGCTCTTGAACATCACGATCTCGTTGGGGCCGCCGGGGTCGGTCGCCAGACGGGAGTAGCCGTTCGAGTGCCGGTCGCTCTCGGCGTAGAGCGCGGTCATGTACTGATCGGACGCCGGGCCGCGGAACCAGGTCCACCAGTCGCCGATGTCGGTGGTCGTGCCGATGTCCTCGCCGCGGCTGGGAGGCAGCGAACGGCCCCAGCCGTAGTTGGTGTCGCTGACGAAGTAGTCGTTCCTGCGCAGCTCGAGCCCGAGGCCGCCGTGGTCGTCGGCCAGCCAGAGCTCGCCGGTGGAGTGGTGGATGAAGATGAGTTTGGTGGGGGAGACCGGCGGCGACGGGTCGACGGCCGCGGCTGCGGGAGTCGCTCCCACGAGGGTGCTGATCAGGGCGGCGACGACAAAAAGGGCTGTGGTCAAGCCTGTGACGATCGCGTCGACGGAGCGCCGCCTTCGAATCTGACAGCTCATGGAATGCCTCCCGAGTGAGCTTGTGACAGTGGTCTGCCGGGACACGTCGTGCCCCGCGTCCAGGCGTCCGCACGAATGGCCATGGCAGGGGATGATGCCACACCTGGCGTGCATCCGGATACCGCCGAGTGGTTCTCTCGCGACGGTCACGGTCATCTCACGACTGACTGCGCCCGACCTTCCTTCCCCCGTCCTTCGCCAGTCTCCTCAACGCCCGCGCCTGCTCCGCCGCCGCCAGCACCGCCGGGCGCCAGTCGCGGCGGTCGAAGTAGGCCCAGTCCTTCTCGCCCAGCAGCGAGCGGAGCCATCCGGCGGGGCCGAGCCGGCCTGCGGAGCGGTACTGGAGGAAGGCGCGCGCGTCGCGCTGCAGGTCGACCCATTTGACGCCGGTGCGGTAGTGGTGCCGGGGCTCGACGGGCTCGCCCAACGCGTCCCGGTAGGCGGCCCACGGGATGTCGACGCCGCAGCGCACGCCGAGCGAGTCCCACATGCCGTAACGCGCGTTGAACTCGATCAGCTTCAGGCGTCCGTCGCGCGCGTCACGCTTGAACTCCACTCCGCCCAGGCCTTGGTAGCGGATCTTTGCGAGCAGGTCGAGACTGAGTCGCTCCAGCTCGGGATCGTGGACGCTCTGTACGAAGGAGGCCGATCCGAAGCCCACCGGCAGCAGGCGCAGCTTGCGTCCGGCGAACGTGGCCAGGGGGCGTGAGTCCCGGTCCAGGTAGAAGCAGTGGTAGAGGAGGCTGGGATCCTCCCCGGGGATGACCTCCTCGAAGATCATGCGCGGGTCGTGGGCGGCGATCTTCCCGTGGGCGGCGAGCAGCTCGGCCGCGTTCCCGCAGAGCACGACCTTGGGTCCGCCGCCCAGGGCGGTGGTGCGCAGCAGGGCTCTGACCTCCGGGTTCTGCCAGGACGGGCTGAACACCGGCTTGATGATCACCGGGTAGGGGAGTCGGTCGGCGATGGTCTCGGCCTCCTCACGGTTCGCCACCGGGAACATGCGCGGCGCCGGGATGCCGTGCTCTTCGGCGAGCTCATGCAGCCCGTCCTTGCTGAGCAGGCGGTCGAGCGCATCGGCCTCCGGCATGACGAAGTCGTAGTGCTCGCGCAGCGTGTCCCGGTGGCGCGAGCAGAGCAGCGCGGCCGAGTCGCTGACGGGGAAGAGGACGGCGCGGCGGCCGATCCTTCGCCCGAGGTCGAGCAGCGCGCGGAGACGCGTCTCGTCGGAGGCGTCGCCGCGGGGCAGCCGGACCGGGGTCACGTGGCGCGACGCCATGGCCGGGGCGAGGAGGTCGGAGTCGACGCCGTAGACGGTGACGCCGCGCGAGCCGAGCGAGCGTGCGATGCCGAGCGCGGCGGGCCGGTCGGCCGGGACGACCACGGCCGGCGCGGGCTGAGCCGGCCGACGCGACTCGCTCGCGGCCCGCGGCCCGTGGGCCGGCGCGTCCGGCCCGTCAGGCATCGGCACGGCGTCCCGGCCGAGCACGGCGCGCCAGTTGGTCTCAGGCTCGTAGGGCGTGCGCTCGAGTCGCCCGAACTCGGTCATCGGCATGGCCCGTCCGTTCAGCGTCACCTCGGCCCGGCGCGGGTCGCCGTCCGTGAGCGGATACGTCTCGAGGCGCGGCGCTTCGCGCACGAGGGGGATGCGATCCGGGTCGAAGCCCATCAGGAGAGCGTTCGCGTGGTCGGCGGCGGCGAGGTCGTCGGCGAGGGCGAGGATCCCGCTGTGGACCGCAGTGGACATGTACGGCCCGTCGCCCTCTCCGCCGATCACCCCGTCGGTGAGCACGACGACGCGGCGCTGCGGGGTCTCGTGCATGACGCCCTCTGCGTCGGCGTGGACGGCGATGCGGGCCACGTCCGTGGCCATGCGCCAGGTGGTGTCGTTGCCGTGCCACGCGCCCTCGACGACCGGAGTGCGGCTGCGGACGGCGCGACGCAGGACCTTGTACCCCACGCGCAGGGCGCTGCCGGTGCGGCTGTCGGGTGTGGTGCGCTGCACCAGTTCGTGCACGCCGGTCGCCAGCCGTGCGAACGCCGCGTCCTCCGACGGGTATTCGTCGCCGCCGCGGTCGGGGGGGCCGTAGCGGTGGTGCGGCAGCGAGTCCTTGTGGGCCACGGTGCCCACCATGCCCTTGATGCCGCAGGTGATGCCCACCTTCTCGTGCGTCTTGAGCTTCACGGCGCTGACGATCACGTCCGACTCGAGGATCTCGCGGTGGATCACGTACTCGTGGCGTCCGCCCTCGTGGAACCGCTGCGTCCGTCGCGGGTCGTAGTTCATCACGCGGTAGCGCGGACGCTGGGCGTCCTGCCCGGCGAACAGGCTGTCGCCGTCCAGGCGCACGTGCACGCCCTCCGTCTCGTCGCGCCGCTCGACGCTGCGGATCGCCCCGAGGCGCGTGGCCGCCGTCACCTTGAGACGCAGGTCGCGGGCCGCGACGGGCGCGCCGGCCGAGGCGTAGAAGTCCAGCACCTCGCGGGCCTCCGTGTCGCGCAGCACGGCCTCCCAGTCGCAGAACTGTATCGGTGCGTTACCGATGCTCACGTGCCCCGTGTCGCCGGCGGCGATCAGCACGTAGTCGGCCAGCGCCCGGATCACCGACCCGTGCGAGCAGCGCGAGAAGAAGTCCTCCCGGGACTCGTCCGCCCGACGCTCCTGCATGAAGTTGCAGAGGAGGAAGACGCGGCTGCCCGGCCTGACGTACTCGCCCAGCGGGTTCCAGTCGGCCGTGCCCAGGTGAGCGGCGTCCAGCCCGGCCTGCACGAACAGGTTCCGCACCGCCCGGTAAACGGGGTTGGGACGCGCGGAGATGTGCCCGAGACGGTATTCCGGGAAGCGTTCGTCGGGGGAGAAGTGGTCCGCCGGGTCCGGGTAGCGCAGGTCCGGGTCGATGACGATCGAGATCATGGTGCAGCCCCTTTGAAGATGGTGGAGCTCGCGACCCGGTCGAGCCGGGCGGCCGCTCGCTCCCAGAGCGATCTGTCGATCATGGCCGCGGTGAGCACGGAGTACGCCCGCGGCTTGAGCACGAGGTCGTAGGCGCCGGCGTATCTGACGACGTCGGCGCCGAACCCTCGCTTGAACCGGTAGACCCCCCAGAGGCCGTCGCGCCGCTCCGGCGCCTCCGGCCGCCCGCCGTCCGCGGCGGGCTCCACCTCGTCGGGGATTCCCCAGAGGTCGTAGGTGGTGCAGCCGTGCTCCCTGGCCCACTCGACGGCCCGCCATACGAGCAGGTGGTTGGGATGGAGACCGGGCGTCGTGACCGACCCGCCGTGGAACTCGGCGGCGTGCCGGCCGAAGCGGTGGACCGTCCGGACGGCGATCAGCCGTCCCTCGTGGTGGGCGAGGAGCAGGGCGCACAGGCCGCCGGCGGAGAAGACGTCCCACTCGGCCTGGTGGTAGGCGAGGCTCCGCGGGGCGAAGCCCTCTCGCCGCGCCGTCTTCCGCATCAGGTCGTGGAAGGCGGGCAGGTCGTCCGTCGCGCCGAGCCGGGTCGTGATGCCCTCGCGCTCGGCGCGACGGACGTACTGACGGGTCTTCTTGCGCATCCGCCCCAGGACGTCCTCCGGCGCGCCGGAGACATCCAGCAGCATGGTCGTCCGGGGCTGGTTGGTGACCCGGCTCTCGCGGAAGCCGTGTCTGGCGAGCAGGTCGAGCACCGGTGCTCCGACGGCGACCGCCGGTTCGAGCTTGAGGAACACGGCGCCCTCCGCCTGCGCGCAGCGCTCGAGTCGCGCCAGTAGGAGGGTGGCCACCTCCGGCTCGTGCCAGCGGCCCACCGGGCCTCGCGGCACGTAGGCGAGCGTGAGACCCAGGGGCAGCGGCTTGATGAGGAGCTGCGCGCCGGCGACGAGCCGGCCGTCTCCGTCCTCGACGCCGATCCGGCGGACGCGCCAGCCGAGGCGCGCCTTGAACGCGCCCCATTCACGCGCCTGGGTCAGGGCGAACGACCCTTCGGCGGCGACGAGGTCGTTCCAGTCCGCGGCGCGGGAGACGTCCAGCTCGCGGACCCTCACGGCGGAGCCTCCTCTCGGGGAGGCTCGGACCCGCCGGACTCCCCGGAGCGGGCGGGTCCGGCGGGGTGGCCCGCGAGCGCCCGGCGATAGGCCGCCAGCAGGGCCGGGACCTGGCTCTCCCAGCGCAGTCCGGGCATCCGCTGCGCGGCCTCGGCCTGCATGGCCGCGCGCAGCCCGCCGTCGGTGAGCACCTCCTCGAGCCGCGCGGCGAAGCCCTCGATGTCGCCCGGCGCGGCGTAGACCGCGGCGTCGCCGGCGGAGAACCGCGTCTCCGGAAGGTCGAACGCGACGACCGGCGTGCCCGAGGCCATGTACTCCATGACCTTGATGAAGGTCGAATGGTCGTTCAGTGGACTGGACGGCTCCGGGCAGACGCAGGCGTCGGCCGTCACGAGATAGCGCGAGAGCAGGTCCTCGTCGTCGACCCAGCCGGTGAAGTGGACGTGGTCCTCGATGCCCAGCTCGCGCGCCTGGCGCCACAGGTCCCGCTCCGCGCTGCCCTCTCCGACGAGCGCGAAGGTGGCGTCGCGGAAGCCCCTCTCCCGGATCAGGATGTGCGCCGCGTCGAGCAGCCGGTCGACACCGTCCTGGTGCCCCATCACTCCCATGTAGACCACGAGCAGGGGACGGCCGCGCTTGAGCGACGGGTCGGGCGCGACCGGGAGCGGCCAGCCCTCGCGCGGCCCGTTGCGCACCACGAACGCACGGTCGGGCGCCACCCTCCCGCGCGTCTCGGCGATCCGGCGGTACGACTCGTTCGTCGCGATCACGGCGTCGGCGAGCCGGTAGGAGAGGGCCTCCGTCCAGCGCAGCGCCCGCATGATCGGCCCCGAGTCGCGGCCGAAGATCGTCGCGTAGAGCTCGGGGGAGAGGTCGTGCTGGTCGAAGATGAAGCGCTTGCCGGCCAGCTTGAACGGCCAGCTGACCAGGAAGAAGAGGTCGGGCGGGTTGCAGGCCTGGATGACGTCGAAGCCGGGCCTCCGCGCCAGGCTCACCATCAGGCGCAGGGTCTTCGCCAGCGCCACGAGGTACTCGGTCACCTGCTCGCGGGCGCCGCCCGAGACGCAGGGCGGCTGGTGGGGGTGGTAGCGTGCCACCAGCACGCCGTCCATCTCCTCGCGCAGCGGCTGGTCCCCGGCGACCGGGCAGATCACGCTGACGTCGTAGCCGTTGGCCCGCAACGACAGGGCCTCGGCCGTCACGCGCCGGTCGCCGGGCACGGGGGCGTTCTCGACGAGGATCAGCGCCCGGGGACGCGCCGCGGCGCGTCGGTCCGTCCTCTCGCGCCTGCTCGCCAGGAACCGCATCCCGCCCCCTTCCGTCGTCCGTCGTCCCCGCCTCAGAGTCGTGGACGGGAACCTCCATGTTACCCGTATCGTCGTCGTGCTGGTACGCTCGTCCGCACGACCGGGCGCGGTGACGGCGCGGCCCGGTCCGGCGACGACCACGGGATCGGGGGTGAGGCTCGGGATGCGCGGGGTGCTGGCCGACGACGCGATCGTGCGGCTGCTGGGGCTGCGGACGTTCCCGCGCGACGCCGTCGAGGACGCGGTTCGTGCGGCGGCCGACGTGCTGCCGGAGGCGGCCCGGCGGGCGTTGGCCGGGGAGGGCCTGGGCGGACTCGGGGAGGCGCTGCTGCTCGAGGGGCAGTTCGGACCGGACCACTTCGTCCTCCCGCCGGCACGGCGGCTGTACTACCGCCTGCGGCCGTTGCTCCCCGCCGGGGCCAGGGCGCTGCTGCGCCGCCGTGTGGTCAGCCGCGAGGCCGCGGCCGGGCCGTTGCGCTGGCCGGTGGAGGAGAGGTTCGTCGTCTTCGCCGAGCAGGTGCGCGCCGCACTCGAGGCGTCCGGGACGGAGCGCGCCGCGCCGTGGTGGCCGGACGACCGTGCCTGCGCCGTGGTGCTCACCCACGACGTCGAAGGGCCTTTCGGCCTCTCCCGTCTGCTCGACCTGCTCGCCCTGGAGCAGACCCGTGGCCTGAGCTCGTCGGTCTCCTTCGTGGGCGGCACGTACCGCGTGCCGGACTCGCTCCTGCATGAGCTCCGTGCCGCGGGGTTCGAGGTCGCGCTGCACGGGTGGCGCCACGACGGACGGCTCTTCGAGTCGCGCGCCCGCTTCCACCGCCGGTTGCCGGCGATGAACGCGCGCCTGCGGGAGTGGGGATCGGTCGGGTTCCGGTCGCCGATGACCCACCGCGAGCCGTCCTGGATGCAGGATCTCGCGGTCGAGTGGGACTCCTCGTTCTTCGACACCGACCCCTTCGAGCCGATGCCCGGCGGGGTCATGACCGTGTGGCCCTACGTGATGGGGCGGTTCGTCGAGCTGCCGTACACGCTGCCCCAGGACCACACGCTCATCGAGACGCTGGGCGAGACGGGTCCGCGGATCTGGCTCGAGAAGCTCGACTTCCTCACCGCCCACCGCGGCATGGCCCTCGTGAACACGCATCCGGACTACCTGTGCCGCGGCAGGACGGCGCTGTACGAGGAGTTCCTCGACGAGCTGGTGCGCCTCCCGCAGTCCTGGCACGCCCTGCCGCGCGAGGTCGCCGGCTGGGTGCGCGAGCGGTGGGAGGGTCCTCCGGCGGCCGGTCCGCCACGGGACGCCGCGCCGCGGCCCGCTTCCCGCGCCGCGGGCTCTCAGGCGGCCCGGCGATAGAACAGCTCGCCCAGCGCGCGGCAGACCCAGACGGGCGCCCGACGGATGACCGCGGCGGCGATGCCGCCGCCCCCGGACCCGCGGTCGGCCGGCGGCCGCGTGCGCGAGATGTGCGTGTACGTCAGCGGAGCCTCCGCCGCGCCCCACGAGGATTTGTAGAGGCGCAGTCCGTCGGCGTCGGGGTCGCTGCGTCCGAGGTCGAGCGTGTGATAGCCCTCGGCGCATCCGTTGACCATGGAGTCCCAGTCGATGAGGTAGCCGGCCCGCTTGTCCGGCAGGCTCGGGTCTGAGCCCAGGTACTTGGCCACCAGCACCCTGTTGTGCACCAGGTAGACGCCCGCCGCCAGCGTCTCGCCGTCGGCCGACGCCGTCGCCACGAAGCCCTGTCCCGGCGCGATCAGCCGCTGCTGCAGCAGGTCGAAGAAGCGGCGCGGCTGCACCGGCACTCCGTGACGTCGTCGGGTGAGCGTGTGCAGCCGGTAGAAGGTGGCGAGCTCCGCCGGGCTGCGGCCGCGCACCACCCGGACGCCTTTGCGCACCGCCTGGTTGCGGTAGTTGCGGTGTCCCTTGTTGGGGCGGAGCTGCGAGGGGTCTTCGGGCAGGGCGAGCGTGTGGATGTAGCCGGCCGCCACGGGATGGCGGGCGGCGCCGGCGGGGAGCGCGGCGCGTACCTCCAACCCGCGCACCGGAGCGGCCAGCACGTGCGCGTCGATGGCGGCGAACACCTCGTCGGCCGCGACGCCGGCGCGGATGAGCGGCGCGCACGAATCCGTGAACGGCAGGGACACCCATCGCCGGGCGCGCCGCGCGCCCACCTCCACCACCGGCAGTCCGGCGAGCACCTCGTCGCCCTCCCGGACAATCAGCGCGAACGCCCGGAAGCGGTAGCAGTCGGCGATCAGCGAGGCCCAGGCGGGCAGGTGGAAGGGGCCCGCGTCCGGGTGCGTGTCCGCCAGCTCCCGCCAGCGAGGGTCGTCTATCGGCGACTCGAGGACTTCCATACGGGCGGCTCCGCGGCTTGGCCGCTGCGGGTACGATAGTACACTGCGCGGTGCGCACCGGGGCTCGTGAGGCGGAGGAGAGGATGCTGTGACCGGGGCAGACCACGGGGCGGCGGACGTGACCGTCTTCCGGCGCCGGAGGACGCTGTTCCTGACGTGGACTCCCGAGAGCCACGGCAGCAGCCGCACCCGCCAGCTGGCGCGGGCGCTCGGCATC
>ERZ764778.3100-NODE-3100-length-13488-cov-4.370282_pt1 | contig 13488 bp, 10 predicted proteins | sample MGYA00374951_ERZ764778 | MGnify/ENA primary metagenome ERZ764778 (study PRJEB28918, sample SAMN05720193) | bioreactor metagenome | isolation source: Anaerobic biogas reactor | place: USA:Washington, USA | collected 2015-08-08 ...
AGATTCTGGACGGCCTGTCCAATGAGGATTCCAAGCGCTACATCCACCATTACAACATGCCGCCCTATGCCACTGGCGAAGCCGGCAGGATGCGCTCTCCCGGCCGCCGGGAAATTGGCCATGGCGCCCTGGCAGAGCGGGCCCTGGAGCCCGTCATCCCCAGTGAGGACGACTTTCCCTACGCCCTGCGCCTGGTGAGTGAGATTCTCTCCAGCAACGGTTCCTCCTCCATGGCTTCCGTTTGCGGCAGCACCCTCTCCCTGATGGACGCCGGCGTGGCCATCAAGGCCCCTGTGGCCGGCATCGCCATGGGCCTCATCAAAGATGATGCTTCCGACAAGGTGGCGGTGCTCACCGACATCCTGGGCCTGGAAGACTTCCTGGGCGACATGGACTTCAAGGTGGCCGGCACCATGAATGGCATCACCGCCATCCAGATGGACATCAAGATCAAAGGCATCGACCAGCCCATCCTGAAGCGGGCCCTGGAGCAGGCCCTCAAGGGCAGGCTGCACATCCTGGAGATCATGCTGGCCACCCTGCCGGCACCCCGGCCCCAGCTGAGCAAATATGCCCCCAAGATTGTGACCTTCTTCATCAACCCGGACAAGATCCGCGAGGTCATTGGCCCTGGCGGCAAGATGATCAACAAAATCATCGCCGACACCGGCGTCAAGATTGACATCGAGGACGACGGCCGCGTCGCCATTGCCACTCCGGATGAAGAGGCAGCCGCCAAGGCCCGCCGCATCATCGAAGGCATCGCCAAAGATGTGGAAGTGGGCGAGGTCTATGAAGGCAAGGTGGTGCGCATCCTCAGCACCATGGGCGCCTTCATCGAGCTGCTCCCCGGCAAGGACGGCCTGCTGCATATCTCCAAGATGGCCAATGAGCGGGTGGAGAAGGTGGAGGATGTGATGTCTATCGGCGACATGGTGGAGGTCAAGGTCTCCGAGATTGACGCCCAGGGCCGCATCAACCTGCTGCGCAACGACATGGAGTACAGGCCCCGCACCTTCAACCGGCCGGGCCCCGGCGGCGGCGAAGGCGGTTCCCGTCCGCCGCGCCGTGACGGGCGTCCGCCCCGCCGCAGCAGCAACAACTAAGATTTCAAACACTGCGCGAAACGGCTTGTCTTTTGGTAGACAAGCCGTTTCCTGCAGGATGACAGGAGCAAGATGATTCATACACATGTGTTGTCAAACGGCCTGCCCCTCCTGATGGAGCGCCTGCCCTATTTGCGCAGCGCCTCTCTGGGGGTGTTTGTGAAGGCAGGCTCCATCATGGAAACGCCGGAAGAGAGCGGGCTGTCCCATTTCATCGAGCACATGGCCTTCAAGGGAACGGCCACCAGAAGCACCCGGCAGATTGCGGAAGAGATTGACATGCTGGGCGGCAACGTGAACGCAGCCACCAGCAAAACCATCACCAGTTACTACGCCCGCATCACAGACAAGGACCTGGGCAAGGCCATCAGCCTGCTGGCCGACATGCTGATCAACCCCAGGTTTGAACAGGGTGAGTTTGAAAAAGAACAGGAAGTCATCCTGGAAGAGATTGCCATGGAAGCAGACACGCCGGAAGACCTGGTGTTCAACCTGCTACACGAGGGCGTGTACCAGGGCCAAAGCCTTGCGAAGACCATTCTGGGCACGCGGCAGGTCATCAGCCGGCAGACCCTGGCGGGCCTGCAGGCCTATCGGGCACAATACTATCAGCCTGGCAACGCCGTGCTGTCCGTGGTGGGACGATTTGACCAACAGCAGCTCATCGACTGGGCGGAAACTGCCTTCGGCAGCTGGCAGGGGAACGAAAACAGACCATTCCCTGTAAATCATTTTCAAAACAGCGGCAAGGTGCTGACCCTGAACAAGGATGTGGAGCAGACCCATATCTGCCTGAGCTATCCCGGCCTGGAAAGCATGCATGAGGACCGCTTTGCCATGGCAGCCTTCTCAACCGCCTTTGCCGGCGGCGTCTCCTCCCGCCTGTTTCAGAAGGTGCGCGAGCAGGAAGGCCTGGTGTACAGCATTTATTCTGCGCCCACCGCCTACCCCGGCTGCGGCGAGTTCACCATCTATGCCGCATGCACGCCCCAGAAGGTGAACCGGGTGATTGAATTGGTCAGGCAGGAGGCCGATGCGCTGATTTCGGAAGGCCTCAGCAAAACAGAGTTTCTGCAGACCATGGCCCAGATGAAAACCGGCTATGCCCTGGGCATGGAAAGCGCCTACCAGCGGATGGCTGCCATGGGCAGCGTGAAACTGATGCATGACCAGTTAATTGATCAAAAGAACATCATGGCCAGGCTGCGCAGGGTGACACTTCGGGACGTCAACCGCGTCATGCGGGACACCCTCCGCCATGAGCCTGTCCTGGCTGCGGTGGGGAAACAAATCAGCAGACGGCTGAAGTGAGGAGGAAGGACATGGACCGGCTGGAACACATGCTCACCATTCAGAAAAGCCTGAACGATGCCATCAGGGACAAGCGGGACCTGCACGGCATTGCCCCTGAAACATGGATTCAGAAACATACCCTGGCCATCATCAGCGAACTGGCGGAACTCTTGGACGAGGTGAACTTCAAATGGTGGAAGAACCCCAAGGCCATTGACACCCCGGCGCTGAAGGAGGAGCTGGTGGACATCCTGCACTTCTTCCTCAGCATGTGCCTGGAAGCGGGCCTGGATGCTGAGGAGATGTACCAAATCTATCTGAACAAGAATGCGGAGAACTTCGCCCGCCAGGAAGGCAGGAGCGCAAAGCCAGGGTACGCGCCGGAGCAGTGACCTCCAGCATTTCATGACGGAATTGTTTCCAACTGTTTCATTCTTGAAATATTCTTGGCTTGCATGTAGAATGGGCACAAGGAGGCGATTGACATGAAAGCCAGCATTATAAAAGCCTGTGCCTGTCTTTTGATCCTTGTGCTGCTGGCGCCTGCTGCGTCAGCCACCACAAGCAAAGCTGTCATTGACATGGTTTCAAAGACGGCTGGGGATTCTTCCCTGAACTATCCTGAAATCACCGGCATGGACAACAGCTTCGTGCAGGATCAGATCAATCAGGCCATCGTTGAACACATTACGCCCCACCTGAACACCTTCACTGTGCTTCAGTCCGGCACCCCGGGACAGCTGGTGCTGTCCGGCGAAGCCTTCATCCTGCCCTCAACAGACGGGCACGACCTGCTGTCCATCCTCTTCACAGCAGAGGGGAGGATGCCAAACGGCCGGACAGGCTATCAGCAGCTTCCCCTGCAGTTTGACCTGGCCAACGGCCAGGAAGTGACGGCCGACCAGCTGTTTACCAACAAGGAAGAGGCCCGGACGCACCTGGAAGACCTGGTGGATGCACTGTTCATGGATGACCTGTCCAACTACCTGGACCTCAGCGCCCTGCGGCCCCTGCCCCTTGAGCGCTTGCTGATAGATGCTACCGGCATCAGTTTCTTTTATCCGGAAGATAGCCTCACCTGGCTTTCCGGGCGGCCGGCGTCTTTTCATTTTCTGTTTCATGAAATCCAGGACCTGATGAACCTGGAGGAAGGCTCCTTCCTGCACAGCCTGGGCGTTCTGAACCGCATGCACACCAATGAGCATACCGGCAAAGCGATTGAAGAGGCAGCCCGCAGCGGCAAACTGCCCGGCCTGGCAGTGACCCTGGGAGAGAAGCTGGAAACCGCTATCAAGCGGCATAGCCTGCTGTACGACCCGGAAGGTTTTGCAGACGGCGAGAAATACCAGTTGGAGGATGACCGCTTCAGGGGCAGTGTGCTCATCAGCTTCGACCGTGATACAATAGCCGGGGTGCTATCCAGGCGGATGAACCTGTCCGGCCTTATCACCGGGGCATCCACCCAGGCTGATGCCCTTCTGGCGCTGGGCCAGCCCGCGGTCAGCCTGCCCCTGGGGGAGGATGCGGCGGCCCTGTACGGCTTGCCTGAAGGCAACATGGACATCTATCCCTTTGAACCCAACGAGCTGCGCCTGGTATATGACCAGGAGGACCAGCTCATAGCCATCTGGATGCAAACCATCAAGTAAAGGAACCGCCGCATGACAACTGCTGCCAGGAAGAAAACCAAAAACGTCATCCAATCCACCGACCGCGGCGGCGCCGTGCTGCTGCCGGCAGGCGTGATGGTGATGGCTTTCGGGTTCATGCTGCTGCTGGGGGTCATGCTGCAGACATCTTCCGGCGCCCTGAACCTGTTTAAATACATGGCCATCGGCCTGGGGGGCGGGCTTTACTTCCTGGTTCCCGTGATGGTGATCTGGCTGGGCGGCATTCTGGTGATATCCGCCAAACGCTATGTATCGGTTTATCCTTTCTTGATTAGCCTGCTGCTCATCATGTGCATCGGCGCCCTGCTGACCCTCACCCTCCGCGTGAATGACCAGAGCTACCCCCGGCTGATGCACTACATCAAAAACCTCAATTCCTTAAGGGGCGCCGGATACCCGGACAGCATGGGGGAATACCTCCACGAAGCCTATCATCGCTACCAGGGCCTGCGCAGCGACAACAATTTCTACCCTGGCGGCGGCGTACTGGGAATGCTGGTGGCCTACCCCCTCTTCATTACCCTGGGCAATTTCGGCGCCACCACCCTGACAGTCCTGCTAGTCATCGCCCTGCTGTTTGCCCTGGCCCGGGTGAGCCCTGCCAGGCTGGCAGCCCAGATCAGCCATAAAATCAACCGGCCGCCCGAGAGGCGGCCGGCAGCTGAGCGGCCCCAAACTGTCCAGGCGCAAACGGGAGGCGACATGGCTGCCGCGCAGGCCTACCCCGAGGACCTGAACCATCAGGATTATCAAATTGCGGAGCAGCAGCAGTGGCAGCCACAGGAACCCGTGGAACCTGCAGCAGCAGGCTGGGTGGATATGGAGCCATATCCTGCAACCTCCGCCTCCTGGAACCATGCCGCCGGCCTCAACCGGCAGCAGCCGCCCTTTGTGCAGCCCCAGCCGGAGGTGGAGCCTGGCTTCATCCCCCAAACCGGCGCGATTTTTGAAGAGGATTTCCCGCCAGCGGCCCAGCCTGCCGCCAAACCGGCGCTCAGGCCGGAGCCGGTATTTGAAACTGCCAGAGCACGGCAGACTGTTGAACCTGTGCAGTTGGAACCGGAGTTTGTCCCTGCACCTGCACCTGTAGCAGCGCAGCTGCCCGTTTCTGAGCCAGTTGTAGCCAGGGAAAGGCCTGCAGGCCGGCGCACCGGAAGCAGGCAGCAGGCGGCTGCTGTGGTGCAGCCCGAAGCACCTGCCATTCCCCGCAAGGAAAGAACTGCGCCGGTTCAACTGCCTGCAGAGGAAGCGATGCCGCAGCCTGTGCAGGAGACCCCGCCGCCTGTTGTCACCCCTGAAAAAGAGCCGGTTTTCAAAACGGTCAACAAGCCGGCGCAAGCCATGCACACCGCGCCTGCAGTGCCCCTCAGCGGCGAGCGCACGCCCGTCGCCCGCCGGGCTGCGGCCCCTGAGGCGGCGACCCTGGACGGCATGGCGCGTAAGCCGGAGCCCAAACAAATCAAGCTGGCCCTGGACGACTATGAAGTACCGCCCAAGCGCCTGCTGACAGCGCCGCCGCAAGGCGAGATCAACGACACCACGGAGGAAGACCAGCGCCGTGGCGTGAAATTGATTGAAACGCTCAAAAGCTTTCAGATCACTGCCCACCTCCACGACATTGTCCACGGCCCCACCGTCACCCGTTTTGCCATCCGCCTGGCGGAGGGCATCAATGTCAACAAGCTGCGCAACGTGATGGACAACCTGACCATCGAACTGAAAGCCAAGGGCGACATCCGGGCAGAGATGCCCATTCCGGGCACCTCCTTTGTGGGCCTGGAAGTGTCCAACGACAAAACCACCAAGGTGTTTTTACGGGAGGTGCTGGAGTCCAGCCGCATGAAGGAAAACCCCTCTCCGACTGCGGTGGCCCTGGGCAAGGACATCACCGGGACGCCCATCGTCTGCGAATTGATGGACATGCCCCACCTGCTGATTGCCGGCGCCACCGGCAGCGGTAAATCCGTGTGCATCAACAGCATCATCTGCAGCATTCTCTACCGGGCGTCCCCCCGGCATGTGCGGTTGATTATGGTGGACCCCAAATTTGTGGAACTGCAGCCCTATAACGATGTTCCCCACCTGATGATGCCTGTCATCACGGATGCGAAAAAAGCCACTGCCGCCCTGGACTGGGTGTGCCAGGAAATGGATGAACGCTATCAGATCCTGGTGGAAGCCGGCGTGCGCAACCTGGACGCCTACAACAAGCGCTTGGGCCCGGATGAGGAGCCCCTCCCCCGGATCATCGTTATTGTGGACGAGATGGCAGACCTGATGACCACCAGCGGCAAAATGATTGAAGACCACATCAAACGCATCACTGCCAAAGCCCGGGCTGCCGGCATCTGCCTGATTCTGGCCACCCAGCGGCCCTCGGTTAATATCATCACCGGGGTTATCAAGGCCAATATTCCCGGGCGAATCGCCTTCCGGGTCAGCTCCCCCTTTGACAGCAAGACCATTCTGGACAGCAATGGTGCAGAGAAGTTGCTGGGCTATGGCGATATGCTGTTCCGCTCCACCACGAGGGAGCCCATCCGCGTCCAGGGCTGCTTTGTGGCGGATAAGGACGTGGAGCAGACCGTGGACTACATCAGAAGCCGCAACAAGGCGGATTATAACCTGGACCTGATGGAACATGTTGACAAATCAGAATCCGGCGACAGCGGCAATGGCATGGGGGATGGCATGGACAACGGCGGGGACGGCGAGTTTGACGAATTGCTGCCCCAGGCCATTGAAATGGCTGTGGAAGCAGGGCAAATGTCCATTAGCATGCTCCAGCGGGTGTTGCGGGTGGGCTATGCCAGAAGCGGCCGCCTGATTGACGAGATGGAGCGCCGGGGCATCATCTCCGGCAACGAGGGTACGAAGCCCCGGAAAACCCTGATGACCCGGGAACAGTATATGAGCTATCTGGAGCAGGAAGACACCTGAAAACCTGCCCGATGGCAGAACTGAATATTTGCGAATTTAATCACGGATTTGAACTGTTTGAAGTATAAAGAACTGGTTATACTATAAGGTTTTTCGATTGACATGAAACCCATTTCATGCTAAGATTTCTGTTGTTCATTGTGGATGATTATGCTCAGATTGGCAGGTTTTGAATGAAGGTTTTTCGTCTGGAATCTTTTCCTGGCAGGCTCGTCATGCCGGCGGTGGTCTGCCTTGGTGTATTTGACGGGGTCCATCTGGGGCACCAGCAGCTGATTAAAGAGGCCCTGCAGATTGCAGAAGCGGAAAAACTGGTGCCCGTTGTGCACACCTATGAACCCCTGCCGGTCAGCGTTGTGGATCCTGAAAGCCAGGTGTTTGAACTGAGCCCGGCCCAGGAGCGCATCGCCCTGTTGGAGCGCTACGGCATCCAGCATGTCGCTGTCAGCAGGTTCGACAAGGACATGCAGCAGATGAGCGGCAAGGACTTCTTCAACAAGGTGCTTCTGGACCAGCTACACGCCCGGCACATCGTCGCTGGCTACAACCACCGCTTTGGTTATCTGGCAAAAACGGACATCGGCCAGCTGAAGCTGTTTTGTGAAGCAGCGGAAGTTGGGTTTACCGCCATCCAGCCGGTGAAAACCCCGCAAGGGCAGCTGGTTTCCAGCTCCGCCATCCGCTCTGCCCTGGCCCGGGGGGATTTCCAGCTTGCCAGTGACATGCTGGGCCGGGAGATTGATCCATCCATCAAACAGCGGCTTTCCGCGCAAGGGGAAGGCCATGAACATACAACGGAGGTTTGACTGAATGAAAAACCGCATTTACGCATGGATTGTCCTGGGGGCCATCACCATTGTGGCAGGCCTGGGCCTTGCAATGACCTACGGGGTCACCAAAGAGCCCATTCGGCAGCAGGCCATCGCGGCGGAGGAAGCTGCCAAAAAGCAGGTGATGCCGGAGGCGGACCTGTTTGAAGAGCTGCAGCTGGATGACGGTAGCATGCTTTTCGTGGCGAAAAAAGGCGACGAAGTCCTGGGCTATGTGGGAAAAAGCGAAGCCAGGGGCTATGGCGGCGACATTGAGGTGGTGACCGGTGTCACTGCAGAAGGTGTCATCACCGGCATCAACGTGGGCGGCAGCAGTTTTGCCGAGACCCCGGGCCTGGGCGCCAAAGCCAAGGATGCGGATTTCACTTCACAGTTCTCCGGTAAAAACAGCCCGGTGCGCCTGGGCGACAGCAGCCAGGACAACGCGGTGGATGCCATCACCGCCGCCACCATCACCAGCAATGCGGTGCTGGGCGCTGTGAACAACGTGGCCAAGCAGGTGAAAAACTACCTGGATCCGGATGCCGGCAAGCCTGCCGTGGCGGCTGAAGGCACCTCCTATGCCGGGGAAGCCGTGGGCTTCGCCGGTGAAAACCATCCCATTTATGTTGTGGTGACTGTCAAGGACGACGGCACCATCAGCGGCTTGAAGGTGGGGGACGAGCGCTTCAACGAGACCGCTGGCTACGGGGCTGCAGCCCTGGAGCCCGAGTTTGCGGCCGCCTATGTGGGCAAGAAAGCGCCGCTGCATATCCTGCAGAAGGATGAAACCCCCTCTGAAAACACCGTGGATACCATCAGCGGCGCAACGGTGACAACCCAGGCAATCGTCAACGCCATCAACCAGGCGATCGAGAGCCAGAACGTGGTGGCAGCGGAAGCTCCCGAAGGCACCACCTATGCGGGCGCTGCCGAAGGCTTTGCCGGCAAGAACAACCTGGTGGCCGTCCAGGTCACCATCAAGGATGACGGCAGCATCACCGCCCTCACAGTCGGCGATGAGCAATTCAATGAAACCGAAGGCTATGGCGCTGCAGCCCTGGAAAGCGATTTCACCAGCCAGTTCATCGGGAAGAAGCCGCCCCTGCACATCACGGCAAAAGACGAGGCTGCCAACGAGGCCAACATCGATGCCATCAGCGGCGCCACCATCACCACCCAGGCGGTGCTGGATGCCATCAACAAGGCATACGAAGACAAAAACATCATCAGCGAGTCTGCCGCCGCAGCCACGCCCAGGCCCACAGCCGAGCCCACTGCGACGCCGGAGCCCGTTGAGATTCCTGAAAACGCCCTGAAGACCGCGAAGGATGGTTTTGCCGGCCCCGTGGCTGTAGCGGTCACCTTTGATGAGAGCGGGAAAATCACCTTCCTGCACATCGGGGACGACGATTTCAAGGAGACCAAGGGCTATGGCCTGGCCGCCCTGGAGCCTGAATTCAAAGACCAGTTCATCGGCAAACTGCCGCCGCTTCGACTGCGGAAGGCGGATGAGGAGGTTGGTGAAGACACCATTGATGCCATCACAGGCGCCACCATCACCAGCCGTGCGGTGCTGGAGGGCATCAACCAGCTCCACGAGGAGCAGTTCCCCAAGCAGACCCTTGTAATCACAGGGGATGCCATCGCATCCACCAAGACCGGCTTCATGGGGCCGATTACAGTGGAGGTCACCTTTGCTCAGGACGGCAGCATCGCAGGCCTGGAAATCCTGAAGGATGGCTTTGTGGAAACCCGCGGCTATGGCGCAGAAGCGCTGCAGGAAAACTTCGCGGAGCAATTCATCGGAAAGCTCCCGCCCCTTGCCATCCGCGGCGCTGAGGAAGCCATGGACGACAGCAAGGTGGAGAACCTGCGCAATGCGGACACAGCCACCAGCGCCACCGTCACCATGCAGGCCGTCCTGGACGCCATCAACGAAGCATTTGCAAACAAGCCGGAATAAGGCGATTGAGATAGAAAGGCAGGCAAGACAGCATGAAGTTAAGTTTCAAAGGCGGGATTCATCCGCTGAAGGAGCTGCATGAGGGCAAGGGCAAAACCAGCGCCCTGCCCATCAAAGACCTGGTGCCGGAGCGCGTGTGCATCCCTGTGGACATGCACATCGGCGCGCCTTCAGAGCCCTGTGTCAAGAAAGGGGACCAGGTCAAGCTGGGCCAGGTCATCGCCACACCGGTGGGAGGCTTTGGCATCCCGGTGCACGCCAGCGTTTCCGGCGAGGTCACCGCGGTGGTCACCAGGCAGATGCTGGGCAAAAAACCCAGCACCTGCATCGAGATCGCCAGCGACGGCCAGGATGAATGGGTGGCATTGGGCCCCCTGGGCGATGTGGAAAAAGCGCCTGCGGACAAGATTGTCCAGCAGGTGAAGGATGCGGGCATCTGCGGCCTGGGCGGCGCCTGCTTCCCGGCCCACATCAAACTGATGATTCCCGAAGGAAAATCCGTTGATACGGTGATTTTAAACGGCGCGGAGTGCGAAACCTTCCTGACGGCCGACCACCGCCTCATGCTGGAAGAGCCCCAGCGCATTCTGAAGGGCCTGCGGGCTATCATGCGGGCCATGCAGGTTGCAGCCGGCGTTGTTGCCATTGAAGACAACAAGCCCGATGCCATCAAGGCGATGAAGGAAGCGGCCCAGGGCATGGAAGGGGTTCGGGTAGCCATCCTGAAAACCAAATACCCCCAAGGCGGTGAAAAACAGTTGATTGATGCGGTCACCAAACGCCAGGTGCCCTCCGGCGGCCTGCCCATTGATGCCCATGTGGTGGTGTTCAATGTGGGCACAGCTGCTGCCATTGCAGACGCTGTGACGGAAGGCAAGCCCCTCATCAGCCGCATAACCACGGTGACCGGGGCCGTGAACAGCCCCAGCAACCTGCGCATCCGGGTGGGCACCAGCTTCCAGGATGCCATTGATGCTGCCGGCGGCTTTTCCGAGGAACCCGGCAAGATTTTTGCCGGCGGCAGCATGACCGGCCTGGCCATTCCCAACACCGCCATCAGCCTGACCAAGGCCAACAACGGCGTGGTGGTCTTGAACCAGAAGGAAGCCGTCAAAAAAGAGCCCAGCCCCTGCATCCGCTGCGGGCGCTGCGTGGAGGCCTGCCCGTCCCTCCTGAATCCCCAGTATCTGAATGTCCTCAACGACCGGGCAGACCTGGCAGGCATGAAGAAACACAACGTGATGGACTGCACCGTTTGCGGCTCCTGTTCCTATGTTTGCCCGGCCAAGATCGAGCTGTGCGCAAACTTCAAAGAAGCAAAAGAAAAAATAACCGCGAGGAGGGTGTAAAGGAATGAAACTGCGTCTTTCCACCGGACCCCATCTGGTGAATCGGGAGAGCACTCAGACGCTGATGCTGGACGTCCTCATCGCGCTGGTTCCCACCACCGCCGCCGGCATCTACCTGTTTGGCACTAAGGCTGCCTGGGTGCTGGCTGTTGCAGTGATCTCCGCTGTTGTGTGTGAATACCTGTTCCAGAAGCTGGCCCGTCGGCCTGTCCGTGTAATGGACCTGTCCGCCGTGGTAACCGGCCTGATTTTAGGCCTGAACCTGCCGGCAGAAGCGCCCCTGTGGCTGCCTGCCATCGGCAGCGCCATCGCCATCATCCTGGTGAAGGAATTGTTTGGCGGCATTGGCCACAACTTCATGAACCCGGCTCTCCTGGCCCGGGGCATTCTGCTGGCCTCCTGGCCCGCACGGATGAGCGTGTATCACCTCCCCGCCCGTGTGCTGGGCGTCACAGAGGTGGTGCCTGCCGGCGCAGACGTCATCTCGGCTGCCACCCCTTTGATCCGGCCGGGCGGCTACCAGATGTATGACCTGCTCATGGGCAACATCCCCGGAACCATCGGCGAGGTGTGCAAGATTGCCATCCTCATCGGCTTCCTGTACATGCTGTTTGTGGGCACCATCCGCTGGCACATCCCCGTCATCTTTGTGGGTACCGTGGCCCTGATGACCTGGGTGATGGGCGGCGATCCGCTGCGCTCTGTCCTCTCCGGCGGCCTGCTGTTTGGCGCTGTCTTCATGGCGACGGACTATGTGACCAACCCCATGCTGAAGGTGGGCCAGGTGATTTTCGCCATTGGCTGCGGTGTACTGGTATCGGTCATCCGCATGACCAAGGCCTTCCCGGAAGGGGTCACCTACGCAATCTTGCTGATGAACATCTTAACTCCCCTCATTGACCGCTGGACCAGCCGACGTGTATATGGGATGGTGAAGAAACATGCGTGAGAAGAAATTGACTATGCGCGGCGTTTTCGTAAACGGCATCATCAACGAAAACCCGATTTTCCGCCTGGTGCTGGGCGTATGTCCGGTGCTGGCCGCCACCACCAGCGCCACCAACGGCCTGGGGATGGGCCTGGCAGCTTCCTTTGTGCTGCTGGGCAGCAACATCGTCATCAGCCTGCTGCGCAACCTGATCCCCGACAAGGTGCGCATTCCCGCCTTTATCGTGGTGATTTCCACCTTTGTGACCATCGTGCAGCTGCTGATGCAGGCCTTCGTGCCGGCGCTGTATGAGGCCCTGGGCCTGTTCATCCCCCTGATTGTGGTGAACTGCATCATCCTGGCCCGTGCGGAGGCTTTTGCCAGCAAAAACTCCCTGTTTCTGGCCGCATCCGACGGCCTGGGCATGGGCATGGGCTTCACCCTGGGCCTGATTCTGATCGGCTCTGTCCGCGAGCTGCTGGGCAACGGCACCATCTTCGGCACCGCCTTGTTCGGCGCTTCCTTTGAACCCATGCTGCTGGCTGTCATGGCCCCCGGCGGGTTCATCATCTTCGGGCTGCTTCTGGGCATTGTTAATGCCATCTCCAACAAACTCAGCACCAGGAAAGGAGTGTAAGCACCATGGAACTCACCCTGACGAATTTCCTGTTGTTCATGGTCAACTGCATTTTGACCAACAACTTCATCTTCTCCCGTTACCTGGGCTGCTGCCCCTTCCTGGGCGTCTCCAGCAAGGTTGAAACGGCAACAGGCATGGGGCTTGCCGTCACCTTTGTCATGGCCCTGGCCTCCCTGTTCACCTACCTGGTGTACCACTACATCCTGGTGCCGCTGCAGCTGACCTACCTGATCACCATTTCCTTCATCCTGGTGATCGCTTCCCTGGTGCAGTTCGTCGAGATGTTCATGAAGAAATCCATGCCGGCGCTGTACAATGCGCTGGGCATCTACCTGCCCCTGATCACCACCAACTGCGCCGTGCTGGGCGCCACCATCCTGAACATCGACAACAGCTACAATCTGCTGTGGTCCGTGTTGAACGGCGTCTTTGGCGCGCTGGGCTTCCTGCTGGCCATTGTCCTGATGGCCGGTGTGCGGGAGCGCCTGGAGGCTTCCAATATTCCCAAATCATTCAAAGGCTTCCCCATCAGCCTGGTGGTTGCCGGTTTGATGTCTGTCGCCTTCCTGGGCTTTGCCGGCCTGGGCAAGATGTAAGAAAGGGGGACAGCAGATGAACGCACAAGCAATTCTGTATGCTGCAGGGGTCATGGGCGGTCTGGGCGTCGTGTTCGGACTGATCCTCACCTTTGCCTCCAAAAAATTCGCGGTGCCGGTGGACGAGCGTTTCACCCTGGCCCGGGATGCCATGGCGGGGGCCAACTGCGGAGCCTGCGGCTACCCCGGCT
>ERZ764778.3107-NODE-3107-length-13477-cov-3.488675_pt1 | contig 13477 bp, 8 predicted proteins | sample MGYA00374951_ERZ764778 | MGnify/ENA primary metagenome ERZ764778 (study PRJEB28918, sample SAMN05720193) | bioreactor metagenome | isolation source: Anaerobic biogas reactor | place: USA:Washington, USA | collected 2015-08-08 ...
TGGTCATTCGCGGCAACATGCTCGACCGCATCACCGACGACGTTAACGGGGTGTTCGAGAACAACCTCTACCTGCGTGACGTGGAGAAGCGGTTCATGGGAGAGGGCTGCCAGGTCGTCAAGGATCCGAAACTACTGTTCAAGGATGCGGCCAAGGGCGACTTCCGTCGGGCCGACGGCGGTCCGGCCATGGAGGCAGGAGCCAAGCTGCCTCCGCCTCCGGCGCGTCCGGCGGGATTCTGATGCGGCGATGAGTGTATTATTGATCTAGCCCGATGAGGTCGTGGCGAACGCGCAGCGAATGTGAAGTGGACAAAACCCCAGGGGCGGTGGTATGCTTCTGTGGGATTCGGCCGCTTGCGCTTGCGTGGCCTGGCGGGGTCTGCACGGCAGAGCGTAGCCGTAGGTCGGCAGGCCTGAATGGGACGGCGTTTCACCGGCCCTGCGAAATCCGCATCTCGTGACGTACCCTACAGGAGACTGGAGACAGTGGGAGAGCGAAGACGCATGAGTGCGCCAACCGCCTCGGGCGGTCGGGGACCGATGTCGTTGGAGTCCTTCATGGAGACCGTGGTGGCCGGTTCTCCGGGCGAGAAGGAGTTCCATCAGGCGGTGCGGGAGGTGGCCAGGTCGGTGATGCCGGTCATCGCCGCCAACAAGGCCTATGCGGAGGCCCGGGTGCTGGAGCGCCTGGCGGTGCCGGATCGGGTCATCGCGTTCCGGGTGACCTGGGTGGACGACCGCGGCGCGATCCAGATCAACCGCGGCTATCGCGTGCAGATGTCCAACGCAATCGGCCCGTACAAGGGCGGCCTGCGGTTTCACCCATCGGTGAATCTGGGGGTCCTGAAGTTTCTGGCCTTCGAGCAGGTGTTCAAGAACAGCCTGACGACCCTGCCGATGGGCGGCGCCAAGGGCGGCTCGGACTTCGACCCGCACGGTCTCAGCGACGGCGAGGTGATGCGGTTCTGCCAGGCGTTCATGAACGAGCTGTTTCGCCACATCGGGCCGGACGTCGATGTGCCGGCCGGCGACATCGGCGTCGGCGGCCGGGAGATCGGGTACCTGTTCGGGCAGTACCGCAGGCTCACCAACCGGTTTCACGGCGTCCTGACGGGCAAGGGACTCAACCTGGGCGGCTCGCGGCTCCGCCCCGAAGCCACCGGCTACGGTACGGTCTACTTCGCGCAGGAGATGCTGGCCACGCGAGGCGACGCGCTGGCGGGCAAGACGGCCACTGTGTCGGGCTCGGGCAACGTGGCCCAGTACACGGTGGAGAAGCTCAACGAGTTCGGGGCCAAGGCCGTCACGTTGTCGGACTCGGGCGGCACGATCGTGGACCGCGAGGGGATTGTGCCCGAGAAGCTGGCCTGGGTGAAGGAACTCAAGAACGGCCGCCGCGGCCGCATCCAGGAGTACGCGGACCAGTTCAAAGGGGCCACGTACCTGGCGGGCCGGAGGCCCTGGTCGGTGCCGTGCGATCTGGCGTTTCCGTCGGCGACGCAGAACGAACTGGACGGCGAGGACGCGGGGGCGCTGGTCAAGGGAGGCTGCCTGTGCGTCAGCGAGGGCGCGAACATGCCGTCCACGCCGGAGGCAATCGACGTTTTCCGCGAAGCCAGGATACTGTACGGCCCCGGCAAGGCGGCCAACGCCGGCGGGGTGGCGGTGTCGGGCCTGGAGATGACGCAGAACGCCGGTTGCATGCGTCGCGGCCGCGACGACGTGGACCGTCAGCTCCAGAGCATCATGAAGAGCATTCACGCCAATTGCGTGCGGTTCGGCCGCGAGGACGACGGCTTCGTCGATTACCTCAAAGGGGCCAATATCGCCGGGTTCACGAAAGTTGCCGACGCCATCGTCGAACAAGGCGTGTGAGGCGACGCCGCAGGGTGGCTGATCCGACAGGACGGCTCGCGATACGGTCTGCCGTGTCGCGAGCCGTCGCGTTACGTGAACGGGCGTCGCGCGCAGTCAGCCACATGATGGCGGGTGACATGGCCACGCATGCGTGGCCGGCAGCCCCGCGTATGGCGAGGATGCGTCGATTGGAATCGGAATGGAGCCAATCGGCGAGTGCTCTCGATCACTCTTCGTTCGTCGCGAGGCCTTCACCTGTCACGTCGTGCGCCGCCTGGCCAGCACTTCCTTCTCCTACTCTTTGTTCGGTACGGGTTTCTCGCTGTAGCCCTTGCCGAGCTTCTGACGGATCAGCTTCCTGGCAGTGTGAGCGGCGGTGACGTTGTCGGCAAAGACCTTCTTCTGGGTCTGTCCTCGAGCGCCGATGCGGCCGAAGCGGACGGTCACGGTGCGATCATCGAGGGCGACCTCCCAGAACTTGGCGGAGTTCCCGCCGACGAATTCGAAATAGCGCGCGAAGGGCTGGATGACCAAGGGCACCGGAGCGGCGGGGCGCTGCGGCGCACCGTCGCCGGGCGGCATTTCGCTGTGGGGCGGCGGCTGCCCCTCGGGCGTCGCCTCGGCGTCGGGCTCGGGCTCGTCGGGGCCGTCGAACTCGGCCCAGGCATCTTCCGTGTCGTCTTCCTCGGGCTCGACCTGCGGCGGTTCCTCGTCCTGTTCGACGGCTTGCACCAGGTGCTCCAGCACGGCGGCGCGGTCGCGATACCAGTCGCAGGAGAGGACGTGCGTGATGCGCCAGCCGAAAGCCTGCAGCAGTTGCGGCCGCATCATGTCGCGCTCCAGCAGATCCTCCTGCTGATAGTGGGTGGCGGTGTCGACCAGGATGCCCAGGCGGTAGTGTGGATCGCCGTGGCGACGCGCGGCGACGTCGCAGCGGAAGTGCGACATGCCGACACCGGTGGCCACCGCGTAGCCGCGTTCCCGCAGGGCCGCGGCGACCTGTTCGACGACCGGGCTGGGCGGCGGCTCGTGGACCTCCTGGAGGTCGCGCCAGACGGCCAGTTCGCGGAGGATGCGCTGGCTTGCGGCCACGTCGCCGACGGAGCACGCGGCGGCATAGCGCAGGTAGCTCTTCAGGCAATTGGCCCCGTCGTTGTAGTCGTTGGTGATGTCGCTATGGTGGATTGAGCTGACCACGGCCATGTGGTGTTTGGCGCGGCTGAAGGCGACGTTCAGCCGCTTCTCGCCGCCGCTCTGGTTGATGGGGCCGAAGTTCATGCGCATCTTGCCGTCGGGGGCGTAGCCGTAGCAGACGCTGAGGATCATCACGTCGCGTTCGTCGCCCTGGATGTTCTCGAGGTTTTTCACCAGAAAGCCGACGAACTGGCCGTCGACCTCGCGCTCGGTCTCTTCTTCGAGCCGCTCGGCGAAGGCGGCGTCCTCGGCGGCCAGGCGCGACAGGGCGGAGGTGATCTCGTTCTGCTGGGCCTCGCTGAAGGCCACGATGCCGATGCTGTAGCCGCAGCCGCCCAGCAGAAGTCCGCGGACGAGATGCGCGATGTAGTCGGCCTCGGCCCGGTTGCGGCGGTTGTCATAGAGGCCGCCGGAGAGGTAATGGAAACTGACGGGCCGGTCGAGGAGCCGGGCGACGTTGTCCTTCCCGTCGCCCGGGTCGGCGGCCACGATCTCTTCGTGAGTGCTGACGGTCACCTGCTCTTCGGGCACGGTCAGCAGGCGGCCCTGGTAGAAGGCCCAGTTGGAGAAGCTGATCAGGGACTCCGAGCGGCTCCGGTAATGCCAGCCGAGCATGCGCGACGGCAGGTTTCTGGCCGCGTGGGCGAGGAAGCTGTTGCTCGAGAGGTCGTACTCGAACGTCTGGCCATTCTCGCTGAGGAGCAGTCCGTCTTCGTCCTCGTCCTGGCCCTTGGCGGAGAAGAAGTCGGTGGGTGGCAGCTGCATCTCGTCGCCGACGACGATGGCCTGCCGGGCGCGGAACACCGAGGGGACGGCCTCCTCCAGTGTGATCTGGCTGGCCTCGTCGAAGATGACCACGTCGAAAGCGTCGGTCTTCAGGGGCAACGTGTCGGAGACGCTCAGCGGGCTCATCAGCCAGATCGGCTTGAGGTCCTCGAGCACCAGGCCGGTGTCGCCGGTGGCCAGGTCGCGGATGGACTTGTGCCGCATGACCTTGCCGAACTCGTGCTCCAGTTCCCTGCGGCCGCGGCGGAAGGCGGCCTTGAACTCCTTCTGCTCTTCGGTCAGCGAGGCGGCCGGCAGCGACGCGACATGGACGTGCTCCAGGAACCTCTGCCGGGCCATCTCCAGCACCGAAGCGGCGTTGACCTCCTGCCACTTGCGCGACAGCCGGGCCAGGCGGTCGACCTGGGCATCGCGGACGGCGCCTGTGAAGTGGTGCAGCGTGCGGTTGGCGCGGAAGAGCCGGGCGACGGCGGCGTGGGCCATGGCGGCCTCGAGGCCCGCGGCATCGAGCTCCATCGTCCGGAAGGCGTGGGCGAGGCGTTGCGGCAGCCGAGCGAGGCGGCCCAGGCAAAAGAGGAAGTCGCCCAGGGCGTCGAGCGACTGCTCGACGGTCCACAGGTCCTTCCGCAGCCCGTCGAGCGGTCGCTCCTCGAAGTCGTCCAGGACGGCGGCGCAAGCCTCGCGAAGTTCCTGGGCCACCTGCCGCATGCCGAGCAGGGGCTCGACGAGTTGCCGGGGCTGTTCGGAGCGGAGCACGGCCTGATGCAGCGTCTGGAGGCCTCCGGCGACACCCTGGGCGGCGCGGCGCCCGAGCTGGACCTGCTGCTGAACGGTCTGCAGCGGCCGGTCGACGGCCAGTATCCGGCAGAGTGCCGCCTCGGCGGCGGCCAGGGCGTCCTCGGCCTGGTACTCGGCCTCCAGCGCCATGAGCACCTGGGACCATCGCGGCCGCATGACGTGGTCGGCGAAGCGGTAGCGTTTGCCGAGGGCCTTCCTCAGCCGCCACCAGGCCGGGTTGAGGAACGCCAGAAGGCGGCCCTCGAGGGCCTGGGCCTGCTCCAGCGCCGGGCGGACCTCCTGCGGCGGCAGCTTCTCGATCCAGTGTGTGGTTGCCTGGCGGGCGTGGGCGAGCGCGGCCTGCGAGACCTCCAGTTGCTTCAGGCCCTCGGCCATGCGCTGCGAAAGCGGACTGCCGGGATCCAGCAGGGCCACCAGGCCTGCGGCGGCGAGCGGCTCGACCGCCGCGGCGTACTGGACGAGGGTCTCGACATCCTTCAGGCTGCGGGGGCCGGTGGTCCTCAGGGCCCCGGAGGCCAGCTTGGCCGCCAACTCGTCGAGCAGTCGCAGCGACTGCCGCACGGCGGCCTCGACGCGCTGCGTGGGCCGCTCGTGGTCGACAACTCTCGGACTGAGCAGCCGCAGCGGGTGATGGGCCAGAATGCCGTCGGGCTGGATGTCGGCCACCGCGGCGGTCACCTGCTCGATGGTCTGGCGATGGGCCAGCCACTCGGCGTAGTCTGGCAGCGACTCCAGCTCAGCGGGGCTGAGCCCGGGCGCGGCCTCGTGGAGTTCGATGGCCCGCTCGAGCAGTTCGCGGACGGGGAGGTCCGCCTCGCTCGCCGGCGCCAGCATGGCCTGGTTGAACTCCTGCAGGGGCTCCAACTCCTGGATCAGCATCTTGACGAGGTTGGCCCGCCGCCGCTGCCAGGACTTGGGCTTGGTTCTGGTCTCGGCCAGGAGCCCTTCGTAGGTCGCCTTCAGTTCGAGGATGAACTCCTTCTTGTCGCTCTGGGAATCGTGGATGAGGCAGCAGAGATGCTGGAGCCCCTGCTGGCGGAGCCGGGCGAAGACGACGTCGATGGCGGCCCGCTTCTCGCAGACGAACAGGACGCGTTTGCCCTGCATCACGTAGTCGGCGATCAGGTTGGTGATCGTCTGCGACTTGCCCGTGCCGGGCGGTCCCTGGATGATGTAGTCGGCGCCGTCGCGGGCCAGGGCGATGGCCGTGGCCTGCGTCGGGTCGCAGGGCAGGATGTGGCAGCGATCCTCCAGCGGCGGGGCCGGCGGCGCCTCGTGCTCGACCGTCCGCGGCGCGAGCGAGAAGATGGCGTCGAAGGCCGGGCTCTCGAGGCCATCGGCCAACAGCTCGGCATAGTCGCGGACCAGGGTCATCTTGCGGTACTTGAAGTTGCCGAGCGTCAGGCGGCACAGATCGAAATCCCAGGTGTACGGATTGCCGTCGCCCTCGGCGCGTAAGGCGTAGAACTGGCGGCTCTTCTCGGCCACGGGCGCCTCGGGCTCCACCATGAAGTTGCGCGGCGTGGGGTTCTCCTGGATAATCTCGCGCAAGTGCGTGGCGCTGGGCCGGATGCGGGCCCGGAACAGGGCCAGCCCCAGCGGGTGGAAGTTGGCTGGGTCGTAGCTGTAGTCCACCTGCATGAAGCTGCGCACGCCGGCACCGGCCAGGCGGGCGTTGCGGCGATAGCGGTCCAGTCGCCGGCGGGCCAGGTCGTGGATCAGGTCGATGCGTGGCCGGTCGATCTTGTTGAGCGTGACGCCCGGGTCGCTGGCGGTGATCTGGGCGGCCAGGCGGTCGTAGAACGCGTCGAGCGGCATGGTCTCGGCACTCAGACGCAGCTCCTCGAGCATCTGGGCGAACTGCTCCATCGGCTGGGCGGCGCGGTCGAAGACCTTGAAACTCCCGGCGCGGCGTATGACCTCAAAGAGGGAGATGCCGTTCTTCCCGGCAACCTCCATTGCGTCCTCGACACGCTCGGAGCTGATACGGCGCGGCGGGTTGTTGACGATTCTGCGCAGCCGCATCGTATCGTCATGGTTGACGATCGCGCACAGGTAGGCGATCATATCGCGTACCTCGGCACGGTCATAGAACCGCATCCCGCCGACGATACGGTAGGGAATGCCGTTGGCGGCAAGGGCCTTCTCGATGGCGTTGGACTGAGCGTTCATACGGTAGAGGACGGCAAAGTCGCGCGGGGTATAGCCTTTCTTATACCCGGCGAGAATCTGAGTGGCGATGTACTGCGCCTCGTCCCGCTCGTCGTAACCGGAGTAGAAGCCGATTTTCTCGCCCTCGGCGGAGTCGGTCCACAGCTTCTTACCACGCCGGCTTTCGTTGTGGCGGATGACCTCGTTGGCAGCGTTGAGAATCATGGACGTGGAACGGTAATTCTGCTCCAGCCGGATGACACGAGCGTCGGGATAGGTTTTATCAAACTCGAGGATGTTCTTGACGGTGGCGCCCCGGAAGCGGTAGATGGACTGGTCATCGTCGCCGACGACGCAGAGGTTGCCGGTGCCGGACGCAAGAAGCTGGGTCAGGCGATCCTGCGCGGGGTTGGTGTCCTGGTACTCGTCGACGAGGACGTAGCGGAACTTCTCACGGTAATGCGCGAGGACGTCGGGGACTGTCTCGAGCAGCTTGACGGTACACATGATGAGGTCGTCGAAGTCGAGAGCGTTGTTCTCGCGGAGCTTGGCTGCATAGAGGGAGTAGATGCGCGCGATGTCTTTGTGACGTGCGGCAGCGTACTCGTTCTCGGGCGGTGTATGGGCAAACGTCTCGTGATCCTGGAGGGCATCCTTGGCGCGGGAGATGGCGCGGGAGACGTCGTGGGGCGTCATGACCTTCTCGTCGATGCCCAGCTCTTTGAGACAGATTCGCAAGACGGTGAGGCGCTCGTCCTCATCGTAGATGGTGAATCGGCTTTCGTAACCGATGGCGGCGATATCGCGGCGGAGGATGCGGGCGCATGCGGCGTGGAAGGTCATGGCCCAGATGTCTTTGGCATCTTCCCCGACGGATTTGGTGAGACGTTCGCGCAGCTCTCCGGCAGCCTTGTTGGTGAAGGTAATCGCAAGGATATTCCAGGGTCTCGGAGGATCTACGGCGCAGAGCTTTTTCAGCTCATCGGGAAGAAGGGTGCCGGGCTTGACGTATTCGGCGGTGAGCTTCTTAAGGTCATCGTCGGAGGCATTCGCGGGTGCGGTTTTTGAGGAAGCGCCGCGCCCGAAGCGGATAAGATTGGAGATGCGGTTGATGAGGACGGTGGTCTTACCGGAACCTGCACCGGCAAGGACGAGCAGAGCGCCCTCGGTGTGCAGAACGGCCTCGCGCTGGGCTTCGTTGAGCGCGCTGAACTCACGCGCAATCAGCTCTCGCCGCAGCATCGCATACTTCTTGTCAAATATATCCCTGTCGGTCATAAAAAAGCTCCTTTTCTCTATCGGAACTATTATACCATAAATCGGTAGTTTTGTAAAGCAAAAGAGCATGTTTTTTTACTTGCCAAACGTGACCGACCGTGTTATAATACAGGTATGATTCGCATGGCACGGGGCAGGGAAGGTCGGCTATGACCGCACCGGCAGCAAAACCCGATACCGGACAGCAGCAATTCTGAAGATTCTGCGAACGCTTTACCGCGGCACGCTGCCGATGACAAGCGATTCGCTCTTTTATATGAAAGCAGGGAGCACGGCTATGGCAGACAGAAAAAACATCTTGGGCGTGACCTTTGATGACGTGACGCCCGATGAAGCGCTGGAGCGCGTACAGGAGCTGATCAAGAGCCGTACGCCCGGTTATATCGTGACGCCGAATGCAGAGTTCGTCTACACAGCCTGCAAGGACGAACGCATCAGAACGCTTCTCAACGGCGCGGCGCTGGTGGTGCCGGACGGCATCGGGGTATTGTACGCGTCGAAGATACTCGGACGCGGACTGCGCGGACGCGTACCGGGCGTGGAGCTGGGCGAGCGTCTGGCGGAGATCTGTGCGCAAAAAGACTATACACTATACCTCCTGGGTGCTAAGCCCGGCGTCGCGGAGAAGGCGGGAAAGTGTCTGACCTTGAAGTATCCGAAGCTGCGCATTGTCGGCACGCACGATGGCTATTTTAAAGATGACGCGCCGGTGGTGGAGGAACTGCGCAAGGCATCTCCGGACGTTATTTTTGTCTGCCTGGGATTTCCGCGTCAGGAGCGGTTCATGCGGGAGCATCTGGCACAGCTGCCGCCGGCGGTGATGCTGGGGCTGGGCGGCTCGATGGACGTCTACGCAGGGACGGTGAAGCGCGCGCCGGTGTTCTGGCAGAAGCTGGGGCTGGAGTGGTTCTACAGGCTCTGTTGTGAGCCGAAGCGCATCAAGAGAATGATCAAACTGCCGGCGTTCCTGTTCACGGCGATCGGGGCAAGGCTGCGGCATCGGGAGGATATCGTATGAAAGTGACACTTTTGGCATACACGCCGGAGCCGGAGCGCGTGGTCGCAGCGGCCGCGAAAACCTGTTACGCACAGAAGGACCTGGACACGCTGTGGGAGAGTCTCGAGGACGCGGAGGAGACGGCGCGGTTTGTCGGGATGCTCGAGGAGATCGGCCACGAAAGTCCGGTGGAACATGCGAGCTTCACATTCGCGATTGAAGGCGTGTCCCGTTCGCTGCTTGCCCAGCTGACGCGCCACCGCATCGCGTCGTACAGCGTCCGATCGCAGCGTTACGTATCGGAGAAGCGGTTCGGCTACGTAACGCCGCCGTCGATCGCGGAAGACCCGGAGGCGATGGCAATCTATGAGGAAGCGATGGCGGCGGATCAGGCGGCATATGAAAAATTGACGGCACTGCTTGCGAAGAAGGCGCTGCCGGAGTTTGAAGCCTATCCCGACGCAAAGACGCGCGCCCGTAAGAAAGCGCAGGAGGACGCACGGTTTGTACTGCCCAACGCCTGCCAGACGCAGCTTGTAGTGACAATGAACGCGCGGAGTCTCTATAACTTCTTCCGTCACCGCTGCTGCAACCGGGCGCAGTGGGAGATTCGTGCGTTGGCGGATGAGATGCTGCGGGAAGTCAAAAAAGTGGCACCGCGTCTGTTTGCGCACTGCGGGCCGCCGTGTGTATACGGTGCGTGTCCGGAGGGAAAGATGAGCTGCGGAAAAGCGGAGCAGATGAGGGAGAAATACACCAATGGGTAAGCTGTGGGTGCTGGAAGGCATCGACGGAACGGGCAAGACGACACAGTTCGAACTTCTGTGCGCGGAGTTAAACAGGCGCGGGATCGTCCACCGGGAGCTGTCGTTTCCCGAATACGGGAACGAGTCCTCGCTGTTCGTGCGCAAATATCTCGCGGGCGGCTACGGCACGGACCCGGACGCGGTCAGCCCCTACGCGGCGAGTACGTTCTACGCGCTTGACCGCTTCGACTCCTATAAATGCCGCTGGGAGCGGGATTATCTCGATGGAGGCTTGTTCGTTTCATGCCGTTACGCGACGTCCAACGCGGTACACCAGGGCGCGAAGCTCGAAGGGAATGCACGGACGGACTACTTTGCGTGGCTGTGCGATCTGGAATACGCAAAGATGGGCATCCCGTCGCCCGACTGCGTGCTGCTGCTGGATTTACCGGTGACACTCGCCCTTGAGAACATCCGCGCGCGGAATGAACACCGCGATATCCACGAGACAGATGCGGCGTATCTGACACGCTGCGCGGAGTCGGCGAGGGATGCGGCAAAATACTACGGCTGGAACGTCATTCCCTGCGCGGCGGGAGATAAAATGCGCACGCGGGAGGCCATTGCGGCGGATATTGTTGCGGCATTCGGACTATAATTGATACGGAGGAAATCATCATGGTATATTTATTCTTGAAAGACGGCTTCGAGGAAATGGAAGCGCTGGTCACAACGGATATTCTGCGGCGCGCGGGCATAAAGGTACTGCTGGTCGGCGAACGGATTGTAACAGGCAGTCACGGCATCGCGGTGCAGGCGGATATCCCGTACGACGCGGTGAACCTGGCGGACGCGGATATGCTGGTGCTGCCGGGCGGACTGCGCGGAGTGAACAACCTGTGGGCGGATGACCGCGTGCGCAAGCTGCTGACGGATGCGGACGCGCGGGGAATCAAACTCGCGGCGATCTGTGCGGCGCCGACGATTTTGGGGAAGCTGGGGCTGCTCGAGGGGAAACTCGCTGTCTGCTATCCGGGTGCCGGAGAGCTCGCGGGCGCCAATACCTCGCACGGAGCGTCGGTTGTAACGGACGGCCGCATCACCACGGGCAAAGCGGCGGGTACGTCCTACGCATTCGCGCTGGAGCTTGCGCGCATCCTGACGGACAGCGCAACGGCGGAGAAGATCCGCGCGGAGATGTATGCCGGAGAACCCGCGCCGGTCATACGGGCGTGACGGACAAGCAGACACTGCGGCAGGAACTCCTCCGCAAGCGCCGTGCGGTACCGCAATCCGTACGCGACACCCGGGACGCGGCGATTCTGCGGCAGCTTGCGGGACTTTCTCCTGCGGCGTTCGTCTTCTGCTATGTGGGGACGGACTTTGAGATCGCAACACTCCCCTACCTCGCCGCGCGGCTGGAGAATGGGCTCCCGGTCTGTGTGCCGCTGTGCGAACGCAGCGGAATCATGACGGCGCGGGCGATTGCGTCGCTGAGCGAGCTGACGGCGGGCGCATACGGACTGCCGGAGCCGCCGCGTGACGCAGCCGTAGTGGAGATTCCGGCGCTCGCGGTGATTCCCGCTCTGGCGTTCGACCGATCGGGTTACCGTATGGGACGCGGCGGCGGCTACTACGACCGCTGGCTCTCGGCGCATCCGGGTGTCGAGACGGTCGGGCTTTGCTATAACGCATTCCTGTATCCCTGCCTGCCTTCACAGGCACATGACCTTCCCGTCCGGCGTGTGATTACGGAGACGGGAATCCACGAAACAGAGGGATTTCTATGCAGTTAAAACCGTCGGCGCTGGCGGGGTGGGCACTGTTCCTGCTGTTGCTGTTCCTGAGCATTTTCTACGCGATCGCGAGTCTCGGGACGCTGCGTGCACCGGGAATCGTATCCTATCTTCTCCTGGGCGGCGTGGAAATACTGGTCTTCGGTATCCCGACGATCATTCTGAAACGCTACCGTCCGCTGTACGGACTGGTGCGTCTGCGCGGGAAACCGTTCCCACGGATATATACCATGTATGTGCTGTCGTCGTCTCTGGCACTGACATTCCTGTCGTTCGTGCTCAACTGCCTTTGCGTGCTGCCATTCGGCAGGACCCCGACGGGTCTGCAGAGCTACTACCCGATTCAGGCGAACGTTTCGCCTCAGGTGGTCTGGACGGCGGCGGCAGCACTGTCGGTGATCCCGGCGATCGTCGAGGAGCTGTTCCTGCGCGGTGCGATCTTCTCGCTGTACGAAAAGCGCGGGACGATGACGGCGCTGATCCTGACGTCGTGTGCGTTCTCGATGCTGCACGCGTCGCCGGACGTGCTGCTGCCGACACTGGTTGCGGGGATGGGCTACGGCTACATGCTCTACTGCACCGACTCGGTCTGGGCGCCGATCCTCGCGCATCTATGCAACAACCTGTATGCGCTGTTCATCACGGTGATGGCGGCGAAGTATCCATATAATCACACCTGGGAGTATTTCATCGCGGCAAACGTGGTCCTGATGTTTCTGTGCGGCTATGTGGCGTTCCGAACGCTTAGGAACCTCGCACGGGAAAACGCGGCACCACGGTTCGAGCCGGGGCCCGGAACGTTTCGCAGCAACCTCGGCGGCGCGATGGGTACGGCGGGCTTCGCATTGTTCGCGGGTCTGTTTCTCATCCGGCTGCTGATGACCCTGCTGCCGTCCTTTTCATGACATGAGGAGCGATATGAACAAACCACCCGAAGACCCCCGCGTCCTTTCGGAAGACAACGCACTCGAAGAAACCGACCGTCTGCCGGATATCCCGCTGCGGCTGCCCGGCACGCTGCCGTCGGACATGCCCGCGCCGCCGGGATCTTCCAGGCCAATGTCCGCTTCTTCCGAAGCGTCCGATGAAACCGGTGCCGTATCCGCAGACGATGACGCCGCATCCTATGAGCCGGAGCCGCGTCTGCCCGATGACGAACCCACATCGAAGCTGCCGAAGCCGGCGATCGAGGCTGCAGTGGAGCTGACTGCCGAGGAGGAGTCGGTTCGTCTGCGCCATACGCCCGCGCGTCCGCGTACCCATCGTCCGCGCCGTCCTCTTCATGAAGCGCGCGCAGGGATGGGCTGTCTGGTTGCGATCTTCTACGCCGCGTTCATCCTGGGCGTCTCGATGATCCTGTCGTCGTACATCATCCTCTTTACCAACGAGGTCTTCGCGTTCGTCAAGCCGGATGTCACAACGGTGATTGAGATCACCGATACCGACACGTTCTCCACCATCTCCCGCAAGCTGCAGAGCGCAGGTCTGATCCGCTACTCCGCGCTCTTTGACCTGTACTTGAACGTGGCAAAACCCAACGTGACGTTTGAGCCGGGTCGGTATGAGGTGAGCGCGAAACTCGACTATCCGGCAATGGCGCGTGCCCTGTATAAAAGCGCGGCAGCGCGTGAGACCGTCCGTGTGACCATCCCCGAAGGCTATACCTCCGTTCAGATCGCGGCGGTGCTGGACGCCAAAAACGTCTGCACGCAGGACTCCTTTTGGGCTGCGGTTGAGAACGGTTCGTATGACTTCGACTTCCTCGCAGATTCCGGGACCGGTCGGACACGTCTTGAGGGCTTCCTCTTCCCGGATACGTATGAGTTCTACTTGAATGACAACGCTGAGGAGGTTGTCGGGAAGTTCCTGTCC
>ERZ764778.3114-NODE-3114-length-13459-cov-11.585497_pt1 | contig 13459 bp, 8 predicted proteins | sample MGYA00374951_ERZ764778 | MGnify/ENA primary metagenome ERZ764778 (study PRJEB28918, sample SAMN05720193) | bioreactor metagenome | isolation source: Anaerobic biogas reactor | place: USA:Washington, USA | collected 2015-08-08 ...
CGATCAAAAGGTGCGATGAAAGAACTGTTGATTTGCTTCATAAGTAAAGACAAGGTTTGGTCTCCCCGTTCTTCCATCTGGGTCAATAATTCCAGCTTTCCCCGTGCATCCTGAGCTGTCTTGGAAAATTCCAGCAAAATATCAGCGGCATCACAGACCGCTTCGGCCAGCTCATTAAAAAATACAAAGAACTTGTCTTCCCGTGGCTTTAACTTGAAAACCACTTTTATACCTCCTCGATCCTACTTATCCTATTCTAATTATAGCAAATAATAACTTTGAGCCTGTGTTAAGAATCTGTTAATAATAGCTTAAACACTGGTTAAGTATTTTCTCGCCTTATCCAATAGATAAAATGATCCGGTAATCAAGAGATAATCTCCCAGCTTCAACAGGCTCTCTCCTACCTTAATAGCCTCTATAATGTCTTCCTCCATGTATAAGTCTGCTCCCGGAAACAGAGAAAGCCAATCTTCTTTCAATCTTTTCCAGTTTTTGCTCCGGCTGCCTTCCGGCCGGCTCAAAACCAAAACCCTGGTATTGTGGCCCAAAGGTTTTAGTATATTCTGTGCATCCTTATCATCAAGTACACCCAGAACCAGGGCTTTTTTCTTTCCGGGTAAAATATCATTCAAGGATGAAGCCAATACTGAGGCCGCTTGTGGATTATGGGCTGCGTCCAGAATAAACGGGGGATTAATCCTTACTATTTCCATTCGCCCCGGAATTCTTAGTTTTGCCAGGGCCGCTTTCATATCCCCCTCAGTCCACAGAAACCCGGCCATTTTCAATACCTGCAGAGCAGTAAAAGCCACCGCCAGGTTTTCCAACTGGTAGGAGGCCGGAGAGGGGAGAAAAACCTTATCCACAACTTGCCCGGAGAAAACGAGCTTGAGAAGCTGCCCTTCCAGGCTGGCCTGGGCTTCACGAGTGACTTCCGCCAGCGAACTGGGATAGAGCGGAGAATCCAACTCCCTGGCTCTAGCTGCAATCACCTGTCGGGCCGGAGGATTGACCGGCCCCATAACCAGCGGCACCTTTTTCTTTATTATACCCGCTTTGTTCCTTGCGATTTCTTCCAGGGATGTTCCTAAATATTGGGTATGGTCATAATCAATTCCGGTAATAACCGAAACTACCGGCTCAATAACATTGGTGGAATCATAAATACCACCCATGCCAACCTCAAATATAGCCAGATCCACCTGTTTATCGCGAAAATATTCTAAAGCTATAGCGGTTAGTATTTCAAATTCCGTAGGTCGCTGGCTCAAGTTTTTAATATGCTTTTTAACCTGCGCCATATAAAATAAAAATTCTTCTTCCTCGATGAAAGTATCATTTATAGTAAACCTTTCCCGATAGGAATGAATATGGGGCGAAATAAAACGCCCCACGCGATAGCCAGCTTGGCTTAAAACTGCCGATAAGATAAACGAAGTTGAGCCTTTGCCATTGGTTCCAGCAATATGGACTGTTTTTAGACACTTTTCCGGATGTCCCATCTCCCGAAGCAGGGCTTCAATTCTGCTTAGACCGGGTTTAATACCCGAGCTGGCCATTTCTTCCAGTTGTTGACCTATTATTTCTTCAAAAGATGCAAGCGTTGTAAAATCCCCTCTTTTCTGTTTATCGCCTCTCCAGCCTTACTTCTCTCCTTCTCAATAACCTCGGGAGGAGCTTTGGATAGGAACTTCTGATTATTAAGTTTATTTTCCGCTTTCTGAAGATCGCTCTCGGCAGCCTTTAATTCCTTTTGCAGACGCTGGATTTCTTTTTCCACATCAATGATGCCTTCTAAAGGCACATAGATTTCAGCCAGCGAAAGCAGGGCCGAAACCGCCTGTTCCGGCTTCTTCTCCAGTTCATACAGCAACTCTAACTGCTCCAAACGGGCCATTTGCTTGATTATGGCCTGATTATCCATAAAGACTTGCCTTCTTACTTCATCAGGAACTACCATTATTGCCTTAATAAGAATAGAGGGATTTATATTGAATTCGGAGCGAATATTACGCAGAGCTCGAATAGCCTGCATCAACTGCTGCATCTGTTCTACCTCTGCCAGCCAAATCAATTCCTCCTTACTCTCCGGCCAGGGATCCAGCATAATGGTAGCGGAGTGAGCAGGTAGAAATTGATATATCTCTTCAGTAATAAAGGGCATAAAAGGATGCAAGAGACGCAATATATCGACCAGAACATCCCGCAAGACATTTTGCACTACCAATCTTTCCCGGGGATTATCCTGGTTTACCAGCCGGGGTTTGGCCAATTCAATGTACCAGTCGCAGAACTCATCCCAGATAAACTCATAGAGCCTGCGGGCTGCTTCTCCCAGGTCATATTTATCCAATAAGTTGGTCACTTCCGCAATGGTCAGCTGCAAACGGGATAAAATCCAGCGATCTGCCAGGCTTAGTTCCTCCAGGCCCGGTTTTATGGCTTCAAATCCCTCCATATTCATAAGAACAAATCGAGATGCGTTCCATATTTTATTGGCAAAATTGCGGGTATTTTCCACCTTATCCCAATGAAAGCGAACATCATTCCCCGGTGTTACACCTGTAATAAGGGAAAATCTCAGGGTATCGGCTCCAAACTTTTCGATCACTTCAATGGGATCTATACCGTTATTCAAAGACTTGCTCATTTTCCGACCCTGGGCGTCCAGAATAAGTCCATGAATATTTACATCATAGAAAGGAACTTCTCCCATGTGTTCAATTCCAGAGAAAATCATGCGCGCTACCCAGAAAAATATAATATCGCGGCCAGTTACCAGGACGGTGGTGGGATAAAAAAAGTCCAAATCCCGGGTCTTATCCGGCCAACCCAGAGTGGAAAAAGGCCAGAGGGCACTGCTAAACCAGGTATCCAATACATCCTCATCCTGTTTTAATTCCGCTGATTCACAATTAGGACAGTGGTTTGGGTCCTCTTTACTGCAGATTATCTCTCCACATTCCTGGCAATACCAAACCGGTATACGATGTCCCCACCACAACTGCCGGGATATGCACCAATCCCGGATATTCTCCATCCAATTGATATATATCCGGGTAAAACGCTCCGGAATAAACTTTATTTCTCCATCCAGTACCTTTTGAATGGCGGGTTCAGCCAGGGGCTTCATCTTTACAAACCACTGGGTGGATACCAGCGGTTCGATTACAGTATCACAGCGCTGGCAATGTCCTACAGCATGCCGGTGTTCTTCCACCTTAAGCAGGTAGCCCTGAGCCTCTAAATCTTTCACTACCTGGAGGCGGCAGGCATAACGATCCAGGCCCTGGTAAGGACCAGCATTCTCGTTCATAAAGCCATACTTATCTATCACGGCTATTTGCTCCACCCCATGCCGCAAACCCATGTCAAAATCATTGGGGTCATGGGCCGGGGTTACCTTAACCGCTCCGGTGCCAAATTCTTTGTCTACATAATCATCGGCAAATACTGGTATTACCCGGTTCATTAGGGGGAGCAAGATTTTTTTGCCAATAAGATGCTGGTATCTCTCATCATCAGGGTGTACGGCCACCCCGGTGTCCCCCAGCATAGTTTCCGGACGGGTAGTGGCTACTACTATAAACTCATCTTCACCCTCCAGCGGGTATCTTATATGCCAGAGATGACCATCACTATCTTCATGTTCCACCTCAATATCAGAAATGGCTGTATGACAACGGGGACACCAGTTTATTATGTAATCCCCCTGGTAAATCAAGCCCTTTTCATAGAGGTTTACGAAAACCTCACGTACCGCCCGGGAACAACCTTCATCCATAGTAAATCGCTCCCGGCTCCAATCGCAGGAAGAGCCCATAAGACTCAACTGCTGGGTTATCCGGTTACCATACAAATGCTTCCATTCCCAGACCCTTTCCAAAAATTTTTCTCGGCCTAATTCATACTTATTCAAACCCTCCCGGGCCAGCGCTTCCTCGACCCTGGCCTGGGTGGCTATCCCAGCATGGTCAGTGCCGGGCAGCCATAAAGCATTATATCCCTGCATTCTCCGCCAGCGGGTTAATATATCCTGCAAAGTATTATCCAGGGCATGTCCCAGATGTAGTGATCCGGTGACATTGGGCGGGGGCATAACAATGGAAAAAGCTTTTCCCTCCAAATCCGGACGGGGAGCAAAATAATTATTCTCCCTCCAGTATTCATACCATTTGTTCTCTACCTGTCCTGGTTCATATACACTGGGCAAACTCGTGGCCATCGACATGATTTACCTCCTTATTTCCGCTGGTTAATTTATGATTGCTTGCCGTTTTTTCTTTTACACTCTAAACTTCTTTCTCAATTCTACTTAAAGCAAGTACATCAGTGCAAGTTCAAGAGGAAATTTCACTTAACATTTAAGGCCTTTATGAGTTACAATTGTCTCTAGATTATGGCATTAGAATTGAGGGAGAAGAATGCACAATAATATAATTGCTCGTGAAGGATGGCCTTTTATTATTTTTTTTACCTTAATAACGTTTTTGCTTCTATGGATCTCCTGGTATAAGCTCGCCATAGCCGCTGGCATCCTCACTATTTTTTGTCTTTATTTTTTCCGCAATCCAGAACGAAAAATCAATGAGGATAAAGATCTGGTTTTAGCCCCGGCTGATGGCAAGATAATAGAAATCAATACGGTCTGGGAGGATCAGTATTTACAGGCAAAAACTATACAGCTGAGGATTTTTTTAAATCTATTTAATGTCCATGTTAATCGTTGTCCCATAGCTGGTACCATAGAATGGGTAAATCGAAAAGGCGGGATTTTTTTACCTGCCTTTAAGAAGGAAGCAGGCGAAAAAAATGCCCGTAATTATGTAGGTTTGCTTTCCGAATACGGAAGAATACTGGTAGTACAGATAACCGGACTAATAGCCCGGCGCATTGTTTGCTGGGTAAATCCAGGTGATACCTTGAATGCCGGGGAAAGATTCGGCCTTATCCGCTTTGGTTCCTGTACGGAACTTTACTTACCCCTGGAAGCCGAAGTTCTGGTGGTTCCAGGTCAGAAGGTTAAAGGCGGAGAAACCATTGTAGCCCGCTTTAACCCGGCAATATCCGAGTCAGGTAATATTAATAGGAGGCATGATGATGAAAGCTCTAAAACCGGGCAGGAATGATCCCTGCCTTTGCGGCAGTGGGAAGAAATACAAAAAGTGCTGTGGTGCGCTAGGTGATCTGCTGGAATTTGATGGCGACCCCTTTACTCGCTATAGCCAGCTTATGATAGCGGCAAAAATAAAACTGGATCAATATTATGGCCAGCAAATTAAAAAGGTGAATAAGGAGATTAAGGAACACTTTCTTGCTTTTACGGTAGATAAGGATCTGCCCCCAGAACATGAAAGTCTTATGTCGGACTGCTTATGGTTTGACCTGACTTCCCATGACGATGATACCTTTGCTTTTCATTATTTAAAAGAACATGGAACTTTTATGGAAAATCCCTTGCGGGACTGTTTAACTGCTCTGGTTTTTTCTAATCTATCGGTATATGAAGTTAAAGGATACCAGGATATGCACCTGGAGATTGAAGATATTTTCCTTAATAAAGAGCATAAAGTTCTTTTAAAGGAACCCTGGGATGCAGATAGCGAAAACCCCATTTTACTCCTGGGTAGATTGGTAAACTTCCCGGAAGAAAATGTTTTTTCCGGTATGGTGTTGGTTATGGAAAACAAATCTGCAGAAAAGGATTTTCTCAAGCAACATATGGAATACTTGAGCAGTTTATTGGGAGAAAAAATAACTACCCTCTTAAAATTTAATGCAGAAATGCTTTATGGGCTTTTCGACCACGCTTATAAGAAAGTGTTGCTAAGCTTCAATCATATAGAAAGCAGTAGTATTAACGATGAAGAAAGAAGCCTGCTCCTGGAGCAGTTGGCAAATAATAAAGACTATACCTTGCTCCACCAAACCGAAGGATTTAGCTGGTTCCACTTTTCCGGAGAGAATCGAGCTTATGCCAGAATAGGAGTCGGCATGGATAATGTACTTTTTACTGCCGATTTACTGGAGGATATTCATAAGCTTAAGCAAGTGCTGGTGGATATTTTACCCGAGAAAGAATGGGCTGTGGTTAATAATCGTTTCCGTAAGCAGCCCCCGGCTGAGGAGTTAATGAGTTTGTGGTTTACGGTAATCAAAGATAGGGAAACTGAGCGCTGGTTGTCTACTCCTCATGGGGAATTGGATAAAAAAACCCCTCAGGAGTTGCTGGCAGAAGAGAATGGCCGCGAACGGCTTTATGAACTGCTGGATGATTTTTCTAAATCTCTGCCTGGTAAAAGTGAGCAAGAATTGATTCAATATATGAGAGAACGAATAAGTCAAAAAACCTCCCTCTAAAGGGGAGGTTCTTTTATTTTAAATATAATTGCTCGCTTATATATCTATGCAACCCTTATGCAACAAAAGGGGTTTTGCAGGTCACTATAGAAGTTCAGCCAGGGCGGCCTTTAGTTCCTCTACCCCATCTCCGCTCTGAGCGGAAAATACCAAAGGCATTTCGGGTAAATCCAGGGTCTTACGGATTATCGCTATATGTTTCATTCTGGCCCCTCGGGAAAGCTTGTCGGCTTTGGTAGCTACTACCAATACCGGTATCTGCAAATGTAAAAGCCAGTCTTTCATTAAAATATCATTTTCTCCAGGTTCATGCCGAATATCCAGTAATTGAATTACACCCCGAAGCTGTTCCCTCTGGCTAAGATAAGCTTCAACCATTTTCTTCCAGCGAGCTTTTTCTTCCCGGGAAACCCGGGCATAACCATAGCCCGGTAAATCCACCATAAACCACTGATCGTTAATTAAGTAATAATTAATAGTACGGGTTTTACCGGGAGTTGAACTGGACTTGGCCAGGTTTTTACGGTTGCATATTTTATTGATCAATGAAGATTTACCGACATTAGATCGGCCGGCCAGGGCAATTTCCGGGATATTGCCCACCGGCAGTTGATTAATATCTACATAAATCCCCTCTAATTCCGCTTTTTTTATTTTTAACTCCATAGAACCTCTTTGTCTGAGGGGCAAGGGGACGGTCCTTTTGTCCCCCACATGGGGATGGTTCTTTTGTGTTGTCCCCATGTGTTGCTCCGTCCTCCAATTTCCGTTTCCTGACGACCGATGACTTTTAATTACCGGCATCTGACGACCATTCCGCCTTCCGTCCTCCGTTTAACATAGATCTTTATTAGCTTCGGGCTCTACCCTGTCCTGGTTCAGGTTCTCCCCCACCAGTTCAGGATTTAGCAATACGCCGGGAAAGTCTTCACCTGGCTGAATAGCTTCCAACTTGAGCAGGGTTTCCTCTAATACTTCATCCATATGACTAACCAGAACCAGCTTAATTTTCCTTTTAACCGGGGCCGGTATTTCAGCCAGATCCTTTTTGTTTTCTACCGGCAGAAGCACCTTGGCAATCCCCGCTCTATGGGCCGCCAGGATTTTTTCTTTCACTCCACCAATAGGCAGGATTCTGCCCCGCAGGGTTATTTCACCGGTCATAGCCACATCACTTCGGACCGGTAGGCCAGACATAGCTGAAGCTAGGGCCGTAGCCAGGGTTATTCCGGCGGATGGCCCATCCTTGGGGATGGCCCCTTCGGGAATATGGATGTGTACATCATATTTATCGCGAATTTCATCATTTATTCCCAGTTCATCTGCTTTGGAACGAACATAGGTTAAAGCTGCCTGGGCTGATTCCTTCATTACCTCACCTAGCTTACCGGTCAGGGTCAAATTTCCCTTACCTTTCAGCAGAGCAACTTCGATAGATAATATGTCGCCCCCACTCTCCGTCCAGGCCAAACCGGTTGCTACCCCTACCTGGTTTTCGCTTTCCGCCACCCCGTAACGATATCTGCCTGCTCCTAAAAAGCGATTTAAACTATTAGAGGCGACATGAACAAAGGTATCTTTATCTTCCACCACTTGGCGGGCAACCTTACGGCATATAGACGCAATCTGTCTTTCCAGGTTTCTGACTCCGGCCTCTCGGGTATATTCGCGAATAATCCTGCGCAGGGTTCCCTCGGAAAATGTTATATTACTTTCCTTCAAACCGTGCTCTTTTATTTGTTTTGGTACCAGATAATCAGTGGCGATGTGTACTTTGTCTTCCTCGGTGTAGCCAGTTATTTCTATTATTTCCATCCGGTCCAGTAAAGGACGAGGGATATTGAAAACTGAATTGGCCGTAGTAATGAACATTACCTTGGATAAATCAAAGGGAATTTCCAGATAATGGTCACTAAAAATATAGTTTTGCTCAGGGTCTAAAACCTCTAGAAGAGCCGAAGCCGGATCTCCACGAAAGTCCATGGTCATCTTGTCGATTTCATCCAGGAGAAAGACGGGGTTTTTCGAACCCGCTGTTTTCATACCCTGCAATATACGGCCTGGCATAGAGCCTACATAAGTCCGGCGATGCCCTCTTATTTCAGCCTCATCCCGGATACCTCCCAGGGACATACGGATAAATTTCCTCCCCAGTGAGCGCCCTACCGACTTGCCCAGAGAGGTCTTCCCTACGCCGGGAGGACCAACCAGACAGAGAATAGGACCTTTCATTTTTTTGGCCAGTTTACGAATAGCCAAATACTCCAGAATTCTTTCTTTCGGTTTTTCCAAACCATAATGATCTTCATCCAGTATGGCTTCAGCTGCTTTTAAATCCAAACGATCCCGGGTTTCTAACGACCAGGGTAAAGACAAAATCCAATCCAGGTAGTTGCGCACCACTACGGCTTCAGCCACCATCGGCGGCATTTTTTCCAGCCTTTCCAATTCCTTAAAAGCCTTTTCTTCAGCATCTTTGGGCATATTAGCTTTCTTGATCCGTTCTCTGAATTCTTCAACTTCACTGCTGCGCTCGTCTTTTTCCCCTAATTCCTTTTGGATAGCCTTAATTTGTTCCCGCAAATAATATTCTTTTTGCGTCTTTTCCATCTGTTTGCGAACCCGGATATTGATCTTTCTTTCCAATTCCAAAACTTCCATTTCCTTGGCCAGCAGTTCGCAAAGATAATTCAATCGCTTATTAATATCGCTCAATTCCAATATCCGCTGTTTTTCGTTTATTCTCAGATTAAGATGGGATGCAATTACATCAGCCAGTCTTCCCCCTTCTTCAATAGCTACTACTGAAACCACAGTTTCCGGAGGAATCTTTTTGCTCATCCTTACATATTGTTCAAATTGACCCACCAGGTTTCTCATAAGTGCTTCCAGTTCAGGGCTTTTAATTTTTTTATCCCTTAGTTCTTCTACCCGCACTTTCATATAAGGGTCATTGGCAAGATAGGCATTGATTTCCGCTCGGAATAAACCTTCAACCAGAACCCGCATGGTTCCACCCGGCATTTTTAATATCTGTCTTATTTCCGCAACCGTACCTACTTCATAAATGTCTTCTTCATCCGGCTCATCGGTTTGAGCTTCCTTCTGCGTTGCTAAAAATATCTCCTTGGAACCCAGCATTGCGTCTTCTATGGCATTTATGGACTTCTTTCGCCCTACATCCAAATGAATGACGGTATAGGGGAAAACCAGTACCCCGCGGAGAGGCAGCATAGGTAGTTCTCTATATGTTTGATGTTCTTCTGTTGGCATAAATAAACACCTCCCAGGCACATCTATTCTACTATATGTGTTAATGCAGTGCAATAACGCCTGTAATCGATTTCCAGGCAGTTGCTGCTCTACTACCAATCATCAAGTTGAAACACCAAGGCCAAGCTCATTAATCGTTGGCAGCGGTTTATCTGTAGTAGCGGGAAATACTTCCTGCTCAAGGAATGCCCAGATAAAGACCTCATCCAAATCTCGAACCGGAATTACCTTTAAATCAGGAAAATCGTCAAAAATATTAAGCCAATTTTCTGCCGGGATAATGACCTTTTGCACACCAGCCCTGCGGGCAGCCTCAATTTTAGCTATAACACCTCCCACTGGCTTGACTTTGCCATAGACAGAGATTTCCCCGGTCATAGCTAAAAGATTATCTACTACTTTACCGGTGATACTTGAATAGATGGCAGTGGCCATACTTATACCAGCCGAAGGTCCATCTACAGGAATACCCCCGGGAAAATTAAGATGGATATTGTAATCGCCAATTTCCAAACCATAAATAGACCTCAAAACGGTAAGAACATTCTCTACCGCTCCCCGGGCCGCACTCTTACGCCGGACTTGTCTTTCCTGTCCTCCCAGTTGTTCTTCATCTACCACTCCGGTAACCGTCCAGTTTCCCTGGCCTTTGGGCACAGATAAAGCAGCCGCCTCTACCTCCAGTAAAGTGCCCATATTAGCCCCGATGACAGCCAGTCCATTTACTACTCCAACCATTGCTTCTTCCTTAATCTTGATTTCCCGGCGCGGTGAAAAGCGGCCATTATTCAAAACTTTTTCCACGATAGACAGGCTTATTTTATTCTGTTTTTCCACCTGTGCTATTCCCGCCGAGAGTTGAACCATATTAACCGCTTCCCTTCCATTATTGGCATAGCGGCTTATTTCCTCCAAAGCTGCAGGCTCCAGGGGAAAATTGATTTTTTTTGCCGCATTAAGGGTTATCCGTTCTATATCTTCTTTAGTAAGGGGATTAAAAAAGATCTCCAGACAGCGTGAACGCAGAGCAGGCGATAATTCATCCGGTGAGCGCGTGGTAGCACCTACCAGGCGAAAATCAGCAGGCAGCCCATGGTTAAATATCTCATGAATATATACCGGGATAGTCCGGTTGTATTCTGTGTAATAAGCACTCTCCAACATAACTTTTCTATCTTCTAAAACTTTTAGCAATTTGTTCATCTGCAAAGAATGTAATTCGCCGATTTCATCTATAAAAAGAATACCCCCATGGGCTCGGGTACAAGCTCCCGGCTTGGGTTGAGGAATGCCGGCTGAGCCCATAGATCCAGCCCCCTGATATATGGGATCGTGCACTGAACCAATCAATGGATCAGCTATGTTTCTTTCATCAAAACGGCTTATGGTGGCATCAACTTCTACAAAGTTGGCATCTTTTCCAAAAGGAGACAAGGGGTTTTTTTTAGCCTCTTCCAATACCAGCCGTGCCGCCGCAGTTTTACCTACCCCAGGAGGCCCAAATATAATAACATGTTGCGGATTGGGCCCGCAAAGAGCAGAACGAAGAATGGAGACTGCTTCCTTTTGTCCGATAATATCATCCATCTGAGCAGGACGGGTCAAACTGGATAAGGGCTCACTAAGCTTTATGTTACGCATCTGTTTTAACCTGGAACTCTCTTTTTCTGATTCCTTTACCATTACGGTTTTATGGCTCTGCTGGTTCTTCAAGAGATTCCAAAAATATAAGCCTATCACTATCGCAAAGAACAATTGTATCAAGTAGAGGATACCGCTATATTGGACAAAAAATTCATTCATGAGTTTTTTCCTTTCCTTTGTGCTTTTTCTATTATTCCCTGAGCTCCAGCTTGGGATTAGAAAAAAACTCAGTAAAAAAAGGTAGCTCGCGCTACCTTTTCCACAAGATAATATTAGTTTTACTGCAAAACCTTTACATAGAGCCTTCCCCGGCTAGTTAACTTTTCGCCGCGCTTCCATGGTAACCAGAAGCGGCTTTTCTTTCTTTTCAATGACATCCCGGGTAATGGCCACTTTGGTCACATCCAGGCGGGAAGGAATCTCATACATTACTTCCAACATAATATCTTCAATTATTGCCCTTAAACCACGGGCCCCGGTATTCCGGCGCAGGGCTTCATCAGCAATAGCCTGCAGGGCATCTTCCTTAAATTCGAGATCCACCCCATCCAGTTCAAACAATTTTTTATACTGTTTGACCAGGGCATTCTTGGGCTCGGTTAGAATGCTTATCAAGGCATCCATATCCAATGCCTCCAGGGTAACAATAATGGGCACTCTTCCTACGAATTCGGGAATAAGGCCGTATTTCAATAAATCCTGGGGAAGAATCATATTCAGGATTTCTCCGATTTTTTTCTCTTCCCGGCTTTTGATATCAGCACCAAAACCCATGACTTTTTGTCCGACCCGATTCTCAATTATCTTATCTATACCTTCGAAAGCTCCCCCACAAATAAAGAGAATATTACTGGTGTCTATCTGAATAAACTCCTGATGGGGGTGTTTCCGCCCTCCCTGCGGGGGAACACTGGCTACAGTTCCCTCCAGAATCTTCAAAAGGGCCTGCTGTACCCCCTCACCCGAGACATCCCGGGTAATACTGGGATTATCTGTCTTACGTGCGATTTTATCGATTTCATCAATGTAGATTATTCCCTTTTCTGCTTTTTCAATATCGTAATCAGCGGATTGAATAAGCTTTAAGAGGATGTTTTCTACATCTTCGCCCACATAACCGGCTTCGGTTAGGGAGGTGGCATCTGCAATGGCAAAGGGAACATTTAATATCCGGGCCAAAGTCTGGGCCAGCAAGGTCTTGCCACTACCGGTCGGTCCCAACATCATTATATTGCTCTTCTGGAGCTCAACATCATCCAGTTTCATCCCTAAGTTTATTCTTTTATAGTGATTATAAACAGCGACCGCCAGGGATTTCTTGGCCCGATCCTGGCCGATAACATAATCATCGAGAATCTCACGAATATCTTGCGGTTTAGGAATGTCCCCGAGTTCAAAACCCAGGTCATCCGCCAATTCTTCTTCAATTATCTCATTACACAACTCTATGCACTCGTCACAAATATACACACCCGGTCCAGCAACAAGTTTCTTAACCTGGTCCTGAGTTTTGCCACAGAATGAACATTTCAATTGCCCTTTTTCATCCCCGTATCTGTGCATAAATCCACCTCTCTTTGGCCAAAAGTTATTTCTTGCTGGTCTTCTTCGGATGGCTTATTACTTCATCTATAATACCATATTCTTTTGCCTCCTGGGCAGTCATAAAATAATCGCGATCGGTATCCTTTTGGATTCGCTCCAGAGGCTGGCCGGTTCTTTCAGCCAATATTTTATTTAAAGATTCTTTCATATTCATTATACGCCGGGCATGGATTTCGATATCAGTTGCTTGTCCCTGGGTTCCCCCTGCTGGTTGGTGAATCATGATTTCCGCATTGGGGAGGGCATATCTCTTGCCTTTTTTTCCTGCCGCCAGGAGGAAGGCTCCCATACTGGCAGCCAACCCTACACAAATGGTGGAGACATCAGGGCGGATATATTGCAGAGTGTCATATATGGCCATCCCTGCTGTTATCGAACCGCCCGGGCTGTTGATATACAATGAAATGTCTTTGTCCGGGTCTTCCGCTTCCAGGAATAGAAGTTGGGCAATTACCAGATTGGCTACGGTATCGTCAATGCCACTACCCAGGAATATTATCCGGTCTTTAAGCAGACGCGAATAAATATCGTAAGACCTTTCCCCTCGATTAGTTTGTTCCACTACCATAGGTAC
>ERZ764778.3121-NODE-3121-length-13421-cov-17.206868_pt1 | contig 13421 bp, 25 predicted proteins | sample MGYA00374951_ERZ764778 | MGnify/ENA primary metagenome ERZ764778 (study PRJEB28918, sample SAMN05720193) | bioreactor metagenome | isolation source: Anaerobic biogas reactor | place: USA:Washington, USA | collected 2015-08-08 ...
CTTGCATGTAGCTCACCAGCGCGCCGATATGGTCGCCGCCATCCCACGCCAGGCCGCGCAGGAAGTCACGGACCGGATGATACTGCCGGTCATAGGCGCACGCGATCCATGCGTCCTCAGCTTCGTTGACGTGCGTATAGCGCAGGTCGCGGAGCTGGGTCCGTATCTTGGAGGCTTGCACGTCACTGATGGGCTGCCCGTTCACCTCGACCGTGTCGGTGCATACGTTCATGGCGAACGTGTAGCCGAGCGCCTCGAGGATGCGGATATAGTCTGCGGTCTTGGGCGAGGTCTTCTCAGTCCAGGGCGTTGGGGTTGCGCGGCCCATCGCTTGCGCCGCTGCGGCGTTGGCGTCGAGGTAGGTTGTCACCGCGTCCTGCGCGCCCTTCTGGCCGCCGCGCTGCCATCCATCGACGGCGACCTGGTAGGCCTCGCGGAGCACGCCCTCGGTGCTGGCGTCCAGGCCGTTGGGCGGCTCACCGTCGCAGATACGCCGGATGGCGTCGCTATAGGCTGCGTCAGGGGTTGGGGTTGGGTTCATGGCGCGCTGCCTTTCTGGTACTTGACATGGAGGCAGGCGGCACTAGAATGGGGTTAGATGAATGCGCCGCCCGCGCGTTGTCTGGTGCCGCTCCCCGGTTGTCCAAGCCGGGGGCGGCTTCGTGTCTAGGATGTTTCATGCTGCATCTCCAGGGGCGCCGTGCGCCGGCCCCGGCTCACCTGCTCAGCCAGCCCGAGAGTCGCGAGCCTCATTAGGTCGCTCGGCGTGCGTCTCAGCGCCTTGGCTGCGCGCCGGATCGTGGTCCGCTCATCATCGCTCACGCGGAAGCTGATAACATAGGGCCGCTCCCGTTCCTGTTCCTGCATTGCTTCACCTCCTTGGGTGCTACTGCGTGCTACTGTCCGAGCTAAAAAAACGCGCCTTGTTCTATGTCTGTTCTATGTGTCTATCATACAACACCCCCCGCCTAGGCACAAGATTTTCACGGTACCATTCCGGTACCATTCTGGTACCTCCAGGTATCATCTTGGCTCCTTCGTCCATACCGCGTGCGCCCGCTTGACGGTGCTCAGTCCGCGGTCAACGCCTTGGGCCACGTCTGCGAGCGTCACCACCTGGCGCCCGGCTTGATCGTTGACGGCGTGATACCAGTCGAACCACTCAGGGAGCGGCGCCTCGCGAGCTGGCGGGTCGTCCCGGCGATAGGTCCGCGCCGGTTCCTGCTCCGGTTCGGTCTTCTCTAGCCCCGTTCGAAGGTCGGCGGTATCTCTGGGATAGGCGTCGCCTACCGCGCGGAGCAGGTGCTCATACAATGGGCGGGCATCTGGCATGGTGTTGGTGATGGTAACTTGAAGCCGCGTCGGGGATGTCGGCACGAGCACCAGCACGATTAGCTCATCTATCACGTGGGCTATATCTGAACCATCGGGCGCCATGCCTGACCATTGCATATATCCGGGCAGTGCCAGCCTTGCCCAATAGTGGCCCGTTGGGCGCTCTCCAGATACCACGTTGTTGAGGCGTATGGTTGCCGTAGGGCCGCACGGTACGGTGGGCCCGCTCCAGCCCCACTCTAGGGCGAGTGCGATTAGCCAGTCCGCGAAACACTCAGCCGTTGTCTCTAGGTTGATGGTTGTCTGTTCGCTCATCGTCAATACTTGATTAGGTCCTCGGCTGGGGCGTCGATGCGGTTCACCTCGGCGACGTAGCCCAGGGTTGTGTCGAAGCTGGCATGTCGCGCCATCGCTTGCACCTGCATCGGCGTGGCTCCGTTCCTGATCGCGCTTGTGATGGCGCTATGGCGTAGGCTGTGGGTCGTCTTGGTTTCGCCCACGACGCCCGCCTCCTCATAGTGTGCCGTGACGATGCGCCGGATGGTGCGCAGACTGAGCGGGCCGCCGTGGCTCCGCGTGCTGAAGCCGCAGAATAGCGGCGTCTCAGGACCACGCAGCCCCAGCCCAGTGCGGTAGACGAGCCACGTCCTGATGTGGTGCTCCTGATCGCGTGGGATGATGACTATATCGTCCGGCTCGTCGCGGCCCTTGCCCTGTACTGCCAGGACCAGGCGGTCGCCGCTCGTCTTCAGGTCGCCGATGGTGGCCCGGTGTACCTCGATGCTTCGCAGGGCGCAGTAGGCCATGAGGATCAGGATCGCCATATCGCGAGCGCCCGCAGGCGTCGAGGGGTCGCACGTTGCCAGCACCGCCTTGACCTCGGATGGCGTGAGCGCATCGCGCTTGTGGTGGGTGCTCTTGTGGCGCGTTGCGCCGCGAATCTCTGACGCTGGGCTGTAGGGCAGCCGGTCATTGTTGACGGCCCAGCGGTAGAATGATCTCACCGCGGCCAGCCGGAGGTTGACGGTCTGCGCGGCGTAGCCCAGCTCCGTGAGGTACGACCGGAAGTCGCGAATATCTGACGCCCGCGCGTGCTCATCCTGAATGCCGCGCTTGACGCGCCAGGCCTTGTAAATGTCGATGCCCTTCCGGTAGGCGGTGATAGTTGGCTCGGCCTTCAGATCACCGCGCTCATCGGCGAGCCAGTCCTCGATGAGCTGCTCGGTGATGTCGACGATCCCCTGCTCGCGGCTCTGCATAATGGACATGGGGCGCTCTCCTGGGACTGTCCTATAATCAGCTTTAAAGGACATGTTAGCGTTTCTTTAGTTCATTGTCAACGGTCATTTTCGCGCCGCGAACAGGTCCATGAGCCATTCGCGCCATACCTGGGCAGCCGTCGAGCGCCCGGCTTGGCGGTTCAGGTACGCCAGGAGCGCGTCGACCAGGACCAGGGTCTCGTCTGGCGTGAGCGCCAGGAATATCGTTCCCTGCCGGATTGCTGTCTGCATCGTCGTTCACCTCCCCCACCCTGTAGTGCGATCACCGCGAGCTGCGACCCCGCTCCCTGCGTGCGCGTGCGTGCGTGATAGTGGGACACTGTGTCCCTTGCTCATTGCGCCTCCTCAGTCAGCTTGCGGAGCGTTGCCCTGCCCATCGGTGTTAGCTCGACGCCTTGCGCGTGGGCGCGCGGATTCGCCCAGCGCACCACGCCCGCCTTGAGCATCGCGGCGAGCAGGGCGTCGTATTCGCTCCGGCTGAAGGGGCCGCCGCTGCCGGTCCATCCGCCTTGTGCCAGGCTGCGCCCACCGATCACCGACCGCGCCCACGCAAGCACGCGCGCGCGGTCGACGGGCAGCTCGTCGAGGAGCCAGCGCATCGAGCCATCGGCGCGTTCCTGCTTCACCTCGAGCCGCAAGGTCGAGGCCTGCGCGGGCGTGGGTTGCACTGGTGCATCGTCGCGACGCGTGAACGTCTCGGACGTGCGCAGCAAGCGCCGGTGGTCACGGAGCAGCCAGGCCCAGGTGCCGGAGGCGACGACGACGCCCACGGCCACCGCTGCCCAGCCGCTCAGCTCGACGCCGCTCCCGGCGATCCCCACGCCAGCCAGGACGCCAGCCAGCGCGCCAGATATGAGCGCCTGCGCCGCTGGCACGCCTACATCACCGCTCAGCGTTGGCGTGCGGCTTGGCGTCTCATAGTGCGCCGAGGTCCAGTCATCGAGGGTTACGCCCGCCACGGAGCGCAGCGCGTCCAGGTTGGGCGTGCTGTACTGGGTGGCCTCAGTGGGCGCCTGCTCCCAGCGACGGCGAGGCCGCCCTGCGTTGGCGGCCATCGCTTCACCCAGGGCGGCGCGAATCTCGTCGTACTCCCAGCTGCCGTCAGTCTTCACTAAGCGCCTCCGCGAGCGACCTCGCCAGCTCTGCGTTGTCATCGTGCTCGAAGATGTCATTCAGCTTGGCGAGGATTGCGTCACGATCCAGCCCGCCGAAGGCGTCGAGCACCTGCCCCCAGGTATCCGCCCCTAGCCGGTCTATGATCTCATCACGTGACAACATTCTGTGCCCCCTTGCTCGAGGTCTAGCACGGCCTCGGCCGATCGCCGGCGGGCCGGATCTGCAATGCGCTCCACAAGCGCCCGTAGCTCGGCCGCCGTGAAGGCCGCCCGCCGCTCAGGATCCCGGGCAAGGTCGGCCATGATCGCATCGAAGCGCAGTTGTGGCGCCGTGCTTCGGGCAATCGCGGCCGCGTTTGTGTCGCCAGTGCGGGCGGCTATCAGGCGCCCCAGGTCGGCAAGTGTCGCCGTCGGTATGTCTAGCATGTCCCTTGCTCCTCATTGGGTCTATAGACAAGCCCGGCAGCATCGGCCGCCCGCTCAGGGGTTAGGTAGGTGTTCACAATTTGCCCGTCGGTGCCGCGTTCGGCTATATGCAAGGCGGGGGCGCCGTCGTAGGTAATGGCCCGCCCGCCGATCTTGCGGGCCGCCGCCCGTATGACTGCGGCCGCGTTGCGGTATACTCTCTTGCTCATTCTGTGCCCCCTTGCGTAGCCTGAGCTCGGGCCGCGCAATCTGCCATGATGTTGTCAATCACGCGGTCCTGTAGGCGCAGCGCCTCGACGATCCCCTGGAAGGCTGAGCGCAGCGCCGCCGCGTGCTCATAGCGGCCATCGTTGCACCCAGGTTCGAGGAACGTCTCGACCTCTATCCCCTGGCTCAATATGCGCGCGTCGGCCAGCGTCAGCCCTACCACCACCACACTCGGCTCCCAGCGTAGAATCTCCATCATTGCCCTCCTATCTACCGAATAGCGAATTGAGCCACGCCCCAGCCGCGCCCGATGCGATCAGGCACGCGACCAGGACCACCACGATCAGCACCACCCACAACACCACCTCTGCGCAGCCCTGCGGATAGCCGCCCTGTGGCCCTGTTGTCGGTGCCATCGTCAGATCACCGCAAGCCACGCGCAGATGCTCAGCCAGCCGATAGCACCGGCGACCAGGACCAGGACCCACCCCGCACTCAGCGCGCGCGCCTTCATTGCTTCACCTCGACGCGCTCGACGAGGTACTGCCAGCACCGCGCCGCCATCTCCGGCGACCAGGACGCCCACGGCGTTTCGATGCCCGCCTGCTTGAGCGCGTTGACGATGTGGACCCGGACCTTATAGTGCTCCAGGGTCGCGAGCACATAGTCGCTGAAGCTGAGCCACGAATCGACCGGATAGCCGTTGGCGCCCTTGACGACCGTCTCAGCGCCGAACAGCGCGCTCACGGCCTCCGGCTGCGGTTCCGGCGTGGGTGCCTGCTCTTGGCGTTTCGTGGCGTTCTTGGCGCCATGTTGCGAGCTGGTGCCGTCGTCGTCATCGTCCGAGGCCACGCCGAGCAGCGCCGCGAGTGCATAGCGCCGGAGATACGTCAGGGTCGAGCCGTAGGCCTGCATGGCGTTGGTACCCTTGCCCGGTTCCATCGCGTCGATAGGGGTGGTCGATGCGATCCATTGCCCGGAGATATGCATGAGGATCGTGGTCAGGCTGGGCCCATCGTCGAGCAGCTGCGCGAATGACAAGCCATTAGTCGCCAGTGGTACTCTCACCGTGGCGACCAGGTCGTCGAGGGTCGTGTAGCGATTGCCGAGATGAGGATTGCGCCCGCCCTTGGGTGCTGCGGGCATGGTGGCCTGCGCCCTGGCGAGTGCGGCTGCGAGGTCATTGATGGCGTCGCTCTTGTTCATAGTGCGCCATACCCTGCGGCGTCGCGATCCTGCGCCGCGAGGTCGATGTAAGGCTCGTCGAGGCAGTCGTTGCAGACGGTGGCCTTGTAGGTGTTCAGCCCACACACCTTGCAGGGCTGGCTCGCGTCGTCCGCGTCCTTCGCCACCCAGCGCCCGATCTCGCGGGTGATGGTCGCCAGAACGAATCCGGTCAGATGATCGCCAGGCTTGACGATCTCGCGCAGTTGGGCGGCTTCGCGCCGCTTGCGCTCACGCCAGGCGTGCTCGCGCCAGGCTGCTTCGTCGCTGCGCTTCTTGTACTCCGGGCTCCATAGGTACTGATCCATCGCTCTGACCTCCAGGCTATCAAACAGAAGACCGCCCCTTCCGTGAGTGGAAGGAGCGGCCTGTGATATACTGGGGCCAGCTCTCCCGTGCCGAGATCACGGTGGGGTCAGGCCCTCGTCGGTGCTGTGAACACCGACGAGGGCCGTTTCTATGCTACTGTGTCAAGGTTCGCGCTTGCGTGCTGCCAGCCAGGCGTCGCCCACGCTGCGGGCGATCGTCCACGAAGGCCCCAGCTTCACGGCCTCGATCTTGCCTTGCTTGCATAGGCGAGCTACGTACACCACACTCACTCTCGCAATGCGGGCCAGGTCGGTTGCTGTGTAGGGTCTCGGCTGGTTTTCCATATCTCTATTTTAGTTCATATATCTAAACTGTCAAGGGTCAATTCCGCCATCTCGAGAAACTCGACGGACAGGACCTCGACAGGAGCGCGACCGTACCTATACACGGCGCGCAGGGTGGGGCGCTTGGCGTCGGATCGCGCCAGGATGCCCGCTATGCCACCTGGAATGCCCTAGAATCGATTCTGAGCGCGTGAAGCACCGTGCGTGCCCTTGGCGTCGCGTTGCGCGGCGCTGTGGGGCCGTCTGCCAACGTCACGCCAGGAATGCGCCGTTGGCGTTTCTGTGGCGTCTTGGCGCCAAGTTCAGATGACGAGCCGCCCCGCCCACGCAGTCGCTAGTGGGTCCTTATGCCGTACTTGGCAGCCACAGCTTCGCGCGTCAAGTCGGGGTTGCGGCGCTTGAGTTCGGAGTCTAGCCGGTCGAGCCGCTTGGCCTCAGCCTTCAGCTTGGGCGATATCTTGTCGCCGGTGAGGGCCTGCATCTCGGCAAGGAGCATATGCAGGTCGGGCGAGAAGTTGCCTGCCTTGGCCTGTTCGGCTATCGCGTCGTGTATCCGCTGTTCGCCATAGCGACGCCATAAAAACGCGCCCACCACGTCCTTGCTATCCAAGGCCAGGCGGTACCGCTTCGGTATCTCGGTCATGGGTATCCTGGCTACATCCTCCTCCACGAACGGGCGCCGGTGATCGGCCTCGCGCCATTGCTCGACGCCCTGGGGGCCATCGCCCAGGAGGGCGGCATAGATCGCTGCTTCGTGGGCTTCCTCCTCAGCCGCTAGGGCGGCGACGGCCTCCCGGTATAGCTTGCGCTTGGTTGTCGTGAGTTCGGCCTCGATCTTGGCCCGCTTCGCGTCGGCTGCGGCCCGCTCGGCCTGCTCGTACTCTCGCGCCGCATCGCCCTTCCAAGTCGGTAGCACGCTGGTTAGCACGTGCTGGAGGTCCCGGTCTACCTTGTCGTGTTGTGCCTGGGCCTCAGCCTGAGCCGCGTCCATCTGTTCTACAATCGTCTCTGTGCTACTCATCGGTATTCTCCTCATCGTCTGGATTGCCGTCTTGTAATTCGCCATCGTCAGCGATTGGCAGATCGGTGAGCGCGATGCGCTCCACGACCTTCATGCTTGCCTGCCGGAGGAGCTGCTCAGCCGCAGTCTCCCGCGCTGCCACCGCCGCCATTGCCGCCTTCACAATCGAAGCCACCGTGTCCTGTGTCATTCCTCTCCCTCCTGTTGGTTGTCCTGTCATCCCTGCATGTTCACCTGTTGCTCCGCGACGTTGATCTGAATCGCGGGCAGGTCCATCCGCTGTACTCGCGCTAGCGTCTCGCACGCGCGCAGATAGCGCCGCTGGCTAGCCGCGAGACGCCGCTCCCAGTAGTCCGCTTGATTGATGGTCTGCCCGGCCTGGGTCACGCTGGTATAGCGGCGCTCCAGGTCGTTGTGCCGCATCCAACACAGTGCTACCTGCTCGATGAGCAGCCGCTCGAGCGCCGATGATTCCGCGTGTCCCAAGTCGCGACAGATGGCCCGATAGCCTTCGAGCAGCGATTCCTTGATGAAGGTGTTCCCCCCAGCGGCGTGCTCGACGATGGCGCTCAGCGCATGGTGGGTCATATCGCCCACCATGCGCCACATGTCGGGGCTGGCCTCAAACAGCTCGCGCAGCGCCTGCACGTCCTCCGGCTTGGGGTGCTTCGTCTCGAGCCGCTGTAGCATATCGCGGGTGGATTTGTCTTTCACGCTCACCTTGACGATCTGGTCACTCATGCCGCTTCCTCCTCCATTGCCCCTTGTGCGTGTGATAACCATTGCTGAGCAAATAGGCACGCAGTAGCAGGGCCGTCTGGCGCCCGGCTGCGTCGAGCGCGCCATCTATCGCCCGTTGGGCCGCGCGCTCCTCACGCTGCGCTCGTAGCTCCTCGGCACGCGCTGCGGCTGTCTCCTGGTCGATCTGCGCGGCCAGCTCGGCGAGGTCGCCGCTGCCCAGGTACTCCGACACTACCCGGCGGCCCCGGCGGCGCTTGCGGTAGTAGTACGCTTGATTACCGCGATTCTCCCAGCCCATCGCCATCCAGCCTCAGTCAAGCGGGGATAGTGTCAGGCTGTAGCACAACGATGGTGGGCCGCCGGTTGTGGCTCACGCCGGGGGCCAGGACCACCGCGACGCCGGGCCATTCGGTGAAGCTGTCGCTCCCGGCCAGCTCGGCGATCGCCGTCGCCTGCGTCTTGTTGACCACCAGGGGGCGCGGGTCTTCCTCGAATGTCAGCACGCAGCGCCAGCCGTACCAGCCGCCAGGCATGGGCAAGCTGCGCACGTCCGCCCGGGCGATCGTCACGCGCAGCGGGCCGTCGAGGTCCGCCGCGTGCAGGTAGTCCGGATACAGCGCGCCCACCGTCTCATGTTGTTTCTGCTTCGTCTCAGTCATAGCTCCCCTCCCTCTGTGTTAGTGCCCCGCCATCGCCGCTCGAGCACGTCCGAGGCTCTACCCTGGAAGCCCTTATACACGCTCATCTGCTCAAGATAGTCGCGGGCGCTGCTATACAGCGGATCATCCAGTCCCGCGCCATACCGCGGTTGTGGCACTGGATAGGCGTCGATGTCCGGCGCTTGCTCCTCTAGCTGCTCGCTAATGGCACGCCATAAGACCTCGCGGCGCTTGTGGAAGTCCGCCAGCCGCCCGCCGATGTCCGCCCCCAGCTGCTCATACTCCTGGCGAATCTCCTCAAGCTCAGCCGCGTGCTCCTCGAGGATTGCGCCGCGCGTGGCTTCCATCTCGCTTCGTAGGTCACGCTCGACCTCCCTCACCCGATCGGTGAGCGTTGGGTCGCGGTAGGCCTCCAGGGCGTCGCGAACGATGGCGGCCAGCGATCCGGAATGCAGCGCCTCGAGGGCGTCAAGCTCAGTTGCCCCGGTTCCGAATTGCGCCTCGAAGCCACCGCGCCGCAGCTCTGTTTCCTTGATCGGCGTGCGTGGCAGCCGGTACTCGATGCATTGCTCCTCAGTCAGGGCGATGGGTACCAGTTGCACATCGGCGCCGGGCGCATACTTGCCGAGGTAGTATTCCAGCTTGCGCGCCACGCTCACGGGCATACAGCGCCCCGCCGGATCGAAGTCCGAAACATAGAGGAGCGCCGCCGGGCGGCCATCCGCGGCGATGCGCCGCACGGAGGCCAGGACCGCCGTAATGGAGAACTCGCCGAGGGCCGTCAGTAGGTTGGCGTTGTATTCCTCACACAGCGGAATGAGCACATCGTTCATGGTGCTCTTCTCACACCACACCTCGAGCATGTAGGGCTGGCGCGCCGTGAAGCCAGCCAGGCGATAATCGGGCGCGTCTGGTAACTGTGGCAAGCGCCTATCCCAGAAGTTCACCTCGCCCGAGGCGATCCATAGGTCAGGATCGACCTCGGCGTCGTCTGCATAGATCACCGGCTCAGGGTTGCGCCGGTCGTCGAAGTCCTCGGCGTCGACCAGGCCCAGATACCGCGCCGCCTTCGATGCAGCTCCGAGATACCCCCAACAGCGCTCCGTGTTCTCATACGGCTTGCCATTAGGCATTAGGATCGGCGGGTCCTGGCTCACCAGCAGGTAGTGGATGCGCCGCAAGTGCACGCCGGAGGGATAGCCGAATTGCTCCCACAGGTCAGTGAACCAGCGCCCGTTCGCTAGATCGCTAGGCGTGCCCACATAAAACGGATCATTCTGCGGCGCGAGCGCGATCAGGTCAGTGACGCGGCATCCCATCTCATGCGCCAGGTCCTTCAGCTGCTCATAGTCCATACTCATGCCACCTCCATTCCCAGCCCTGCGGCGATCCAGTCACGGAGCGCGCCGCCCTGGAGCAGGCCGTTGGCGTCATCCCAGTAGGGCTTCCAGTAGCGCGCATTGGGCAGCGCATCGAGCCACCACCGGCGCGCCGGTTCGGCTTCGTTGCCCGCATCGAAGGCGACGACGACCAGCGGACATACCGCGAGGCGTGCGACCCAGCGAGCGCGCCGCGCCTGGCTGATCCCACCCGTCGCCACGGCGGCGACCAAGTCGCCCGCCTCCTGCTCGATGCTCACCACGTCAAGCTCACCCTCGACGAGGATCGCGGGCAAGTCAGCACGCAGCGCATCGGCGTTGTATAGGCCGTGGCCGTCGCTGCCCTTCAGCATCATGAACTTGCCGCTTGGCTTCGTTGGATCGCCCTCGACCCACGCGGGGAATCGCCGCCGCACAGCCCAGATGTCGCCGCCGATAAACCAGGGGATTGTGACGCAGCGCCAGGCGGGGGCGTCGCCCGGGTCATAGCCGAGGCCTGCGCGCTGGATCGCGTCATCGGTTAACCCGCGCCCGAGCAGCCAGGCCAGCGCACGCGCGCCAGAATCGCCCCACAGCTCGAATTGTGCGCGGGCGACGTACTCCCACGCGCGATCCTGCCACGCTTGATCTGGCGGCTCTGTAGGTTCCTGCGGTTGCGGCGCTGGCAGCGTGCGAGGCGCGCCGGATGGCGTCACCTGGTCGCCGTGGCGTGCACGGTAGGCCTCCGTAGGCGTCATGCGCCCGATCTCGACCTCGTAGGCGATCACGTCGCCGCCCTTGTCGCATTGCCTACACCACCAGCGCCCGCCGCGATCATCAGGCCACGCCCGGAGTCGATCCGTGCCCCCGCACATAGGGCATGCGCCGGCGTACTCGCCGCCGTGCGTCGACGCCACGCGCTTGAGCTGCGTGTCGCGTCCGATCACGTCAAGAAGGCTGTCCATAGAACCTCCCTAGACAACCTCCCCAACCTAGACAACCTCCCCTATATAAGCCCCACCCCCCTACATGCTCTCTACTGGGGTGGGTATCTTTTTGATATAGGTTGTCTAGGTTGTATAGGTTGGATTGTCTACCGTGTCCGGATGCCCACATATCCGCGCTCCTGTGGTTGCCCGGTCCGCGTGGTCCGTTTCTCGGACTGTACGCCCCACGCCTTCATAACCTCGGCGATAGCCATTGCTTCGGCTCGCGGCGTAGGCAGTCGCCACCCGCCCAGATTCAGCACGTCGCGGATGTCGACCGTGCTCACAAAGTCGCTGGCGTTGTCCGTGATACGGTAGGCGCGCTGTAGGATGTCCTCTAGCGGGTCGGCGATCTTGTACGTGTCGTTGACTGCGTCGGCGATCGCGGCCTCGGCTGGAAGCAGCTCCCACGGTTCACCGGCTTTATAGAGCGCGTAGGCTTGCGCCCATATCTGCGCGGCGTCGAGCGCGGTATAGCCCCAGTCGATGGAGGTCAGGTGCACGCTCATGAAGCGCCGCGAGCCGCTCGGATCGTTGAGGAATCCGGCGATGTTGTTCACTGTCCCGATGAACGACGCGAGCGCAGGCTTGACCAGGTCATAGTGTCCATATGGCTTGCGCACGGTCACTTGGCGCAGGCTGAGGAAGTACTTGAGCGCGTCGCGGTCCGCCTTCGTCGTCGTGGCCCCCAGCTCGGACACTTCCCATATCCAGCTCGATATGAGGCGCAGCTCGTGATCCTTGTTCGCCGGATTGATACCGCCCTCGACGAATAGCTCATCGCGCCCGAAGGCGTTGAATAGCCAGCGCACCAGGTAGCTCTTGCCGAGGCCCTGGTCGCCGTCGAGCACCAGCATCCGGTTCTGGCAGCTGCCCGGCTCGAATGCCCGCGCGCAAGCGCCCACGAGCCACCGCTTGAAGAACGTGGGCAGATCGCCCGCGTCAGCCTGGAGATAGCTTACCAGTGCCCCGATGTGGTCGCCGCCATCCCAGCTCAGGCTCCGCAGGAAGTCGCGGATTGGGTGATAGCGCCGATCCCAGGCGTGCGCGATCCAGGCGTCCTCGGCCTCGTGTACGCGCCAGTAGCCCAGATCGCGGAGCTGCGTCCGTATCTTGGACGCTTGCACGTCCATTATTGGCACGCCATTAACCTCGACCACGTCGTTGCAGACGTTGATCCTGAAGTCGTATCCTAGGGCCTCCAGCACGCGCACATAGTCGGCGGTCTTGGGCGAGGTCTTCTCAGTCCATGGCATGGGCAGGTCGCCGCTCATGGCGACCTGTACCGCTGGGTTGGCCTTGATGTAGGCCGCCGCCGCCTTCTGTGCTGATTCGGTGCCGCCCTTGGCGTGGGCGTTCACCACCTCAGCATATAGCTCCGCGAGCACATCGCCGGTCGCTGGCGTCAGGCCGTTGGGCGGCTCGCCCTTCAGGATGCGTGCGATGGCGTCGCGGGTGCTTGTGTCAGTGTGTGGATTCGTTGTCATCGCGCGCCGCCTCTGCAATGTTGCAATGTTGACAAGTTGCAAGGCGCGGCGATAATGGAGTCAGGAAACTATCGCGCCCGCGCCTGTTTCTTAGAGCCGCCCTTGGAGTAGCCAGCTCCGGGGCGGTTTCGCGTGTATTAGCCTTGGTCATCTTGGCGCCCTCCTGGCGCGCTTGGCGCCAACCTCCGCCCGGTGCGCATCTGCTCCAGAATGCCCAGTACCGCGAGCCTGCATAGGTCGCTGGGCGTCCGGTTCATGCTTTTCGCGGTGCGCCGGATGATGGCGCGCTCCTGCTCGGTCACGCGAAACGCGACGGTATACGGTCGTTCCTGATCCTGCTGCTGTTGCATCGTCTCCCTCCTTCCGTTCACTAAGTTTGCCGTCAATGGTAAAAAAACTCCCTGCCTACATCCTACCCAGCGCCTGGGACCTTCGCCAACCTTGTAGTTGTGTTTCTATTTGTATCTGTATTATACGCCATATCGCGTCGAGAATCAACGGCCATTCTGCGTCTCATGTTCTATCTTGTTCTATGTCGATGATACCATACCGACTGCCTACACTCAACGCTCCGGCGGTACCATTCCGGTACCATTCCGGTATCACTTGGTATCATCGCGGCCCCTTCGCCCATGCCGCGTGGGCGCGGGCATTTGTTTTTCACCCCTCTACTGATAAAGGTGAAAAACACCCCCTCTTTAGACAATACTCATATCGCAGTTATCTATATTCCATAGCTGCCTCTGCTATGGTGGCGAGGGCGGCCCTGGCATTGTGGGAAACTGACCGCTGCGTCACGCCCAAAATCCTGGCGGTCTGCTCTTGCGTCAGCCCCAACAGCGACAGCAGCAAGCACCGGCGCCCAGGCTGAGCATTGACGGCGTGATACCAGTCGAACCACTCAGGGAGCGGCGCCTCGCGAGCTGGCG
>ERZ764778.3127-NODE-3127-length-13404-cov-5.139112_pt1 | contig 13404 bp, 9 predicted proteins | sample MGYA00374951_ERZ764778 | MGnify/ENA primary metagenome ERZ764778 (study PRJEB28918, sample SAMN05720193) | bioreactor metagenome | isolation source: Anaerobic biogas reactor | place: USA:Washington, USA | collected 2015-08-08 ...
GCGGCAGATGGAACCATCACAGCACACAAGGCAGTTAAGGATGATCTGGCCGGCGGGAAAACCATGCGGTTTGCCGGTGACCTGCCCGGACGAGTACGTTTTGCGCCAGTTCCGGGAACCGGATACCGAAAACTACCTGGCCTTGATGCACGAGGCGGGTTTTACCGATTTTTCGCTTGAATCGCTCGAAAAAATGAAAAAGACCCTGCTGCCCCAGGCCTTTTTTCTCGTCGAGCACCACGTGTCACACGAGCTGGCGGCGACCGCGATGGCCAACCACCAGCCGCTCGACGCCTATCCGAAGGCCGGCGCCGTCAACTGGGTGGCCGGTTCGAAAAAGCACAGCGGACGCGCGCTGGGCACCACCGTCGTCCTGGCGGTCCTGAAACGCCTGCTTGATTGCGGATACAGCGAAATTTACCTGACGACCGACGATTTCCGCCTTCCGGCGCTGAAGACCTACTTGAAAATCGGCTTTGAACCGGATCTTTTCGCCGACGATATGGCTGCACGCTGGCAAGCGATCTACGAAAAGCTCAACTGGCAGGTGTGAGGACCAGATCTGGCGCGGCTGCCCCCGCCGCGGGCTTTTTTGGTATAATTAATCCGTAAAACCCGCCATGAGGCAGGCTGCGGCTGATCGCGCCTGCGTGAGAAGGAGGCGTCCCGATGTCGCGAGCCCAAGCCCTTTATAAGCTCTGGTCCGAACACCCCTATTTTGACGCGAGCACGCATGCGGAGCTGCGCGCGATTCAAGACCAGCCGGATGAGATCGAGGACCGTTTCTATTGCGACCTGGCCTTCGGCACGGCGGGACTGCGCGGCGTTCTGGGCGCCGGAACCAACCGGATGAACCGCTATACGGTGGCCCGGGCCGCCGACGGCATGGCGCGGGCGATCGCCTCCCGCGGCCAAAAGTCCCGGGACCGAGGGATCGTGATCGCCTATGACTCGCGCCATTTTTCGGAGCAGTTCGCCTGGATATCCGCCCGGATCTTCGTCGGCCACAACATCCGTGTGCGCCTGTTTGACGCGCTGCGTCCGGTTCCGGTGCTGTCGTTTGCTATTCGCCATTACGGGGCCTCCGGCGGCATCATGATCACGGCCAGCCACAACCCGGCCCGGTACAACGGCTTTAAAGCCTATGGGGAAGACGGCAGCCAGCTGCCACCGGACGAGGCCGACGCGGTGGTTGCCTTCATGGACCAGCTTCCGGATATCACCGCTCTGACCTGGCCGGACGAGGCCGAAGCCCGCGCGAGCGGCTTGCTGGAGATCATCGGCGAGGAATTGGACCAGGCTTACCAGGCGATGCTGCTGACTTTGGCGATCAACCCGGATGCTGCCAAACGCCACCGGGACATGAAGATCGTCTACACACCGCTGCATGGCTCCGGCAACAAACCGGTGCGGCGTGTTCTGGCCGCCCTGGGATTTAGGCAGGTGCTGGTAGTTCCCGAGCAGGAGTTGCCCGACGGCGCGTTTCCGACGGTCGCCATGCCAAACCCGGAAGAACGCTCGGCCCTCAGCTTGGCCATCGGCTTGGCCGAGCGCGAAGGGGCTGACCTGGTCATCGCCACCGATCCTGACGCGGACCGGACCGGCCTGTGCGTCAGGACCCGTGACGGGAGCTACATGGTCCTGAGCGGCAACCAGATCGGCCTGCTGCTGGCCGACTACATCCTCTCAGCGAAAAGGAACAGCCGGACGATGCCGGACAAGCCCTTCGTGGTGACCACGATCGTCTCCACCAAGCTGATGCGCAAAGTGTCAGCACATTATGACGTCACGTTGTATGAATGTTTAACCGGCTTCAAGTATATCGGCGAATTGATCAAGGAGAAAGACGAAAACGGCGACATGCATTACCTGTTCGGCTTTGAAGAGAGCTACGGCTACCTGGCGGGCACACACGTGCGCGACAAGGACGCCGTCGTCACCAGCATGCTGATCGCCGAAATGGCGGCCGTGGCCCGCGACAGCGGTCAAACGCTCTACGACCGGCTTCAGGATCTGTACCGGCGGTTTGGCTATGCGGCGGAAAAGACAGTCTCGCTGGCGATGGAAGGCAAGACGGGACTGGAGCGGATCCGCCACGGGATGGCGCGGCTGCGCCGTGAGCTGGCCGGCGCGTTTCCCGGCCTGCCTATCCGCCAGATCGCCGATTATGCCGGGCGCGTGCGCCATAACCTGGCAGACGGGACACGCGAGGCGCTGGCCTTGCCGCAGTCCGACGTGCTGCTGTACGAACTGGACGGGCTCGACTGGTTTTGTGTCCGCCCCTCGGGCACGGAGCCCAAGATCAAGCTCTACTTCGGCTGTTACGCCGATCAGGCGGCAGACAGCGAATCCTGCCTGAGCATGCTCCTGGACCAGGTAGCGGCCAGGATCCAGGCAGTTCTTGACGAGGATGCATCATGACGGTCACAGCGTTTACCCACCTGCACCTGCATACCGAATACTCCCTGCTCGACGGGGCGATCCGCCTGCGCGACTTGCCCGACCGCCTTGCCGCGCTGGGCATGCAGGCCTGTGCCATCACCGATCATGGCGTCCTCTACGGCGTGATCGACTTTTACAATGCGATGCTGGCCAAGGGTCTCAAGCCGATCATCGGCTGTGAAGTCTATCTCGCGCCGCGCGGCTACCTGGATAAGGAGGCGGGGGTCGACAAGGAGCCGGCCCACCTGGTGCTGCTGGCTGAAAACCAGATCGGCTACCGCAACCTGATGAAGCTCGTCTCGATCGGATTCACCGACGGCTTTTACTACCGCCCGCGCATTGACCACGACCTGCTGCGCCAATACAGCGCCGGGCTGACCGCGTTGTCTGCCTGCTTAGGCGGCGAGATCCCCACGGCCATCCTGCAGCAGGACATCGACCGCGCCCGCGCGCTGGCTCTGAAGATGGACAAGATATTCGGGCGCGACCATTTTTTCCTTGAAGTGCAGGACAACGGCCTGCCCGAGCAGTCGCTGGTTAACAGCGCCCTGATCCGGCTTAGCCGGGAAACCGGCATCCCGCTGGTCGCTACCAACGACTGCCATTACCTGGAAAAAGAAGACGCCCATGCGCACGAGGTGCTGCTCTGCATGCAGACCGGCAAGCGCATGAGCGATGACGACCGCATGCGCATGGCAACCGATGCGTTCTATGTCAAGTCACCCGAAGAGATGGCCGAAGCGTTCGCGGCTGTGCCGGAGGCCATCGCCAACACGGTCCGGATCGCGGAGCGCTGCCAGGTCACGTTTGATTTCAATACGATCCATTTGCCGGAGTTTGCCGTTCCGCCGGGAAAGACCCACGACGGCACCTTGCGTGAGCTTTGCCTGGAGGGGCTTGAAAAACGCCTGGAGATCGCCCGGCCGGTGCTGCGCGCCGAATATGAGCGGCGCCTGGATTACGAACTGGGCGTGATCAGCCAGATGGGCTACACGGACTATTACCTGATCGTCTGGGACTTCATTCGCTTTGCACGCAGCCGTTCAATCATGGTCGGGCCGGGACGCGGCTCCGGCGCCGGCTCCCTGGCGGCCTGGTGCCTGGGCATCACCAACATCGACCCCTTGCAGTATGCCCTGATATTCGAACGCTTTCTCAATGCCGACCGGGTCAGCATGCCGGACTTTGACATCGACTTCTGCTATGAGCGCCGCCAGGAAGTGATCGATTATGTCACTGAGAAATACGGACACGACCATGTCGCCCAGGTGATCACGTTCGGCACGCTGGCTGCCCGGGCCTGCATCCGGGATGTCGCCCGCGCCCTGGACGTGCCTTATGCGGAAACCGACCGGCTGGCCAAGATGATCCCGGCCTCTCCGGGGATGACCTTGACCAAGGCCATGGACGCCAATCCCGACCTCCGCCAGGAATACGCCCAGAACGAGACGACCCGCATGGTCCTCGACTTGGTCCGGCGGTTCGAAGGCATGCCGCGCCATGCCTCGACCCATGCCGCCGGCGTGATCATCTCCAACGAGCCTTTGACCGACCTGGCGCCGCTGTCGCGAAACGAAGATGCTGTCGTGGTTCAGTTTGCCAAGAACAACGTCGAGCTGATCGGGCTGCTCAAGTTCGATTTTCTGGGGCTTAGGACGCTAACAGTGCTGCGCGACACGGCGGTCATGGCCCATGAGAACCACGGTGCCGCGATCGACTACGACCGCATCCCGATGGACGATCCGGCTGTCTACCAGATGATCAGCGAGGGGCGGACGGAAGCGGTCTTCCAACTGGAGAGCGCCGGCATGACCAGCTTCATGAAAGAGCTGCGCCCGGAATCGCTCGAGGATATCATCGCCGGCATCTCGCTCTACCGGCCGGGGCCGATGGAGCAAATCCCGCGTTACATCGCGGCCAAGCGCGATCCGGCCAAGATCCGCTACGACCACCCGCTGCTGGAGCCGATCCTCAACGTGACCTACGGCTGTATTGTCTACCAGGAGCAGGTCATGCAGATCGTGCGCGACCTGGCCGGCTTCTCGATGGGCCAGTCGGACAACGTGCGCCGGGCGATGTCCAAGAAGAAGCCGGCCGAACTGGCCAAATACCGCGACCTGTTCATCAACGGCGGCCAGGACGAGAAGGGAAACCCGGTCGACGGCGCCCTGGCCCGCGGTGTCAGCCTGGAAACAGCCGGCAAGATCTTCGACGAGGTGATGGCCTTTGCCGGCTACGCCTTCAACAAGAGCCATGCGGCGGCCTACGCCGTTGTCGCCTACCAGACAGGCTGGCTGAAGGTGCATTACCCGGTCGAACTGATGGCGGCGATGCTCAACAGCTATCTGGGCAGCCTGAGCCAGGCTGCCTCCTATGTGCGGGTCTGCCGCGCGATGAACATCGCGGTGCTGCCGCCGGACATCAACCGCAGCCAGGCCCGATTCACGACCGAAAACGGCGCGATCCGCTTTGCCCTGGCCGCTGTCAAGAATGTCGGCGAGACGGCGATCCGCTCCCTGATCGCGGAACGCGAGAAAAACGGGCCGTTTGGTTCATTCGGGGACCTGATGCGCCGCATGGACGAGAGCACACTCAACCGGAAGATGGTCGAGAGCCTGATCCGCGCGTCCGCGCTGGATGGGTTCGGCGTGCCGCGGGCGCAGATGATCGCCGTCATCGAGCCGTTTTCCAACCGCCTGGCCTCGAGCCGGCGCCAGAGCATGGAAGGGCAGCTGTCGCTGTTCGATCTGGGAACGGTTGAGCAAGTAACAGAAGCAGAGCCGGAGTATCCGGCGCTTTCGGAATTCACGCAGCGTGAAAAGCTGTCCATGGAAAAAGAGATGCTGGGCCTTTACATCAGCGGCCACCCGCTCGACGAATACGAGCGCGCGATCAGCACACTGACCTCCCTGGACAGTGCGGCCTTTGCCCCGCCGCCCGAAAGCGACGACGAAGGGCTGCACCCGCCGGCTCTAACGGACAACGACCGCGTGATCATGGCCGGCATGCTGGTCGGACGCAAGAACAAGACGACCCGCAGCAACGAGCTGATGAGCTTTCTCACCCTCGAGGACCTGGCCGGCATCTTCGAAGTGATCGTTTTCCCGCGCGTTCTGGGCGATTGCCAGGCTTTGCTCGGCGACGGGACCGTGCTGCTGGTCGGCGGGCGCCTGAGCATCCGCGAGGATGACCAGCCCAAGCTGATCGCCGAGCAGATTTCGATCCTGGAACCGGGCATGCGCCAGTTGCCGCCAGGCTTCGAGCTGCGCCGGATGTCGGCGCGTTCGCCCGCCAGGGATGCCGACGATAGCCGTGAGCGGCCGCCGGAAGAAGCGGTCGTCCAGGAAGCAGCCAGGCGTCCGGCGCGTGCGAAGCTGTGCATTCGTTATCACGGACTGGAAGAAGATGCCGGTTACAAGCGGCTGCTGGCCATGCTGAACTATTTTCAAGGTGCGATGCCCGTCCGAATCTACCTGGATCAGGAAGATCGGCTGGTCGATCTCGGTCCGCGCTATGCCGTCGCGTTCGACGACGAGGTGCTCAAAAGGCTGGCCGAACGCTGCGGCAGCCAGAATCTGGCCCTGACTTCCGAATGACGCTTGCCCCCGACTGCTGCGGCACGTTATAATGGGGCGAGTTATGAAGAGAAAGCGAGCGAGCTATGGAAACGGCTAACAAACAGATTCGCAACATTGGCGTTTTGACCAGCGGCGGCGATGCCCCCGGCATGAACGCGGCTGTTAGGGCCGTTGTGCGCGGCGGCCTGCATTATGGATACCATGTATTCGGCATCCGGCGCGGCTTTCACGGCCTGTGGCGCGGTGATATCGACGAACTCAGCGGCCAGTCCGTTTCGGAAAAGCTGCAGCGGGGCGGTACGTTCCTGATGACGGCGCGCTCCAAAACCTTCAATTCGCCTGAAGGCGTGCAGAAGGCGATCGAGATGGCCAAGGTTTTCAACCTGGACATCGTGGTCGCCATCGGCGGAGACGGGACGTTCCGCGGGCTGCGCGACCTGGCCCGGCAGGACTTCCCGGTGATCGGGATTCCCGGCACGATCGACAACGACATCGCCTGCTCGGATTACACGATCGGCTATGATACCGCGATGAACACGGCCATGGAGGCGATCGACAAGCTGCGCGACACCGCCATGTCGCATGAGCGCTGCAGTGTCATCGAGGTGATGGGCCGCAAAGCCGGCTACCTGGCCTTGAACGTCGGCATCGCCTGCGGGGCCGAAGTCGTCATGATCCCGGAGGTTGAAACCGACTTTACCCGCGATGTGGTCAAGGTGCTGCTGCAGGGACGCAACAGCGGCAAACACCATTACATCGTGGTTGTGGCCGAAGGCGCGGGGAGCGCGACCGACGTCGCCGCCAAGATCGAGACCATCACGGGCATCGAGTCGCGCGCGACCATCCTGGGGCACCTGCAGCGCGGCGGTAGCCCCACCAACCGGGACCGGACCATGGCCAGCATGATGGGACTTAGGGCGATCGAATGCATCCGCCAGGGCTGTTTGAACCGGATTATCGCCTACAAAGCCGGCGAATTGGTCGATTTCGAAATCGAGGAAGCCCTCAGCATGACCAAGACAATCGCCGCGGTGGAAATCGAACAAGCCCGTATCCTGGCCGCCCGCCGGGCCCCTTGACGGGTCGCGCGCCGAAACGCCAAGAAGGGACCGGTTGAACCAGATGAAGCTGCGGGTTGTCCTGACAATCCCCAACCTTTTGACCCTGATCCGCCTGCTGGCCATCCCGGTGCTGGCCCGGCTGATTTATGTCGGCCAACCGTATGACCTGGTTGCTTTCCTGCTGTTCCTGGGCATCTGGCTGACCGATATGCTTGACGGGTATATCGCCCGCAAGTACAACCAGATCACGGAGTTCGGCAAGCTGTTCGACCCTTTTGTCGACAAGCTGTTCCAACTGACGACCGCCGTCATGATGTGCGTGGTTGGCAAGCTGCCCCTCTGGGTGCCGCTGGTGATCGGGGTCAAGGAACTGGCCATGATCCTGGGAAGCCTGTTCCTGCTGCGCGAGAAAGACAAGGTCGTCTACGCGCGCTGGTACGGTAAAGCGGCCACCGTGCTGTTTGTCGCGGCGTTCGCATCGCTGTTCTTCCTGCCTGAGAACGCCGTCTGGCTGTCCCACTATATTTTCGTTCCGCCGATGGCGATGTCGCTGTTTGCCTACGTGTGTTACGGGATCAATTTCTTCCGGCTGCGCAGACAGATGCCGGACAGCCGGCCTGAGACCAAAACCTGATCCCGCTTCGCGTCCGCGCAAGCAGACCGATCGCCTGACACCGAGTCTGACCTGCGGCCAGACTTCGGATATCCATTGGAGTGCTGACAACCGATGAACCATAGAGCCTTAAGGATTCTCGAATACGATAAGATCATCCATGAACTGGCCACCCTGGCGCATTCCGAACCGGGCCGCCAGCTTTGCCTGGCCCTTGAGCCAAGCTCGGATATGGAAGCGGTCACCCGTCTCCAGGAGGAGACCGACGACGCGGTCAAGGTGATCCTGGAACATGGCCTGCTGCCCTTGGGCGGCATCAGCGACATCCGGGCGGCGGTCAGCCGCGCGGCAGCGGGCTCGCAGCTGAATTGCCCGGATTTTTTGCGCATCGGCGCGCTGCTTCGGACCGTCGACCGGCTGCGCGGCCGCTTGTCCGCCGACCCACCTGTGCGCGTCCTGGACCGCATGATCAGCCAGCTGCAGCCTGACAACGCTTTCGCGGCGCGCATCGATGACACGATCGCAGGCGAGGACGAACTGCACGACCGGGCCAGCCCGCAGCTGATGAACCTGCGCCGGCGGATCCGCGAAGCCCAGAACGATGTCAAGGAGAGTTTGAACCGCATCGTGCGCAGCCAGGGCCGGGCGCTTCAGGAGCAGCTGGTGACGATGAGAGGCGATCGCTATGTCGTTCCGGTCAAGGCCGAGTACCGCGGTGAAATCCCCGGCCTGGTGCATGACACGTCGTCGAGCGGGGCGACGCTGTTTGTCGAACCGCTGCCGGTCGTGGCCTTGAACAACAAGATCCGTGAGCTGATGAGCCTGGAGCGGGAGGAGATCGACCGCATCCTGCTCGAGTTGTCCGATTGCGTCGCCGGGCGAGCTGACCTGCTGCGCAATGACTTGGCACTGTGCGCCCGGATCGATTTCATCATGGCGCGCGGCCGGCTGGCTCTCGAAATGCGGGCCATGCGCCCTCAGCTTAACGCTACCGGCCGCATCCGCCTGCTCGACGCACGCCACCCTCTGATTCCCAAAGACCGGGTCGTACCGATTTATTTCGAGCTGGGCGTGTCTTTCAAGACGCTGGTGATCACCGGGCCCAACACAGGCGGCAAGACGGTCGCCCTCAAGACATGCGGGCTGTTTTGCCTTATGGCCATGGCCGGATTGCAGATTCCGGCCCGGGACGGTTCGGAGATATCCGTGTTCGACCAGGTTCTGGCCGATATCGGTGACGAGCAGAGCATCGAGCAGGACTTGTCGACGTTTTCCGCCCATATGCACAACCTGGTGGAAATCGCGAACCTGGCCGGCCCCGGCACGCTGGTCCTGGCCGACGAACTTGGTTCCGGGACGGATCCCTCCGAGGGAGCGGCCCTGGCGATCGCCATCCTGGATCACCTGCGCCGGCGCGGCTGCCTGACCGTGGCCACCACGCACTACAAGGAGCTGAAGGGTTACGCCCTGCAGACCGAATCGGTGGAGAACGCCTGCTGCGAGTTCGACGCCAAAACGCTTCGGCCAACCTACCGTCTCCTGATCGGGGTGCCCGGTGTCAGCAACGCCTTTGCCATCTCCAGGCGGCTGGGTCTCGACGACAAGATCATCGAACAGGCCCAGGGCCTGCTCTCCGAGGAAGGCATCCGCTTTGAGGATCTGGTCCGGAAAATGGAAGAGAGCCGCTCCCAGGCGGACGAAGCCTACCGCCAGGCGTCGGCGCTGCGCGCACAAGCCGAGCATGATGCCGTGCAGATCCGCCAGCACAAGGAAGCCCTGGAAGAACAGAAACGGCAGATGATTCGCGAAGCCCGCCAGGAAGCGCGCGAGCTCTATGCGGACGCGCTGCAGGAGGTCGAGCGTTTGCTTTCTGAAATACGGTCAGGCGTCAAGGCGCAGGAACTGGCGGAAAGCCACCGCCTGGCCACCCAGGTCCGGCAGGAAATCCGGGCCGGCCTCAAACAGGTCGACGGCCACATCACCCAGTCGGCCTTGTCCGCAGGCGGGCGAAAACTGCGCCGCGACGAGATCCATCCGGGCCAGACCTACTCGGCCCCGGCTCTGGGGATGACCGGCAAGCTGCTGGAAGGTCCGGACAGCCGCGACATCTGCGTGCTGCAAAACGGCGCCATGAAAGTGTCTGTGCCACTGGATGCCCTGCGGCTGCCCGACCTGTCGGCGTCTGCCGGCACCGTCCGGACAAAACGCCGTAGCAGCCCGAAGAGCCTGACCATGGAGCGCCACCTGAACATGCAGTCCGAAATACAGCTGCTGGGCCAGACGGTCGAGGAAGCGACCGCCAACCTGGACAAGTTTCTCGACGACGCGGTCCTGGGCGGTATCCAGACGGTCCGCGTCGTGCACGGCAAGGGGACCGGCGCGCTGCGCAGCGCGGTTCAGCAAAAGCTGCGCCAGGACCCCCGGGTGCGCACATACCGGCTGGGTATGTATGGCGAAGGGGATAGCGGCGTGACGATCGCCGAATTGAAATAGGCAGATCGATCTGTCCCCAAATTGAAAAGAGGTGCTGGCAAGGTGATCGAAGCCCATGGTCTGACCTTGACGTATCCGGGCGGCAAAGGCGTTTTCGGACTCGATTTCGTGATCGAAGACGGTAAAACGACCGGCTATCTCGGGCCGAACGGCGCCGGGAAAACGACGACCATCCGGGCCCTGCTCGGTTTCATGAAACCGGACAAGGGACGTGCGGCCATCGACGGGCTCGACTGCTTTGCCGACGCTCTCCGGATCCAGCGCCGACTCGGCACCATTCCCGGTGAGATCAGCTTCCCGGAAAAGATGAGCGGGTGCGAGTTTTTGCGCTTCATGAACGACATGCGCGGCGAGCGCGGCAAGCGGGAGGAGGAACTGCTGGCCTTGTTCGACCTGGATCCGTCCGGACGTATTGCGAAGTTCTCCAAGGGCATGAAACAAAAGCTTGGTATCGTGGCTGCTTTCATGCACGACCCACAAGTCCTGATCCTCGACGAACCGACCAGCGGTCTGGATCCGCTGATGCAAAGCCGCTTTGTCGCGTTGATCCGCCAGGAGCGCGACCGGGGCAAGACGATCCTGATGTCGAGCCACAGCTTCGAGGAAGTCGATAAAACCTGCGACCAGGTGCTGATCATCCGGGAGGGCCGGATCATCCACGAAGGCAGCACAGAAATGCTCCGGCGCAGCCGCACCCGCACCTATCTGCTGCAGGCCGCCCGGCCGGACGCGGCCGCATCCGCGCTGACCGAGGCCGGTTTCCCGGCCCGGGCAACGGACAACGGCACCATCGAGGTCCCGGTTTCAGGCGATGCGGTCGACCGGTTCATCAAGACCGTCGCAGCGCTTCAGGTTGTTGACTTGAATGTCAAGCACCAGAGCCTGGAGGAGCATTTCATGCGCTTTTATCAGCAGGGTGGAGAGGAGGGGTCCCGATGAGCCTGGCGCTGCTAAGGTACACCATCCGGAAGAACGGTCTCCTGCTGGTGATCTTCTACGCTGTCCTGGCGTTCTACCTGGCCGTCATGATCAGCATGTACAATCCGGAGGATATGGCCGAGATCACCGGAATGCTCGACTTGTTCCCCGAGGACCTGATGCAGGCCATGGGCTTCTCGCAGCAGGTCAGCGACTTGACCGGTTACCTGGCAAGCTGGCTGTATGGCCTTTTGATGCTGGCGTTCCCGATGGTCTACTGCATCATCTTGAGCCAGCGGATGGTGGTGCGCAAGGTCGACAGCGGCTCCATGGCCTATCTGCTGGCCACCCCCAACTCCCGGATCCGGATCATCGTGACCCTGGGTGCCTACGCGCTCCTGTCCGTAGGGCTTTTGTTCATGCTCCTTTTCGGTACCGGCGTTGCGCTGGCCGAGGCGATCCATCCCGGTCAGCTGGCAACAAAACAGTTTTTGCATCTGAACATCACGACCATGCTGGTCAACCAGCTGGTGATCATGATCGGCTTTTTCTTTTCCTGCCTGTTTAACGACGCGTCACGGGCCGGCGGCTTTTCTGCCGGTCTTCCTATCGCCTTTTTGCTGCTGAACATGCTGGGCGGCGTATCAGAGGACTATCAATGGCTGAAGCGCTTGTCGCCGTACGGCTGGTTTGACCCGCTGGAACAGATCCAGGGCGAGATGCCCTGGACGGTCAATCTGGTCTATGCATCCGGTGCGGCGGTGCTGTTTGGCGCCGCCATTTTCGTATTCAAGCGCAGGCAGCTGCCGATCTGAATCGGCCTTGGGAGGTGCGAGATGTTAATCGGACGACTGAACCATCCTGAATCGAACCTCAGCCCCACGCGCAGGTTCTTGCGGCGCGGCACGAATATTTCCCTTGAGCCGGATATCCAGATTGCGTCAGGCGATGCTTTCGGCTGGTCCTGGACCACGCTGATGGATGTCGGCGTCGATATCGCCTTCTCCTGGCCGACGGAGAACTATATCGGTGCCGTCTGCCTGAAGCTGGCCGATGGCGCCGCCGTCCAGGCGGCGGAAGTCTGGTGCGGGAGCGGGGACGATCTTCGCTGCTGCGGCCGCCATGACGCCCGGACCGGCGAAAGCTGCGGCGGCGCCATCGACATCGCGGTCGGGGTGACGGCCAGCCAGGTTGTGGTCCGCCTGCGGCCCCTTCTGACCGACGTGGTCCTGGAACAGCTCGACGTGATCGGTGCTGCCCTGTCGGACGAACCCCTGGTCTATCCGACCCCGCGCCAGTGCCGGCTGACCGGCGGGTCTCTGGATCGGCAGCGCGTGTCCCTGATCGTCAGGGGAGACAGCGGGCCCGATACCGCGTTTGCCGCGACCCACCTGCAGCAGCGCATGAGCGAGGTCTTCAGCCAGGCGCTTCCGATCGGGACAGCCGGCCTGCAGCCGGCGGATCAGGCCACGATTATCCTGCGCCTGGATCCGGCCGGCGACGACGTCCACCACCTGCGCGAGTGGCGCGCGGGCGACAGCCGGCGCGCGGTGGCCTGGAAGGCGTCGGCGCGGCGCAACGCGCTGCTGGTGCGCGAGTTCGAACAGCCGCTGGGGACCGACGTGGTGCTGGACTGGGACATGCTCGCGGGCCAGGGGCGCGAATCCCGGATCCGGCGCCTCGCGCGCTGGATCGACGAGGCCGAACGCGGCATGCGCCGTTACCGCCTGCGCCTGCCCGGCCTGGCGGCGATCGGCCCGGGCAGCGGCCAGGCGCATCGCCATGCCTGCCTGCGCGCGCTGGCGCTGTTGCCCGGTGAGGCCGATGCGGCGCGCTGACCCGTCCATGCTGACCCCGGCCGGCCGCGCCTGGGCGCTCGCGGCCGCCGCCGCCTGCCTGCTGCCGCTGCTGCCGCAGCTGCCGCGGACGCTCGCGGCCGGCACCGTGGCGGTGGCGCTGGCCACCGCGCTCCTGTCGCGTCGCGGCCCGCTGCCCGGCTGGCTGCGCATCGTCCTGGCGCTGGCGCTGGTGGGCACGGTCCTGGTGACGTTCCGCTTCGGCGTGGGCCGGGACCTGGCCTGCGCGGTGCTCGCCGCGATGCTGGCGCTCAAGCCGGGGGAGCTGGCAGGGGTGCGCGATGCGCGCAGCCTGGTCGGGTTCGCGCTGTTCGCGCCGTTCGCCACCTTCCTCCTCGACCAGGGGCCGCTGTCGCTGCTGCTCGGCCTGGGCGGCGCGTGCCTTGCGCTGGCGGCGCTGCTGCAGCTGTCAGCGGACGAATCCGGCGACCCGCAACCGGCCA
>ERZ764778.3131-NODE-3131-length-13394-cov-3.638729_pt1 | contig 13394 bp, 17 predicted proteins | sample MGYA00374951_ERZ764778 | MGnify/ENA primary metagenome ERZ764778 (study PRJEB28918, sample SAMN05720193) | bioreactor metagenome | isolation source: Anaerobic biogas reactor | place: USA:Washington, USA | collected 2015-08-08 ...
TTAACGAAACACGAGGGAGTCGTCCTTTTATCCGGGTATGAGAACGAGCTATATAACGACCTCCTCCGTGATTGGAAAAAAATAACGGAGCAAACACAGGCGGAGCGGGGCGCAAAGCGGATTGAATGTCTTTGGATAAATCCAACCGGCCAGAAGAAAACGCTTTTTAGTTGCTTAATTCCCAGTCGCTCACAAACCTCTTTCTGAGACATTTTGTTAGCCTTCATTAAACTAACGATTCTGTTTAATGTGTCCATAACTATGCCCCCTTTTTTGTGCAAACGGTAGAAATAACGAAATACGTTATTTTAGTATTGACAATAACGATTATCGGTAGTATACTAGAGTCACAAGGCAGCAGATGACGGCGCAAAAATCCGCGCTGACAGCAAATCCCATGCTGTAAGCTTTTTTTCCTGTTATTTGTTGCCCGGGAACGCCGGGGCGCGCAATTTCTCATGCTTAGTATAGCAGACCCGCACCCGGTTGTCAACAGGTTTTTTCGAAAGGGGGGATTAAATTGGAGTACCTCGCCAACACCATCTCCGCACGCCGGCAGCACCTGAATATGACGCAGGAAGAGCTTGCACAGCGCATAGGCGTCGCGCGCCCGACGATCGTGTTCTACGAGCAAGGACTGAGACGCCCGGACATCGAAACCGCGATGCGTCTGGCTCGCGCGCTGGAGTGCACCGTCGACGACCTGTACAGCTTCCAGTCGGCGTAACGGAACCCGCGCAGGATGAATAAAAAATCAGGAGGTGAAAACACGTGGACATGACCACACAGAAGCTCGTCCTTCCGGGTCTCCCGAGGAAGCCGACAGACGACCGGAAGATCACCGACACGCTCCTGCATTGCGCACGCGGCGAGACATTCGCAGACTGCACGCAGGGTTGCGCATACGCCGTGCGAGGGCGGGAATGCCAGTATGCGTTGATGCGGGACGCGGCGAACGCGAACAAGCACATGCGGTTGACCGTCGATACGTTGACGGAGAAGGTTAAGACGTTGCAGGATGAAAACGCGGCGTTGCGAGAGAAACTCGCTAAATGTGAGGAGGATGAAAATAAATGCCCGGTAGAAGCGATTACGAAGAGCGCAAACAAGCGCGCATAGACCGGTTAAACGGCGCCGCCAGCAAAGCGCGGCAGGAATCAGACAAGCAATACCAGCACAGCCACGACCTTGTTAAGGATATACCGCTTGGTCAGCCGAATATCATCGGACGCCCAGCCTTGCCGCGTTTGCGTGAAAAAAGCTTTAACGCGCTCGGGAAAGCGGTCGAAAACGACGAGAAAGCAGCGTATTACACAGACCGTGCAGAGGCCGCCGAAAGCAACACCGCCATTTCCAGCGACGACCCAGAGGCGATCCAAAAGCTAAAAGAAAAGCTTGCCGCGCTAGAAGCTAAGCGCGAACGAATAAAAGCATACAACAAGGAGGCGCGAAAAAACGGCACGGAGAAAGCGCCGTGGTACGAACTCCCGTATACCGGCAAAGCGATAAAGGATGTTAAGGAGCGCATAGCGAAACTTGAAGCCGTCGACGCCATGCCCGCCGAATTGATTGAGTTTGAGCGCGGAGAAATAGAGAGCGACCCGGAAACAAACCGCGTGATGGTGAGGTTTGACGAACGGCAGCCGGATGATGTTATAGACAAGTTTAAAGCAAACGGCTTTAAATGGGCGTCAAGCGTCGGTGCGTGGCAACGGATAAGGACGCCGGGAACATGGAGATTGCTTAAAAGGTTGTGCGGGATTGAGCGTAACGATATACAGGAGGACTCAACCGATGGACAGGACGTATAACAGGCGCGTAACGCGCTCCACCATCCGCTCCGACCGCATCCGCCGCGTGGCATACGCCGCAGTCTCGGCGGTCGCGTCCCTCGTGATCGCGTGGCGCGTCGCCGGCCTGCTGATCGGCAGCCCCACAGACGCGGCGGTGATCCTCGGCTGCGTTGCGGTGATGGCGGTGACGCGGTTGGATGTGGTGCTCGGGGAGAGGGGGAGGTAGGGATGGCGAGACATAGCGAATATTGCAAAGAGTGCCAGTGCTACACATGCAAGCACGGTATCGACGGACGTTGCTGCGATGGTCCGGATAAGTGGTGCAACCAAAACGACTGTCCGGACTACGAGCCGGAGGAAACGGAGGGCGAGGACGATGCCCGAAGTGAAAGGAGGTAACGCGTAATGCCGGTGATTCGTAAATACCCGGAGCGCGTGTTCGACCGGATGACGGACGAGCAGCGGCTCGAGGCTATCCGCGACGAGCTGGTGGCGGCCGATCACAAGGACTGTACGAAGGCTGATCTGCTGATGATGCTGGAGTACGTATACATCTGTTATACGGGAGAGGAGCCGTAAAAATGGACGAGAATACTTATGGCGAGACCCTGCGGGAGTTGCAGGAGAACGTCACCGAGATCGAGAACCCGCCGGCGTCGGAGCTGGAGCCTGGGCAGAGCTGGCGCGAGTGCTCGCGCTGCGGGCACCCGTACGTTGGCTCGGGAAGGCTGCATATCTGCCCGGCCTGCATGGGTAAAGCGATCCGGGAGGGCCGGGAGGGCAAGCGCAAGCAGCGCGAGGGGGCACACACCGCGCCGATTGAGACCTGCCTCGTTAAAAAGAAGCCGCCGGTGCCGGCGCGCGATCCGATCAATGAGGCGGTAGACAAGATTTTTGCGGAGACTGAAAAAAAGACGGAGGTTGTGAGCATGGCGGAGACTCAGGGATTAACAGCGGCGAACCATGATGTTTCAGCGCGGGCCGACAAGCCCGCGAGCAAGGCCGCGCAGACCATGCGGTGGATCCTCGAGGCCGTCGAGACCGTCGAGCGCATCGCGGCTGAGTGGGGCGTGGATGCTGATACCGTGATTGATACCATCACCGAAGCGCTTGCGCTGACGCAGATCATTGACGCCGGGTTCGTGCCTTATGCCATGCTTTACCGGGACAAGAAGGGCGAAACGCCAAATGAGTGGAGAGCGTTTCAGCGCGAGTGGTGCGCAATCCAGATCGTCGGAACAAAGATGCGCGAATACGCGAAGAAAGGTGGGAAGTTATGAGTGACCGTTGCAACGCACAGCCCCACAGCCTGCCGATGCCATACACTGGGCGGACGCACTGGTGGAAGATGTACTGGCAGGACTATGAAGAGCAAATGGAATCATACTTTAGCGTCACCAGCTGCGCAGATCGCGGCCACCGTCGTTGCCGTAGGCTTGGCAATGTACACGATGGCGCGCCTGATCGTCGAGCGGACGGCAGATGCAGCAGTGCTGCTGGGATGCGCGCTGGTGCTCTCGCTGATCAACGCCGACCGGAAGGGGAAGCCGAAAACAAAGGAAAAGCACGATACTGCAAGCAGTGCGTTGTAAGCCGGAGAGCTGCCGGTCGTGAGATTAAGAATGCGACACAACACTTCATCCAAAATAGACACCCCCTTTTTGTGACTTGCTACAAAGTTTTTAATTTGATAACTTTCTCCTTGACAACCTATCTTTTTGTAGTATATTATAGTCACAAGGCAGCAGATGACTCGGCGCAAAAATCCGCGCTGACAGCAAATCCCATGCTGTAAGCTTTTTTTCCGGTTATTTGTTGCCCAAAAACGCCGGAAGGAGGATTTAACCGTGCTAACAAAATATTTCAAGTTGCTGAAAGAAACCAAAACATGCGTAAGACTCGAGTGCCGCGAAGACAACGGCAGCTTTACCACTATGTACCTCAAAAAGGACGAGCTGAAAGCCGCCGGAATCGACCCCGCGAAAGGCGTCACAATCCACATCGAACAGACCAAGGAGGATTCGACACATGCTTGACATCAACGTCCGCATCACCGCCCCGGAACTATGCGACGCGCTCAACAACCTCGCCCGCGCACTCGCCGCCGGACCCGTCACCGCCACTCCGGAGATCGTCCAGACAGCATCCGAACCCAAACATCTAAGCGAGACCGCGCCCTGGCCGCCCGCTGACCCTGCGCCAATCCCGACACCTCCCACACCGAAGCGCACGCCTCTGCCGACGGCAGCTCCTCCCGCGTATACCCTCGCACAGATCCAGACCGCGTGTGCGCCGCTGCTCGACGCCGGCATGTTCGATCAGCTCAGCGCGCTCAACCAGCAGTTCGGCATCCCGTCTCTGATGCAGCTCCCGGAAGCTCAGTACGGCGCGTACGTCACTGCGCTGCGCGGACTGGGGGCACGCATATGACCGCTCCTGCATCAACGGAGAAACGTGCACACGCCCTTCTGTCCGCATCCTCGGCACATCGCTGGCTGCACTGCACCGCTGCGCCGCGCCTCGAGGCGACGTTCCCGTATGAAGAGAGCGATTACGCCCGCGAAGGTACGCTCGCGCACTCTGTTGCCGAGATCTCACTGCGCTGCGTCCTCGGACAGATCGACCAAGCGACGCTCACGCAAGGGATGCGAAGCCTAAAAGAAGACCCGATGTTTACCGCCGATATGGTCCGCTACGTCGAGCAGTACACCGACTTCGTGCAGAGCACGATCCTGGCGTTCCCCGACCCGCCGTATACCGTCGTGGAACAGCGCCTCGACTTCTCGCACATCGTCCCCGACGGGTTCGGCACCGGAGACTGTGTCGTGATCGGCGGCGACGTGCTCCACATCATCGATTTCAAGTACGGTCAAGGCGTGGAGGTTGACGCGGAAGACAACCCGCAGATGATGCTCTACGCGCTCGGAGCGATGCAGCGATACGCGACTCTGTTCGAGATCCACACCGTCCGCATGACCATATTTCAGCCGCGGCGCGACCACGTAAGCACGCATGAGATGCCGGCAGACAAGCTACTCGAATGGGGCGAGAATACCGTCAAGCCCACAGCGTGGCGAGCCTACACAGGCAACGGAACCTTCGATCCGGGCGAGTGGTGCCGATTCTGTCGCGCACGACACTGCTGCCGCGCACGAGCCGAACACAACCTCGCACTCTCCGGCATGGCGCAGAAAGGGAACCCCGACACCCTGACCAACGACGAGATCGCCCGCGTGCTCGACGAAGCATCAAACCTCGCCGACTGGGTCAAGGATCTGCAGGCCTATGTACTCGCACAGCTCTGTAAGGGCGAGAAGCTGCCCGGCTGGAAGCTCGTTGAGAAGAGCACCAACCGTGCGTTCACGGATCAGGCAGCAGCATTCGAAGCGGTCAAGAACGCGGGATATGACGAAGCACTGCTATACGAACGCAAGCCGCTGACCCTGGCAGGCGTTGAAAAACTCATTGGCAAAAAGACATTCGCAACCGTCTGCGCGCCATACGTTTTCAAACCAAAAGGTGAGCCGATACTCGCACGCGCAAACGACAAGCGGCCCGAAATGCTCTTGAAACTCGACGCGAAAGACATATTCAAGCCTGCATCGGAGAGCACTCCGGTGACAGAATAACCCTACGGGGAACACGTAAAGGAGACACGACAATGGACAATCAGAACACATCCGTCACCACCGGCGAGGTGCGCATCAGCTACGAGCACCTCATGAAGCCCTACGCGATGAGACCCGACGCGGAAGCGAAATACTCCGCGACGCTGCTCATCCCCAAGACCGACGTCACCACCAAAGCTGCCATCGACGCAGCCATTCGCGCCGCGACCGACATCGGCGTCAACGTGAAGTGGAACGGTCAGCGCCCTGTACAGGTGCCGCAGCCCGTCTGGGACGGAGACGGACTCCGCCAGAACGGAGACCGCTTCGGACCCGAGTGCGCCGGCCACTGGGTCGTCACCGCGTCCTCCAAACAGAAGCAAGACGTCGTCGATATCGATGGTAACATCATCCTCGACACGTCGGAGGTGTACTCCGGCATGTACGCCCGTGCGTATATCACGTTCTTCGCATACAACAACGCGGGCAAACGCGGCATTGGCTGCGGCCTTGGTCCCGTCCAGAAGCTGCGCGACGGCGAACCACTCGACGGACGTGTCAGCGCGCAGGACGTATTTGGCGGACGTAACGCGATCTCCACGCCCGCACCCTATAACGCACCTGCACAGGCAAGCTACGCGGCACCCGCACAGGCAAGCTATGCCGCGCCGGCAACACGCATCAACCCCATCACCGGCCAACCTGTCAGAGCTTCATGACGTGAAACTCTACATCGACCTCGAGACCTACTCCTCTGAGGACATCAAGTCGGCGGGACTGTACAGATATGTGCAGTCCCCCGACCATCGAATCCTGTTGATGTCCTACGCGATAGACGACGGAGAGGTACAGATCATCGATTTCACACGCGGCGAAACGATTCCCTCGCACATTTACGAAGCGCTCATGGATACTAACGTTGAGAAACACGCATACAACGCTGCGTTCGAATGGTACTGCCTATCCACGCATCTCAAGCTGCCCGACCCGCTCGTATGGCTCCCGCAATGGCGATGTACGATGGTTCACGCGCTGTACTGCGGCTACATGGCCGCGCTAAGCACAACCGCCGAAGCTCTCGGGCTCCCCGTAGACAAGCAGAAGGACCTGAAGGGTAATGCGCTGATCAAGCTGTTCTGTACACCCTATAAGAACGGCGCTCCGGTATCCCCGAAGCTCGAGCCGGAAAAGTGGGAGCTGTTCCGCGCGTACAATATGCAGGATGTTGTCGCCGAGCGTGCGGTTGAGGATCTGCTCACGTCTCAGCCAGTGCCGGACGCCGAGTGGGAACTGTGGCGGGTCGACATCGCGATCAACCTGCGCGGCGTGCGGCTCGACACCTCGCTCATCGACGCCGCGCTCGACGTCTACGCGGAGACCGCCGAAGAGCTGACACAGGAGGCGACCGAACTCTCCGGGCTGGACAATCCTGCCTCTGTGCGGCAGCTCACAGAGTGGCTGTCCGACGAACTGCAGGAGGAAGTGAGCAGCCTGCGTAAGGCCGACGTTGCCGAACTGCTCGAAAGTGATCTCCCGGATCGCGCGCGGCGGATGCTGGAGATCAGGCAGGCTCTCGCGAAGTCGTCCGTAGCGAAGTATGCCGCCATGCGCGCCTGCATCGGCACCGACGGCCGCGCGCGAGGTCTGCTGATGTTCTACGGCGCGTCACGTACAGGGCGCTGGGCGGGACGGCTCGTGCAGGCGCAGAACCTTCCGCGCAACTACCTCAAGACTCTCGACATCGCACGCACCTTCACCATCCGACGCAACATAAACGCGCTGCACTTCCTCTACGGCAACGTCCCCGACACGCTCTCTCAGCTTATACGCACAGCGTTCATCCCGTCTGCAAGCAACACTTTCATTGTAGCAGACTTCTCCGCGATTGAAGCGCGTGTGATCGCGTGGCTCGCCGGGGAGCGATGGGTGCAGGATGTGTTCGCCACACACGGGAAGATCTACGAAGCATGTGCCGCGCAGATGTTCGGTGTAGACATCGCTACCATCGCCAAAGGTCAGCCGAACTATGCACTGCGGCAGCGCGGTAAGGTCGCGACTCTCGCGCTCGGATACCAGGGCGGTGTCAACTCTCTGATCCAGATGGGCGCGCTCAACTACGGTGTCACGCAGGACGAGTTACCTGACATCGTCCGGCGATGGCGAGACACGAACAGGCGGATCGTAGACCTGTGGTATGCGGTCGAAAATGCGGCGCTCGAAACGGTACGCACCGGCGCAATGTCCGCCGTGAACCCAGCAAGAAACGCGTACGGCGTCCTGTTTGCGATAGAGGGCGCGGAGAGCGGCAGCCCGCGCTGGCTTACAATCCGGCTGCCTTCGGGACGCAAACTATACTACGCAGAACCGACGATCGGCGTCAACCGATTCGGAAGCGAAAGCATCCACTATCGAGACGTCAGCAAGAACTCCCGCAAGTTTACTGATCAGGAAACCTACGGCGGACGGCTTGTCGAGAACATCGTCCAAGCGACAGCTCGAGACTGCCTCGCTGTGGCGATCTCGCGATTGGAGGCCGCCGGATATCCGATAGTCATGCATATACATGACGAAGTCGTCATCGACTCCAACGCTCGGGACCCAGACGCCGCGCTGGCGGACGTCCGCGAGATCATGGGACTGCCGATCCCATGGGCGCCGGAGCTGCAGCTTCGTGCGGATGGGTTTACCAGCGATTATTATATGAAGGATTAGGAGTGATTCCTGTGCGCAACGACCGCGTCATAACCATATCGGTCGGCACGTCCAGACGCGCGACACAGTGGCCTGCCGCGACCCTGCGCTGGTCAGATCTATGTGAGCGCCTGCGGACGCCCACCAGAACGACAGAGACACTCGACCTGTATCTCGCGCTCACGCGTGCGCAGCAGGACGCGCTCAAGGACGTCGGCGGGTTCGTCGGCGGCGAGATCAGAGACGGCGGACGCCGCAAGGCCGGCGCTGTGATGGGCCGTGACGTGCTCGCGCTCGACCTGGACACGATCCCCGCCGGAGGGACGGACGACGTCCTGCGGGCGGTGGAAGCTCTGGGAGCGGGTGCCTGTGTATATTCTACGCGCAAGCACCATCCGGCGGCGCCGCGTCTGCGCGTCCTGCTGCCCACTGATCGCACCATCACGCCAGACGAATACGAACCAATCCTGCGGCAGATCGCGAAGCTGCTGGACCCGTCGATGCGCATGTGCGACCCGTCGACGTTCGAGGTTACGAGACTGATGTACTGGCCGTCATGCAGCTCAGACAGCGCGTATGTGTTTCGTGCGTTCGACCTGCCGTTTGTCAGCGCGTCCGGCGTGCTGGGCATGTACCAGGACTGGCGGGACACGTCTGCCTGGCCGCAGTGCCCGGGCGTTGCAGCACAAGTCACGCGAGAGCGCGCGAAGGCCAGAGACCCGACCCAGAAGCGCGGGATTGTCGGCGCGTTCTGCCGTGAATACGACGTCTACCGCGCGATGTCAGAGCTGCTGCCGGGCGTCTACGAGGACACTGCCATGCCGGACAGGTACACCTATGCCGGCGGCTCTACTACCGGAGGCGCGGTGGTCTACGACAACGGGCAGTTCCTCTATTCACACCACGCGACCGACCCGACGTCCGGCCGCCTGGTCAACTCATTCGACCTCGTCCGGTTGCACCTGTACGGAGACGAGGATGACGCGGCAGACGTGAACACACCGGTCAACCGGCTGCCGTCCTACACGCATATGTGCAGCTATGCGCGCAGTATTAAGACGGTGCTTGCCAACCTGCAGGCCGAGAGCCTTGCACAAGCACGGCAGGTATTCGCGACGCCGGTAGACGGCGGAGTGAACGACACCACCGACGGCGACAACGTGCGTGATGTACTGGCAATGCTGGATGTCGGGGAGAACGGCAAAGCGAAGAAACTCTTGAACAACGTGCTGCTGATCCTCCGGCACGACAACGCGCTGCGCGGGAAGTTCGGCATCGATGAGTTCGCGTCGCGCGGCATGGTGCTCGGCAGGCTGCCGTGGAAGCAGACCGACGAGCGCAGGATGTGGAGCGACGCGGACGACGCCGGCTTGCGGTGGTACCTGGAGGCGACCTACGGCCTGTCGGCGAAAGATAAAGTACTCGACGGAGTGATCCTGATCGCACAGGAGAACTCCTACAACGGGCCGCGAGAATACCTCAGCGCACTCACATGGGACGATACGCCAAGACTTGACACTGTGTTCACGGATTACCTCGGCGCGATCGACAACATATACACACGTCAGGTGGCTCGCAAGAGCTTCGTTGCCGCTGTCGCGCGTATCTTCCAACCGAGCGCCAAGTACGATTACATGCCCATCCTGTACGGCGCACAGGGCATCGGCAAGTCAACGTTTTTACGGACGATTGGCAAAGCGTGGTTCTCTGACAGCCTGCGGGATTTCTCCGGCAAGGATGCACGGGAGCTGCTGCAAGGGTCGTGGATCATCGAGATCGCGGAACTGGACGCGTTCAACCGAACGGAAATGAGCGCGATCAAAAACTTCCTGTCCCAGCAGGAAGACATCTACAGGGAACCGTACGGCAAGCACCCGAATTTGTACCCGCGCCGTTGCGTGTTCTTCGGCACGACGAACGATCCTGAATACCTGCGCGACGGCAGCGGAGAGCGTCGCTTCTGGCCCGTAGACGTCGGGCTGATCGCGCCATGCCGAAGCGTGTTCACCGAACTGCCGGACGACCTCGACCAGATATGGGCAGAGGCCGTTGTACGGTTCCAAGAGGGAGAGTACATCGGTGGATTGACGGGCGACGCGCTGGAGCAGCACGCAGACACCGTAGCCGCGCACAAGCTCGTGAACGCGAAGGCGGGACTGGTGCAGGAATTCTTAGACAAGCCGGTGCCAAGGGACTGGGCACGCAGGGACATCGCGTCCAGGCGGCAGTACTGGGGAGCCGGATTCCCGACGAACGAAGAGGCCGCGGAGCGGCGGGAGCGCGTGTGTGCGATGGAGATTTGGTGCGAGTGTTTCAAGCAGGACGAGGCCAGAATGCGGCGCACAGACTCGTTAGAAATCAACAGTATCATGGACGGAATCCCAGGATGGATCAAAAAAGAAACCACCTGTCGGTATGGTCCGTATGGCATGCAGAGGGGATACGAACGCGCAGAAAAGGCGTAACATTCCCCGAAACATTCCCGAAACATTGTTGGAGAATGTTACGAAACAAACTTTTTAATGTTTCGCCAATGTTACGCTTGAATGTTTCGGTAAAATAGTTCCTGATATATTGAAAACGGGCGCGAATACGCAACAAACGCAAACCAAAAATACGACAAACGTCATTATTATTACTGCCTGAAACATGAAACATTCTATAACAATATTATTAAAACAGGGGCGTTAGAGGAATTTAGGCGCGCCTAACGCACGCTCAAAGCGCGCCTAACGCGCCTAAATTAAAAAAAACGTACGCGCGCGCGCGCGCGAGGATTGTTTCGGGGCGCTCCAGGCGAGGGATGACAGGCACGAGACAGGAGGACGAAATGGCTCAAGAATCGAAGATCGAAGAGTACCTGCGGAAGCAGGTTCGTACACGCGGCGGACGCGCTTACAAATTCATCAGCCCGGGAAACTCAGGTGTGCCAGACCGGCTGGTTTGTTTGCCGTACGGTACTGTGGTATTTGTCGAGTTGAAAGCACCAGGGCGCAAACTGACACCGTTGCAGGAGGCAAAGTGTCGAGAGCTGTTGGGTTTGCGGCAGCGCGTGTTTGTGTGCGACACGAAGGAGTCGGTGGACGAGTTCATGCGCGAAGTGTTCGGGGAGGCCGGCGTATGAAGCGTTTCGAACCACATCCGTATCAAGCTTATTGCATTGACCGGCTTGTACACGATCCTGCTGTGGGCTTGTTCCTGGACATGGGGCTGGGGAAGACGGTGATCACGCTGACTGCGGTGACGGAGTTGCGGTACAATCGCTTCGCGGTGCGCCGGTGTCTGATTGTCGCGCCAAAGAAAGTCGCGGAAGCGACGTGGAGTAGGGAGGCGGCGAAGTGGGAACACCTGCAGGCGCTGCGGATCGTGACCGTCCTCGGAACCCTGAAACGGCGTATCCGGGCACTGAATACGCCGGGTGATGTGTACGTCATCAATCGCGACAATGTACGGTGGCTTGTGGACTACTACAAGAACGCTTGGCCGTTCGACATGGTAGTGCTGGACGAGAGCACGAGCTTCAAGAGCCACGATACTAGCAGATTCAAGGCGTTGGCGTGGATCCGTCCGCACGTGACGCGGATGGTGCTGCTGACGGGGACGCCTGCACCGAACGGCTTGTTGGATCTCTGGACGCAGATCTATCTACTTGACGGAGGGGACCGTTTAGGGAGGCACTTCACGCACTATCGTGAACGCTATTTTGAGCCGGATCAGCGCGGGAGAGATCGTGTGTATAGCTACGCGCCGAAGGAAGGAGCGGAGGAGGCGATCTGGGGGAAGCTTGCTGATATCTGTGTAAGCATGGTGGCGGAGGACTACCTGCAGCTGCCGGAGTGCGTGACAGAAGATGTCCCGGTGGAGCTGGACGTGAAGGCGCGGACGGCATACGACACGATGGAGCGGGAGATGCTGCTGCAGGTTGACGAGGACATGATCGACGCGGCATCTGCTGCCGCGTTGAGCAATAAGCTACTGCAGTTGTGCAACGGTGCGATGTACACCGACACGCACGAAGTCGTGCCGATCCACGACTGCAAGCTTGAGATGCTATGCGAGCTGGTCGGAGAGCTGTGTGGGCGTCCGGCTCTGGTGTTCTATAATTTCAGGTTCGACATCTCGCGCATCATCGAAGTGCTTGCGCCGTTTAAGCTGCGCATCCGCGTGCTGGACGGTCCTGCAGACGAACAAGCGTGGAACGAGCGGGAGGTTGACATCCTGCTGGCGCATCCGGCCAGCTGCGCGTACGGACTGAATCTGCAGGACGGCGGGAATCACGTGATCTGGTTCGGGTTGAACTGGTCCTTGGAATTATATCAGCAGGCTAACCGGCGGCTGTGGCGTCAAGGACAGACAGAGCGCGTGATCATTCATCGGCTCGTGGTAGTCGGAGGGCGAGATGAAGACGTAGCGGAAGCGTTGAGCGACAAGGCCGCGACGCAGGACAGGCTGATCAGCAGCTTGAAGGCTCGCATCGGGCGTGTGAAATCAGAGAATCCCGTATCCCAGACAGGTAAGTAAGGGGGAAGTAACACTTGGGCAAGTACGATGAAACGAAAGCTTATCTTCGAAGAGCACGTACGCTTGACATCCGCATCACGGCATTGCAGGAGACGCGGGACAGGTTGTGGAAACTCGCGTTATCTGCGTCCGCGCCAACGTACGGAACGTGGACACCGCGCGGCTCGGAGATATCGAACCCGACGGAGTCGCGATATCTCCGCGTCGCAGCATTGGATGACCGCATCAACGCGGAGATAGATAAGCTCGTTGATACGAAGGTCGAGATACTTGACGCGATAGCGAAAGTTAACGATGATACGCTGCAGACGCTGCTCACACTCTACTACATCGAATGCGTGCCAACGTGGGAGGACGTGGCGGATCGTATGCACTACAGCCACGCACATGTAACGAAGACCCTGCACCCTGCTGCGTTATGCGCAATTTCGTGCGTGCTGAAAAACATCCTATAAAATCCTAACTTGACTTATGATATAATGCTAGTGTGGAAGCTTGCGAATATGCGCAGGCTTTCGCGTGGGTGGGACTAACGCTGCAATTATATGCGATGGGTGGGTGCGCGCAGCGTTCATCGTATACGGTTCATCTCAGCGGCAAGGGGGACGGATTCGATGAGAAAGACTGATCCGTTCTATTTAACCAGGGCGTGGCGGCACCTGCGCGCCGAAGTGTTGGCAAGCGATCACTACGAGTGCCAGCAATGCAAGGCACGAGGATACTATAAGCGAGCGACGCACGTACATCACGTACTGCACTATGACAAGCATCCGGAATACGG
>ERZ764778.3138-NODE-3138-length-13372-cov-9.895923_pt1 | contig 13372 bp, 12 predicted proteins | sample MGYA00374951_ERZ764778 | MGnify/ENA primary metagenome ERZ764778 (study PRJEB28918, sample SAMN05720193) | bioreactor metagenome | isolation source: Anaerobic biogas reactor | place: USA:Washington, USA | collected 2015-08-08 ...
TCTATCCCGAGAGCGACGAGGTCTTCGGTCAGACCTCTATAGGAGCGTACAAGCTCGGTACCTTCATTAAGGTCTCGGATGAACTTCTCAACGACTCTGTGTTTGACCTTGAAAGCTACATAAGCACAGAGTTCGCTCGAAGAATAGGCCATAAGGAAGAGGAAGCCTTCTTTGTCGGCGATGGCACCGGCAAGCCCACAGGTATCTTTGCCGCAAGCGGAGGCGCCCAGGTTGGTGTGACTGCGGCTGGTGCTACAGCTATAACGGTGGACGAGGTCCTGGATTTGTTCTACTCTCTTAAATCCCCGTACCGCAAGAACGCCGTATGGGTCATGAACGATTCCACCGTCAAGGCAATACGAAAACTGAAGGATGGACAGGGCCAGTATCTATGGCAGCCCTCTCTGACTGCAGGGACTCCCGACACCATTCTCAATCGCCCGGTATATACCTCGGCCTATGTTCCCGCCATTGCGGCAGGAGCAAAGACCATTGCCTTCGGCGACTTCGGTTATTACTGGATTGCCGACCGTCAGGGCCGCAGCTTCAAGCGTCTCAACGAGCTTTTTGCCACCACAGGTCAGGTCGGCTTCATGGCCACCCAGCGTGTGGACGGCAAGCTCATTCTGCCGGAGGCCATCAAGGTACTCCAGCAGAAGGTGTAAGGGAGGTGCACCATGAGTTATACTACTAAGAATTATACCGAACAAGGCGGAGAGAAGACCGTCATTGGCGGTATGCTGGAAATTAAGGAGGTAGCCTCAGTAGAGGGGCTCCCTTGTGCTGAGAACCAGGCAGCGAGTACAGCCGCTACCATTGCAGACTTGAAAACAGACTTCAACTCTTTACTTGCTAAATTAAAGACTGCCGGTCTTATGGCAGGAGATGTATAAGGATAACGGAAGGATGGCGGTGGTATGACACTGTTCGAAAAAGTTAAAGCGAACCTTATTCTACAGCATAATGCCGATGATGAGCTTCTGCAGATGTACATTACTGCCGCCACAGCTTATGCCGAGAGCTACCAGCACCTGGCAGAGGGGTATTACTCGGAAAACCAGATGCCGCCCACTACAGAGCAGGCCGTCATCATGCTGTCATCCCATCTCTACGAATCACGAGATGGCAGCACCGGCGGCTTTTTTGCAGATAACGTTCAGGCCGGGCAGCAGGTATGGAACACGGTCAATCTGCTGCTCAGCCTTGACCGGGATTGGAAGGTGTGAGCATGAGCTTCGGAAAGATGAATTCTTTTATAGATATTATATCGAAAGAAAAAGTTGAAGACGATGACGGATACTCAACTATTGTTGATGTGACAGTAGCCTCTGTGAGAGCGTATAGAGAGTTCCGAAGCGGCACTAAAAAATGGGCAAACAGAGCATTGTTCTCGGAAGCTACGAACCTTTTCCGCTTTCGGCGTATTCCGGGTGTGAGTATTACACCCGCAATGACCATAGTCTGCGAGGGCGGCCGGTTTGAAATAACCTCGATCGAGGATGTCGCCGGACGCGGTATGTATATTGAAGTTCTGGCAAAAGAAGTAACGCAGACCGGATAATGATTAGGGGGTTAAAATGAAAGATATCTGGAACACCATTCAGCTGGTATTTACCGCCATAGGTGGTGGGATCGGCTGGTTCTTAGGAGGGTGGGATGGTTTTTTGTATGCGCTTGTGGCATTCGTAGTCATTGATTACTTAACCGGGCTGATGTGTGCGGCGTTGGATAAGAAGCTGTCCTCCGAGGTGGGCTTCAAAGGCATAATGAGAAAGGTGCTCATTTTCGTTATGGTGGGCATAGGACATATTATAGACACGAGAATACTAGGCGATGGCAGCGTTTTAAGGACCGCTGTCATTTTCTTTTACTGCTCCAACGAGGGCCTGTCCGTACTTGAAAATGCCGCTCATATAGGCCTGCCTGTCCCGAATAAACTGAAAGAGGTACTTGAACAACTTCACGACCGCGATGATAAGGAGGAAAAATGAACCTTCATAAACTCATATTAACAGAAAACGCCTGTTACAAAGCAGGAAAAACCATAACGCCAAAAGGCATCATGGTCCACAGTACCGGGGCAAATAATCCCTGGCTGAAGCGATATGTCGGCCCGGATGATGGCCTGCTGGGTAAAAACGAATATGGCAACCACTGGAACACAGACAAGCCGGGCGGTCAATCCGTCTGCGTACATGCTTTTATAGGTAAGCTGGATGACGGCAGCATCGCTACCTACCAGACGTTGCCGTGGCATATGCGAGGTTGGCATGCCGGGGGTTCAGCGAATGATTCTTATATAGGGTTTGAGATATGCGAGGACGATTTAACTGACCCCGCATATTTTTCTGCCGTTTACAAGGAAGCGGTGGAGCTCTGCGTGTATCTCTGCAGACAATTCGGCCTCACGGAGAAAGACATCGTCTGTCACAGCGAGGGGTACAAGCTGGGTATAGCGTCCAACCATGCTGATGTCATGCATTGGTTCCCACGGTACGGGAAAAGCATGGACACCCTAAGGGCTGACGTTAAGGCAGGACTCGCTGCCGGGACTGTACCTCAGCTCGACAACACGCCAAGCGACTGGTCAAAGGAGTCCATCTCCTGGTGCATCGAAAAAGGCATCCTAAAAGGTGACAACGGTGACCTTATGCTCCGCCAGCCACTTACTCGGGAGCAGTTTTGTGTGATGCTGCATCGGTATAACCAGCTGAAAGGTACTGTGAAATCATGACCCATGCTGAAAAAGTGCGTATCAACAAACTGCGTACCGAGGGTCTTGGCGCTACACGGATAGCAAAGGAGCTGGGGCTCTCCGTAAACACGGTCAAATCCTATCTGCGCAGAACTCCTGTCGTTGAAACAAGGCCGAAGCCTAATATTGACATCGGAAGCAATTGTAAACAATGCGGCGCTCCTCTTTCGCAGCATCCCCACCGTAAGTCAAAGCTCTTCTGCTCCGATGCCTGCCGCATGGCCTGGTGGAGTAGCCATAGAAACGAGATTGCAATGAAGACCACAGTATCCCTAACCTGTGCTTATTGCGGAAAGCCCTTCAACAGCTATAGTTCAGAGAACAGGAAATACTGCAGCCACGCCTGCTATATTAACGACCGTTTCGGAGGTGAACGTCATGACACATGAACAGTTTGAAAGGGAAAGCAGGTATCGTGTTGCAATGTCCATCGCACATACAATGCTCCGAGATGGGCTGATCTCCAAAAAAGAATACCGCATAATCGGTACGATTTTCATTGAGAAATATAGACCGCTTTATGGAGCGTTATAGAGCTGCCTGCCAAAAGAGTCCTGCACACTTCTTTCATTACGCCGTTATTTCGTTTGAGGCGCGTTTTCTTAAACAAAATTAGACATTGGCGTTACAATTTTGCTTGATCAAAACATTAGTATATTGATACAACTTAAGCATTATTTCAGGTAGTCAAGGAGTGATAGCAGCGTCTGTATGAACGCGCCTACGCAGTTGTATCCTTTGACAAAAATTTTCTGCTATTCGTTTATATAAAGATCTTCATGGTACAAAACATAACTGTTCTTGCCGTTCTCTTTGGCAGAGTATAGCGCTTTATCTGCATACTTTAAAAGTTTATCAAATTCATTTCCATATTCATAACTGCATACCGCTCCAGCACTAGTTGTTACAGATATATTATGATACTCGTTTTTATATTCTCCTCTAAGCTTTTCAAGCATCCACTTTAGTTTGTTTTTTAAAGTATCTTTAGGAATATCTTTTACAAGTACGCAAAATTCATCTCCACCAAAACGTCCCAAAATGTCATAGTTAGAGAAAACTATTTGTAGTTTTTTTGAAATATCTTTAAGAACTTCATCGCCTAAAGTATGGCCAAGCGTATCATTTATTTCCTTAAAATTATCGATATCAAGAAAAATAATTGCATTATTACTCGCAGTAGATGTTTTTAGGTATTCTATACATTTATTTCTAAATGCATCTTTGTTATAAAGTCCTGTTAATGAATCAATTTGCGCTTTATTACGAAGTTCCTCTTTTTCTTTCATTTCCTCATCAATATCGGTTAATTTACCAATTAGTCTAAATTTCACACCATTCTTTTGTATAATATGAAAAATTATTTTGCACCAACAAGGCGTGAAATCATTTTTATAAACTCTTATAACATACTCACCATCAATATCTCCGTTATTTATAGATCTGAGCATTTTTTCAAATTCATGTCTGTCTTCTTCATAGATATGTAACATATCCGGAATTTCATTACCCCAATACTTTTTGGGTAATGCCCAACCGAATTTTTCTTTAAACTTTTTTGAAATGTATATGGCTTGAGTTTTGAAATCAACTTCGTAAAGAATCTCATCTGATTTTTCCATTAGAATCTTATAGCGTTCTTGCTCAAATTCAAGTCTATCCATTATTGCACGTTCTCTAGATATATCGATAACTATACAATACAGTTCTTGTTCTCCTTGACTGTTTTTCACAAGTGTTCCACTGAAAATTGTAGTTATATACTTTCCGTCTTTGCGTTTTATTCTAAGCTGTGCCGAAAAGTTCTTACTCTGGTTTTCTTTTTGATTATTAAGCTTTTTAACTTTCTTTAGTTCATGTATATCTTCAGGGTGAATGTAGTTAACAAAATCTTTGCTGTTTATGCCTTCAAACTCTTTCATTGAGTATTGAATAAGATTTAAAAAGCCTTCGTTTACATAAGTTACATGGAATCCCTTGCTAGGAAGAAAAACAAGAACCCCGCCATTGATGTTGTTCGTAATGTCGCGTAGTTTTTGCTCACTTTCTATGATTAGGTTAATATGCCTTTTTCGTAATCTAATAGTATAAATTGCAAGCAAGGTCAGAAAGAAAATTACAATGCATAATGCGATTAATAAGCATCTAAAGCGTAGTAAAAAGTTTTTTACAGTATTATTCATTGTATCATTGTAATTATTGTTTTTCTCCTGATCACTAACAATCAATTTGGTATTACTTTCGTCACTTACTAAGGCCGTTATATTAGTAATACATTGCTTATTAAACCCGCTATTCCAAAATTGCTCTTCACTTTTTTCTCTTAAAAAAATTGTTATATCTTTGATCTGAGGTATTTCGGGAGTTTCGGGAGTTTCTTTGTAATCAGAAGCGTAAACCCAAGAAAATGTATTAGAAACACACATAATCTGAATTAGAGCCAGTATTACAAATATTTTAATGCTTTTTTTCACATGTACACATCCTAATATTTAGAATTTGACGAGTTGAGGGGCTAAAATATTGGTGTCCCGCTTAAACATAATCATAACGCAGTGTCTAATAGTCAAAATTCAAACAGATTTAAAGATACATATTGGGTTATAATTTAGGCACTAATCATATTTTATTTTTCATAGCTTGGCGATATAACGGGCGTGTAAGCATTGGTATATAACGATCGGCTAAAAAGTATGATCCTGAATTAACTACTGGTTTGGGTTGCTTGTTAGATGGCTGAGGTTTATGGTCCGACAGTATAATATTAGCTATAGCTATACCTTCAGTACAATTACCATCAGCAATTGCTAACGTTGTTCCCTGGGAATTGAGGATCTGGCAGGCCGGAACCATTTTACACTTGAGTTCTATATCTTTCGCTTTACTCATGTATTTGAAAAGTCGCGGTGCAGAAAGAGCATATACCAGAAAAGATCCTCGGCTTTTAGGTATCCTAGATCTAAAAACACCGCCAGGCATAGCGCTGATTGCAGGAACTCCAATCCAAGTAACTTGCTCTCTCACAGTACGAATGAATATGTTGTGGCCTTCATCGCCCATGTTTCTTATAGTTTTGCCCATCTTTTCAGGACCAATCTCGATGCTATTAAATAAAAGCGAGGCTTTTAGGGCATCCGGTGGTGAACTACATAGAATCATTAGGTCAACCTTACCCGCATATGCTTTCCAAAGTGCCCCATGCGCTACATCCCAGCAGGTTAAAAATCCTATATCGCCAATGTCAGTATGTGCAATTACAATCTGAGGCCGTTTATCTACCGGAATCGTATAAGCGTATTCCCAACACCATGGATAGTTTTTATCATATCGCCAATATCTCCCATTCGGAGCAAAGAGAAGTAGAGCATTACGAATATCTGTATTACCTTTGCGATTCTCTTTTATGAGTATTGTCCCTGCAATATAAACACCATACTTTTTTGCCTGGTTTTGCATCCAGATCATTGTTGGACCATCGATAGTTTCAGCGTTGTTATAATTTTTCTGGGAATAAGCATATCCAGAATTAAAGAGTTCCGGCAGTACGATTAGCTCTGCTCCAGCCTGGACTGCCTCCTGCACCAAGTCGCCCGCACTGCTTAGCCTCTCCTGTAGCGGTGCAGGTTTTACATTCATCTGTATTGCAGCCACCTTAACATGTCTTCCCATACTTTTCACTCCCTGATTTCTCTGTAATTACACGCATTAAAAGCTTTGGATCTTATTTGTTTCATAATTCTTTGTATTGTTAATGAATTAACTAAGTTTTAAAAATAAGAGATTGGTTTACATGATTAATGATAAACCTTGTCTCAAAAATTTCAGCAGGAACAGGGCGACTTAAAAGGTAACCCTGGACTTGATCACAGCCAAGTTCGGTAAGTATATCAAGTTGCTCCTGAGTTTCAACACCTTCAGCTATCGTCTTAACTCCTATGGCCTTTGCCATGGTTATTATTGCATTAACAACCTGGACTGCACTAGCATTATTTCTCGACACTTCATCAATAAGAGACTTATCTATTTTGATTCTGCCAAAGGGAAGTTCGGTTAAATATCGAAAAGACGCATACCCGGAACCAAAATCATCAATTGATACTGAAATCCCAAGGCTACTGAATAAACTGAAAATTGTCTGCACTTTACTCTTGTCGGATATCATTATGCTTTCGGTTATTTCTGCATCAATCCAATCGGAGTTGAAGTTTTCTTCTTTTGCAATATCTTCTAACGCTTCTTCAAAAGACTTTTCTCCAAGCTGTTTGGTGGAAACATTGAAGCCGATTTTAAGCTGTATGTTATGTTCCTTATTCCATATTGCGCCTTGCCGGACGGCCCTATACATTACCCAATTCCCGATTTCCGAAATATAATCGATTTCCTCTGCAATCGGTATGAATTCACTTGGTGGGATATACCCGTGTTCAGCAGTTTTCCACCTAATAAGCGCTTCCGCGCCAATTAGCTTTAAATCAGGAATAGAGAATTGCGGCTGATAAAACAGTTCAAAATCATCATTAATACTTGCTTTCCGCAGCAGACGCTCTATTTCGTGACTCTTGTTTATCTGCTTATTAAAAAACGGATCGTAAAAAAGATATTTATTATATCCCTGTGATTTTGCTCGGTACATTGCAATTTCGGCTTTCTTCAAAAGCTCCGTGCCGGTACTTGCATCAGAGGAGTATAGGGCCACTCCCAAGCTTATTGTAATTTGCAAGGAATCGAGCCCTATGTTAAGCGGTTCATTCGTTAGACCAATGATTTCTTGACAGAATTTCTCGATTTCATCATGCGAATACTCACCGACAATAACAAGCGAAAATTCGTCGCCCCCCAATCTCGCAATAATCGCGCCGTAGAGATTCCAATTCGTAATTCTATTGGAAAATTCAACGAGAACTCTATCGCCAATATCGTGACCATAGCTATCGTTTATTGTCTTAAAGCGATCTACATCAATTAAAAGAACTGATATAGTATTATTATCAAGCCGTGTAGTAATTGCATCTTCAAGATATGACATAAAGTAACGCCTATTAAACAGTGAGGTTAATGTATCCTTATTTTTGAAAAAAGATAATTTGCTTGTCTGATCTGCGACACGCTGTTCGAGAATAGAGTTAATATTCTTCTCTTGTTTTAGCAATTTCTCGTTTTCGATAGATATCTGAACATATTTGCATGAGGCTCGATAAAGAAATATTAGGAAAGCATATAACACTATATCAAAAAAACTAATATTTGTAGAAAACATCTTGGTAGCCCAAAAAAGCACTGCCATAAAGGGAAACAGCAAAAAGTAAACCCATTTTGATATTTCCCCTTCATTCCTAACAATTACTAAATCAGATATACCGGAATCCACATTAATATGCCATAGTCCCCCAAAAGCAATAATATTAAAAGCCAATAAATATACAAAGATAATTAAAACATTAGATACATATTGGCCACTAAAATATAGATATAAATATAGCATATCGATGATAACGTATAGTAATACCCCCGAAAACATAATTTTAATAAAAGTGGGACTATTACCGGATCGCACTGATAAAAACCACGTTAAAATTCCTATGCCTATAAAAATATCAAAAACAATAGAAAACACAATTGTGAAATCAGATTGCATCATTGTATTAACTAAGAGGATATCTTTATGGAGAAATGTCTCCCAAACAAGAAACAAGCTCATGCATGAAACAAAGAATACATCAATGCAAAGCTGAATAAAATTCCACTTTCGAAATTCCCGAAGTATGAATAGAAATACGGATATAAAAATCATTAGATTTGGAATCGCATAAGACAAGATAACGGTAACGCTACTATAAGGATCATTACCAGCCAGTGTATAAATCAGCCGCAGAGTATCAGCTATTGCCCATGAAAAGACGGTCAGCGAACATAATAGAAAAGGGATGTTTTGAGGGTTCCTGCCTGCTTGGTGGTAATTATGCAGTAGTATAATTGCAACAACAAATGCATTTATGGGTGATAGAATATTGCACCAAAATTCTAAGTGCAATAAAACCGTTACCAAATAAGCTAAAAGAAATCCAAACGATATTATAGTTATCTTTCTAAGTTTTTTTAAACTACTCATCATAACTACCCTCATTGTAAAATACGATTTCTAGCTATTATAAATTAATTATATCAAACAATCGATAATTCACAAGGCCAGTTGTCATATTTTATCGAATATTAGATACTTTTGCCAAAAGAGCTTCTCACACTTCTTTCATAACGCCGTTAAATGTAACCACCATTTGGATTTTTCCAGTTGTTAGAGGGTAGATTTCGAAGTTATCTGCCTTTTCAATTGCCTTACAAAACCTCGGAATGTCATAGAAAATAAGCTCGTTCGTTTCTATCTGGATATAGCCGCTGCCATCATTTAATTCGTGCATATCATAGACAATCTCTGCATCAGGGGTTATTTCTGAAAGAGCATTATATGCCGACTCAAATTCCTTGAACCTAGTGGCATCCAAAATTTGTACACGCGATTGTTCCAGCTTTTTCTTTAAAATCTGTAGAAAGGCATCCAAGACTTCAAAGTTCTCGTTTTCATTCATGTTCATGGCCTCCTGAATTTATAGATGTTTGTTTCACTCTATATACAAAAATTTAGGTAAGTTGCTGACCCCTCAATAGATATATATTACAAACAAATGTCGCACGCAATCATTGTCTATATCCACCAAAACAATTGTAATTGTTGAAGAAACTGTTGAAAGTGTTGCTTGTTCTCACTTTATATACAAAAATAAGGGCAATGTAAGCTCTATAATATAAATTTATACAAACGATGTGTATAACGATTGTATATATTATATAAACCTGTCGCTTGATACAATCCTCGTTCAGAGGTAATATGTGACCTGCGAAAGGAGAGATCAAATGCAAAGAACAATAACTCGAGTAGCGCAGGCCTCACCTGCCCTACCCAAACTGAAGCGGGTCGCTGCATATGCCAGGGTCTCGTCTGCCAAGAACGCGATGCTCCACTCCCTCTCAGCACAGGTCAGCTATTACAGCGGATTTATACAGCAAAACCCAGAATGGCTGTTTGCAGGAGTGTATTCCGATGAGGGGCTTACCGGAACAAAGGATGCCCGTCCGGGTTTTCAGCAAATGCTCGACGACTGCCGAGCCGGGAAGATAGACATGGTAATAACCAAGTCCATCTCACGTTTTGCCAGAAACACTCTTACACTGCTGGATACGGTGCGGGAGCTCAAAGGTCTAGGCGTAGACGTCTACTTTGAAGAACAGAATATCCACTCAATAAGCGGGGATGGCGAGCTAATGCTTACTATCCTCGCTTCTTTTGCGCAGGAGGAGAGTCGCTCAGTTAGTGAGAACTGCAAGTGGAGGATCAGGGAGCGCTACAGGCGGGGCGAGATTGTTTCACTCAGGTACTTATACGGATACCGCATCAATAAGAACGGTATTTCTGTTAATGAGGAAGAGGCTGCCGTAGTTAGGAGCATTTACGACGATTATCTCAGCGGAAAGGGCTACTTCGCCATCGCCCGGAGATTGCGTGAAGAAAACGTCCCCACTATGAAAGGCGGAGAGTGGACGGTTTGCCGCGTATCTGAGATCCTGGCGAACGAGAAGTATGCCGGGAACGCCCTGCTTCAGAAAGAGTTTGTTGCCGACCATCTGACAAAAAAGAAGCTCCCCAATAAGGGAAGCCTACCCATGTATTTCGCAGAGGGGACGCACGACGCTATCATCAGCCCTGAAACCTATGAGAAGGCACAGGAAATAAGGGAGCAAAAGGTACAGTCGGCAAAAGCCCATGTTCCGACCGAAAGGTATGCGTTCTCCGGGATAATACGCTGCCCGAAATGCGGGAAGAACTATAGGCGTAGAATATGCCGAGGCAAAACCTCATGGAACTGCTCTACATTTCTTTCATACGGGAGAGACGCATGCTTTGGTAAACAGATACCCGAGGAAACACTTTTATCACTGACGGCGGAGGTTATGGGAATGGATAGCTTTGATGAGGAAGTATTTAAACAGCAGGTAGCGGAGCTTATCGTTCCGGAGCCGAATACAGTGATATACGTTTTTAAAGACGGCAGGCATGTCAGCGCCGAATGGCAGGATCGCTCCCGCCGGGAAAGCTGGACGTACGAAATGCGCAGAGCCGCTGCCGAACACGCAAGAGAGAGGTGGAAAGACATATGAACACGGCAAGGTCTGTAAGAATCATACCGCCTACTATGATGCGGTCTCATAGCGGTATAACACAAACAATCACCCGGAAGAGACGTGTGGCGGCATATGCCCGTGTATCAACGGACACCGATGAGCAGTTTACCAGCTTCGAGGCACAGGTAGATTACTATACGCAGAAGATAAAGTCCAACCACAATTGGTACTTCGTCGAAGTCTATACCGATGAGGGCATTTCAGCGACGACCACAAAAAACCGCGACGGTTTTAACCGCATGATCGCCGATGCTTTAGACGGCAAGATAGACCTCATCCTCACAAAGTCTGTCAGCCGCTTTGCCCGAAACACCGTAGATACTCTTACGACTGTTAGAGAGCTTAAGGACAGAGGCGTAGAGGTATACTTTGAGAAGGAGAATATTTATACGCTTGACTCTAAGGGTGAACTGCTCATAACCATCATGTCCTCACTTGCACAGGAGGAGAGCCGCAGTATTTCCGAGAACGTCACCTGGGGCCAGCGGAAAAGATTCTCCGACGGCAAGGTCAGCCTGCCGTACAAGCACTTTCTAGGCTACCGAAAAGGCAAAAACGGCTTGCCGGAGATCGTGCCGGAGGAGGCCGAGAGCGTTAAGCTTATATACCGTCTTTTCCTTGAGGGGCTTATGCCGTCTACCATTGCCAACAAGCTGACGGCGCAAGGCATCCTCTCCCCTGCCGGCAAAGAACGCTGGCATGCCAGTACAGTAGAGAGCATACTTACCAATGAGAAATATAAGGGTGATGCCCTACTGCAGAAATGTTTTACTGTGGATTTTCTGACCAAGAAGCAAAAGGCCAACGAGGGTGAAGTCCCACAGTTTTATGTGGAAAACAGTCATCCTGCCATAATAAGTCCTGAGGTTTGGGACGAGGTACAGTCAGAGCTTAAGCGGCGGAAAGAGGCTAGATACTCCAGCCGGGCGGGATGCTTCTCCAGTAGAATAATCTGTGGAGAGTGCAGTTCGTTCTACGGACGTAAAGTTTGGCACAGCAATGATAAGTACCGCCGGGTCATATGGAGATGTAATAATAAGTACAAGAAAGGCAAAGACCTGGTGCCATGTTCTACTCCCCATCTGGACGAGGAGACCATCAAGTCGGCATTTGTAGATGCGTTCAACAGCCTTATTACCTATAAGGATGAGGTCATTGCCAAATACCGTACCATCGTAGACCATCTGACAGATACAGCAGAACTAGATAATGAAAATGCTACTCTTCAAAGCGAGTGTGAGGTTATTGAGGAGCAAATACGGAAGATTGTCGCCGACAATGCGTGCTCACCACTAGACCAGGAAGATTATATGCAGCGCTACACCGAGCTATCCGAACGATACGAAGCTGCCAAAAACAAGCTAGATGAAACCGAGGCTCTCCGTCTGGAGCGTAAGGTTCGCTTTGAAAAGCTGACTGAGTTCATTGATAAACTGGATAGCAGCAACGAACTGCTTACAGAATTTAATGAAGAATTATGGAATTTCACGGTAGAAAGCATAACGGTAAAATCTCAACACGAAATACGCATCCTCTTCCGGGGCGGGATAGAGGCCGATTGGACGGTATAATGGCGGTGTTTTATACTCCTGCACGATTACCTTTATACTCCTGTACGATTGCTAAACAATTAAACGGTAACAAAAATGGGTGCATTTGTAACTATTTTCAGACCACAAAAAAGCTGATTATGCGGCCAGTGAATGCTAGGACGAAAATTGAATATAACTTTTAACGCCCGTAACTGCCTGATTTTAGGAGTTTTAGGGCATTTTACAAACCAAATTAGGACTTAACCATTGTATCAATAGTCAAGTCCTAATATGGCAGGGGCAGAAGGGATCGAACCCTCGGCCTACGGTTTTGGAGACCGTCGCTCTACCAGCTGAGCTATACCCCTATAAATATTTCATTAAACAAAACAATAGGATAAGCTATAATAAAAAATAAAATTGGTGGGCCTTCAGGGACTCGAACCCCGGACCGACCGGTTATGAGCCGGTTGCTCTAACCAACTGAGCTAAAGGCCCTTATACATATATTGCCGTCACGATATTCGTGACGGCAATACCGTTAAGAGTGGCTCCCCCTGTCTGACTCGAACAGACGACCCTGCGGTTAACAGCCGCATGCTCTACCGACTGAGCTAAGGAGGAATATGAAAGCCCAATATAGGGAATCTATATCAGGCTCATGTTGTGTTGGCATCGACCTATCTTCCCGATCCGTCTCCAGACAAGTATTTTCGGCACAGGTGAGCTTAACTTCCGTGTTCGGAATGGGAACGGGTGGACCCTCACCGTTAAAAACACCAACTTTTTTTAAAGGTTTGCACCCTGAAAACCGAACAATGAAAAGGAATTAAGGAAGGCTGAATGCCTG
>ERZ764778.3157-NODE-3157-length-13321-cov-4.281547_pt1 | contig 13321 bp, 10 predicted proteins | sample MGYA00374951_ERZ764778 | MGnify/ENA primary metagenome ERZ764778 (study PRJEB28918, sample SAMN05720193) | bioreactor metagenome | isolation source: Anaerobic biogas reactor | place: USA:Washington, USA | collected 2015-08-08 ...
GCATGAAGCAGAAACTCATCCTGATCATCTCCGTGGTCATCGGCCTCTTCGCCGCCTTTCTGACCCGCTCCTACCTGACCGCCAAAGATCATGAGATCGAGCGCATGAAGGCGGACTTCTACCGTAAAAACAAAAAGATCGCGGTCATCGCGGCCAAGCGCGCCATCCCCTCCGGCACCGTGCTGACCATGGAGGACATCGGCGGGCTAGAGGTGCTTGAGAGCGCCGTCAAAGATCACGCCGTGCGGACCGAAGACATCCTGTTGCTGCTCAACCGCAAAACCGTGCGCGCCCTGTCGGCGGACGCGCCGATTTTTTGGACTGACATCGAGGGCGGCGATCCCGCTTCACGCGGCCTGGCCGCCGACGTCAAGCCGCGCATGCGCGCCATCTCGATCAACGTCAGCGGCTCGGCCTCGGTCAGCGGCATGGTCAAGCCCAACGATCACGTCGATGTGCTCGGGACCTTCTCTTTCCCTTCAAAAGCCGTCCAGGGGGAGATGGAATTGGTCACCCTCACGATGCTCCAGGACGTGCTGGTTCTGGCCACCGGCCGCGAAACCGCAAAATCGCGCCTGCTCTCCGACCTGCGCATGCCCGCCTCGTATAACACCGTCACCCTCGAGGTCACCCCGCGTGAAGCGGAGATGCTGGTTTTCGCCGAACAGATCAAGGGCCGCATCTCGCTGGCGTTGCGCAATCCGGACGACGTCTATTTTGAAAAGACGCTGCCGCGCGTCGACTTCCAGATGATCCAGTCCGAAATTGAATCGCTCAACACCTTCCGCCAACAGCAGCTTTTGCGTAAACGCGCCGTGGATTGACCGTTCCCGCACGCCTTGCGCCACCCCAAGCCCCATGAACTTTTTCCTCGACATCGCCTATCCTGATCAGGCCTCAAATCGGTTCGAGCTGCCTCCCGGCCTCTACACCATCGGACGCGGTGAAGCCTGCAAGATCCGTCTGCGCCACCCTGAGGTCAGCGAGCGGCACGCGCTGCTGACGCTGCGCGAAACCGGCATCACCATCGAGGACCTCCACTCCAGCAACGGCACCGTCGTCGACGGCAGGCCGATCCAAGAGCCCACACGGCTGCATGCCGACGACGTGGTCGGCCTAGGCCCCTGCCTGTTGCGCGTCTCGTCCGTTGAGCCCGTCCCAGCCGGCCTTCCTCCCGCGCCCGTGCCCGTGCCGCCTCCGTTGCCCGAACCGCCTCGCGCGCCCCTTCCGGCGCCCGCCGCCGAACCGCGCCCCCCGGAGCCCTCGCCCGCGCCGGCGCCAGAGCCGACCGACCCGATGGCCGCCATCCTGCGCGAAATCAAGAATCAGATCCATGGCGAACTGATCCAGCGCCTGGACCTTAAGCGCATGACCGTCTCGCGCATCGGCACCAATGAGCTGCAGCAGAAGGCCCGCGAGACGATCCGTTCGATCATCGCGGAGGTTCGCCGCAACCAGAAACTGCCCGCCGGCATCGATCCCGCGCGCCTCGAGAAAGAGATCTACGACGAGGCCATGCGCCTCGGGCCGCTGGAAGACTTCCTGGCCGATGAAGCCATCACCGAAATCATGGTCAACGGCCCAGGCCAGGTGTTCGTCGAGCGTAACGGCCGCATCGAACTGACCGGGCAGACCTTCATGGACGACGAGTCTGTGCTGGGCGTCATCGAACGCATCGTCGCGCCCATCGGCCGGCGCATCGATGAGAGCCAGCCCTATGTCGACGCCCGTCTGCCGGACGGCTCGCGCGTCAACGCCATCATCTCGCCGCTTTCCCTCATCGGCCCCTGCATCACCATCCGGAAATTCTCAAAACGCGCGCTCACGGTCGACGACTTCATCGCCTTCGGCACATGGACGCGCAGCGCCGCCGAGTTCCTGCGCCTCTGCGTGATCATGCGCAAGAACATCGTGGTCGCGGGCGGCACCGGCTCCGGAAAAACCACGCTGCTCAACGTGCTGAGCGGCTTCATCCCGCCGACGGACCGCATCGTGACGATCGAAGACGCCGCCGAACTGCGCCTCGTTCAGCCGCATGTCATCCGCCTCGAAGCCCGTCCGCCCAACATCGAGGGCCGCGGCGCGATCACCATCCGCGACCTCGTCCGCAACGCGCTGCGCATGCGCCCGGACCGCATCATCGTGGGCGAGTGCCGCGGCGGCGAGTCGCTCGACATGCTGCAGGCGATGAATACCGGCCACGATGGCTCGCTCACCACCGTCCACGCCAACTCGCCGCGCGATGTCATCTCGCGCCTCGAAACCATGGTGCTGATGTCCGGGCTCGAACTCCCTTCGCGCGCCATCCGCGAGCAGATCGCCTCGGCGATCGACCTCGTGGTGCATGAGTCGCGCCTCAGCGACGGCTCGCGCAAAGTGACCTGCATCTCCGAGGTGGTCGGGCTCGAAGGGCTGCAAATCGTGATGCAGGATCTCTTCGAGTTCAAGCAGACCGGTGTCGACGAAAAGGGCAAGGTGCTCGGCAGCTTCATGCCGACCGGTGCCGTGCCGACCTTCTTTGAGCACATCAAGAGCCGCGGCCTACATCTGGACCCCGCCATTTTCGACCCCTCCAAGCAAGGCGGTGACGCGTGACGCCCGGCGCTCTCACCGCGCTCGGCTGGTCTGCAGCCGCACTGATCGGTCTGTCCTTTTCAGGGCTGGGCTACACCGTCGTACGCGCTTTCAGTTCCGGCGCGGGCGCCTACGCCGACTCCATGTCTGAGGAGGCCTCCCGCCGTTTCGAGGACCTCTTCCTCTTCATCCCTGCGAAGCGCATCTCCGACATCGGGCGCGCAGCAGCCGCCGCCGTCTTCCTGCTCTGCTTTGTGCCGCTTTTCGACCCCACCAACCCGGTCTCGACCGTCGCCGGCACCGTGCTCGGCTTAACCTTCGGCGTGCTCGCGCTGATGGCGCCCTCGAAGCTGATCGATATCCTGCGCGAGCGCCGCCGCCGATTATTCAACGAACAGCTTGTCGAAGCGCTCGGCAGCATGAGCAATGCCCTGCGCGCGGGCTTCAGCATCAACCAGGCCTTTGAATCTGTGGTGCAAAACGGCGAGAAACCCATTGCTCAGGAGTTCGGTGTCATGCTGCAACAGATGCGCGTGGGCATGAACTTTTACGACGCGCTGCAGAGCCTCGATAAGCGGGTCGGGTCAGACGACCTGACGCTTGTGGTCACCTCGATCGACATCGCCCGACGCACGGGCGGCAACCTGACGGAAATCTTTGACAAGATCAGCCTGACCATCCGCGAACGCATGCGCATCGAGCGGCGCGTGCAGACCCTCACCGCGCAAGGGCGCCTGCAGGGCATCATCGTGGCCTGCATGCCGGCCCTGCTCGGCACGGCCATGACCTTCATCAAGCCCGGGTTGATGATCCCTTTTTTCAAATCCGTCAACGGCATGGCCGCCATCGGCCTCACCGCCCTGCTCATCGCGATCGGCTGGTTCTTTATCAGCCGCATCATCCGCATTGATGTCTAAGGCCTCGGGAACCTGTACACAACTCCCTGATCGGCAAACTCTTACAGATACTTATTAAAAATCGGTTGACAGTCTTGAAGAATAGAGAGACGATGCTCGATGTTTGAATGGTTTTTATTCGTACAAGGAGGTCGCAAATGAACGGTCTGTTTCGTGCAGCGTCCCGAACGGGAATGACACTTAGAGGCGGCGCAGGGATATGCGCCGCGATTGCCTTCATGACTCTCGGCCAGTGCGTTTGGGCTATAACACCTGAAGCGCTGATCCAAAAATACGATGCGGCGCAGGCTGGCATCGTGGAGGCACTTTATCCTTTCCGGCTGGGAAAACTCAATGACGCCGCTGAAACATTAGAGGCCGTCGGCGAGCTGATGACCGAGATACAGGCTGACCTGCAGGATCCTGATCTGATCGCCGCCTTGGGCAAAAGCCACCGGTCGATCACGTCTAAAACGGCATCCGCCGTCAAACTGTTGACACAGCTCACAACGTGGGTCACGCCGCCCGAAGGAGCCAAGGCCAAACCGGTCAACTCTGTCATCAGCAAACTGATGGCGACCGGAAAATCGGTCAAGTCTGTCCAGGAGGCTGCTTCCAAGGTGGTCCTTAAGGACGGTGATCCGAACGGTTTGGACGATATCATGATCGTTACCGAACCTTTTGCCCGCAAAGATTTCTGGGACAAGCCGAACCAGATCGTCAAGTACAAGCTCTACCCGCCGGGCTGGCCTGCCGTCACGACGTTTGATTCGCCTCCGGACATTGCCATTATCAACACGTTCGGCACCGTCGTCGATCCGGATTATGTGCTCTGGGATCCCGTGAAAAACATCCTGACCCTGCGGATGGGACCCAACGAGGGCGTCGCCCGCTTTGAGGTGACCTACCAAGGTAAGACCAAGAAGCATCTGATGTCATGCCGCGGCCCCTCCGGCTCGACGTCGCTGCCCTATGGCATCAGCGGCCTTCAGAAAGGTAATTATTTGATAACGATGTCGGGTTCGGTCACGGCGTGGGCTCCGAATCCCCAGACCGGACAATTGATGTATCACACAGAGAGTATCCCGGACGGTTCTTTCCCGACGGAAACGGTTCTGCTGAAAAACCCCAAGACTTTTCTGAACAACGCGATCAAAGAGGCGAATGTCATCGCTGCAGCCATCCTCGCACAGAGTGGATCCAAAGGGGTCGCTTCTCTGGTTTCGGTCGATGATAGCGGTTTTGTCATTGCCATCACCGTAGAGACAGGTACGCCGACGCTGGGTGCCCGCGGGACGTTTTACATCACGACCACCAAGATTTAAACGCGCGCGCCTGTTCGAGCCATTCGCGGGCGGCCGCCTCGTCGAGATTCACGCTGTACCGGAGCGTCTGATACCGCTCCAGCAGCGCGACGAGGTGAGCTGTGCGTTCGCAGGGCAGCCCCTTTGTCACCCGTTGTTGCCACGACGTCCAACTCTCCGAGAAGCGCCGCCGCAACGGGGCCTGCAGGGCACAGCGCTCCATACGGGTCATCGCGCGCGTCAGCTCCGCGCGCAGACGCGCGCCGGGTGTCATGCGCCGTAAACGGCCCCGTAGCCGCAACCATGCCACACAGCCGAATCCCAGCGCCACCACCGCTCCGGGAACACTCCAGACCGTCTGCCAAAGAAACAGGATCACCAGCTCGCCGCCATCGGCCAGAACTTGCAGAAAGTTTGTGTTTCGCAGACAAGCCAGCGCGCGCCGCCATGACGCGGCAAGCAGGTCAAGCGCAAGCCTTAAGCGTCCAGGCCGCTGCAAAGCCAGCGGACGCCCCTCCGGCGGCGTCGGATCGGCAATCAGCCAGCGTCCGGACGCGCAGTCCCACACCTCAACCCAGGCATGCCCGTCACGCTCCCGTACGACCCAGCGCGCCAGCCAGGGATTCCAGCCGCTGCAGACAAACCCGCCGACCACCCGAGCGGGAATGCCGCATTGGCGGAACATCAGCGTTGCCGCGCTCGCAAAAAACGTACAGGTGCCCTCTCTGCGCGCCATGAAATCAATCAGCGGATCGGGATGCGCCTTCATCTTTAAACCGAGACGATAGACAAAACGGGCAGAGAAATAAGACTCGAGGCGCCGCACCGCTTCGTCGACCGACGGCGCGTCCGCGAAACCCGCGCAGGCCTCAACCCAGTTCGAGACCGCCGCCACCAGAGGCCCGGGCACATCAAGATACATAGCCGCGTCTCCATCCGGGCGCGGCCATGCGGTATCTGCCACACGCCGCGGCTCGACCTCAATCTCATATGCGTCCGGAAACGGCCCGTGCACGGTCACGCTGCCGTTCGTCTCGGTCAGCGGCACCGCGCCAGCGCAGGTCAACGCCAAACCGGTGCCGGGCAGGCAGAAGCCGCCCAACAGGCGCGGCGCCACGATTTCCACCCGCCACGTCTCGCGCCGCTCGACAGAGGCTGTGTCCGCACGCAGCAGGTAACGCGGATACTGCCGCCGCGCCGAGCCCCCGACGACAACCGAAGGCACCAACGGTGCATGGGGCTTCACCACGTCCCACCGGCCCCGCTCATACTGCAGGTAAACGCTCTCGCGTAAATAGCCCGGCACGTTGTCGCTGCGGATCACAGCCACCACGCGCGTCCGCATCCCGAAATCATGCGGCACCGGCAGAGCGAGATTGATGTCTGACTGCCTGCGTTTCGGCAACCGCTCTGAAAAAAACATCCACCCGTGGAGTTGGCGCTGCGCCTGCTTGATCGCGAGTTCAAGCGGCCCCCGCAATGCAAATGCCGTACCCGTTACGAGACACAGGGCCGCCACCCGCCATGCGATCTCCTGCGCTCCTGGCACCGCATGTTCACGACCGCCCTCCTGCGTCAACCGTTGCGCCAGGTCTGCCGCCAGCATCAACGCGACCGTCCCGCCCACCATCCACGGCACGGCATCGCCTACCGCGCCAGGCATCGCATCCGGCCGACCCAGCGCGGTCATCGCAAGCGGCATTCCGCCCAGCACGGCCAAGGTCACGGATTGCACCGAAGGGCGGAAAAACAACGCGGTGACCCCGAAGGCAAAAACGACCGTGACCACCCGGTCCAGCGCACGGCTTTCCTCCAACGCATCGTCCGGCGGCACGAGTCGCTCCACGTTCGCCGCCAGACAAACCACCGTCAGCACGATTCCGCTCCAGACCACCCACCGCGCGGTGCCGGGCCATGCGCGGCGACGCGCCCACGCCAGCGCCGCAAGGCCTCCCGCCACCACGAGCAGCCCCGTCCCGGCGTCGCGGCAGTACCACCAGGCACACCACAACAGGAACAGCGCATTGAAGAAGACCGGCCAGCGGCTGCGGATCATAGGGCACTCACCTCCCCCCGCAACACCGCCTTCACAGCCACACAGACCACTTCCGGCGGCACGCCGGCGCACGGTTCGCCGCGCGGCACGACCAAGACCGTTTTCAAGCCGATGCCCCATGCGTCGATCATGCGTGCCAGCGAGGCGCGGCGCTCGTCCCACCGTGTGAGAATCAGGCAGACGCTCTGGATCGCATGGATCTCATCGAGCAGCAACGGCTCCAAAGCATCCAGCGGATCAAGCCGGCTCGGTTCTGCCGCCGCCAGAATGTCCAGCACCGCCTCCAGGTAGCCGATCCTGCCCTGGCTCACAAAACGATGAACGGTCGGCCCGGCTATCAGCAGCTCAAGCACACGATCCGTGGTCGACAGCGCGTCGGCCACCGCAGCCGCCAACGAGAGCGCTGCCTCGACAGGCGCGGCGCGCGTGAGTCCCGTCCACAGCCGCTCCACGGGGCCACCCTCGTAGGTGTCCACCAGCACGGCCGTGCGCGAACGCCCCTCGGCTTGGAACTCCTTCACGACCGGCACGCCCAGCCGGGCCGATGAACGCGGGTGGACATGGCGCAGGGCATCGCCCTCGCGGAATTCGCGGCACCCGTGGAACTCCAGCGCCTCGCGCGCCAGATCGCGGGAGGCTGAGAGTTCATTGCGGTTGCGCGTGCCGAGCGGGATCTCGAACGCCTCCAAGCGCGAATACCGCGGATAGACAGAGAGTTGGCGCTCGCGCAGTTCGGTCCGGCCCCAACGCCAGAGCCCGCCCGGGAAGGCCGAGTCGACGCGCAGTGCCGGCAGCGTGTAGACGCCGCGCGCCAAGGCGAGGCTTGTCGCGGACACCCGCTCGGTGGCTCCCGCCGGCAGATAGGCCAGATGCGACCGCCGGCGCCTCAGACTCATCCAGTCTGAGAAGATCAACGTGTCGATGGCCAAGTCGCGCGCGCACCGCCGCCCGGTATTCCGGACCGTGTAGTGCGTCTCGAAATGACTGCCGCACTCGACGCGAGGCGGCATACCGATTTCAATTTCCAATACAGGCCGCCAGAAAAGTCCCGCCGCCATACAGACGACGATCAACGCCAACGCCGTAAAAGCCAGAGGGAGCAGGCGGTTTTCAAAACCCACCAGGAGGAGCAGCAGCACTGGACCTATGCCGATCAGGCTGAACAGGTAGAAACGCGGCGTTGTGTGCGCAACCAGCAGATAGTAGCTCCAGCACACCATCGGGAAATTGCGCACGAAGCGCGACCGTCTGCCGTGCTGATAGCCGATCGGCGGATGGCGCAACCGGTGCCACAACCGCCCCGCGCGTGTGGCACGGGGCGTCATGCGGGCACCGGCTCCGCGCGCAACACCTCGCGCACGACCGTTTCGCCGGTCAGTCCGCTGTGCCGAGCCTTGACATCCACCATCAGCCGGTGCGCCAACACGGGCACAGCCTGTCCCTGCACATCGTCCGGCCGCACGGCATCGCGTCCCGCCAAGAACGCGGCGGCCTGCGCGCAGCGCCGCAAGTCAAGCGAACCGCGCGGGCTCGCGCCCAGCCGCAGCCGCGCATCCTGCCGCGTGCGCGCCACCAGCCGCACGATGTAGTCGAGCACTGAGGCCTCCACGCCCACCGCGCGCACTGCACGCTGCACCTGCGCCAGCGCCTCAGTGTCCATCACCGGCCGCAGCGCGTCCAACGGGCGGACGCTCACTTGGTCGTCCAGCATCTGCAGCTCGTGGGCATGGCCCGGATAACCGAGCGACACCCTCAGGCAGAAGCGGTCGAGCTGCGCCTCCGGCAGCGGGTAGGTACCGTTGTGCTCCACCGGATTCTGTGTGGCCAACACCAGAAAGGGAAGCGGCAGCGGACGCGTCTCGCCTTCGGTTGTCACCTGGCGTTCGCCCATCGCCTCCAGCAGCGCCGACTGCGTGCGCGGCGACGCGCGGTTGATCTCGTCGGCCAGCACGATGTGCGCGAAGATCGGTCCGGGACGGAACGTGAAGCTGCCGTTGGCGGCCGAGTAGATCATGCCGCCTACGATGTCGGTCGGCAGCAGATCAGGCGTGAACTGCACACGCGAGAAGCGCGCGGAAAGCGAGACCGCCAGCGCCTTGGCAAGCGTCGTCTTACCGGTCCCGGGAACATCTTCGATCAGGGCATGACCGTCGGCCAGCAAAGCGACCAGCAACTGGTTGATCGCCTCTTCCTTGCCGCGGATCACCGCCGACAGATTTTCCTTCAGCCGCGCCAGCATGTGCACATGCGCCCGTGTTGCATCCAGACTCTTTTCCATGGCGTCAGTGTAGCGGGCAACCTTTGCCACCGCAAGCACGGGAATTACTTGACGCGCGCGAAACCGCGATCCTTTGACTGGAAGCGGTCAACTTGCTATCCTCAGACAACCTAAGGAAAGGAACACGATGATGAAGATGTTATGCGCCTTGCTGACCGCCTGTGCCTGCGCCCTGCTGCTGATGACAGGCTGTGACAAGAAACCGTCGGCTGATGCGGTGCCTGCGACCGCTGACAAGGCCCAGAGTGCCGTGCTTGAGCTTGACGACACGACCTTCGCCGCGCAGACCGCGCAAGGCGTGGTGCTTGTCGATTTCTGGGCACCTTGGTGCCCGCCCTGCCGCATGCAAGGGCCGATCGTGGATGCCGTGGCCAAACAGCTTGGCAGCACAGCCAAGGTCGCCAAAGTGAATGTCGACAACGCGAAGGCCACCGCCCAAGCGTTCGGCGTCCGCAGCATTCCCACGCTCGTGGTCCTGAAAGACGGTAAGACTGTCAAGTCCTTCACCGGCCTCACGCAGGCGGACGCCTTGGTGGCCGCCGTCAAAGACGCCCTATAAAAACTGGCGTTTGCACGCCCCCTATCACCACCGAACCCTCAATAAGGATTCCCATGCGCACGACGCTTCTGCTTTTAGTCCTGCTTGCGACCACCCTCCACGCTGCGGCGGCCGAGCCGCAGGCGGCGCCCGCCGAGACACCCGGCATGGCCCGTATCTTCAACGGCAACGACCTGACTGGCTGGGAGGGCGACCTCTCGCTGTGGTCGGTCAAAGACGGCGTGATCCGCGGAGAGACAACCGCCGAGAATCCGGCGCAGGGCAACACGTTCCTGATCTGGAAGGACGGCACCACGCGGGATTTCGAGCTTCGGCTGTCCTTCCGCTGCACCGCCGCGAACAACTCGGGCATCCAGTACCGCTCCGCGCGCCTACCGAACAAGCCAGGCACCAAGAACACGTGGCGGCTCAAGGGCTACCAGCACGAAATCCGCAACGAACAGAAACTGCCGAACGTCGCGGGCTTCATCTACGACGAGGGCGGCAAGCGCGGCCGCATCTGCCTGGTCGGCGAGCAGGCGATCTGGGCCGACGGCAAAAAACAGGTGCAGGCGTCGCTGCTCGACGGCGAAGCGTTCAAGGCGCTGTTCAAGCTCAACGACTGGAACGACGTCGTGATCGTCGCCAAAGGTAACCGCATCCGCCACTATCTGAACGGACGGCTGACGCTGGACTTCACGGACGACCCCGCGCTGGCCCTGCTGGATGGCTCTCTGGGCCTGCAACTGCATGCCGGCCGGCCGATGTGGGCGGAGTTCAAAGACATCCGCATCAAGCCGCTGGACTGATGCGGCCCTCGTTTGCACCCTTCCTGTGAAATTTGCACGCCGCACACGCTTGTGTGCGGCTTCTTGGTCTTGCTACAGTAGACGCCGAAAGGGAGGCTATCATGTTGAAATCTGTTTTACTTTTCGGCGCGTTGAGTTCCGCGTGCGCGGTTTCGGCCGCCGAGCTCATCAAAGTCGGCATCATCGGGCTCGACACCTCGCACAGCATCGAGTTCGCCAAACTTCTGAATGCCGAAACCCCGGCGCCGGAGTACGCGGGCTGCCGAGTGGTGGCGGCCTATCCGCAAGGCAGCCGCGACATCGCCTCCAGCACCAACCGCGTGCCCGGCTATATCGAAAAGGTCAAGCCGTTCGGAGTCGAGATCGTCGATTCGATCGACACCTTGCTGACGAAAGTCGATGCGGTGCTGCTGGAGAGCAACGACGGCCGCGTCCATCTGGAGCAGGCGCTGCCGGTTTTCAAAGCGGGCAAGCGCGTGTTCATCGACAAGCCGATCGCCGGCTCGCTGCCGCATGTGCTGGCGCTCTTCGAGGCGGCCCGGCGCCACAACGTGCCGATGTTCTCCAGCTCGTCGCTGCGCTACACGCCGCAGACGCAGGCCCTGCGCAGCGGCCAGCACGGTGCGGTCTTAGGGGTCGACGCCTTCAGCCCCTGCGCGCTTGAGGCCACGCATCCCGACCTTTTCTGGTACGGCATCCACGGCGTCGAAACGCTCTTCACGCTGATGGAGACCGGCTGCGAATCGGTCACGCGCGTCTCCACGCCCGGCACGGATTTGGCGATCGGCACATGGCGCGAGGGGCGCATCGGCACCTTCCGCGGCAACCGCGACTCGAAAAACGGCTACGGCGCGACGGTCTTTCTGGCGAAAGGCTTGCAGCGCGTTGACGATTTCAAAGGTTACGGACTGCTGCTGGCGGAGATCGTGACCTTCTTCAAGACCGGCATCGCGCCGGTCAAACCGGAAGAGACGATCGAGCTGTTCGCCTTCATGGAAGCTGCGGACGAGAGCAAGCGACGCGGCGGCGTGCCGGTGCGCCTGGACGAGGTGCTAGTCAAAGCCAAGGCCGAAGCGGCGAAAATCACGCTTGACTGAGACCCCCGTTTACAGCCCGACCGGGAAGGCGGGCGAGGTGAGCGCGGCGCGCAGATCCGCCGCGCGTGCGTAGATCGCGCGCTCCTCCTGTGGCGAGAAAAAGAGGTCGAGGTGGCCCACCGCCTCGGCCTCGTTGTCTGTTGAGTGCAGGGCGTTATCCTTGTGATAGAGCCGCCCCTCGCGCACGATCCGGTCGCGCAGCTCGCGCTTGAAGAACTGGCGGCTGTTGAAGACCAGCGGGTGTTCCTTGTCGCGCTCTTCCGCCGACCGCCAGCGCGGTTCCGGATCGAAGACCGCCACCGCTACCACCGGCCAGCCGCCCCACCGCCACTTGTTGCCGCGCATGTATTTCGCGCGCGTCAGCCGCGTCAGCCACGGGATGTCCTTAACGGCAAGCAGCGTGTAGTGCCGAGCCAGCTCGTCCAGCATGGTTTGCCGGAAGCCGCGGCGCACCGCTTTGGCGCGCAGCACGAATAGGTTGAGTTCGCCGGGCTGCCGCGCCGCCAGCAGCAACGCAAAGAAGCGGCTTTTGAAGAGGTGCTTGAACTGATTCTGCAGGTAACGGGCCGCCGTGTCGGGATCGATCGCGAAACCTTGCTCCGCCAGCAGGCGGTGCATGTCGAAAAGCGAGAGATCGTACGGACGCCCGAGCCGCTGTGCCAGTTCTTTCACAAAACCATAGCGTTTATAAGCCCGGAAGGCGAGCGGATCCGTGGCGTCCGCGCGGCAAGCCTCTGCCTTCTGGTAGGCGAGGTGGTAGAGCAGCGATACATAAAGATCGTGGTCGCACGGCACATAGAACGCATCCTGCCAGCGTACGCGGCGCTGCAGGATCGCGCCGGCCAGCGCGGCGGGGAAGTAGGATCCGCCGACAAAATCCGCGCCGTGGCCGGCCGTCACGCTGTAAAGATCGCATTTGATCCCCCGCCGTTTCGACACCCCGCGGAACGAGCGGCCAACCGCTTCGGCCGCGCGGTCTTCAAGCAGGATGTCCATATCCTCCTTGCCGCCGCGCGCCGGGCACTCGCCCATATTGCGATAGCCGCGCAACACCGCGTATGCAAAACCGTTCTCCTCCAGCCAACTGAAAAATTGCGCCGGATCTCTTAAATAGACTCTCATAACTCCAAACTTCTCCATGGATGCGATTCCGTTTCAACCGAACTGAAACGCGCCCCTTCAGGGCCACGCGATGACGCATTCCGGCTGGCCGGGGATCTGCGCGGCGATGCGCACGGCCGCGTCCGGCGCGCGCACCGGATAGAAGCTCGCCTCGTACGGGAAGCGCTCGCAGACGCGGGTTTGACCGTCGCACGTGAAGGTCACCCGAGCGCCGGGAGTCGGATCGGCGGTGAGCACGGCGTAGACGGCGTCTTTGCCCCACGGCGAGCGGATCGTGAAGGCGTGGGCCTTGCCGAAGGCGCCGGCATCAGCCGTGCGGTGCGAGGACGCGAGCGGCTGCGATGCGGGGAAGGCCGCGCGCGTGTCGGCGGGATAACCGACCGTGACCATCGAGAGCGGCGCGATCTCGACCGCGAAGGCACCCTCATTTAAAGCCGGAGCGGGACGGGCGGACGCCTCCCGGGCCGCCCGGAACGGATCGGCATCGCCTTCAAACAGGAGGCCCTCGCCGGCGGCGACGCCGCTCTTCGCTGTGTCGAGCCGCACGCGCACCGTGCGCCGCGCGCGCGTCTGGTTCATCAGCATCACCCAGAAACGGTCGGGGCTGCGCGCCGCCAGCCAGTCGGTTTGCAGGTCGGTCGTCACCA
>ERZ764778.3165-NODE-3165-length-13293-cov-12.039885_pt1 | contig 13293 bp, 8 predicted proteins | sample MGYA00374951_ERZ764778 | MGnify/ENA primary metagenome ERZ764778 (study PRJEB28918, sample SAMN05720193) | bioreactor metagenome | isolation source: Anaerobic biogas reactor | place: USA:Washington, USA | collected 2015-08-08 ...
AAAGCTGACTGCCAACGATGAGGTACGCTTGCTGGCACGTTCAAAAAAGGTGCCGGAGATGACCCAGAAGAAGGCAGTGAGCAGTGCAGAAAATTCACCGATATGGGTTGGATTCATGGTAGATTCCTCGAAGGCGCAATCTTATCACGAATGCTAACCTGGTGGGGTAGATTAAGGTGATAATTTGTCACTGTCACAAAATTTCTTACGAAAGTTGGCTTCATTGAAGATTGCTTCAGGCAGCCGTTCTATGATTCCTTGATATTTCATAGATCGCTCATGCTATAATTTCTGATCATGGCTCAAGAATTCTGGAAAAATTTGTCGATCACTTTAACAGCGAGCTTGAGTGTACAGGCTTTCAAACCGACATCTCTGATATTTCCTATCGTTTATCTTGCTGTGATGGTTTTTGTTTGCCTTAAACAAGTCGATTTTTCTCACCTCAAAGAAGTTTTCGCAAATCGCTGGCTCTACATTCTTTTTTTGTTGATTCTGCCTTTTCTCTTTGCAGTCGTGAGACCCTTTGACGGAGAGGTTTTTGGATTTTTTGGCGAAATTATCAGTCCGGTTGTCCCGTTATTGAGTCTTGTACCATTGATGATCGCTATTGGTACGCTTGGACCACTCATTGGCATTTTATTGGGTGTTGTTACTGGTTTGGCTCAAATCTTGGCACTGGGGCAAGACCTCTCTGCCGTCCTTTTTTACCCTGGCATGAGCCTGTTATTTGCCATCCTTATCAACGAAACACCAGAGGACACGAGTAATTGGCGTACCGTCCTCAGCAAGCTCTTTGAAGCAGGGATGCTCAGCCTGCCTTTCTGGATGCTTTGGCAATTTAACCTTGCCTTTGTGCATGGATTAAGAGATGTGATCCTGATCTTGAGCCAGGCAATTTTCCTATGGGTCACGCACCTGCCTGAATTGTTGATTTCCGGTGCGGCTCTGTATCTTTTCATGCGCTTCCAAAAGGAAGAATGGACTCCCAAAAAATTTTTAATCGACCAGGGTTCAGGCAGCATCTTCAATGCTGTGATCATGCAGATCAACGAACTCAGTAAGGGAAATTTCGATTTTCGGAGCCAGGCAAGACCCCGTACCAATGGCGAAAAGGCGATTTTTGATTCGCTCGAAAATTTACGCCAGAGTCTGCAGATGCGAACCGATACACAATCACGTTTGTTATCCGTTGACCCGACCCACTATTCCCGAGAAGGCTACGATTTGGTCATGGCTTCCATCCTTCGGGCTGCTCTGACAAGGGATGCCAGTTCCGCGCGTATCGTTTTGCTAGAAGCCGCCCCACAAAGTAGAAAACCTGAGATGAGGCTGCGGACAGGACAAGGCGAACAGACCCGGAATTATGCCTATCTCGACACCCTGATCCTTGAAAAGATGGCAGACCAGGAGCAATTGGTCCTCAGCAATATCAAGATCGACCAATATTTTGGGCTAACGCCAGGCACCCCTTATCCGCAAGCCCTGATCGCCCTGCAATTGAGCGGCGAAGCTTCCTCTCAAGGAATACTTTGGGTTGGGTTTGAGCAAAACCATTGGATCAGCAATGAGGAGCTTGAACTATACAAAGAGCTTGCTTATCGGGCATCGGCTACCTTGAAGACCAAAGAGCAAATTCTCAAGGTTCAGACAGAGAAAAGTTGGCTGAATGAATTGCTGAACTCCATTCCAGATCCGATTATTGTGGTTGACCATAACGGTACAATTCTGTACCAAAACCTTGCAAGTAAGGATTTGGTCGAAGATTCACTTGGTTTGACCAAAAGTGGACCGCAAGGTCAACAGATCATACAATCCCGTTTGGTTGAGCTGACCCAGAGCAGTAAAGCTGCCAAAGAGCGAAACAAAACCATCACCCTGGCAAACCAGAAAGAATATGGTGTGGATGTTTTTCCGGTCAAGTTGGAAGGCAGAGATACCGGCACGATAATTTATCTTAAAGATTACCAATGGATCAACCAGGTAAACAAAGAGAAAAATGAATTCGTCAGTAACATCAGCCACGATCTACGCTCGCCCTTGAAACTTATGAAAGGGTATACCAGCCTGATAAAACATATTGGCAACCTGAGCAGCCAGCAGGAAGTGCTGGTCAATCGTCTGGATGCCGGCATTGAGGATATGAAACGCCTGGTCAATAAAGTACTGGACCTGGAAAGGCTGGATGCCGATATAGGTTTGATTTACACAACTTTTGACATCAAGGAAATGATCAACGAGACCATTGCCATGCTCAACATCCAGGCACAGCAAAAGAAGATTGCAGTGAATACCGATCTTGGGACAATTAAAGCACCATACATTTCTGCAGACCGGATCTTGCTGCAGCAGGCAATCTATAATCTGTTGGAAAACGCTATCAAATTTAGTCCGAGGGGTGAGACGGTTTTGATCAAAGCAGAGAAAAATGCATCCTGGATGCATATCACTGTACAAGATCACGGTAAGGGTATTGCTCCATTAGACCAGTCGCGGATTTTTGAGCGCTTCTTCTACATCGATGATGAGCCGAATTTTGACAACCGTGGGCAGGGTTTGGGTTTGGCAATCGTAAAATCCATTGCCGAAAAACATGGTGGCAGCATCAGTGTGGAAAGTAAATTAGGCGCAGGAAGTCTGTTTTATCTTGACATTCCCCTACACCGCCTTGAAGGACTGAAGAAAACGTCGTAAACTTAGTTCAAGCAAAAATTCAACGAAATATATACTTTAAGAGTAAAATACTGAAAAATTGTCAATATCAATCAACCATTAGAGGAGAATCTGAGGGAAAATTGACAAACTCGACTCAAAATAACTTGACAGAACATAGAGATTAATCCTATAATATCAGTTTGCGAAATTATACGTAATAGACAAAAACACACTGGAAGAATAGGTTCCGGCGGGTTTTTTGTGTCTTAAAATATCCTCACCGTATTGGAGGTATGAGTGGAAACAAAAGCAATGAAAGCACTGCGAATTAACCTTGCTTCACCCGAGGTGATCAGAAGTTGGTCTTATGGTGAAGTTCTCAAACCCGAAACTATCAACTACCGCCGGCTGCGCCCTGAAAAAGATGGCTTGTTTTGTGAAGCGATCTTTGGACCGACCCGTGACTGGCAGTGTTATTGCGGAAAGTATAAGAACCCTCGTTACAAAGGAATCGTCTGCGATAAATGTGGTGTTGAAGTTACCAAGTCTTCTGTCCGCCGTGAACGAATGGGGCATATTGACCTGGCTGCCCCGGTAGCCCACATCTGGTATACCCGCCGAATTCCTTCTTATCTTGGTTTATTGCTGGACATCTCCCGCAAAAATCTGGATCGCGTGCTTTATTTTGCCCAATATATTGTTACTTACGTGGATGAGGATGCCCGTCAAAAAGCGTTGAAGCGCCTTGAAGACGAAAACAGTGTTTCAGAGCGTGAGTTGGGCGATCAATTAAATTCAAAAATCGCCGACACAAAAAAACATCGCGATGCTCTCTTGAAACAACTCGATGGCGAGATTGCCAATGTTGAAAAAGAATATGACGAGAAGGTTGCCAATTTATTCGAGCCGGTGATTGCTGCAGGTCAGGACCTGGAACGTGAACTGGGCGAAAAAACCGGGAAGACAATTCGGAAAGCCATTGTTTTCGAGGTCGAAGGTATTAAGCAAACCATTGTCGAGCCAGGCCAGGAAGTAACTGGAAAACACGTTTCATACGTGCAAGACCTGGTTCGTGAGCGCATGGAAACTCTGGAAAAAGGCCTCAAAAACGAGAGAAGCGAACGTATTGAAAAACTTGGCATCAAACGAGAAGAAGTTAAAGCTGAAGCTGATTTGACCATGGAATCTCTCCGCCTGCAAATGGACGATGAAGAAGGTTTGACCAAGACAGAAAATGCTCGCAAGAAAGATGAACTGGACGAACTGGAACCATTCACTTTCATGAGTGAATCCCGTTACCGCGAATTAAAATCACGCTGGGGCAACGTCTTTAAAGCAGACATGGGTGCGGAAGCCTTCTACGATATTCTGCGTCGACTGGATCTGGATGCTCTTTCTGAAGAACTTTGGAACGAAGCTCGTACTACAAAAAGCAAACAAAAAAGAAAGAAAGCCACAAGCCGCCTGAAGGTGGTGGAAGCATTCCGCCGCTCGACCAACCGTCCTGAATGGATGGTTTTGACCGCGCTGCCTGTTATCCCTCCCGATCTGCGCCCCATGGTTCAGTTGGATGGTGGACGTTTTGCTACCTCGGACTTGAACGACCTCTATCGCCGAGTGATCAACCGCAACAACCGCCTCAAGAGACTGCTCGAATTAGGTGCTCCGGACGTTATCGTGCGGAATGAAAAACGAATGCTCCAGGAAGCCGTTGACTCCCTGATCGATAATTCACAACGTGGGCGCCTGCTCTCACGACGTGGTCGCCGTGAACTTCGCTCCCTTTCCGATATGCTCAAAGGCAAGAAAGGACGCTTTCGCCGCAATTTGTTAGGCAAGCGTGTGGATTATTCCGGTCGTTCCGTCATTGTTGTTGGTCCGCATCTCAAGTTATTCCAATGCGGTTTGCCCAAAACAATGGCTTTGGAGCTCTACCGACCTTTCGTGATTGCCGGTTTGGAACACCATGGTTACACCAGTAACATCAAAGGTGCCAAGAAATATATTGAACGCAACCGACCTGAGGTTTGGGAAGTGCTCGAGGAAGTCATCAAGGAACGCCCGGTCTTACTCAACCGTGCCCCAACCCTCCACCGCCTTGGCATTCAGGCTTTTGAGCCTATCCTGGTTGAGGGTAGCGCAATTCAACTTCATCCTCTGGTAACCACGGCTTTTAATGCTGACTTTGATGGCGACCAGATGGCTGTGCACGTGCCGCTTTCTGAGAAAGCTGTTTTGGAAGCACGCGAATTGATGCTCGCCAGTAAAAACCTGCTCAAACCCGCCAGCGGTGAACCTGTCATTTCCCCAGGAAAGGACATGGTCTTGGGTGTCTATTACCTGACCATGGAACCGACTGTTCCTCAAAAGGGTGAGCTGCGCGTCTTTGGTTCGATCGACGAGGTCATCTTAGCTTATCAGCTGCAACAGGTAAAAGTGCATACCCGCATCAAACTGAGTGTTAAGACCTGGTTTAACGAAAAAGGCGAACGTTTGGATGCAGCTGAGAGACGCCTTCTGGATACCACGGTAGGTAGAGCGATCTTTAACGACATCCTTTCCGAGAAAATGCAATTCGTCAACAGGACCCTGGATAAGGGTGGTGTGCGTGATTTGATCAGCGAGATTTATGATACTCAAGGTCTCAAGGAAACTACACGTATTGCTGACAGTGTCAAAGAAATTGGTTTCCGCTATGCTACACAATCCGGTTCTACTCTGGCTGTCTCAGACATTACTGTGCCGCCCGAGAAAAAAGAATACATTGAAGAAGCTTTGATCGCTGTTGAAGAGATCCAAAAAGCTTACAACCGTGGTTTGTCCTCAGAATTAGAGCAAAACAACAATATTATTCAGGTATGGCAGGACACGACGAATAAAGTTGGTCAGGCTGTAAGAAAACATCTTGATCCAAGCGGAAACCTCTCTACCATGGCATTATCCGGCGCCACCAAGGGTGGTTTCAGCCCGATTTCACAGATGGCTGGTATGCGCGGTCTGGTTGCTGACCCATCTGGTCGTATTATTCCGATGCCTATCCGTTCCAACTTCCGTGAAGGACTTTCTGCGTTGGAATACTTCATTTCCACCCATGGTACCCGAAAAGGTCTGGCAGATACGGCTCTGCGTACGGCAGAAGCTGGTTATCTGACCCGCCGTTTGGTGGACGTTGCCCAGGATATCATTATCAATAATGAAGATTGCGGCACTGAAGAAGGAATTTGGATCGACAGAGCCGATGATATTGCCGGTCAGCCTTTCGGAGATCGCCTTATTGGACGTCTTTTGGCTGCCCGCCTTGTTCACCCGAAAACCGGAGAAATTTTCGCAGAACGCAACGATTTGATCACGAAAGATTTGATCAATGAGATCATTGCCGCTGATATTGACAAGGTCTTTGTGCGTTCACCACTGACCTGTGAACTCGTTCACGGCATTTGTGCCCGTTGTTATGGCACCGACCTTGGTCGGGGCGAAATGGTCAAACTTGGCTCGGCTGTTGGTATTGTTGCCGCCCAGTCCATTGGTGAACCGGGTACACAGCTGACCCTGCGAACCTTCCACACCGGTGGTGTTGCTGCCGGCAGTGATATTACCACTGGTTTGCCCAGAGTTGAGGAACTGTTTGAAGCCCGCCGTATGCCCAAAGACGAGGCAGTTGTCTCAGAAATTGCAGGTTATGCTTCGATTATGCAATCGGAGAAGAACCCCGATCAACGCACAGTGCGAATTGAAAACACTGTCATGATCTCTGATGAATATGAAATTCCAGCTGATTGGGAAATCAAGGTAAACGAAGAAGACCAAATCGGTAAGGGTGCTATCATTGCCAGTCACGATGAAACCACCATCACAGCAAGCAACGCCGGTCGTGTACGATTCGAAGGTCGCCGTGTGATCGTTTCTTACGAAGACAACCAGCACCAGGATTACGAAATCCCGACCACAGCCCGCCTCATAGTGAGCGAAAGACAGACCGTTGAAGCTGGTCAGCCCCTGACCGAAGGTTCCATGAACCCTCACACGATCCTCAAGATCAAGGGTCGCGAAGAGACTGAAATTTACCTCCTCAAGGAAATTCAGCAAGTCTACAGAACCCAGGGTCAAAACATTAACGACAAACATTTCGAAGTGATCATCCGCAAGATGCTCAACAAGGTTCAGATCATGCGGCCTGGCGACACAAAATATCTACCCCAGGACCTGGTTGATCGGCTCGAGATCCGTAAGGAAAACGAAGAACTGCTCGCCAAGGGTCTGCGCCCGGCACGTTACGCTGAAATTTTATTAGGCGTTTCCAAAGCCTCGTTGAGCACCGATTCCTTCCTTTCGGCATCCTCCTTCCAGCACACTATCAAGGTCCTGGCTGGAGCCGCAATCGAATCCAAGGTCGATCCACTCTATGGTTTGAAAGAAAACGTCATCATCGGAAAACTGATTCCCGCCGGAACCGGTTTTGAACCTGGCCGCTTTGATCAGGCTGCTGAGGAAGTTGTCCCTGGAAAACCGGATATCGAAGTCGAACAACTCCAAATCTTCCCTGAAGATGAAGTGGATCTGTTTGATGAGGACGAAGACGAACATCTTTATGATGAATCTGATTACGATAGCCTGGATGAATTGGAAGCTTCTCTTGAATCTGGTGAAGAAGAAGATCTTGAGACCATCACGTTGGATGATGAGGAGTTCTCTGACGACAGCGAAGAAGACTTTGAACTCGATCTTGAGGAAGAAGAAGATGACTTGTTCGGAGATGAGGACGAGGATTAATCTTCAAGAAAATGGAGAAATCAAACACCCGGAGAGCCAAAACTCCGGGTGTTTGTGCTATAGTTAAGGGTTGTTAGCGCCCAGATGAAAAAATGGAATAAGAGTTAAAGGTTATGACCCCTACCAACGTCAATAAAGTCAACATCAATGCTGAAATGCAGCAATCCTACCTGGATTACGCAATGAGCGTCATTGTCTCGCGGGCATTACCAGATGCACGAGATGGTCTGAAACCTGTTCAGCGTAGAATCCTGTATGCCATGTACGATATGGGCATCCGCGATACCACGCCCCACAAAAAGTCAGCCAGAATTGTTGGCGAGGTGCTTGGCAAGTACCACCCGCATGGTGATACCGCTGTTTATGACGCTATGGCACGTATGGCTCAGGATTTCTCAGAACGATATCTGCTGGTAGACGGTCAAGGCAACTTTGGCAGCATCGATGGTGACCCGCCGGCTGCCATGCGCTACACTGAAGCCAGGCTCTCACCTATCTCCATTGAGCTGCTCAGACAGCTCGACCTGGAAACAGTTGATTTTACAGACAATTTTGACGGGACGCTCAAAGAACCATCAGTTTTACCATCCGCCATTCCGAACATGTTGGTGAATGGCGCGTCTGGCATCGCCGTTGGTATGGCTACCAATATACCCCCCCATAATCTCAGTGAAGTAGTAGACGCCCTGGTGATGATGCTGGGGAATTGGGAGCGTATTGAGGACATCACCGTTGATGATTTGATGGTCCATATCAAGGGTCCTGATTTCCCAACTGGCGGTATGATCATTCAGGATGATGGTTCTGAATTGATATCGCAAATTTATGGCTCCGGTCATGGGACCGTTAAAATGAGAGCGCAGACCAGGCTGGAAGAGATGTCTCGCGGAAGAATGCGGATCATTGTGACCGAATTGCCCTACATGGTCAATAAATCGTCTCTGATTGAGCGGATCGCCACCATCATCCGGGAAGGCGGACTGGAAGGCATCACTGATTTGCGCGACGAGTCGGATCGACAGGGCATGCGCATTGTTTTCGATCTAACGAAAAATGCGGATGTGGAAACAATTCTGACGACGCTTTATAAACGCACTCAAATGCAAAGCACATTCGGTATCAACATCCTTGCCTTGGTTGATGGCAGTCCCCATCGTCTTTCTCTTAAACAAGCCCTGCGGGTCTTTGTGGAACACCGCATCGAAGTAATACGGCGCAGAAGTGAATTCTTGTTGCGCAAGAACGAAGAAAGATTGCATATTCTTAAGGCATTGCGTATTGCCATCCAACACATTGATGAGATCATTCGGCTCATTAAGAAATCACAATCCGTCGATGATGCCCGTCAAAGCCTGATGAGCAAATACGCGTTGGATGAGATCCAGGCAAATGCCATTCTGGAAATGCCATTGCGAAGGTTGGCTTCGCTGGAGCGCCAAAAGATTGAGGATGAGTATAAAGAGGTCAGCGAAACCATTGAAGAACTCAAAGCCTTGTTGAAATCACAGAAGAAAATGCGCCAGGTCGTGATCGGGGAACTGCGAGAAGTCAAAGAAAAGTACGGTGACAGCCGCAGAACACAGATCTATACGCTGGGTGAGGGCGAAAAAGCCTCCGATTTCCTCACTGTTACCGATGTCATGCCCCTGGAGCACTATTGGGTGGAAATCAGCGAAGATGGGCTGCTTTCTCGGACTGAGAACGATAAATGCAATCGACTTGGAGGAGAAAATGCTCCCTGGAGCTTGATCAGAACAAACTCTCACCAGACGATCTTCCTGGTGACGACAGAAGGAAACAGTGCGGCGATTGCTTCGCTTTCCATACCGGTTCAACGCGATAACAACAATGCAGTCCCCGCCCACAAAGTGGCGCCTTTGCATCCGAATGACATTTTACAGACAGTTTTCACGGTACCGATTGACACAGAGGATCTGCCGGAACGCTATGTAATCACTGTGACCCGCCAGGGAATGATCAAACGCTCTGCGGTCAAAGATTTGCCTGGCGTCTCAGTCAGTGACTTCGTGCTATGCAAAGTCAATCCTGATGATGAACTCTTCCAGGTTTTGATTTCTGATGGCAATCAGGATGTTTTGATCGCCACAGCCAGTGGTATGTGCATCCGCTTCAGTGAAACCGAGGTAAGGTCAATGGGTCTGGTGGCGGCTGGCGTGAATGCGATCAAACTGAAAGAGGGCGATTCCATCGTTGGTGCATCTTTGCTGTCTGATAAAGACGAAGTTGCACTTCTCACGCGGTTAGGCTTGGCAAAACGCATCCCTGCCAGCGATTTCCCGGTCCAGGGACGTTACGGTCAGGGTGTGATCGGTTGGAAACTGGGCGAAAAAGATCAGATTGCAGCAATGTTGGTCGGCAAGTTGACAGATAAAGGCATCACCCATTTCAGTAAAACTGCCAGCAAGGTTTTCACAGTCACCAATGCTGTCAGCCGTAAACGAGCCGCAAACGGACAAAGCATGTATCCATTGAAAGCTGGCGATGAAGTAATTGGCTTTACTACCATGATGGATTACAGCGACTATTGGGGTGAAGAAAAGTAGAACCTTGCCTGGACAGGTCCTGCAAAACAGTGAGTATTGAAGTTGACTTTAGGTCTTCTTAATACGGATGATTCCAGCCACAGTGTGCAACAGCTGCAGACGCAGATTCATTCATTCTTTTATCTTAAGTTGGAATATTGCCTTCAAGATCCAAATCTTTGGCTATAGTGCGCATCGCAACAATTACATTTTCAACATGCTGCCACAGATCAATCCCGAATTCCTCAGCTGCCGCGGTTATCATGGCGCGGTCGGCTCCAGCCGCAAAGGAACGGTCTTTCCACTTATTTTTGACAGATTTTGGAGTCAGATCGTGTAGAGAGCGGGAAGGACGAACCAAGGCTACTGCGGTGATCAACCCGGTAACCTCGTCGCAGGCATACAAAGCCTTCGCGAGTAAGCTCGTACGCGGCACGCCGGTGTGGTCGGCATGACCAGCGATTGCTTCGATCACTTCCTCAGGCACTCCTTTTTCGCGTAACAAAGGGAGACCAAACAGAGGATGTTCTTCAATAGTCGGGTGAATTTCCCAATCGTAATCATGCAAAAGCCCAGTAACTGCCCAGGTTTCCTCATCCTGTTCCAGTTCTCTTGCATAAAACCGCATGGCGGCTTCAACACTGAGCATATGCCTGATCAGGCTTTCACTTTTGACATGATCTCTTACTATTTGCAGGGCTTGTTCACGGTTCAACTTATTCTCCTCAGCGACTATGGAAAGATCGGCTCCATCTCACCCAATACAGGCAGCGGTTTCAGTACATACACATCCAGCCATGCCGCTACTGTAGCAAAGACCTCTCTCACATTCCAAAAAAGGTAACGCGACCGGATGTAACGTGACTGCTCCACCGGTACGCCGACCGCATCCAAATCCGAATTCTCACAGAGAAAGAGAGCACGGGGGAGGTGATAGGCTTGGGTTACAACAATCAATTCGTCCAACCCAAAAATGTGATGCGCACGGTAGCAGCTATCATAAGTGCGCCGACCGGCATAATCCAGTACCAGATCCTCGTCCGGTATACCTTGATCCAATGCATATGATTGCATTGCTCCCGGTTCGTTATAGGTTATGGCAGTGTTGTCACCTGAGAGGAGCAGTTTTTGAACCTTGCCGAGGCGGTAAAGCTCGATGGCGGCATCCAACCGATCCCTTAATGGAGCTGAGGGACCGCCGGATGAATTCAACCCTGCTCCCGGAACCAGGACAACAGCCATGGAAGGAACATTCTCCAGGGAGTATGTTGTATTTCTTGTAATAAAAAGCACTGTCAGGCGCAGCATCCCTATAAAAAAGAAGCCACCACAAAACAGGATGGTCAAGAAACGTAATAATCTTTTCATGTCTTAGCGGTTATCTTACCAGATCAGCAAGGCGTACATCGGTTGTTGTAAGAATGTCGCGCAGCGCCTGATAACTGGTGTCGTGCAGTGGTTCCAGTTGAGCCACTTCGTAATTCAACATCTGGCTCAACAAGCTCTTTCCGGGTTCTTCACGAGAAAAATTACGTAAAAATTCAGATATCCGGTTTTGCAGAGTCAATTCCATTTGTTTGGATACTGAAAGATTCAAATTAGGAATGATCGGTGGGGAGATCCACAAAATCGGAACATCAATAATGACGTCGGTAAGGTCACTGATCACTTCAGACGAGGTACGGGGATCAGCGGAGTGCGCATAGGTAACGGCGTAAGAGCAGATTCCTTTGACGTAAAGCGCGCGAATGCTGGCGCTGAAACTATAAGTGAGGACCGGGCGGGTGTACGAGATATTATTTTGAGATAGATAACCCAGCGGCAGCCAATAGCCCGACAATGAATCTTCCTCGGTCAGACAAGGACGTAAACCTGCTAATTGAGTCAGTGCCTGAGCTGGTGTTGCCTCGGATGTATTGGTTGCAGGATTGTAAAATGTCTGAAAATCTGCATCCTTGTGTCCCAGGAACTGAACACCAATGGCGGTGACCCCCAGGTGGTTGGTGACCAGCAAGGCACTGACCAGGTCTTTTTGCGAGGCAAGCAGATATTCTGGCGCAGTTAGCCAAGCCATGTCCACTTCGCCCCGCTGTAATGCCAATTCCAGGTCAACATAATTGGTGAAAATCATGTTCGTAAACGAAAGTGAGAGCCCTTCAGACAACTGCATCAGCACACTTTGAAGCGCTTCAGCTTGTCCTGCTACATTTTCTTGAATGATCAAGCCAATCACGATCGGGTTTTCTGGTGAACCAAGCGCAGCTGGAGTGGGGGTGTAGGTAGGTATTGGCGTAGGCGGAATCAGTTCAGGTGTGGCTGTTTGCGGGTTGAATTCAAGGGTGGGCTGCACTGTTAGAGAACCGCAAGCGCTCAGGATGATCAGCGAAATGGCGATTGCCAGGATAGAACGCATACCAGTTTTTGCCATGTGTTCATTTTACCTTATTTGGATCAGGCTAAGCTAGAGCGGCGAGTGCTTCCGCTGCTGTTTTAATGGTTAACCTGCTTTCTTTCCAAGCGATCTGCTATTTGGAGAAAATGAAAAGCATCTTACTAATAGGCAAATAATATTAAAAATCATACAATAATCGAATAGCTAGAGTTTCTGCAGAACCGGGGTAAAGCATTCGGAGTCTGTTCGGTACAGATCGCTCCTGCTTATGTTAAAATGATGGAAACAATCTGGAGGGCGTTATGGAAATCATACTTGAGAGAGTCTATAAACCTGAAGAAACGAACTTTATCTTTGGTCAGTCCCATTTCATCAAAACGGTGGAAGACATCCACGAGATGCTGGTTACTTCCGTCCCTGGTATCCAATTTGGTTTGGCTTTTTGTGAAGCCTCAGGACCTTGCCTGGTTCGTTGGAGTGGCAACGACGAGGCTCTGATCGAACTCGCGACCGAAAATGCCATCAGAATCGGTGCCGGGCATAGCTTTTTCCTGTTTCTGGGAGAGGGTTTTTACCCTATAAATATTCTCAACAACCTGAAAAGTATCCCTGAAGTGGTTCACATTTTCTGCGCCACTGCCAACCCAACTGACGTTGTATTACTGGAAGCAGAACAGGGGAGAGCAGTTTTAGGAGTGATTGATGGTTTTTCACCCAAAGGCATCGAGACCGAAGAAGATATTGCCACCCGCAAGCGCTTCTTGAGAATGATCGGCTATAAAGCCTGACATGGAGTTATTCTTCGCCTGAGACCCAATTCTTCAATAATTTAAAAGTAGAAAAGGCCATGGCGCGATGGCTGATCTGATTCTTTCGTTCTGGGTCAAGTTCAGCCATTGTTTTGCCTTCCCGGGGGATCCAGAAGATTGGATC
>ERZ764778.3181-NODE-3181-length-13227-cov-16.556863_pt1 | contig 13227 bp, 10 predicted proteins | sample MGYA00374951_ERZ764778 | MGnify/ENA primary metagenome ERZ764778 (study PRJEB28918, sample SAMN05720193) | bioreactor metagenome | isolation source: Anaerobic biogas reactor | place: USA:Washington, USA | collected 2015-08-08 ...
CTCGTGTTTTGTGATAAATCGTATACTTTCATTTTGTCCCAATTTTTAATCATTTTTTCTCCAATTCCTATTCCTCTAAAAGACCTTCATCTTCTAAGAGGTTAACGTACGCTTCTAATGCTTGTTCAAAGCACGCCATCGGTGGGTGCACGACGCCTGCCCCAACCTGACCTACGCCGGCTTCTTTATGAGCAATACCGGTGTTGATCACTGGCAGCACCTGGGTCTCGATCACCTTGCGAATATCAATGCCAGTCGGTGCCCCTCTGAAGTTCATCGGCGGCAGCTTATAGAATCGGCTTTCTTCGGTGGTTATCTCATACATGCTGGTGGTATATCGTACCGCATCTTTGGGAGTACCGCCCACAAATTGCACAATAGCCGGTGCGGTAGCCATGGAAAATCCGCCGATACCCAGTGTTTCCGTGATGCATGAATCACCTACGTCCGGGTTGGCATCTTCCATTGAGAACCCAGGGAAGTACAAGCCATCAATGATCTCTGCCGGGGCTGTGAACCAGCGTTCACCTGTAGCGGCTACGCGAATCCCGAATTCGGTGCCATTGCGTGCCATGGTGTAAACGATGGTGGAGTGCTTCACCTTACCAGCAGGTTCCAGGGTGGCTTTGGCAGCCGGCATAGAGAGGTTCAGGAAGGTGTGGTCATTGCTGTTCAGAAACTCCAGAACTGCAATTTTGTCCTCATTACTGAATGAGGTTTTCAAAATACTGGGCGCGATTTCGCGGATTAACAATGAAGTTGCCGCTTTGTTGCGATTATGCACCTCATCACCCATTTGCAGAGCCTGGGTGATCATAACCTTCAGATCGATGGGACCATGAATTTCGATGGTTTCCTTCAGCACCGGGTAGAGCACGCTTTCCATCCACTGCAGATGCCTGATCACTTCCGGTCCGTAGGCGCCCATGCGCAGCACTTTGCCCAAGCCCTCATTCAACGTGCAATAAGCGCGGTTGCCGTATGCCTTGTTCTCCACGATCCAGACTGGCATCCTGGCAGTCACAATGCCCGCCATGGGACCCACCGCATTGTGATGGTGGCATGGATCAAAGCGCAGTTTACCTGATGCGGCATATTCAACTGCTTCTTCCGGGGTGGCAGCCATGCCCTCATACATCAAGCCTGCCATCACCCCACCTCTCAATGGACCAGACATTTTCTCCCATGTAATCGGTGGACCGGCATGCAGAAACAGGTCTTTTGCCATACCTGGGATGACCTCTTCCGCAATCCCAAGACCGATCAAGGTAGGTTGTCCGTTCTGGATGATTTCCAGAGCTTCTTTGTTTGCGTTTTCAATAATTTCTATCAATGTCTCACTCCTTTCAAAGTTTGTTACTTAACCTTGTTGATTTTGCTTAGCAGATCGAGCATTTTTTTCTTCCCGCCTGCTTTGGGTTTCCAATTGACATGCACAGCTGTCACTCCCTGGGATTTTAAGTCAGTATGGAAAGACTTTAACCCAAGATTGACCACCTTCAATTCTTGTTTAAAAAGGTCATTTACACTCATCTTAAACTCCTTTTATCATGCGCTGCATAACCCGATCAGTCAGGCGTACAGCCTGAGCGTTGGAGGGCATCACTAAAATACCTTCTTCTTCTAAAGTTGCCACCGATTTGTGCAAGTCCTGACTGTCCAGATCAGTGCCGCAGACCGAAGCAATGACAACCACGTCTTTACCCTGGTTGGAAAGACGCTGGCGAATTTCCCGCACAGATGCCGCCACCGCTCCAGCTGGGTCGCTGTGGGATCCAAAACCAAGCACTACATCTACCAGGATCACGCCTGTCTTCCCATCCACATGAGATTTAAAGAAATCAGTACGGGTTTGCGGATCGATCATAGGGTGCGGTCTGCCGCGGGTGAACTCGTCTTCACCCAAATCCAGGCAGATATGACCGCGTCCTTCAGGGAGGTTCTTGATTGCCATCTCCGGTGAAAGAGGAATATTGGAATAGATATCGTAATTGACGCCCAAAAGTTTCATGGCTTCATCTGCCAGCGTACCACCGGTGAAGAGCGCTCGCAGTTCAGTCTGGTCAGACTTCAATTTGGCTGCCGCGTTTGCCACCAGCCGTTCGATTTCCTCTTCGGCGATTGAAAAACCGGTAAAGTCAGTAACCGGCTGCCCTCTCAGGATACCCACTGCCTTCTGGGCGGCGTCTTCCAGGCTGATGCAGGCAATCGCGCCAACAGATTCGATCGCCGCCCGATTTCCGCCAATAAAGTCGATTACGACTGGCTTGGGGCTGTCTTTCGCGATGCGATAAATCTTTTCTGCTACAGCAGGAGCCGGTGGTTTGGAGATGAGCACGATCACGTCTGTTTGCGAGTCTGCGATCAGGGCTTCAAAGCCCTGGATCATCATTAGTCCGCCAATCTGATCCTTAAGGTCGCGCCCGCCGGTGCCAATGACCTGCGAAAGTCCTTCACCAAGCTTGTGGATTTGGACTGTAACTTCCTGTGTGCCTGTGCCCGAGGCGCCAACCACGCCGATCTTGCCCCGCCGTACCGCATTGGCGAAACAAAGCGGTACCCCATTAATGATCGCCGTCCCACAGTCAGGACCCATCATCAGCAGCCCTTTTTCCACAGCTTTCTGTTTGAGGCGCAGCTCATCTTCCACCGACACATTATCAGAAAAAAGCATCACGTGCAGTCCGGCATCCAGCGCGTCCTCTACCTCAGCTGCCGCATACTGACCCGGAACAGATACCACGACCATATTCGCACCGGGAATCGCCTGGATGGCGGCATGTAACGAGGATGGCTGGTAATCATCGTCTCCATCAGATTCCGTGCTCTTATTGAGGGTCTCAAGAAAAGCCTCCTCAATCTTCTGCATAGAGATCAGATCTTCTTCGAATTTTGCTGCAATGAACAGGTCATTGGCGGTCAGGGAGTCAAAATCATCCGTTGCCAGACCCAGACCTCTTGCCAGGTCCAGGTTGAGGTCGGTACCCATCCCTACCAGCACATCTTCAACACCATCCAGTTTCTGCAGCTCACGCGATAACAGCATGAGGGTCACTGAGTCGTAATAAGCATTTCGTTTAATACTCGTTTGTAGGGTCATAGTATTGACACGGGTTGTGATTGCATTGATTCAACCCATGCTTCCTCTCCTTCCTTGGAATGATCCATCTTAGAATTTCGATACCAGTTTAAGGCGCACACCAATCCGAGCAAAAAATCACCGCCCGATGTAGCTCCGTGTTGCAATACCTGGTTGGCTAAATGTTTCAGATCACCGGTATCGCCGAAAAGGCAGGTCTGAACAAGCCGCTGATGACTTCGGCTCATCTTCCCATTCCCAGCGTGTCTGAGCATGTTGAGGCTGATCAGCGTGGTGCTTCTTTCCGCTTTGTTGGCAACGGTATTGCAAAATCCACCCACCCAGGGATAAAAACCAGGGTTTAACCGCTCAACAAGGCTGAGCACCAACAGGTTAGCTGCCAAAAAATCATCACAGGAGGGGGTTGAGCCCATTCCAAAACCAAGTAGTCGGTCGGTAATGCTTAAAGCAAGCTCCCAATCAGATGCCAACATTGCATCGGTAAAATCCTTGAGATCATTCGCAATGTAACGACTGTAAATATTATTGTCTGGCTGCAGGATGTTCGCACCCTGATTTGTCAGAGGTGCCAACAGCGGCAGCAGCCCCAGGGCAGGCTGCTGTCCGAGCCATTCCGTTAACTGGTGGGTCGTTTGTTCAAGCTCGTCAAGGGGACGAGGGTCCAGGTCGGCTAATATCTCACTCTTCCAAACCTGAGCCTCACACAAGTAAACACTAAATGCGCCATTGGCCGCTACGATCCGGTCCATATCCAGGATCACTTCATCACCTGGTCGTAGATATTGTTTGAAGATGTCGTTACCATCCACCATACAACCCATTGGGGCTATCTCGCCCTGATTGGTCAGTGTGATCAACTCATCCTGTCTGATCAACAAATTAACTGCGTGATGGAAGGTGGAGTGTACACGCGCTAAACAGCCGTGGTTATTTGCCAGGAAATCAACCAGGTCATCAGCTATTGTTCGCGCCTTCATTACTCTCATCGTCATTTCAACCGATCAAATCCCGGATCTTCAATGCAAATTGGATTGAAAAAGCTGTCTCTGGATCTTTTAAGTCAATTTTTAAAGTATCACGAATGCGATTGATCCGATAGACAACCGTGTTGTAGTGCGTATATTGTACTTCGGAGATCTTGCGCAGGTTGCCGCCATGTTCAAAATAGGCTCTGACTGTCTCAAGCAGTTTTCCATCATGTTCAGCGTCGTAGTTCATCACAGGTTGAAGTACCTGGTCAGCATAATCGAGCAAATCCACCCGAATCTCAGGAGTACCAAACAAGCGCGCGATCCCCATCTCTTCAAAGAAACCATAATGCTCTTTGACATTCTTTTGACTACTCTGTAGGATACGTACAGCCTGTTGAGCTTCATGAAGGCTGTCGTTCAGCCGGTCATAACCGGGGTATGCCCTGCCCACGCCGATAATACAATATTCTTCAACCTTGAGTTCTCTCGCCACCTCCATCAGGGAGTAGACAAATAGGCGGGTTTGTGCCGTCCGAGCTTCATAGCTCAGGTTTGGATCGAATTCCAGCAAGAAATTGACCTCATTGGGTTTGGTTGCCCATACATAGCGCGAAGAAGCCTTACGCTGGATGTAACTGAGAAATCCGGTCAGGATCAGGCTGGTTTCCTGCATTCTGCGGTTGCGTAAAGAGGCTGAGTGGGTTTTGTCCGGGTAGTCCAATCTTAAAATGAGGCATTGGTGATATGCGCTGGGGTCAAAACCGTAATATTCCGCATCCAAAATTGCCCGGGCTTGCGATTCAGGTTTGTTACTTAACAACTGCTCCAAAAAGTTTGTGCGATGTACATTCTCTCGCTGGGTAACTGTCAGTTTAGTGACGATATGCAGGGCAATAAGCGAGGTGGCCGATTCGATCACGAACAGATCACCCATATTGATGCTTTCATTAATATCCCAGATGTAGATATGACCATACAGGTTTTCTTCGAAGAAAATCGGTATGCTGAAGCGCTTAACTCTTTGCCCGTCAATTTGATCGTGATTGGTGCGGATCTCCATCAAGCCCGGTTCGTCGTGGACGCTAGAGTTATTGATGGTTGCCGGAACCACCCGATCAAGGATCGCTTCCCAGTTCTTGTCCTCAGCATGAAAGACAAAGCTCTTGTGTACCTGGTCGGATATCAAAGTTGGGGCATGTAACGCCTGGCTGATGCGTTCAGCAAATTCCTCCATATCCCCACGCCTGAGCATGATGTCCCTGATCTGATTGTTGAATTCATTGATCTTCTCAAGCAAGTGTGTCTGTTCGCCGATGATGTAAGAAAACACCTCTTTCATCAAATCGCCATAGGAGACATCCGGAGGGATTCTGATGATTGGAAATGCCAGTTTATTGGCGGTTTGAATGACGCTATCTGGCAGTTCGTCAATGTAGCGTTTGGTTTTGATACCCATACCGCACATACCCTTCTGCGAAAATACAGGCAAAAGCGTGTTGAAGGCTTCCAGATTGTCAGAGATGGAATAAGCGGTCGTAAGTAATAGTTCACCAGGTCTGACCCAGTCAACAATATCCGGAACCTCCATTACATTGACCGAGGTGATTTCGTTGTCCATCCCGGTTTCACCGGCTATCACTTCCGCTCCAGCCAGCAAATCGACCTTGAGGATGTCACGTAATCGTACTTTTAATGCTTTTAGCATAAATCGTTTCTCATCCTGATGACAATTGTACCGAAAAATTCCGACAGCATCATTGGTATATTAAGACAATTAGCAGGCACTTTATCGGGTGTAAGTTGTTAATTTATTACAAAAAGACATCAAGGACAGTTCATTTTTGAATTATCCGACAATCAAAGCAATGTATCAGGATAAAATGGATGTATGTTGGAACTAAACATCGCTGCATATCACCAGTTATTGCTCGAAGGACGACTGACAAGCGAGACTCTGGTTGCTTTTTACCTTGACCGGATCCAGCGGTTCGACGGCATTCTCGCAAGTATCATCTGTGTCAACCCTGTCGCAATGGAACTGGCACGGGAGTGTGACCGTTCCTTGCGCGGTGCCGGCAGACTGTCTGGCAGCCTGCACGGAGTCCCAGTTTTATTGAAGGATAATATCGAGACAAAGGATATGCCCACCACAGCTGGCAGCCTGAGCCTTGAAGGCTTTTCCACCGGTAAGGATGCTGATCTGGTGAAACGTCTCAAAGCAGCCGGGGCGATCATCCTGGCAAAGACCAATTTGCATGAATTTGCCATCTGGGGTGAATCCATCAGCTCGATCAAAGGTCAAACCCTCAACCCGTACGATCTGACTCGTACCCCCGGGGGTTCCAGCGGCGGCACCGGGGCTGCCCTGGCAGCCAATTTTGGCTTGGTCGGGATCGGAACCGACACCATCAATTCCATCCGCTCTCCATCCAGCGCCAACAATCTGGTCGGGATCCGACCTACAGTCGGCTTGGTCAGCGATGAGGGCATTGTGCCCTATTCTCTTACGCAGGACACAGCTGGACCATTGGCCCGTACTGTTGCGGATGCCGCTGCTGTACTGAAAGTAATTGCCATTCGCGATTTGCCAAAAGCCGATATCTCACGCAAACCAAAAATTGGCATTTTAAAATCCTTTTTTGGCACCGAGCCGGTTAATGACGAAGTAAACCAGATGATTGCAGAAGTTATCAAAGAAATGTGCTCCTCAGGAATTGAATTCATCGAAATCGATGAGAATATCCAGAGCGCCGACCTCGTTTTGCAGGTCAGTGTGCATTTATTCGACCTCAAAGCCCACCTCAACAACTATTTGGAAGCAGTTCACGCTCCTTATCCGAGCATTGATGCCATTCTGGCGAGCGGATTGTACCATCCTGGCATCAAAGAGAATCTTGTCTATGCAAATCAGTTGGACATCAATGCGCCAGAATACAGCGAACGCCTGCAGAAACGCGCCGCTCTGCAAAAATGCATCGACGCCATCTTTTTAGATCACCAACTGGACGCAATGATCTTCCCTCACCAGCAGCAGTTGGTTTGCAAGGTGGGAGATTCCCAGCTTCAGCGCAATGGAGCCCTGGCTGCGATCACCGGTTACCCCTCAATCTGCCTGCCAGCCGGCTTCTCTGCACCCACACAGCAAGCCCCCGTCGGCGTCCCAATTGGCTTCGAATTGTTTGGTTTACCAGACAGCGAGGACCGTCTGATAAAAATTGCCAGCAAATATGAAGCGCACTTTCCCAAGCGGGTAGTGCCTGTTGAGGATAATTGGCTGTGAGATTTGCCAAATCCAATCACGTTTTTGAGCCAATAATTGTAATGATTAACAAGAGAACCGAATCTTGCGCTATGTTAGAATAGTGTTCAATTGAGTCTTTAATGATAACTAGAAATAGCTATCTCACACACATCCACCATGCAGCCAGTCTCCGCAGTTAGAGAAAAGGAACAAGGCTCATGGTAACAAAAGGAGGCTTTTAATGATAAGTAGGTTTACATACTTTAAGCCCCACAACCTCAACGAAGCAGTCCAATATCTCGAAAAGGAAGAGAAATCTTTCGTCCTTGCAGGTGGCACTGACATCATGATCCTGCTGCGCAGAAATCTGATCAATGCCGAACATATAGTGGACATCAAAGCGCTCCCAGAGACAGCTGCGTTTGAATTCGTTGAAGGCGCTGGTTTAACCATCGGCGCTTCTGTTGTGGTCAATCGGGTGGTTGACTCGGAAGTTGTCAAAGCTAAATACCCGGCACTGCACCAGGCTGCCGCATCCCTGGCTTCTTTCCAACTCCGCAACCGTGCCACCGTGGTGGGAAACATCTGCAATGCTTCTCCAGGCGCAGACCTGCCACCTGCGTTGTTGGTTTACGACGCTGTGGTTAACATCTCCGGACCTCAAGGCAACCGTCAGGTCCCGCTGCACCAGTTTTTCACTGGTGTAAAGCGAACCGTGCTTCAGCGCGGTGAGCTGGTGGTATCGTTGCAATTACCTGATCCGGGTGAGGGCGACAAGAGTATCTATCTGCGCCAGGCTCGCCTTCGCGGTCACGATCTCGCCACTGTAGGTGTTGCCAGCCGCATCAAGCCGGATGGAAAAGTGGCAATTGGTATTTGCGCAGTCGCACCCACACCAAAACGACTTTTCGCGCTTGAAGATCAGATCAATGAGCGCGGTCTTTCACAAGAAACTGTTGAATGGGCTGCGGATGAAATTCATCAGCACATTCATCCAATTTCTGATGTGCGTTCCTCAGCACTCTATCGCCTGCAAATGGCATCTGTCCTGCTGAAACGCGGTCTGCTCAATCTTATTGGTAAGGAGGATTAAGCATGGACAAAGATTGTTCAATGTATACCGAACACGTTGAATCAGGGAAACGGAAAGTGACCCTGAGTATGACTGTCAATGGTCGCCCGGTTGTCCGCGATGTTGACCCTAACATGACCCTGCTTCACTTTCTGCGGGACAATCTGAAATTGTTCGGCACCAAAGAAGCCTGCGGTGAAGGGGAATGCGGCGCATGCACCATTATCATGAACGGCAAAGCGGTAACATCTTGTATCATCCTGGCAGTTGAAGCCGAAGGCGCTCAGATCACCACGGTCGAAGGTTTGGCAAAAGATGGTAAGCTCTCCATCTTGCAGGAAGAGTTTATCAGCCAGGACGCGCTGCAGTGCGGTTTTTGCACGCCTGGCTTCCTGATGTCAACCCGCGCTCTGCTTGATAGCAATCCAAACCCAACAGACGAAGAAATCATGGAAGCTCTGAGTGGAAATTTATGCCGCTGCACTGGTTACATTCCGATTATGAATGCTGTTAAGCGCACAGCAGAACGTGAGCGAAAGGAGTTAGGCAGCTAATGGACGAGAAAAGATATCAATCAAAACACAAGCGCGTCGGTCAGGCTTATGACAGAAAAGATGCTCGCGAAAAAGTTACCGGGCAGGCAATCTATACCTATGATCTGGAATTACCCGGCATGCTGCATGCCAGGTGTCTTCTTTCCCCTTACGCGCGCGCCAAGATCGTTTCCATTGATACCAGCAAAGCCAAAGCTCTGCCCGGTGTCAGAGCCGTTCTTTGCGGTGAGGACTCTGACATTTTAGTGGGACTTTACATGCAGGATAAACGCGTTCTGGCTAAGGGCGAAACCCGTTATCAAGGCGATGTGGTCGCCGCTGTGGCTGCTGATGATGAAGAAACTGCCGAACGCGCCATTGCCCTGCTGGATGTTGTATATGAACCGCTCCAACCTGTTCACGATGTTGATGAAGCTCTCGAGGCAAAAATCCTGGTACACGAGGACATCAACGACCTGAAGCACTATGTTGGTGTATTCTTCCCTCAGAAAGATTCAAATATCGCCAGTTGGAATAAGAGTAAGAAAGGCGACCTGGAAAAGGCTTTCGAAGAGTCAGATTTGCAGGTTGTAAATGAATTCTCACTTCCAGCCGTTGCTCATGTTCCCATGGAAACCCACGTGGCAATTGTTCAGGCAGACCCCTTCTCGAATAAGATCAGAATTTGGGCATCCGCTCAATCGCCCTTCGCCATCCGCCAGATCATGGCAGATAGTTTTGGCATCTCTGAATCGGATGTTGAAGTCCATATCCCCTATGTAGGTGGTGGGTTTGGCGGTAAAGCTGGTATTCACCTCGAACCTCTTGCTACATTACTTTCAAAAGCTGCAGGTGGTGCACCTGTAAAGGTGCGTGCCACCCGTGAACAAGAATTCAATCAACTGCCCACTCGCGCGGGTATGCGCGGACGCATCAAGACCGGCGTGAATTTGGACGGCAAGATCAACGCCGTCCAGGCTGTCTATGACTGGGACAGCGGTGCTTATGCTGACTACGGTGTCAATGTTGGTAAAACAGCTGTCTACTCGGGTCTGGGACCTTACGCGGTTGATAATGCCTGTATCGACTCAAAAACCATTTATACAAACAAGGTTTTTAGTACAGCCTATCGTGGCTTTGGTCACCTGGAAACCCACTGGTCAATCGAACGCCAAATTGATATCCTTTCCCAAAGGCTCGGCATCGATCCCTACGAATTCCGTATGATGAATTTGCTTGAGCCTGGCAAACATACCATCAGTGGTGAGTTGGTCACAAAAAGTACTGGCAGCGTAAAAGAATGTTTGACAGCCGTAGTCAAAGAAATCGGCTGGACTGGTCGCAAGACTGAAGAGGAACGCCAACGCGAGTGGAAGACCGGCAAGGTGCGCGGCAAAGGTTTTGCGGTATTACAGAAAGCTCCAGCCATGCCCGCCAACACAGCTTCTTCCGCCATTATTCAAATGAATGGTGATGGTCGGGTACGAATGATGATTGGTGGTGTTGATATCGGTCAGGGAGCCAACACAGCAATGGCCCAGATTGCGGCGCAGGAACTGGATCTTCCCATCGAATATATTAATGTAATGACAGAAATTGACACTCGCGCCAACCCCTATGACTGGAACACAGTGGCATCCAAGTTAACCTTTATGGGCGGGAATGCTGTGATCAAAGCATGCAGGGAGCTGCTTGATAAAATGAAAGCAATAGCTGCCCAAGCGCTTAAAACAGAGCCAGAATATCTGGCACACGCCAACGGCGAGGTCTATCATGTTCATAATCCTGAGCGGCGAATATCTTATGCCAAGATTGCCCTTGGATATATGTATCCTAACGGAACCAGTATCGGAGGACCATTGATGGCAACCGGAACCTATATTGCCGATGGTCTGACCAATCTCGACCCAGAAACTGGTCAAGGTTCCCCTGCCTTAGTGTGGACTTTTGGTGCACATGCCGTTGATATTGAAATTGACGTGGAGACAGGCAATATCGATGTACTCAAAGTGGTTTCTGCTTTTGATGTTGGTCAGGTCATCAACGAAAAACTCATATATGGTCAAATTTGCGGTGGAGTAGTACAAGGTTTGGGTTCCGCGATTCTGGAAGGATACAAATTCAATGAAGATGTAAGATTGATGAATCCTTCCTTTACTGACAATAAGATTCCAACCATGAAAGACATGCCCAAGGAAATCGTCGCAATTTACATTGAGAATCCTCAAATGAATGGTCCCTATGGAGCCCGGGGGGTCGCTGAACACCCAATGATCTCCGTCCCTTCAGCCGTTGGTAATGCCGTCTATGACGCTTTGGGCATCAATTTCCACGTTCTGCCTCTTTCACCGGAAGCAATCGTACTGGGTATCCAGAGTGGGAAGAAATCCATTCTCTGCACCGATGTCGATTGCCTGCCTGGTCTTCATTGAGGTATTGGATCGAACCATTAACAAGACACGACATCCCTCATAAATGCCTTGCGCTCGCTTAGCGCAAGGCAACGGGAGGAAAGGAGAAAAGTAGAGTACAAAAAGCTTTTGGTTGTTTGATTGACAGTTTGCATATTCATATTATTGATCAAAAGGAGAAAGAATGAATTGGTTCACTAAATCAAATAGTACCGTAGGCTACCTTCCCGATGAGACTCCTCCCTTCTGGAAGCTGCTGCTGTACGCAATTCAGCAAGTTATTGTCATGTTCCCTGCTACGATTACCGTAGCCCTCATCACCAAATTCCACATTTCGACCACCATTTTTGCCAGCGGTTTCGCCACCCTTTGTTTCATCCTGGTCACCAAAGGCAAAATCCCCCTGTATTATGGCTCCAGTTTTTCGTACATCGGTGCTATCGTGGGTTTGGTTGGTGCGGATTATCTTCAGAGTGTCGCGATCCTGCCTGATGAGCAGATCTCAATTGTGACCTTCGGTATCGTCATGTCCGGTCTGATCTCGATCGCTGCTGGTTTCCTGGTCAACAAACTTGGCAAGAATGTGATCGACAAAGTACTGCCAGCCTCCATCACCGGTCCCATTGCCATGGTGATCGGTCTGACTTTGGCAGGCAATGCTATGGCTGATGCAGCACCCGCTGTCGCTGGTCCTGGTTTCATCAATAACCTGCCCTGGATCGTTTCACTGGTAACCCTGATTTCAACGATTATTTTCTCTGTTTATCTCAAGGGCTTCCTCTCCCAACTGCCCCTCTTCCTTGGCATGTTGGTGGGTGTGGTTGTCGCTGCCATTCTGACCGCTGCAACCGGGAACGATCTGTTCCGCTCCCTGCCCGAATCTGTTGCCAACCAGGGTATTTTCGCCTTGCCTCACTTTACGGTCCCGACCATCTACTGGCCTGCCGCACTCGCAATCATGCCTGTTGCCCTCGCCACAATTCCAGAATCCACAGCCCACATCTACCAGTTGGATGTCTATGTGAATGACCTGGCAAAAAAACTCGGCAGAGAAAAGAAATATGATCTCGCCAGCCGCCTCGGCAGCAACCTGATCGGTGACGGTGTTGGTGATATGGTCGCCGGTTTCATGGGCGGTCCTGCTGGAACCAACTACGGTGAAAACATCAGCGCCATGGCAATCACCCGCGTCTTCTCAGTCCCCGTACTGATCACAGCCGCGATCATCGCCATGATCATCGCCTGCTTCACCCCCCTGGTGAAAGCCATCTATTCTATTCCTCTGAGTGTCATCGGTGGTTTGGAAATTTACCTGTTCGGCGCCATCGCTGCCCAGGGTATCGCCATCATGATCGATAAGAAAGTCGACATGTTCAGCGCCAAGAATATCGCGGTCATCGCCACCATTTCTGTCATCGCCATCGGCGGACAGTACTACTTCGGCGGCATGATCCCCTTCTTTGGGATGCAACTGCCCGCTTTGGCGACTGCCGCTATCTTTGGCATCGTCCTGAACGCTCTGCTGAACATTGGTAAAACCAAGGATGTGTTTGAAGAAGTTGCCAAATAATTTCTTCAAATTTCAGAGGTAAATACTGACATCAAAAAGAGCTGGTCTGTGGACCAGCTCTTTTTTGTGATTACTATTGATATTCAAACACGCTTGAAAACCCTGAGTAACGCTTCCAGGGCGGTGAGGATCTCGTGTTGTTCGCCCAGCATGGCAAGGTTTTCACCATCGACATACGAACCGATCGACTCAGCGGTATCCTGCTCGTAAGCCACAACATTATTGAGGATGGAAGCGGTTTTGAAGCCCCTCAGGCTGCCGATGGTGAACAAAGCCGCGGTTTCCATGTCTGCCCCAAGCACGCCCTGCCTGGACCAGTAGGCATCGAT
>ERZ764778.3205-NODE-3205-length-13159-cov-13.153846_pt1 | contig 13159 bp, 9 predicted proteins | sample MGYA00374951_ERZ764778 | MGnify/ENA primary metagenome ERZ764778 (study PRJEB28918, sample SAMN05720193) | bioreactor metagenome | isolation source: Anaerobic biogas reactor | place: USA:Washington, USA | collected 2015-08-08 ...
CCCACGGGTGCATCAGCGAGCATGCACCGTCTCCGGCGACACATGGAGTCACGTCTATCTTGCACTCACCGATGGACGGGGTGCCTGCCGTGACAGTCTCGAAAACTCCCATGTCAGAAAACCGCAAAATTCCCATCTAACTCACCTCCACAAAAGCGGGGCGCGCGCCGATGGCGTAGGTCGCGTTGGAGCGGTGAAAATTGAGGTACACGACGAACGCCCCCGCGTCGGACGTATTGCCCCAGAACCCGGCGCGGCGGGCAAAGGTCTCGACGTAGGCGTCGCTCCCACCTGCCGCGGGGTTCCGCAAATAAATCCTGTCATTCCCGTGCGCTGCCTCCTGCCCCCCTGCTGGAGGGGCGATGCCCAGGGCGACTAGTATCTCCGGGGTGACAATTACAGAAATTCCATCTGGGCCGAAATTGCCGAATGGGCAAGACGGGTATTGCGTCCCTACTGACCTGTTTGCACAACTGGTGGCCAGTAGCATGGTGGTACTGCCGTCTCCCGCGCCTGGCGACCAGTGCAGCGTCGCCCCGACGCCAGTATCAGCGCCGTCTGATGAGTCACTCTCGAATGTCACCTCAGGAGCCACGAGAGAGCCATCTACCCCGAAGGCCCGCCATAAAATCGAGTCGCGAGTGAAATCAAGCGAGTTGACGGCTGCATTGTTGTTGGGTATCACTTGAATTTCCCCGCACGCCTGCCTGAAACCATTAACCCACTCGTAAATGTTGCCGTTCAGTCCGCTTACCCCCCACGGAGAGCCGTCATGCATCCACGAGAGCGGCCCCGTGCCCTCCGCTACCCGAGCTATGCGGTTGCTTGAGAAAAAACTACCGATGGCGTAATTCAGAGGTGAATCTGCTTCTCCTGTGTTCCGCCCGTACCAATTATTGCCCCCCGGCTGTGTCCCGAAAACGTTCTTGCACCACAGCGCCAACAGTGCCCATTCCGCGTTGGTCATCAGGTGCCAGCCTGTCCCGAGGTTGACCCCGCAATAGTTCAGGGAATCATCAAACGTCGGGGATGGATTAGCCGCGCCAACCAACGACGTGTAACTCGTTGCCATCGGGTCAACGCCGTAGAGCGAAACTCCCAAGTGTTTTGAATTGGAATAGATGGAACATCCCTTGTACTTCCCCACAAAAAACTCGTCCAGCACATCCTCCCCCACGATGAACGCAGGGTGGGGGCCTGTGTTCGTTCCCGTGCCCAGCACGTCCTTGACGCTCATTTTAGGCACTCTGACCAGAATGGACGGGAAGTATTTGCCGTTGCCGTCGCTAACCCACTTCACGGTGTTTTTCCCTGCGGACATCTCTTCCATGAGCGAAGTCCAGTTATTACGCTCTGTTTCTGACGCGAAGCCGGCTGTATCCAGTTCCAGCACTCTTTGAGTGAGCGACCACTCGAACTCACGCCGTCTCTGGTCGATATCCTGTAGGGTGTCCCTCGTGCGCCAGATCGTCGTGACCGCTTTTTTAACCCTCGCATCCTCAGCATCCGCAAGGTCGCGCGAATTAACAATCACCTGATAAAATTCCGCTGCCCCAGTGGGCTGACCCATCGTAGCCGTGGCTAGACACCCAAGCCCGAGACGCGGGTTCCCCTCTGCCCTCGCCGCCGTGACGGTGATAGACTCGCCTGTTTCGTGGCAAGTCAGTGTCAGCACGTTACCAGAGGCTTCAAGGAGCAAGGTTCGCACAAGACCCTTGTCCAGCATGAGTCTAGATGCCGACACCGTTTCCGTAGCGCCGTTCTTGACGAACAGCCTGACAGAATACCAATCATCGGAGACCGACTCTGTAGCAGGGGCTAGCACCTCCACAGAGACGTACCCGTCCTCTGCGCCGGGGAGTGCAAGCGAGAACAGTGTTTTCCGGCTGTCTTTCGCGGCCGTCTCGGGGATAGTGCCGTGACTCTTCACCGTCATGCCCACTGTCCAGTCGCCCTGTAGCATCATGTCAGTCAGGGTGGGAGACAGTGCGAATTGCGACACTTCACAAAGAAACCCTGCCGTTGTCCATGTCCCATCGTTGGCATCCACGCCAGCGGTGGAGCCGAGTTGACCGTGGTTGCCACGGCCTGAGAAATCCGTCAGCACCTGCCCCGTTGTTCCCGTGGCAATCTGCCTGCCGGGGTCGTACAGCGCCACCGTGCCGGGGATGGATTGCAAATACCGCAGGGGGGAACTCGCCATGAGCAAAAGGTCGCTCATGATGCTACCCCTTCGCTACTACAACGATTGATCTGGCGGCGGTTGTCTGTGCGGCAGATGCGACGAGTTTCATGAACTGGAACGGCGCTAAACCGAGTGCGGCGACGTTGATGCCGATGCTCCGGCTTGCGGCGGCCTGAATAGTGACGGCGATACCCGCATCGTCGTACAGTGTTTGATACGTTGTGCCGTCATGCGAGACCTGCACACCAAGAGTTGCCGTGTCCCATGCGGACGGCATGACTAGACCGATGTGCTTTGCACCGCCTATTTCGATTGCGGTGCTGACGGTGCCGTTCTGAGCGATAACCGCCGTGTTGTAACGCCACGGAGACCAGCCTGCAAAACTGAATACTTTTTTGAATCCCATCTAAAAACTCCCCTTTCCTAATCGTCTAATTCTGGAAATGTTGCCGGAGCCGATGCGGTGACTGCTACGGACGGTGAGGGGGTGACAAGAAAGCCGCCCCCTCTCACCTCAATGACGGCGGCTATATTCCTGTCAAGAATCACAACGGGGTTATTCATCGCCGCCCACCTCGTCAATTGCGCCCCCGACTTCCACCGTCAGAGTGCCGAGTATCGACTTGTCAACGATGCTTCCGCACGTCCGAATCAGCGTCAGCGGGTATTCATCTGCCGGGATGGTGTCTGTAATGGCGTTGGTGATGTGAATTAAAATCGCGTCCTTGAAGGTCACGGCTTCCTCAATGCCAGGGATGAGCGTTGTCCATTCCTGCTCTTTGAGAATGCCGCCGTTATCAACGGACGCGACAACAATGTCGGCACCCTCACGTTCGGATTCCACGACGAGGGCAAAATCGCAATCGCTGTAGTCATACTCTGTCAGGTCGCCCGTCTCGGGATCGCGATATGCGAAGGCAAGCGGTTGTAGCAAGTCCTCGCCGCGTCTGCAATACAGATTCAGTTCTGCCGCCTTCACCGCTTCGCCCCCTTTATCGTTTCAGGATTCCTCTGATGAACGTATTGCCGCCGCCGGAGAACTCCCCGTCTACTACAAACTCGTCGCCGCCTGTCATGGGAACAGCCTCAATGGCGAAGTCAACTCCACCCTCAAGCGGGACCTCTTCAATCACACCATCCTCAACGGCCACCCTGCCACCTGCCAGCGCGACCTCTGTAATTGCCGCGTCAAGGGCTACGGAGGGTGTGGTATTGTAAGCCGCATTCCCGGCGACGGTCATACTGGAAACGTCCACCCCGGCGACCTCTGTAAGCCCCTGTACCGCTGTTTCGATATTCGTGGCGGCGTTCTTCGCCGGGGTGGTATCCGCAAGCAGGATGGTTATTACGCCTGCACTCTCCGACACGTCCAATTCGTCATGGTCTGTCTGATCGTCGTTCACGCCGAAAGTGAATTTGATAGCGTTGGATTCCGCGCCGAATACACCGGAAGTTATAGTGAGTTCTTTCCCCGTCTCGGTCTCGAATATCTTAGATGCCTTCGCCCCGGCTGGTCTGTCAGCGATGTACTCCGCGCTCTCGGCAACGGTGAATCCAAGCATGTTGACGCCTGAAACGGACAGGCCCCTCAACTCACCCTGAATAAGTGCAGCGGTATTTTTGGTGTTGGTAGTGTTGGCAAGGGATATGGTAATGACGCCTTCGCTTTCATTAACATCCAGATTGTCATCTACTGCTGTTTCAACGGTGAACGACAGGTCGTTGTAAACGGAGCCAGAGAATCCGGGAGTAACGGTAAGCACCCTGTCATCTCCAAAGTCCAGTTCACATTCGGCAACGTCCCCCAGGGATGTACCGTCAGGCTCGTCATCGTCGTACTCGGTCGAACCCGTGACAGTGAAATGAGTCATGTCAACGCCGGATACGGACAAGCCCTGCACAAGGGCCTGAATGTCTGATGCTTCATTGTTCGTCGCCGTCGCGTTTGCGAGTTTGATAGTGATAACCCCGTCATCTTCGCTGACTGCCAATGTGTCATTAGCGGCAACCTCTACCTCGAAGGAGAGGTCGTTGAAAATAGATCCTGCTACGCCTGAATTGATGGTTAGCGTTTTGTCATCGCCGAAGTCCAACACGCACTCGGCAGGCTCGCCCACCGTCGCCCCGGATACGGGAGCATTCGTGTAAGCCGCATTAGCCGCCACCGTCATCCCTGATACGTCAATCTCGCCTACCGCGGCAAGCGCCCGAACTACTCCCTCGATGAGCGCCGCCGTGTTGCTGTTTGCGGTTGCATTCGCAAGTTTGACAATGATCTCGTTGCCGTCAGCGTCGGCGGCAAGTGTGTCATCCTCTGCTACCTCGATACGGACGGACAGGTCGTTCGATGCGACGCCGCCCACGCCGGAAGTGAATGTCAGTTTCTTTGCATCCTCTCCCTCTCCCGCCACTGTCACTGTGACAGCGGCCTCGGCCCCGGACTGGACGACGGGTGAAGCCGCAGTGCCGGAACGGAACTTGACATACCTCCACGGAGCCAGCGCGGATGCAACATCGGCAGGAAGCCCGATTGCAGAGCCCGCCGTCAGGGTGATGGTGATCTCGTCGCCCTCGGTGTCTACAAGGGGCCAGAAATCCCCGTCCTCTTCCATACCTACCGCAAGGGAAATGACCGCTTCGTCATCCCAGGGGGACACTGGCGCTAGTCCCAAATGTGACCATGCGCCGAAGTCCACGGCGTCCGAAAGCGATTCCCCGGCGAGTATGGACGTGACAAATGCGACGGGCAGGGTGACATCACTGACGGCGAGTGTCCCGTCTTTCGACTTGAGCGCGACCGGCCTCCCTGATGTGGCGTCCTCTGCTTGCAGGGGTATGACTTCGAGATTCCCCTTCTTGCTCTTTAGTAACTGGTACTCGTCTATTGACATTTAGATCCCCCCTCCAAAAATTAAGGGCCTCCGAAGAGGCCCCCCCAAAAGAGGCCCTTTTAATACGGCGCTATTCATCATAATCTGTCTCCGACCTAAGCCACTTGAATTCACACGCTCCTCCGGGAAGCAGAGCTGGGTCGTACTGGACTAATTGCTGAGGTATGAATAACTTCACATTCCCCGGAATAGACAGGCTTGTAGAAGTGCTTTTCCCAATAGATTTCCAGCCCCGCCCTCGCCACGTATGAGGAACATTTCTGGGAGCGATCCCCGGGTCTAGGTACGGCATCGGCGCTTCCCACGCTACGTGTCCATTACCAACATCCTTGATGTAATCGCCATTAATGTATAGTCGGAGGGTGTTAGCAAAGTAAAGAGGAACGCCCGGAGTGTGAATCCTCTCCAGTAAAATATCCATATCCCACTCGCCGGACGGCATCGGCATAATCGTGCTGCGCTCGTAGTATCCATTGTACCAGTAGTTACTGTTTGCCTTTATAGCCATGAGGCCTGACCATAAACGCAAATCCCCGTCGTTTTCATAGAATGAAATCCGCCACACCGTTGCAAGGAAATTGTTTAAGTAACCCCCAGGATATTCCGTGGGGTAGCCATCGCCACATTCGAGCGTGGTATGCCACTGCTGGGGCGCTTCCAGATATAGATGTGCGCCAGCCCCTGAGCCGGGCGCTACGTTTTTACCGTGCAAGGTGTAGCTAATCGTTAAACCCTTCATGAACGCGCCGCCGACGCCATAAGCGGGTTCTTCTGAATTTCGGCGTAATAGCGTAGTCCCTCTAGGACCCATATTTAACAGGGACGGATAGAACTCAGCCACCGGAGCATCAAACAGGAAATCACCGCCGACGGGAAGAGACATGTACTGCTCTGTCCCAATGGAAATTATCTCCCCTTCTAGCTCCAGGTTCCCTGCTACCGTTATCTGCAGGGTTTCTTCCACACTCTCCCAGACATATGAGGAGCCTTGTTTCGCTGCCATTTTTGCGGTGATGGTAAGCAGTCCCGTTATATACCACGTGTAATTTTCTTCAAATATACCTGTTCCGTCTCCGGCATCTTCCAATTCATACTCTACAAAACCCTCCCCGTCTCCATGATTCACGAGAAGCACAAACCCCTGCTCCGCGGTCAGGCATCGGTCTGTAGTAACAACCAACTGGTGCGGAGTGCCGAAAACAACGTCACCTGTTCCTACAGACACATCAGTTACAGCAGAACCGACAATATCCAACATCTCCGCCAGAAGTACCGCTTCCCCATAGATGCGAGTGCCGAAAAGGGATGTATAAAATGGAGTTGCAACAGGTTGGCAAGAACCAACCTCTTCAAATAATAGTTCGGTATTTGGCAAATCAGGAGCAAAATCTTCAGTACCGCCAAGCACCGTGATAATTTCCCTTCCGTCTCCGGCATCAATCTCGACGCCCACCCCATAAAGCCCTGTGTCCCCCGCAAACTCCCACGACAACGAGGCAGCGGTAAAAATCGGTACCGTGTATTCGTCTGCAGTAAACGAGACCAGTTCTGGAGGGGCAGGACGGGTATCTGGAGTTACTTTTGCCTCACCCGTGGCAGGCATAAGTATCTCCTGTTCCTTACTCAGCGAAAGAAGCGTCCACGGCTGCCCCTTGCCGGACGGTCTCACGAGCAGGACAGAACCGCCGACCAGGTGAGGATCGTCCGTCAAAGCCTTTGCTTCAACAGGGGTCGCTTTGCCTTCTGCCTGAACAAGGTATCGCCGGAATCCTACCTGTGAAAGTATCCTGCCTCTGGACACATTGTCATAAAGCCCTGTCCGTTTAGTAACGACATTTTTAACATCCTCAATCCATGAGACAGGTTCCCTGCTGATTGAGTTCTGCAACCTCGCAAGGGTCGATGTAGTGACCATCTCGATTATGTCTGAACACCTGTCTAGGTCAACGGTAACGGTATCTATCTGCCACTCAAGACCTCGCCAGATAACCGAATCCCCGGACAGGTAATCGTCATTGGCGACTGACACATTGGCATGTCGTATCCTGCCCTTTTCGAACAGGACACCAAGCGCGAATGCCTGCATGCCTGTCTCTGTATCAAGGGAAACAGCCTGACATTCGTACTCATACTCTCCCAATGCGTCTATCGCGTCGGGATCTTCTGCCTTCGCTAAAATATGAACCTCGTGCGTATCTTCCGGCGCGTATACCTCAAGTTTCGGGACGCTCCATGATTTGCTTGCACATTTAGCCTGCACCCACCCGACAGTAGGCACTATGTTCCCGCCGTCCATTTTGAAGCCGTTGTGGACGTAGTTATACTGCTTTGCGGATGTGTACCCTTCCAATGGGCCTGACGAGGGCTTGAGTACGATTACCCCATACCATTTTGTCTGGGGGAACAAGTCAAGCCAGCTGTCGGGATCAGGAATAAACGGGAACGCCCCTATCCATGAAGGCCACCTGTTCTCATATATCTCTTCCACGGAAGCAACGCCGTTGAGGTCAACCACGAATGTCTTTGTTGTTTTTTCCTCCGGGACGGTCTCGCTCTTGAGTCCACCTATCCCGTCAGGTACCATCATTTTTGTGTAGAAAGTTTCCTCTTCCGTGACTGTGTAATTATTGCCGTCCTCGCTGATTCCGCTGAATGTAACCTCTGTCAATCGGGCGTAATCCTCGCCGTCCTCTTCGATTTTCTTGTAGACGAGGTAATTATTCTCGTCGTAACTGTAGGAGTTCTCAATGGACGTTGAATCGCCATACCCGACTGACTGACTCGTTATCTGTTCCCCAAGGCGGGTAATGTTTGCCGTCGCCCCGCCCCCGGAGAAAATATCATTCGTCGGCTCAACCGCCGGAGTCCTCCACTCCTGATCTATCGAAGCGGCGACCCGGTTAGCATAGTCCTTCGTGCGTTCCTCTATCGTCGGTCTGTCGTCACCGATAACCATGCTGTCGGTGACAGAATGACCGGAACCGCCCTCGACGAGTCTGTATACCCCGTCTCTGCCGTATTGCAGGACTCCCCCGACGGCGTAGGAAACGGCCCTGAAAAACTGCCATGCATCGACAGGGCTTTCAGGATAAAAGACGGTCTCTTCCGTTTCCATCTCTGTCTCAAGTGTCCCGCCACAGGCTTCTATCGCTTCCTGCATTGCGGAGATGGCGTTACCCGATGTGTATTCCACTTCGCCGCCGCCCGCCGTGACAGGATCGCTAACGGAGACAGAATACACCCCGTCAACGAGCGAGACCCTTGCCTCGGTGACGATGCCGGTAAAGAGGATATCACCACCCCGCGCCACCTGTACCTGGGAACCCTCTTCAAGGGATTCTGTGGTCTCAACGGAGCCGTCCATGAGGCCGAAACTCTTGAACGTCGCCCTGCCGGAAAGAGCCTCGTATTCGCCATTGATGAGCAGAGGGTTCGGCCAACCTTCTGCCAAAACGCCGATGTCGTCCCAATCCTCAATGTATGTCTTCCGATAATCGAACACAGAATCATACAGGTAATTGTCCGTCTCGCTCAGTGCGTCGGTACTGTAGAGGAGACGGTTCCCGTAGTTATCATAGAGATAGGCGCCATTCCATAGACTTGCAGGCGGGTCTACCCAAATATCCAGGTAGAGATACGGCCCCGGCTCTGCCACCCACGGGAAAAAGATGTCGGCGTATGTGTTGAACTCTGGGCTGCTGTAGTATGTTTTATCAATGTCGGCTTCCTCTGTTAATCCGGAATCGGCGACCCACTTGTCAAATATCGTCTCAGAGCCTGCCGAAGCGAATTCAGTATCTGACTTCCGCCACTCTATCCACAGGGCGGCTTGATACCAGACCACCAGATGGAGCGGCTTGTTCTCTGCGGAATCCCACCACCCGTCAGAACGCTCTTCATATATCATCTGGTTCGCATAGGCCAATATCCTGTCGCGCTCTGCCTGGTCAACATAATCCCAGACGTAAGAGGGGATGCAGAAATTCTCCCACCCGGCATATTCCCGGATTGAATCAAACCCGGTCTTTATCCGGGCAAGGGTGGTCTCGTCAAGCCCAACCGTCTGTCCATACTGCTCAACGCCGGAAGGCATGGCTACACCTCCCTGAGGGTAAGCGTCATCATACCCATGTCCTCAATGGGGTATGAGGACACTCCCGGTTCCCCGGTTATCATCACCTGATATATCTCACCGTCATAATCCTGGAATGTCGTCGCCGTCCCCATGAGTGCCAGAATGTCAGGGTATTGGTCATCAGGATGAAAGGTAATTGTCCAGATGCGCTTGCGAATTACCCCTAGAGACAATGGCGCGCCTGACAGGGCAGTTGCTTCCCTGCCTGCTACTATCTGATGTTCGAGTCTGTAATTACGAGAAGTAGGGGGACAGTTGAGCGTTATGTCGCCTAACTTGATAACGTTCATCTAAATGTCCCCCCTCATGGCGTCGGTCACTAGACCGCTCTGGCTGAATGACTGTGAGGCATTAACTTTGATGTTGACCGAGATGTTCTCTAACTTCTTGCGCGCATCTGCAACAGCCTTGTCGATGCCGTTCAAGATGCCGTAATAGAGACTGTCGCCCATTCGCCCGCCGAGTGCTTGTGAATACCCGCCCAACTTGTCAAGGGACATTTCGGCGTTCTGTGCCAATCCCTTGAAGTTAAGCGCGGATGCCCAATCAGAAGCCTTTTCTAATTGGTCAGGCACCCTTTCAAAGGTTTGAACGATACTCTTGATGTTGCCGAGCGAATCCTTTGTTTTGTCAGAGAATCGCACAACGTCTTTTTCTGCATCAGAGATAAACGTGAACGCTTCCCATTCCCCGCCAGAACGTCCTAGTTCAGTAAGGGTCTCGTTGATCTGTTCCTGAATATTCTTGATGGGGCCACGGGCTACCTCTTCCTCGATCTGCTTCATCGCATTTGCAACCTGTGTCAATAAACCCTGTCCACCCTTGCGCCCCATGCTCTCAAGCGCGCGGATGAACACGTTCCGAAGTTGCGGATTGTCAAACTTTTTGACCAACCCGTCAGCGGTCTCTTCGGCACTCTTCAGGACGGCGCTCTTGAATACTTCCGACGCGTCCTCAGAAGAGACACCAAATACTTTCATGGCGCGCTGGGCGTCAAGCCTGAACTGCTCTATCTTCACGGTGAACTCTGCCAACGCGTCGGGGAGGTCGCCCATGATCGCGGTTACAGGGTCAACGTCTGTCATGCGGTTCATCCGGGATTGAACAACGTCTACAGCCTCGTCGAATATGTCTGCGAGGTCGTCAGGCAGTTGCCCGAAAGCGGACTTGAGCGTTTCGACGCCCTTCTCCCCTTCGGTTTTCAGGATGTTTTCTATCTGCTCCCCGAACCTTTTGACAACGAGCGTCACGTCAAGGCCAGTTTTGCCCCATACGCGCTTGATGGCCTCGCCAGTTTCGCGCGCGTCTTTGATTAACTGTTCGAGGTCGGTTAGTTTAGGAGGTGCCTTGACCTCCTTTTCCTTCGTGCTTTCAGAGAGGATCTTTTCTATTTCCTTGTCGGTCTCAGCTATAGTCTGGGCTAGTTTGCGGTTGTTCTCCTGTACCTCTAACAGGTAGTCATTCTGCTTCGCGGCATAGTATCCGTATGCCCCGCCGATGAGAGTAAATGCCGCCACCAACCCGCCGGGTGACAACAGGGTAGCCGTCAGCAGTTTTGCCGCCGCGCCGATCTTGCCCATCGAACCGACGATGCTTGCTCCGGCGAGAACCTTGCTTGCCCCGGTGACAGAGGTTGTCAGTTTCGTAAAGGCCGCAGCAAGCAGTAATATTCCGCCGCCGATCTGCAACCCCTTCCCGGCGACCCAGCCGTAAAGCACAACCTTCGCGATCTTTTCAAAGTTGTCGAATATCGTCTGCCACGGGATTGCCGTCACGATGTTCTTGACGGACGCGATTAACCCCTTGATGGTCTCTCCCAGGTTGCGGAACTTCTCTACAACAGAGTCAACGTCTATCTTTGTCAGCGCCGCTTTGAAGTCCTCAAGTGACGGCAAACCGCCTGTCAAGCCCTCAAAGAACGCCTTGACTGATTCGCCTATGACCTCTGTACCGGAAGCCCATTCGTTGATGGCGTTTATCAGGTCGCGCAATGCCCCGGCGACCTCTTTGCTCTTCTCTTTGATCTGATCGAATACGGTCAGCAATACATCCTGTGCCGCAGATGTTACGGCTTTCCTGATGTTCTGCCACGTACCCATGAGGTCGGCTAACTGACTCTGCGCCGTGCCTGTCTCTTTGAGCGCTTCCTGGTACTCGCGCATCTTCTGCGACATAGCGGAGAGCTGTATAGCGGCAACCGCGCCCCGGTCGCCGAATATCCGCAACGCCTGTTGAGCGTCCATCCCTGCCGCGCCAAAGTCTGCCATTATGTCCGCAAGGGGTCGCATGTTCCCCAACGCGTCATAGACCTTGACGCCCATGTTCTCTATCTCTCTCGCGGCTTGTCCAGCAGGATCAGCGATAGATGAAAGGACTCGCCTTAAGGACGTGCCTATCTGCGATGCTTCCATGCCCGTGTCAGACAGTACAGCCATAGCGGACGTGACTTCTTCAAGGGAAAGCCCCAACGCCTTGCCCAACGGCGCGACGTATGTCATGGAGTTAGATAGTTTCTCCATCGTCAACTGCGAACTGTTGACGGCATTCGTGAATACGTCAACGACGCGTCCGGCCTCTGCCGCCTCAAGCCCGAAGCCCCTTAATGTCGATACGACCAACTGTGCCGATTCCGCGAGTCCATAGTTCTGACCTATACTGACGGCAACAATACTGTCGATGGAATCAAGTATCTCTGCCACGGACATACCCGCCGAAGCGAGTTCATACATGGCAGATGCCGCCTCTGCCGCGGTAATCGGCAGGTCGCGCCCCATCTGTCTCGCCTTCGCGGTCAGTTTATCGAACTCGTCAGCAGTCGCGCGGGACACGTTCTTTACAAGAGCCATCTGCTGTTCGAATGAACCGCCCACGTTCAGGGCGGCAACAGCGAGTCCAGCCGCCGCCGCCGTCGCCACAGTGAGGCCGGAAACCAGGACTTTGAGCGCGGGACCGAATACGTTGGTCAGGCGGGTTCCCATCCGTTCCATATCGCGACCTAGACGGAACGTGCTTTTTGACACTCTATCTAAACCGCGCAAGGCTCCCTGTATGTTGGAACCTATGACTATCTGGACGTCTTTTTTAATATTCCCCACCTCCCCGCCTATTCGATCTCAATACCCAAAGCCCTGGCTTCATCAAGGCTCATTTCCTTCCCCTTCGTCGGGGCATTCGATGTTTTCTTCCTCTCCCTCTTTTCCTCTGTAGGAGGGTCAAGCCAGAGCGGTACCGCTTTCATGTAATCCTCTGATTGCCAGTAAGTCAGTCTGTCGTAAAACGTCTCTTCGTCGATGTGGAAATAGTGACGCAGGGTTAGCAGAGTCAGGCTTAGCGAGTGCGCTTGCCTCGCTGGATCTTCTCCGCTGTTGGTATCTCTTCCGGTGCCTGCGTCATCCTTGAAAAATTTGCGATTATACCCGGCCCGTCGTTCGCGTTCCAAATCGTCATGAGCAATTCCATCTGTCCCGAAAGGGGCACCTCGTCCCATTCCTTGAAGTCGGGAAATGAGCGCTCAAGCGTCAGGGAAATTGCTTCCTCACAACCTGCCACGGCATTGATAAGGATCTCGCCCTTCAAGGCGGCAAGCCCCAACTCTGACGCAAACCCCGACTTGACGAGGGCGCGAATTACGTCAATCACGTCGCCGCGGGTCAAAAAGCGGAGCCGATAATCAGCTCCGAAAATCGAAACTGTCACCGGCTCCGGTCTGTGTATGTCAATCTGCCGTTTCATTGCTCCCACCTCATTAAGCGAGGTAAATCCTTCCCAACTGCTTGCCTTCCGGCTGTCCGCTGTCAGGCGCGGCGGCTATTTCGATGTTGGTCAGGGTCGGTTCAGACGGAGAGAATGCAAGGGAGAACTCGCCGGAGAAGAGCGCATTATAGAACTGGATATTCCACCTCTTTCCGTCACTTCTCGCGTCACTGACAAACAGGACAGAGAAGTAAT
>ERZ764778.3219-NODE-3219-length-13113-cov-15.162123_pt1 | contig 13113 bp, 12 predicted proteins | sample MGYA00374951_ERZ764778 | MGnify/ENA primary metagenome ERZ764778 (study PRJEB28918, sample SAMN05720193) | bioreactor metagenome | isolation source: Anaerobic biogas reactor | place: USA:Washington, USA | collected 2015-08-08 ...
TGCAGCTGGCTCTGTTTTAAGTGAGGCAATCATGGGAAGAACCATTGCATCCATCACCCAAACCTGGCAGGAAGAAGAAGCCGCGCTCAACCGCTTCAAACGTGCCCTGCGCAAGGATGACCAGGTTGTTCTGGATGAACTCCTGGTTATGTCGCGTCTGCACCTGGCTGAAGCTTCTTATGCCTCCAACCTCTACCCGCTCGATATGTACCTGATCGCCATTTTGCTGGAGGTCTACAAGCAGCTCAAAGCCACCCAACGCCAATTGTACGATCACGATCAGCACAAAGACCAGGCACGCCTGGAGGAGGAAGACGTTTTCCTAAAGCTGATCACCAATTACCTGGAAGCGCCATCTGAAGAGCAGCAGGAAAAAAATATACCCGTACCAGAGGAAGAAGAACCACCAACAACTGAGCACGAAAACTGTTGTACGTATAGCGACTTCGAGGAGGCCCCATGAGCCAAACCCGCACCTTCACCGGCTGGCTGCTGGACCTCTACCTGAACCAGGAAGAGGGTCTGAGCCTGTGGTTCATCTCCGCCGATGACGACAGCCGGGTCTGTTTCAGGCAGCGTTTTCCGGTCAATTTCTACGTTGCCGGTCCGAATGAGACCTTGCGCGCCCTCTGGAAGCTGGTTTCGGGGCGTCCGGGTGTACTTTCGCTCAGCCGCCAGCGCAAGCAGGACGTCTTTGAAGAGCAGCCAGTGGATGTGATGCAAATCGAGATGGAATCGCCTGCCAGCCAGGTGAAGCTTTTTCGTGAGATTGAAGAGATCTACCCGGACCTGACCTATTACGGTGCCGATCTGACTATTAGCACGCGCTACATCGCCCGCTATGGCGCTTTCCCCTTGGCGCTGTGCCAGCTGGAGGTGGACGAAGACAATGTGATCCAGTCCATCCAGACACTCAACGACCGCTGGGAACTTTTCCCTGACCTGCCGCCTTTGCGCGTGCTGCGCGTCAGCCCGGATGCTGACCCCAACCGCAGCAGCGTGCAGTCGCTTTTGGTACACTCTGACCGTTTTGAACAACGTCTGGCGCTCGACCCCCAGGGCGTCTACCTGCAAACGCTCGACCAGATTTTGGCGGAATACAACCCCGACATCCTGGTGACCGACTGGGGTGATAGCTGGCTGATCCCTTTTCTACTGAAGCAGTCCGAACAAAAGGGCATCCCGCTCCAGCTCAACCGTGACACTAACCGACCAGTACGCTGGCAAAAGGAGACCACCTATTTCTCCTACGGACACATCATCTACCGACCTGAAGAGGCGCATCTGTTTGGTCGCTGCCATATCGACCGAAAATCTTCCATGATGTGGTCGGATTACAGCCTGGCAGGCACGCTGGAAATGGCACGTGTCACCACTCTGCCGATCGAAAAGGCGGCTCGTGTTTCCCCGGGTCAGGGCATCTCGGCCATGCAGGTCATAACTGCGTTGGAAAAAGACATCCTGGTGCCTTACCAGAAACGCCAGTTCGAGGAATTTAAAACCGGTCTGCAGTTGATCCAATCTGACCGGGGAGGCATGGTCTACCAACCGCTCACCGGACTGCATACCGATGTGGCGCAGATCGACTTTATCTCCATGTATCCCGCCATCATCATTTTGGGCAACATTTCGCCCGAAGTACCACTGCCGGATGGCTTGACCCCGGCACATGACGATCTGGGTGTGGTACCGCTGACACTCAAACCGCTTTACGAAAAACGGGTTGCCATCAAGCAAAAGGTGCGCACCTACCCCGAAAACCATCCCCTGGTCGCCAACCTGAAAGAGCGCGCTCAGGCACTCAAATGGCTGCTGGTGGTCTGTTTTGGCTTTTTGGGCTACAAAAATGCCCGTTATGGACGCATTGAGGCGCATGAAGCGGTCACCAGGGGCGGGCGCGAGGTTCTCCTGCGTGCCAAGGATGTGGCGGAGGAAGAGGGCTTTGAAGTGCTGCACATGTATGTGGACGCCTTGTGGGTCAAGAAAAAGGGCTGTAACAAACCGGAGCACTTCACCGAGCTGATCAAAAAGATCAACCACCGCACCGGTCTGACCATCAACCTGGACGGGGTGTATCGTTGGGTGGCGTTCTTGCCTTCCAAGGTCGACCCGCGCGTTCCGGTTGCCAACCGCTATTTTGGCGTTTTTCAAAGCGGCGAGGTCAAAGTACGCGGATTGGAAGCGCGCAGGCGCGATACCCCGCTTTGGATCGCGGCAGTGCAAAAGGAGATGATCAGCCTGTTGGGACAAGCTCGTACCAAAAATGAGCTGGATGGCTGCATCCAGGAAGCCTTCAACTATTATCAGCAGGCACTGCGGGAATTGAAAGCGGGCACGGTCACTCCGGAACAACTGGTGATCAATGGTAAAGTCAGTTACGCCCTGGAAGCCTACAAAGCCAGTACAGCGGCTGTGCGGGCAGCCAGGCAGCTGCAAAAAGCCGGGTTTCCAGTCAAACCCGGTATGCGTGTGCGCTTTGTTTATACAAGAGGTGAACCCGATGTGGTTGCCTGGGATTTGGGAGTGAGAGTCGCACCTACCGAACTTGATTCCGCCAAATATGTCGAGCTCCTCATCCGCGCTGCCAGTTCGGTCCTCTCCCCCTTCGGCGTCTCGGTGGACATCCTGCGCGAATGGTCGCTATCGGATGGTTTACAACTTCATATCCCAGTTCTAACGAACTAAATCCATTTGCCATTTGTGGCTACACGCATTAATAGAAAAAATGTCAGATGCAAGAGCGAATACATTACTGGGAGCGCTAATCGGCCACTATTATCATTATGTTATAAGCGCCTATTTTCCATTGCAACTTATTAATCGTTTTTTGTTCAAACTGAGGTTAGAGTGTGTCGTAGGGCAGTTTGCGGTTTTCAACCTGCCGTTATGAAAACGTGTAATGTAGAACCGGATCGTTTTCCTGAGGTAGAGTGTGTCGTAGGGCAGGTTGCGATTTTCAACCTGCCGTTATGAAAGCATGTGTTGTAGAACCAGATCGTTTTTCCATGGAAAATTCGTCGGCAAAGAGCAGGCTACGTTTTTCAACCTGCAGTAACAAACACTTGCCATCGATGATCGGCTCTTTTTCGTTTCCTCGTTTTTTGGATAGATAAATTGTAGTTACTATATTGCCAAAGCCCTTGTGGCTACGCGCATTATTTTAAGGAAAAAACAAAGACATTGATCATTTCATTTCAATTGTTTTGTGGAAATAATGGCAAATATACATACAATTTTAACTTTGTTTACATTGCCGTCCAACTTCTGGATAGTTACCCCGTTTTAGATGATATTTTTCCCTATTTTGTGCAAATTACTATACATTTATCGCATACATTAAGTTACAATAAATGTATGCGAAAAAAGACACCCATTTACAAAGAGATTCGTGCCGATCTGATCCAGGAGATCGTAGACGGAAAGTATTCCAACAAGCAGCTACCCACCGAGGTGGAGTTATGCGAGAAGTACAAAGTTAGCCGGATGACTGTGAATAAAGCTCTCACCATGTTGGTCCACGAAGGGCTGATCCGCCGCACTCCTGGCAAGGGTACTTTCGTTAACACGATTGAGATCCAGAAGCGTATTGCGGAACCGCGAGGTTTCAGCCAGGATATCAACAACATTGGTGCAGCGCCAGGCTCCAAGGTACTGGAGTTTAAAATGTTGCAAGCCAAGGATGTGGATGAGATCGCCAGGATCTTCCGTCTCCAGGGCGATGCGCTCATTTACTATTTCGTACGCCTTCGCAGTGCCAATGGCGCCCCTGTTGCCATTACACGAACCTACCTTTCCGGTGAGGTCGTCAAAGATTTACCCCAACAAACGCTGGAACTATCTCTTTACGCCTACCTGAAAAATGAGCTGGGTATCCTTCCCAAATGTGATGACTATCAGCTGCGGGCACGTAATGCCACCAAACAAGAAAAAACCTGGCTGGGAACCACCGATGAACCGATCCTCGAGGTAAGGCATATCTCCTACACCCAAACCGACATTCCCTTTGAATATAACGAATCTGCCTACCTTGGCAGTAAGTTCTTTTATGTCTCAAGTTCAGATTATCATACACGATTCAAAGGCGACGAAAAAGAAAGTTAGGTTTGACTCTCGTACTCTGCTCGCATATAATCATTCGTTCGAGGGGAAGTGCTGGAATTGGCAGACAGGCATGACTTAGGATCATGTGCGGCGACGCGTGAGGGTTCGAGCCCCTCTTTCCCCACTTCAACATTAACTAAAGAGGTAACTATTGAAAACTGAGAAGACTTTTACTGAAGATCACCAGGTCCGTGTCCGGGCCGAATTTGAGCAGGAAACCCTGGATGGTTTCAAGCGTAAGGCTGCACGCAAGATCGCTCAAAGCACCCGCATACCAGGCTTTCGCCCTGGCAAAGCACCCTATGCCATGGTTGTCAACCATGTCGGCGAAGCTGCCGTACTCGAAGAAGCCATCGATCTGATGCTTAACGATGTTTATCCCCAGGTTCTGGAGCGAGAAAACATCGAACCCTATGGTCCTGGAAATCTGGAAGATATCCCCAGCCAGGAACCTCCCGTCTTTGAATTCGTCATTCCCCTCAGCCCTGAAGCTGAACTTGGCGATGTCAAAAGCCTTAAGAAGCCCTATGAACCCCCTGTAGTAAGCGACAGTGACGTCGATGAATACGTCACCCAGATGCGTCAAAACCAGGCAAATATTGTTCCTGTGGAAGGCGCCGCCAAAATTGGTCAGTTGGTTTATATGACACTGGAAGCCACCGATGAGAACGCCAAAACCCCTGAAGAAGCCATAATTGTAAAATCTGCTCCGCAGCAAACCCTGATTCCGACCAAAAAAGAAGAAAAAGATTCCGAGTGGCCTTACAAGGGCTTTGCCCGTGAACTCATTGGAAAAAAAGCCGAAGATCAATTCTCCCTGACCCACACTTTCCCTGCCGAAAGCAAGGATGGCGCTCTTGCCGGCAAGACCGTCCGCTTCGACGTCAATATTCAGTCAGTCAAAGAGCTGGAACTGCCTGAGATGAACCAGGAATTCCTGACTTCGGTTGGAGGGTTCGAGAGTGTTGAGACCCTGAAGCAAGCGGTTCGTGAAAAAATGGTAAGCGACCGTACATCTGAGTACGACGATACTTATTATCTCGAGCTGGTTGACACGCTTCGTGCTGGCGCGACCTTGAAATATCCTCCCCAGATGATCAAGGACGAAGAAGATGATGTTCTTCATCGCATCGAGCACGACCTTGAACATCGCGGACTGGACCTGGATGTTTACCTGAAGATCCGCAAGATGGATAAAGACCAATTTATCGAAGAAGAAGTCAAACAAACTGCGAAAGATCGCCTTGAACGTTCGTTAGTGATGGACGCGATCACCAAGAAATATGACGTAAAAGTCACTCAGCAACAAATGCAGGCAGAAGTTACAGGCGTCCTCAATTCTCTGCTCATGAGCGGCGAATACGAGCAAGCCGAAAAGCAGCTTGGCAAGAAGCGCTTCACAGAAGCCATCTCGAACGAAGCCGCCAACAATGCCCTCGAAAAGGCGATACGGCTCCAGCTGAGAACCCTGGCTGCTCCAGAATCATTGCCAGTCGCTGAAGAAGTTACCGAAGAAGAAGCTGTGGAAGAAATAATGGATGCTCTTCAGGCTGAAACTGCTAATGATGTCGTTGAAATCGATCCAGTTGAGAAAGACCCTTCAGAAGAAGTGATTGAAGACTAACGTTATTCTAATACTGAGCAGGTAAACTGACGCAAGAAAGGACACGATTATGCAAAAAAATGATTTCCAATCAGTGATACCCATGGTGGTCGAACGAACTGCCAACGGTGATCGTGCTTATGACATCTACTCTTTACTGCTCAAGGAACGCATTGTTTTTGTTGGCTCAGCCATCAACGACCAGGTCGCAAACGTTATTGTGGCTCAGCTGCTTTACTTGAGCCAAATTGACCCGGAAAAATCGATTCAAATGTACATCAACTCTCCTGGCGGCTCCATTTATGCCGGTCTGGCTATCCTGGACACGATGCAAATGATCCCCAATCCGATCAGCACGGTAGCTGTTGGCGTTACTGCCAGTTTCGGCACTGTGCTGCTTGCCGGCGGGACCAAAGGTCAGCGCTATGCTCTGCCCCACGCAACTATCCACCTGCATCAACCCCTGGGTGGCACCGAAGGACAAGCTTCAGATATTGAGATCATGGCAAAAGAAATTCTGCGGCTCAAATCGGAACTAAATCAGTTCTTTGCCGATGTGACCGGACAGCCTTTGGATGTTATCCAGAAAGATACCGACCGCGATTTTTACATGACCGCTGAACAGGCAGTGAAGTACGGGTTGATCGACAAAGTCTTAACTCCCCCAGAAAAGTAGAAATGATCACGGATCATTTACCCATGCTCAAAGGCCTCATCCTCGATATGGATGGGGTCCTTTGGCATGATAGCCAGCCTATCGGTAACCTTGCCGATGTCTTTTCGCAAATTCAGGATCTTGGGCTTAAATTTGTTTTAGCCACAAACAACGCCACCAAGACCATCCAGGAATACGTGGAAAAACTGGCTGGTTTTGGGGTCCAGGTAAAACCAGAGCAGATCCTCACCAGTGCTGTAGCGACTTTTAATTTTTTGCAGGATGTATATCCAGACAAGAAAGTGCTTTTTATTGTTGGCTCCGATTCTCTAAAAAAAGACGCACGAAGAAGAGGTTTTACTCTATTGATGGAAGGCGAACAAAGGCAGGCCGACCTTGTTATCGTGGGGCTCGACTCCAAAATGACGTACGAAAAAATCAGCTACGCTGCAAAACAGATCCGATCAGGCGCGGAATTTATTGCCACCAATACAGATGCCACCTTTCCGACCCCCCATGGAATGATCCCGGGTGCGGGCACCATGGTTGCCGCGGTTCAAACAGCTTCAGGCAAGGAGCCCTTAGTAATTGGCAAACCTTCCTCCAGCTTGTACACGCAGGCGATGAAGGTGATGCAATTAAGACCAGACCAGGTTCTATGCGTCGGTGACCGCCTCTCCACCGATATCCTCGGTGCACAGAAGGGCGGGTTTCACTCAGCTTTGGTACTTTCTGGTGTAAACACGCTCGAAGACCTGGCAGACTGGGAGCTGAAACCCGATATCATCGCGAAAGACCTGACAGCATTGATCCATGGATAAACAACTTCTGCTCGACCTAAATAAAGAGGAACTGGCGGATGAGCTCAAAAAGCTCAACCAGCCCGCGTTTCGCTCAAAACAGATCCTCGAAGGCATTTATAAGCACCATTATCGTGATTTTTCTGCTTTTGGGAATCTGCCCAATAGTCTGAAAGAAGAACTGGACGCTATTTTTCTGATCGACCCCATCATCTCCAGCCAATCGATTGTCTCCCGGGATAAAAAGACTATCAAATACCTGTTTGAAGTTCAGCAAGGTAGCCGCATCGAAACAGTCCTGATGAAATATTCTGACCGTAACACAGTGTGTGTTTCCACCCAGGTTGGATGCCCGATGGGTTGCGTCTTTTGCGCTACCGGGCAGATGGGCTTCACCCGCAATCTCAGCGCAGGTGAAATCTTGGGACAAATATTGTTCATTATGCGAGCTTTGGAAGCTAACGGTGAAAAACTGACGAACATCGTTTACATGGGCATGGGAGAACCATTTCTTAATTTTCCTGCCGTGATACGTTCGATCGAGACCCTCACCGATTCCGACCTGCTCAATTTTGGTGCCCGCCGAATCACCATCAGCACCGTCGGGATCCTCCCCAGGATGAAAGAATTCACCGAGTTGGATTCCCAGGTTAACCTGGCAGTCAGCCTGCACGCACCTGAAAACGAACTACGTTCCCAACTCGTTCCCGCCAACCGCATGCATCCTCTCAAATCACTGATAGCCGCCTGCAAAGAATACACCGACAATACCCGCCGCAGGATCACGTTCGAATATGCCTTGATCGATGGCATCAACGACAGTGAAAACCAAGCAAAGCAGTTGATCAGCCTGGTCAAGGGCATGCTCTGCCATGTGAATCTGATTGCGCTTAACCCCAGCAAGGAATATCCTTTGCCCGGTTCAAGCCGCGAACGGGTGGATGCCTTTGCCAAAATTCTGACTGATTACGGCATCCCCTGCTCAGTCCGCTTACGCCGCGGTATCGAGATCAATGCTGGCTGTGGTCAGCTGGCGCAATCCCAGCAATCCAAATGATATAATCCAGAGCCTATGGACAATCTATTCAAGAAATGGCGTGACAGCCTGCAAAAAACACGTGAGACCACTTTTGGCAAAATAGCCAACTTGTTCGGTGCCACTGAAATTGATGACGAAACTTTTGATGATCTGGAACAGTTGCTGATTCAGGCGGATGTAGGCGTAAAAACCACCCTGGATCTGGTGGATACTGCCATTGAGAAAACCGACGAACTCGGGCTTACCAAGACTTCACAATTGGAGTCCTTGCTCAAAGATGAGCTCTCTGATCTTTTGTTTGAAGCAGTCGAGCCGGACTTTTCTCAGAAGCCTACCGTGATCATGGTTGCTGGAGTAAATGGCTCTGGCAAGACTACCTCCATCGGCAAACTGGCTGCCAGGTACAAAAAAATGGGCAAATCCGTCCTTCTGGTTGGGGCAGATACCTACCGGGCTGCCGCTGCCGATCAGCTTGAAATCTGGGCGGAACGCGTTGGAGTGCCCATCATCACTGGTCAGCAAAACAGTGATCCGGGTGCGGTTACTTTTGATGGCATTCGTGCTGCGGTTTCACGTGATATCGACGTGGTCCTGATCGACACAGCCGGGCGTTTGCATACCCGTTATAATCTGATGGAAGAGATCAAAAAAGTCTATCGTGTGGCAGAAAAAGCCCTGCCAGGTGCGCCGCATTTTTCGTGGATCGTGATCGATACTACCACCGGTCAGAATGCCCTTAACCAGGCAGAAGCATTTGGCAAAGCTGTCAACCTTAACGGGGCGATCCTGGCTAAGTTGGATACCTCCGCCAAAGGCGGCATGGTGTTTGCGATCAAGGATCAATTGAAAATACCCGTCATCTATGCAGGGTTGGGTGAAAAAATTGAAGATCTGCAATTGTTCGATAAGAAATCGTTCATTGACAGCATCTTTACCAAGAATGAAGGAAATTAGCATGGCTGAACTGACCGACCGTATCAAGTCTTTGGAAGAGCAATTCCAATCTCTCCTGGAGCATCTTTGACTTAGCTGAAAAAGCTGAAGAATTATCCAAATTACACAAACAAAGTGAAGAGACCGGTTTTTGGGATGACCCAACTAATGCCCAATCGGTCATGAAACGTATTTCCAATCTTGATGATCAAATCCGGGAATGGTCAACACTGCAAACCCAGGTGGAAGGGCTCTCCGCCCTGTGGGAACTGGATGATGGCAGCCTGACTGAAGAAATCAATCATCATGTGGATGAGATGGAAGACCTGGTCGCAAAAAAAGAGATCAGCCTGCTCCTTTCCGGTCGCTATGACCACGGCAACGCCCTCCTGGCTATTCATGCCGGTGCAGGCGGCACTGACTCGCAGGATTGGGCGGGGATGCTCGAACGCATGTACCTTCGCTGGGCTGAGAACAGCGGCTATAAGACCGAAGTTCTCGACCGCACCATGGGCGAAGAAGCTGGCATTAAGTCTGTCACCATATCTGTCTCAGGAAAACTTGCTTACGGCTATTTGAAGGCAGAAAAAGGCGTACACAGGCTGGTCAGGCTTTCACCGTTCGACGCTGCCCACCGCCGACATACATCGTTTGCCCTGGTTGAGGTACTTCCGGAAATCGAAGGCAATGATGATATCGTCATTCGCCCTGAAGATATCGAGATTGAAGTCTACAAATCTTCCGGTGCCGGTGGACAGAACGTTCAGAAAAACATGACCGCAGTGCGTATCATCCACCTGGCGACCGGGTTGGTAGTAACCTGCCAGAATGAACGTTCCCAGACACAAAACCGCGAATCTGCCCTCAAGGTGCTGCGGTCGCGTCTGTTTGAACTGCAGCAGCAGGCACATGCCGATGAGATTTCGGATCTAAAAGGTGAATTTAAGAAAGTCGAATGGGGCAGCCAGATCAGATCCTACGTACTGCACCCCTACCAGATGGTCAAAGACCACCGCACCGACTATGAAACGGGCAACACTCAATCAGTTTTGGACGGCAATCTGGATGGATTCATCGAAGCTTATCTGCGAATGCGTTAGAATTTTCGTTGGCTTGGTTCCGTTCCCGCTCTCCGGAGGGTTGAACCCGGCAGCCAAGCTAAAACCACTCTCTCAGAACAGAAAGACATTAGCAAAGGGACGGTTTTCAATAACATAAAAACAAAAACGACCTTAGAGAAGAGGTCGTTTTTTTAATCAAATTGTGGAAAAATCTAAATATTAATCCAAAAGTCGGGCTAACTCAAAAAGATCTGAATCGAGCTCTTTGGTTTTGCCAACAATTTCCTCGTAAGGAGTGGTGGTCACTTTATTTTGGTTTAGTCCCACCAAAACGCCATACTCTCCTCTTACAAGTGCCTGTACCGCTCCACAACCCAACCTTGAAGCCAAAATACGGTCAGATGCCCCCGGTTCACCACCCCGCTGTACATGTCCGAGAATGGTGGAACGAACACTGAAACCCAGACGATCCCGATGCTCTTTAAAGAACTCGGTCAGTTTTGCAGCATTGTAATCAGCGCCTTCAGCAGCGACAATGAGGGCATGGTTTTTGCCATGTTCATAAGACATGCGTAATGTTTCTGCTATTTGTTCCGGATCTGTTTCCCGTTCTGGCACTGTGATTGCTTCAGCGCCGCCTGCCAGGCCTGCAGTCAATGCCAGGTAGCCGCACTTGCGTCCCATTACCTCGAGGATAAATGCACGTTGATGCGAACTCGCTGTCGTTTTCAGACGGTCGATTGCTTCCAGAGCAATATTCAAAGCGGTATCGACGCCAATGGTGATCTCTGAGCCTACCAGGTCGTTATCAATCGTGGAAGCCACGCCCACCACCGGAAATCCCATTTTATTCAGTTCGTAAGCGCCGGTCTGCGAACCATTACCACCAATCACTACCAGCGCTTCGACCCCCCTCTGGTTGAGATTTCTGATTGCCAGGGCGCGTCCTTCGACTGTGGTAAATTCCAAACAACGGGCACTGCCTAAAATAGTTCCACCCCGCTGCAGGATCCCGCCAACGTCACGGGTTGTCATTCGTTCAAATTGACCGTTGATCAAGCCCTGGTAACCATTACGAACACCGTAAACATCCCAACCATTCTTTATACCTGTCCGTACAACAGCGCGAATGGCTGCATTCATTCCGGGAGCATCCCCTCCACTTGTTAATACTGCAATACTTTTGTTCATATTATCTCCTCGTCAACAATACCATTGATGCTATTATAATTCAGCAAAACCTATTTGGAGGTTTACTTTGAAACGAGATATCCTGGTTGCTTTATACAGTGAAGATCCTTACGTCCTGGATTGGATGTCCTTGTTGGTCGTTCGTGATTGGCGTACGAGGGTTGTGGCTGAGCTAACAACTCCGGATGAACTCTCAGAATTTCTCAGTCAGGACCATTTCTTGTGTGATGGCATTGTTATGGATATCGATTGCGCCAGTAACCTAAAACAGGCAGGTAGCGACATCGAAAATTCCAGCCATAATCTGAAAGTGATCGGACTTTCTCGCAACCAGCGACCTGACTTCTTTAGACACTTTCCCAGTTCATCCATTGTCGGTCTGCTTGAAAAAAAGGAAATAGAAACTTCCTTGGGCTGGGCGATCACGTTTGCGGCTGAAGGCAAACCAGTTTTTACTCCCCGCGGGTTGCAAGCCGCCTGGGAGGCTAACTTTTCGGTATCAAAAGATCGGCTCGTGCTGAGATCCAGAAGTTATCCAGGTCTGACTGAGAGACAAAGTGAAATTGCCCGTCTGGCGATCATTTTCTCCATTGGCAGGCGCGATCTGGCAGATGAATTGAAGATTTCTGACCAGTGGAGTTATGGTGTTGTCAGTGAGCTCTATGACCATCTTGGGTTGAGTGAGTTGTTGGACGAGAACCAGGATTTCCACAGCATCCTTGAAAGTGACACTGTCATAAAAGCTCATATCGATGAAATATTGGACGATCTCGGTACCAGCAAAAAAGCCCGCGACCTTGAAACCCTCGCCTTTCATCTCTTGACAATGCCTGTGATCGAATAAAAGTTCCTCGATCTCCAGTTACGATTTGACAGGCTGGCATTCAGAACGAAGTGAAAAATCTTTGTTTACAGAAATAACATTCACTATTGATTATGTGGCTACGCGCATTTAAGGCTTAATTACAAGGTCGGTAAAAGTATTGCCCGGCATGGGGCGGCTTCGCGCGATGCGAGTTTTAGCGGTAAACAGATCAACTGGTACATCCCAGGTTCAGCTTTTCGTAAATCAAGTGTTTCCAATATCACGACATTATTGGAGAGCAAAATTTCGTGCAGAGCAACAGAATCGTTGTAAGGAGCAATGGAGAGGTAGTCAATCCCTGTCAGTTTACAGCCATGCTCCACCAGCCACTGTGCTGCATCGGGTTCGAGTGCGACATAATCAGGATTGAATGGATGAAAGAAGTCGTACCACAGTCTGCTGTTAGGGGTTTTGAAGAGCACCCTGGTAACATCTTCTAGCTGAAGAGAGGCAAGGAAAGCTGCATCAATGCTTCTATTTCCTTCCGGAACTTCAATCACGTTTGCCCGACCGATCAAAACCGACAGATCCAGGCTATCCAAATTGGCAGCTCCATCGATGAAGTGTAGGGGCATATCAATATGGGTACCGACATGCGCCCCAATTTGAATGGAACTTACATTCGAAATTGCCCCGTCAGAAATTCGGCTCTCCCAGCCAATCTTCGCCGGCTCATCGCCTGGCCAAACCAGCATTTCGTTCCTGATCCCAACTGTAATATCTATGTATTCCATCCCAACACCTCATTTGTATTGCTTTTGATAGCTTTCGAAAGCAATCTTGCTTACAATATTGTAACTGAGTAACGCAGATCAAGGACGCTCAACCGTAGGGAGGGAGCCCGTCTCCCTCCGCAGGATTGGAT
>ERZ764778.3220-NODE-3220-length-13113-cov-4.318272_pt1 | contig 13113 bp, 10 predicted proteins | sample MGYA00374951_ERZ764778 | MGnify/ENA primary metagenome ERZ764778 (study PRJEB28918, sample SAMN05720193) | bioreactor metagenome | isolation source: Anaerobic biogas reactor | place: USA:Washington, USA | collected 2015-08-08 ...
CTCGACGATCTGCCGCGGCGTGACCTCGGCGCCGTCCGGAGCGGCGATGTGCAGCGGAGGTGCGAGGGTGTCCTGGTCGTCCGACTCCTGGTCGGGATCCGACGTTTGGGCAGCCGTATCGTCTGCGGATTCGGTCTCCTCAGCCGGTTCTTCGCAAAGTGCAGGCTCGGCTTTTTCGTCGCCGGGTTCGGCCGTCTCGGCGTCGTCTGCATCCTGATCCGGATGATCGACGAAGGCGGCTACGTCCTCGACCAGTTGCCGGGCCTGGTCATCCTCGGCGGTCGGGTCGACCGGCCCGGATGCGGCGGCGTCGGTCTGAGGCTGATCCTGCGTTTGATCGATGCTTTTTTCTTCTTCCGTCATAAGTCCTCTGCCTTTGGCGGCAAACGGCCTGAATGCCAACAGGCGTCCACGAAACCCCGCTTCCTCGCGGTCGCGGCTCTCTATGAGGCGTCGAACGACTGCCGGAAATTCTGGGCCACCGGCATGCGACGTCCGGACCCGAAGGCCCGGCCGGTCACTTTCAGCCCCATCGCCGCCTGCTTGCGCTTGTATTCGTTGCGGTCGACGGTGACGATCACCTTCTCGACCAGTTCCGGCTCAAAGCCGTGCTCGATGATCTGCTCGGCAGACTGTTCCTCTTCGATGTACAGCCGCAGGATCTGGTCCAGCACCTCGTAAGGCGGCAGGCTGTCCTGGTCGGTCTGGTTCGGCCGCAGTTCGGCTGACGGCGGCTTGGTCAGCACATCGGCGGGGATCACCTCGCCGGCGCGGTTGACGTACCGGGCCAGGTTATAGACGAGGCCCTTGGGCACGTCGCTGATGACGGCCAGGCCGCCCGCCATGTCGCCGTAGAGCGTGCAGTAGCCCATGGCCAGCTCGCTCTTGTTGCCGGTGCTCAGGACAAGATAACCAAATTTGTTGGAAAAAGCCATCAGGATGATGCCGCGGATGCGGGCCTGGATGTTCTCCTCGGTCACGTCGCGCTGCGTGCCGGCGAAGGCCTCGGCCAGCTCACGTTCGAAGACCTGGCGCGTCGACTCGATCGGCACGACCTCGTGGCGGATGCCCAGGTTCGCGGCGAGCTTGCGGGCGTCGTCCATGCTGCTTTCCTTGTTAAACTTCGACGGCATGATGACGCCCAGGACCTTGTCGGGTCCAAGAGCCTCCACGGCCACGGCGGCCACCACCGACGAGTCGATTCCGCCCGAGAGGCCGATGACCACGCCCTTTCTGAAGCCGCACTTGCGGACGTAGTCGCCCAACCCGAGGGTCAGGGCGGAGAAGACGGATTCGACGTCCTCCGGCAGCGGCTCGATCCGGCCTTCCGATCGGCCGTCCAGATCGACCACCAGCAGGTCTTCCTGGAAGCTGCGGGCGCGGGCCAGCAGTCGGCCGGACTGGTCGTAGACGCAGCTTGCCCCGTCAAAGATCAACTCGTCGTTCCCGCCGACCTGGTTGACGTAGATCAGCGGCAGGCCGAAACGCCGGGCATGCGCTGAGACCAGTTCGGAGCGCATCCGGGCCTTGCCGATGGCGAACGGGCTGGCGGCGGCGTTGATGAAGAGCTCCGCCCCTTCCTTGGCCAGTTCGGCGATGGGGTCGTAGTGGTAGAGGACGCGGCCGACCACGTCCTGGACCGTCCAGAGGTCTTCGCAGACGCTGATGCCGACGCGCCGGCCGTCGATCCGGGCCAGGGCCTTCATGGAGCCCGGCTCGAAGTAGCGGAGTTCGTCGAACACATCATAGGTCGGCAGCAGCGACTTGTGGTGAACGCTGGCGACCCGGCCTTCGGCGAGCACCGCGACCGAATTGTGCAGCGCCCGGCCGCGAGGCAGGAGGTTCCGCTGGACGCAGCCGACCAGCGAGACGATGCCCTGCGTCCGTGAGGCCAGTTCCTCCAGGACGCGCAGGTTGCGCTCGACGAAGCTGGGCTTGACGAGCAGGTCCTTGGGCGGATAGCCGACCAGGGCCAGTTCCGGGAAGATCACCAGGGCTGCGCCTTGCGAGCGGGCCTGCTGCGTGTAGTCGCATATCTTCTCGGCGTTCGCCTCGATATCACCCACGACGGGGTTGATCTGGGCCAGGGCAATTCTCATGTCTCGCCAGCTTCCTGCCGTGCCACGAGGGCGGCCGTGGTCATCGGCGCCACTCCTTGGCTGATGAACGTCTTGACCAAATCACCGGACGTCTGCTTGTCGATGCCTTCGATGGCGTCGACCACCAGTTCCACGCACCGGTCCATTTCGAGCAACTTCTCGACCATGGACCTAACACAATAATCGGTCGCGACGCCGCAGACAATGTAGCAGTCGACGTCGAGTTCGGAAATCACCTGTTGGAGCGCCGGGTTGTCGAAGAGGCCGATCGTCTGCTTCTGGAAGATCACCTGCCGGTAGCGCTCGAAAAGACTATCGACGTCCAGCGTCTCGCCCTCGCGCCGGACCACCTTTCGCGGCTCGATGAGGGTTTCGGGCAGCTTTTCATGGCCCCAGGTATCGAGCACGCAGTGCGGCGGCCAGTCGGCGAACTCGGGGTCGTCGGGGTCATGGGAATCCACGGTCGAGATGATCGGCACCCCCCTGTCGGCGGCCCAGGCAAACAGCTTTTCGAGATTCGGGATGGTCTTTTCCGCACCTTCGAAGAAGAGTGCCCCGTCGGGATCAATGAAATCCCGCTGGGTGTCGATGTCGATCAGTACGCGTTCAAATTTCTTCCTCATCATGATTGACTACCCATCTCCTTATATTCTATATGTCGTACTGTACCCCCTGCACTGGATTCTCCTGAACGCGGCGCAGCCCATCGGATAGTCCAACCGGGTAGTCGGCCAAGCCACGGAACTCCCGCAGATGTGGCGGCAGCGAGCCGATCTGCTGTCGGGCCCGCTGGCGGATGGCCGTCAGATCCGGCAGTTCGGCAACCAGCTTGCCCGAGTGGATCACCGGCACCATCAGGGCCTCGCCGCCTTCGAGCGTCTCGTCGGCCTTAGCCAATACGTCACGGCAGAACCGTCCACTTCCGTCGTGGAAGCGGAAGAGCTGCTTGGCGCCACCGAGCGTTGCCTTGCCCGCTGAGAGCTTGACCACCGGTCGCGGCGCGCCGTCCTTTTCGATCTCGACGAGTTTGTAGACCACCGACAGGGCCGGCTGATCCTTGCTGGTGACCATGTCCGTCCCCACACCGAAAAGGTCGATTCTGGCCCCCGCAGCGAGCATCTCGCGGATGGTGAATTCGTTCAGGTCGCTGGAACCCACGATTTTGACGTGGTTTAGGCCCGCCTCATCGAGCACACAGCGAACCTTGTGCGACAGTTGCACTAGATCGCCGCTGTCAAGCCGCACCCCCTTAAGCACGTGGCCGAGACGGGCAGCAGTTCTGGCCCCCTCCATCGTATCGTAGGTGTCGATCAGGCAGATGGTGTTCTGGGGGAAGACGTCGGCGTAGGCCTGGAAGGCCTGGAACTCATCGTCGTAGCTCATTATCCATGAATGGGCCTGCGTTCCCACCGGCTTGATGCCCAACGTCCTGGCTGCGTGAACGTTGCTGGTTCCCACACAGCCGCCGATGAAGCTGGCCCGGGCGGCGAGCAGTCCAGCCTGCGGACCGTGGGCGCGGCGGGCTCCAAAGTCGACTACCGGACGACCCTCGGCGGCGTCGCATATCCGGGCCGCCTTGGTGGCGATCAGAGTCTGGACGTTCAGCGTGGTCAGCAGGTAGGTTTCGACGAGTTGGGCAACGGGCAGGCTCGCGGCGATCCGGACCAGCGGTTCGCCGCCGAAGATCACCGTACCCTCCGGAACGGCCCAGACGTCGCCGTCGAAGCGGAACGCGCGTAAGTAGTTCCAGAAGCCGGGTTTAACGTGCCGGAATTCGTCGAGGCTTCGCAGCCAGTCGATGTCGCGGCCGGTGAACTGGAGGTTCAACAGGTAGTGAACGGCCTGTTCAAGGCCGGCGGTCAGGAGGTACTGGCGGTTCGGCGGCAGCGCGCGGACGAACGCTTCGAAGGTCGCGCGGGGCATGTGGCCGGTCGACCAGTACCCGGCGACCATTGTCAGTTCGTAAAAATCGGTCATCAGTCCCAGGACGTCGTCGCCCGGGAACAGCGAAAGCGGTTCACGCACCGGCTTGGCTCCTTCGGCCAGTTCACAAAACGTCAATTTTCTACATTCGGAGCCGAATAGCAACGCCCGGTCGCGATTTGCGCGGTTGGCAGGCTGGGCTGTTGCGGCTTGGGTGGCGGAAGGGGTGCGGCCGGCGCGGGACGTCTACGGGTTGTGACTGTCCTGTGGGAGGCCGGCGGTGCGAACGCGGTGGACGAACCGGGCAAGGCCGCGGCCGCCGAAGAGCAGCCACAGGCCCAGACCGACCTGGAGGAGGGCCGCCGCACCCTCCCGGACGGTGAAGTACCATGTATCCATCTGGGCGTAATCCCTGATCAGCACGGCATGAAGGATGGTCTGGCCGATCCGCGGCAGCCCGAGGATCAGGGCGTAGGCCCCAATCGCGCAGAAGGCGACCATCATCGCGGTTTCGGCGGTCAATGGCGTGCCGCGGGCCGGCTCGGGCTCGGCCAGTCCGACGCGATCAGCCAGGGCGGCCGCCTTGCTCCAGATCAGCCACGCGACGATCAGGCCGAGAACCAACGGGAGGAAGCTCAGGACAACAATCGGCATTCCCTCATCGACCAGCGACCGCCTGGTCACCTGCCACATTCCAATCACCATGTCCAATCTGAGCACGGCGTAGAAGGCGGACCAGACCGCCAGCAGTCGAAACGCCAGGATCGCCAGTTCACGTTTGGTCATTGTTTGTCCCTCGGTAGCTTGGAACTCTGTAGTCTATAGACGGACCGGAGACCGTTTTACTCTTCGTCATTTCTGAATGACTACCATGCAGACAAAACTACTATATTGGTCGCCGTTAGTCCGGGATGGCGAGACGGGTGAGCGCTTGGGCGAGTGCCGCGGGTCGGCTGAGGTCCGAGTCTGATCCAAAGTCCTGGTCGTCTGCTCCAGTCCCGCGTAGGGAGGGCAGCCATCCTCTCCGGTTCTCCGGCATCTCTCGGTTGGTCCTGCACAACGCCCGATAACCTGATGGCGGCAAGGCAACGCGACAGCGGCGGGTCGTCGAAGATGATTCCGGCTTTGGAGCTTTCATTTGAGGGTCGGCGGGGTAATAATTAGGTGGGCCTATCCGGATGCCCGTGCGGGCGGTTCGAGGGTCCGAGTTGAGCGAACGACGGGTGTGGCTGGTTTGTCTCCTGGCGTCCGAGCATGTGGCAGATCGTACAAGACTATCTGAAGAGAATTCCGGAATACGGCTGGGGTAAGGTCGGCTTTGAGCTGCTGCTGATCGGCCTGGTCCTGTACGTGGTGTGGCGTTTTTTGCGAGGCACCCGCGGCTTACGGTTGATGCGCGGGCTGATCGTCATTCTGGTCAGTCTGTTCCTGGTTCTCGACGTGCTGGCGGCCCACTTCCACCTCGACCGGATCAACGTGCTGTTCAGCCCGATGGTCTATCTGATTTTTTTCGGTTCGTTGGTGGTGTTCCAGCCGGAGTTGCGGCGGGCGCTGATGCGGTTGGGCGAGGCGACGTGGCTGCGACGTTTCATCAGCGACACGCAGCAGACGACCGCTCCGATCGTCAGCGCGGTCCGGTCGCTTTCGATGAACAAGATCGGGGCACTGATCGCGATCGAGCGGCAGGTGGAACTGGGGTCGATCGTCGAGAACGGGGTCCGGATGGACGCGGTGATCACGCCGGAACTGCTGCGGACGATTTTCTGGCCCGGCACGGCGCTGCACGATCTGGGCGTGGTGATCCAGGAGGGCCGGATCGCGGCGGCGGCGTGCCAGTTCCCGTTAACGGATTCGGACCAGGTCGATCCGACTCTCGGCTCGCGGCACCGGGCGGCGGTCGGTCTGAGCGAAGACTGCGACGCGGTGGTCATTGTGGTCAGCGAGGAGACGGGCAACATTTCGATGGCCGTCCAGGGCAAGCTGTATCGCGGACTGACCCCGGAGGCCCTGGACCGCGACCTGAAACGGCTTTTGGAGATCGGCGGCAAGCGTGAATGAGGCCACAGGTTCAATCCGGAGTTGGCAGCGGCTGGCGGGCAAGACGCGGAGCTTTCTGGCCACGTTCGTGCCGGTGGCCCTGCTGTCGGCCCTGATCTGGTTCTACGCGGACCGCATCAGCAGCAAGACGGGGGTGGAAAAACTCATGCTGCGGGTCACAGCGGCGAGGAATTCCGACCTGCTGGTCCAACTCGTGGAGCCCAATCCGGGCGAAAACCGGGTCGAGCTGGAGGTCACGTTTTCGGGCCCCAGCGGCGAGTTGGAGCTGCTGCGGCGCGAGATCGTGGGCGGGCGGTTCGCGCCGGAATACGTGGTCAAGAAGGATTCGCTGGCGCCGCTGGTGCTGGACACGCGCGAGGCGGTGACGTCGGCGATGCCGCGGCGTTTCGCAGCGATCGCGGTGGCCGAGGCGTCGCCGGCGGAGATCAAGGTCGCGGTGGATAAGATGATTACGGTGCCGCTGCCGGTGCGGGTGTTGCGCGGCAGCATCCAGACGACCGATCCGGCGGTGACTCCGGCGACGGTGAACGTCGAGTTGCCGCGGTCGGCGTTCGAGTCGGTCCGGGCCGATGAGCGGGTGGTGACCGTCGATATCGAAGAACGGCTGCGGAACCGTCCGGAAGACCAGGTGATCGACGAGAAGTTTCCCATTCCGCAGCAGACGCTGGGCGGGCATCCGATCGCGACCGAACCCGATCACGTCCGCGTCCAGCTCCAGATCCAGAAGCAGTACGTCACGAAGGAATTCAAGTTCGCCCGGGTGCAGGTTCGCGGACCGGTGGACCTGCTCAATGCGTATGACGTATCGATTACTCTTCCCAATCAGCAGATCGCCGTCGTTTTCCGCGGTCCTATCGACCAGATCGAGAGTCTGAAACCGGAGGACATCGTACCTTACATCATTCTGGACGAAGAGGATCGGACCCGGACCAGCACGCCGTTTCCCCGCGAGGTCCGCTTCTCTCTGCCCGAGCGGGCCCGGAACGTGATCGTCGAGGAACAGCCTCACGTGGATTTCCAACTCGTGGAGAAGGAGGCGGCCGAGGCGGCCATTCCCGTTCCCGCCCGGTAGGTTTCAGCAGGAGGCGCAACGATGACGGAGTCGAACATCACGGACCTGGCCGCCTACAGCCTGAAGGTTGCGGGCAACGCGCGAAAGGCGGCGTTGGCCCTGGCGCGGGCGTCGGTGGACCAGAAGAACCGCGCCCTGCGCGACATGGCGGATTTGGTCCGCCGGGGCGTCAAACAGCTTCAGGCCCAGAACGCCAAGGATCTGGATGGCGGGCGGAAAGCGGGGCTATCGGCGGCGATGCTGGACCGGCTTGAGCTGACGGACAAGCGGATCGAGGCGATGGCGGTTTCGCTGGAGCAGGTGGCGGAGCAGACCGATCCGGTCGGGCAGGTCATCGAGGGCTACGTTCGGCCCAACGGCTTGCGGATCGAGCGGGTGCGGACGCCGATCGGCGTGGTGTCGATCATCTTCGAGTCGCGGCCGAACGTCACCGCCGACGCCGCCGGGTTGTGCCTGCGGTCCAGCAACGCGTGCATCCTCCGCGGCGGCAAGGAGGCGATCCACTCGAACCTGGCCATCGCCGCCGTCCTGCGAGAGGCGCTCGCGAAGAACGGTTTGCCGCTGGACGCGGTGCAGGTCATCGCGACGACCGACCGCGGCCTGGTCGGCGAGCTGCTGAAGCTCGACCAGTACATCGACCTGGTGATCCCGCGCGGCGGCGAGAGCCTGATCCGCGCGGTGGTCGAGCTGTCGCGGATCCCGGTGATCAAGCACTACACGGGCAACTGTCACGTGTACGTCGATCGCGAGTGCGAGCTGGAGCTGGCGGACAAGGTGGTGATCAACGCCAAGTGCCAGCGGCCGGGCGTGTGCAACGCAGCCGAGACGATCCTGTTCCACCGCGCGATCGCTGAGCGGTTTGTCCCGGTGATCTGCGGCCATCTGGCCGACCACGGAGTCGAGATCCGGGGGTGCGCCGAAACCTGCCGGCTGTTCCCGCAGGCCAAGCCGGCTTCGGAACAGGACTGGGCCACGGAGTATCTCGATCTGATCGTGGCGGTCAAGGTGGTCGACGGCGTGGCGGAGGCAATCGACCACATCAACGCGTACGGGTCGCACCACACCGACGCGATCCTCTCCAACAGCGTCTGCGCGGTCGAGGAGTTCGTGCAGAACGTGGACACGGCCAGCGTGATGGTCAACACCTCGACCCGGTTCAGCGACGGGTACGAGTACGGCCTCGGGGCGGAGATCGGGATCAGCACCGACAAGCTGCACGCCCGCGGCCCGATGGGCGCCCGCGACCTGACGACGTACAAGTACGTGGTCCGCGGCCACGGACAGCTTCGCCAGTAGCGCAGGCCGCAAGCGTCAGCCTCGCGCGGCGGCGATCACCTCTTCGGGCGTTACGCGTTCGGTGAGTGGGCCCAGTCTCGCCTCGCACGACGGGCGGATCGTCCGGCCGATCAGGGCATAGAACTCGTTGCGGCGGTCCAGTGCCGCCAGGTGTTGCGTCGTCCAGTCGCTCAGGTAACCCAGGCCCGCTTGCCGCTGCAGGACCGTGTGGCCGTAAAAGACCTGTGCGCTGAAGATCAGGTAATCGCCGACCGGACGGAGGTCCGGGTCGCCGAAATCGTCGGCGAACTTCTGGCCGTGGATGTTCATCTCGGTGCCGGAGATGATCAGCAGTCCAAGCCGGCGGGCCAGGGCCACCAGGTCGTGCAGATTCCTGACCTTTTCCCGCTCGGCGCCTTTGTGAGGCGTGTAGCGCGGATCGGGAATCGCGTTGATCGCGGTCACGCCGCTTCGCATGGCCAGACGGCACAGTTCCTCCATCCGCTTTTCGCCTTCGGAGATGCCGTCGACCCAGGTGAGGGCGGGCATCGCTCCGGCGCCAGCGGCGAACCGGTTGAACTCCTCCATTTTCGGGAACGAACCGGTGTCGGGCTCGATGTAGCCGACGCCGCCCTTCTTCATCGTCCGCGACCGGACCAGCGAGCGGAGGGCGTTTTCCTGCCCCAGTTCCGGGGCCTCCGCGGGCACGCTCAGTTTGGCGGCCCAGAACTGCAGAACCTCCTCCTTGGCTTTGAAGGTCTCAGCGGCCTTCCGGACGTAGGCGTCGCAGATGTGGCGTTCGGTGACATTGCCCGAAGGCGTCTGGTCCGCGAGGTCACGCTGGTAGTCGAGCACGACCGGCTGAAGGTAGGCGTTGACGCGTTCGACGAGGCGGCGGTTGCGGTCCTGCGAGACCGTCTGGAGGTTTCGACGGTAGCGTTCCAGATCGTCAGGCAGTTCCGATGTCGCAAAGCCGATGCCCATGTGGTATGAGATGCCCGGCTCGCCCGGCGAGGTGATCACGCAGTCGGCGAATTCGGGAATGAAGACCCGCGTTTCCATGCCCACCGTCGCCCGCAGGTCCAACGCCCGGGCCGCCGCGAGGAACTCATCCATGCCGGCCAATACGTCGAAATCGACGATCCCCGCCACGGCCAAGCCGTGTTGCCGGGCCAGCCACGCGACCCTGGTCGGCGAATAGCCGTAGGCGTTGTAGGAGTGGAACGTGTGCAGGTGGACGTTGATCGCCTGTCGTTCGGGCGGCATCGCCACGCCGCCGCTGCGCCACAGCGTCAGCAGTCCGTCGAAGGCCGCCTGCCGCTCACCGCGTTCGAGGCCGTCCAGCCGATGCTCCAGTTCCACGATCCGATCGTCTTGAGGGTCACTCACCGTTGAACCGCCTCCATTGCACGGCCATTGCCATCGCGCGGATTCCGCACACAGGCAGATAGTCTACGGAATGCCTCTCGTGCGGTCAACCGGAGGGTTGGGAGCTAGGAGACCTTGGGTTCTCCCGCGGCTTCGCGGAGGACGTCCTTGACCAGGCCGAGGAAGTCGCTGACCTTGAAAGGCTTGTAAAGGACGCCGGAGAGGCCCTCCTGGCGGGCCCGGATGATGCTGTGGTTCGGATCGTACCCGAAACCGGTCATGAAGATCACCGGCAGGTCGGCGTCGACGTCCTTGGCCTTCGCGAAGATGTCGTAGCCGCTCTTGTGCGGCATCTTGATGTCGGTGAGCACCAGGTCGTACCGCCGCTCGCCGAGCATGGCGAGGGCCTCGTTGCCCTCGCGGGCCATATCCACCGCGGCCCCGGTCCCGCTGAGAACCTCGTTGATGGTCTCGCGGATGATCGGCTCGTCGTCCACCACGAGAATGGTCTTGCCCGAGAGCACGGTGTCTTTCATGGGTTTGGCCTTGTGATGGTCCAGAATTCCATTGGGTCCCTGCGCCGCCTGCTTGAGGACCTCGCGGACCTTGCCGACGTTCCGGCTGATCGCCTCGAGTTTGGCCCGCAGGTCGTCGCGGCCGATGTACTCCTCCGTCAGCGTCGAGACATCGGTCAGGATGTCGTTGAGCGGCCCGGAAACCCCGGAGCTGACGTTGTCGGCCAGTTGGCCGGTGGCGTCGTGGCGTTCGACCACGAGCAGATCGAGGATCCGCAGGGCCCGCGCGACATAGCGGCCGAAAATTTCGGCGAACTGGCGGTCCTCCTCGCCGAAAGCCCCCACCCGCTCGGATTCGATGTTGAACACGCCGACCACGTCGTCGTGGAAGAACAGCGGCACGGTCAGGCTCGATCCGGCCTGGTCGATGCCGGCCAGGTACCGCTCGTCGCGGGAGACGTCGGGGCAGATGTAGCTGCGCTTCGTGGCCACCACGTAGCCGCTGATGCCTTCGCCTTCGGCCGACGCGAAGATCTCGACTCCGCGCCCCTCCTCGGACAATCCCGACGAGAGCACCAGTTCCAGCCGGTTGGTGCGTTTGTCCAGCAGGCGGATGCAGAACTTGTCGAACCCGAGGATATCGCGGGTGCAGTTGGTGATCTTCTCCTCGAGCAGGGCCAGCCGGCCGGGAATGTCGAGCTTGCCCACGGCCTCGCTTTCGAGGGCGATGAACTCCTCGCCCGCCCGCTCGATGGCGTTCATCTTCTGCTGGAGCCGGCGGCTGGAGGTCGCGTCGAGAACAACGACCGCGATCTGAGCGAATTTCTCGTCGCTGTCAAGGACCGGCGAGGCGGTGACCTCATACTGGCGGCCGTCGTCGGTGGCGATGGAGAACCGCCGCGCCTGGCCGCGGCTTCGACCCGCGGCGATATCCGATGAAAAAAGCTCAAGGCATCGGGCCTTGAGCTTGTCTTTGACGTCATTGGCGATCTGATCGAATTTGCCGTTACACCACTGAAAGCGTCCCGTCAAGGCGAGGATTCCCAGGCCGTGTCCGATCGTCTCGAGCAGGACGGCGCTCTGGCTGGCCAGGGCCGACCGCTCGAAGGCCATGAATTCGGCGTCTTCGATCACCACCAGGTCATACGACGCGCTGCGCAGGTGTTCCAGCGCGGCATCGAAGGTGTCCACGTACTCGACGTTGTCCTGCGTCTCGAAGAGGTCCGACGCCGTTTGGCCGGCGTGGGTGCCCCGCAGAACCAGGATGTGTCGTACTCGTCCCGTCTCCCGGCATCCCTGAACGATGGTTCTCATAGACTTCCGTCACTCAAAATCACGTCGCTCGCCGATGCATTCCGGCGAGTTCGCACACGCTGGGAGAAAATGGAGGCGGGGGGATTCGAACCCCCGTCCCGTGACAGTTCCGGACAGGCTTCTACGTGCATAGTTGCCGTTTTAATCTCGATCGTCCGACTCCCGGCAACGGGATCCGTCCGACCCAGCCCCAGAGTGTCTCGCCCCGGCGCCCTGCGGCCCAACGCCGGAACCAGCCTGCTGAATTGGCGTCCTTCGGCTGACACAGGCGATCAGCCTCGGACGGGCAGCCTATCTCTAGGCAGCCATTCTGTAGCTATCGTTGACGCTTAATTAGCATCCCCGGGTGTTTTACCAGGCCTCCCGAGAACCTGGGCACGCCACCTGACCTTCTTCGTGTCCGGTCGATACCTGTCGCCCCCAATCACGTGTGCTTTTGACAAACAGCGCTCAGCAGGAATACTATCTGCTATTCTGCCTTTGTATTATACACATCCTATCGACGCTTTGCCAACCCTTGGTTTTGCCAAAACCAATATTTTCCAGGAAAGGTGGCATAATATAACCGTCACTAATCGAACACGATAATTACCAATCTACTGCCGCCACAGTCGGAACTCGCAAGTTGTGCTACGGCCGTTTCTTGACGCCGGCAAGTGTCCGTGAACATCGGCTTGTTGGCTCAGTGCGCCGGGATCTGCGGCTTTCGGATCGTTCGGTGATCCGGCGGTTTTTCTGTGGCGGTGCGCCTCGCCCCACTATACCTTGTGCCCTTTTGAGATGCGGACCCGCCGTTGCGGCATTCGGAGGACAGGATGGCCAAGACCCAATGCGTGAATATCGAGACCAACAAAGCGAACTGCACGTGCCCCGGCACCGACTGCGAAAACCACGGCATCTGCATCTGCTGTCAGTGCATCGCCACCCACGCGGCGGGTAACTCGCTGCCCAACTGCCTCAAGATCAAGGCCAGGCAAAGCCAAGCGTTTCGCGATCATCTGGCCAAACTGATCGCCTGATTCGCGCCTTGTGCGCCGGCGGCTCCGCGCGGTCAGAAGTTCATCCTGACGCGGCGGTCGACCGGCTGGCCGGAGGTCCAGGTCTTCCCCTCGTCGATCGGCGGGTTGTACTTGGCCACGGCTGACGGGCAGACCGTCTCGACATCGATTCCATTCCGATCCACGGTCAGAATCCGTACTTGGAACGGCGGCTCAAAGAAGGCGCCCGTCGTCAGGTGGACGCAGCCATTATCGTACGTCCGGCAGGTCGCGTGGCAATGGCCGGAGAGGACGAGGCGAATCTGGTCGTGTTCCTCCACGAAGCCCCGGGTCCGCGCCACGTCGAAACCCGACGGCTCGTGCGTCGGCTGCTCCAGTCCGGTCAGCCTCGGCGGCAGCGGGTAGAGCGTTTCGTGCATCGCGAGGATGGCGGGCTTGTTCCGATGCGCGGCCAGTTGCTCCTTCAGCCACATGTATTGCCTGTCGGCAAG
>ERZ764778.3249-NODE-3249-length-13006-cov-4.108023_pt1 | contig 13006 bp, 14 predicted proteins | sample MGYA00374951_ERZ764778 | MGnify/ENA primary metagenome ERZ764778 (study PRJEB28918, sample SAMN05720193) | bioreactor metagenome | isolation source: Anaerobic biogas reactor | place: USA:Washington, USA | collected 2015-08-08 ...
CCGAGGCCTACTATGCCGAGGCCCATGCTTTGAGCCCTCAGAATGCCCAGCTCCTAAACGAGTGGGGTCTTTCGCTGCTTTACCTGGGCGAGCGCGACGCAGCCCTGGAGACATTTGAGCGCTCGCTGGAACTGGATGACGCCTATGCGCAGACGTACGTGTACCTGGGCGACCTGTATGCGCGGGACGGCGCTTGGGGCGCGGCCATCGCCCGTTACCGTCGGGCCATTGATCTCGATCAGGATGTGGTGGCGGTCTGGAGCAGCCTCGGGTACGCGGCTTCGCAGCAGGGCGACTGGGAGACGGCTTTGGAGGCCAACTTGGCTGTGTACCGTCGGGCGCCTGACGACTATAATACCATCAAGAACCTCGCCATCATCCATGCGCAGCTCGGTGATGCCGACGAGGCTGTGCGCTTTGGGCGCATGGCGCTAGAGATCGCGCCCGACGCAGAGGTAGCTGCCCTGGAGGCCTTTATCGCCGAGCAGGAGGAGCGCTAGTGGAGCGGCTTTCGCTGATGCTGATCACGGCGTTTGTGCTGGCGGCAGGCGCCACGCCGCTGGCTCGACGGGCGGCGGCGTCGTTGGGGCTGATGGACATGCCAGCGCCGCGCAAGGTGCACGCGCGCCCCACACCCCTCATGGGCGGCGTCGCCATCTATGTGGCGTTCCTTGCGGCCCTCTTGCTGTTTGGTGATCGGTTCTATGTGCGGCAGATGGTGGGGATCCTGGTGGGGGCGACCATCTGCTCGCTTACCGGCCTGCTGGATGATCGCCAGGGCCTGGGTGTGGGCATCCGGCTGGTGGCGCAGATGGCGGCCGTGGCGGTTCTGCTGCTGACCGACGTCCGCGTGCGGCTGGCCTCCCTGCCGGCGCTGGATATGCTCCTCACGATCGCTTGGATGTTGGCAGTTACCAACGCCATGAATCTACTGGATAACATGGACGGGCTCTCAGCAGGCGTCGGGGCGGTGGCCGCAGCCTTTTTCCTGGTGCTGGCGGCGATGAGCGGCCAGTACCTGGTGGGCGCCCTCAGCGCCGCGCTGTTGGGGGCTTGCGTCGGCTTTTTGCTCTACAATGCCAACCCGGCGTCGATCTTTATGGGCGATTCGGGCACCTTGTTCCTGGGATTCCTGCTGGGAGCGACGGCCATCAAGCTGCGCTTTCCCGCCAACGTCGTGCAGGTCACCTGGATGATCCCGGTCTTGGTGCTGGGGGTGCCCCTGTTCGATACCGGCCTGGTGATCGTCTCGCGACTTCGGCGTGGGCTGAACCCGCTGACCAGCGCCGGCAAGGATCACACGTCTCATCGGTTGGTTGGCTTGGGGTATACCCAGCGCGAGGCCGTCCTGACGCTCTATCTGGTGGGGTGCGGTCTGGGCGTAGCCGCCATCTACCTGAGCCAGGCTGGGCTGGCCGAGGCCTGGGTGGTGGGGGCAGCCGTGGCTCTCCTCGCGGCGGCGGCGCTGGTCTGGTTGCTGCGAGCTGAGCAGCCTCGCGCCACGGAGGTGGGCGATGTCGCGTCCGGCGACCCCGATCCCCAAGAGGCCGAAAGCCGATGACACCGCGGAGCCTCAAGCAAAGCCTAGAGAGCTGGGAGGGCATAGCACGGGTGCGGGCAGTCGTGGCAAAGTACTGGAAGCCGGCGGTGGCGCTGCTGCTCTCGGTGGCTATTACCGTGCTGGTGTTCCGCTTTGGTGGCCGACTGGCCGACCTGCAGGGCCTCGGCTATCTGGGCGTGTTCGTTGTTGCCGTGCTGGGTAACGCGACGGTCATTCTGCCGGTGCCAGGGTTAGCGGTGGTGTTTGCTGGTGGGGGGGTGCTGAACCCGCTGTTGGTGGGTCTAGTCGCCGGGGTGGGCGAACCGCTGGGCGAGCTAACGGGCTATCTGGCTGGCTATGGCGGCTCGGCCGTGGCTGAGAATCGCGAGCGGTATGAGCGGATTCGGCGTTGGATGGAGCGGCGGGGATTTGTGACGCTGCTGGTGCTCTCGGCGGTGCCCAATCCCCTGTTTGACCTGGCCGGTATGGCGGCCGGCATGCTGCGCTATCCCGTGCCCAAGTTCCTGCTGGCGTGCTGGATTGGCAAGACGTTCAAGGCGCTGATCATAGCCTATTTGGGATCGGTTCTGCGTGGGCTGATCACCTGGCTCTAGGCTGTGCGTCAGTGGCCGGATGGTAGGCCATCAGAATTTCGTCATCATAGTCGCCCGCATCGTCGCGGATGGCCCCGATCCGGCGCCCCTCGTAACAAAAGCCCATAAACTGGTACAGGCCGATGGCCGCCGTGTTGGAGGCCCGCACAACCAGCTCGATGCGGTCGATCGCTCCAGCTTGGCGAGCGTGGCGCAATGCCTCGCTCAGCAGACGCTTGCCTATCCCCGTGCCCCGAAAAGCGCGCAAGACGCCCATACCAAGCAGGCAAACATGCCGGCGGTAGGGCGTCTTGTCTCGTTGTAGCGTCAGCCAACCGACGAGGCGGCCATCCGTCTCGGCCACCAGGACGGTGCCGCCGTGCCGGATGGTTAGCTCGATGTGCGCTGCCTCCACGGCCGGATCCTGGTGAAAGGCAGCTCGCGCCAGGAACTTGCCCTCTTGCGCCACCTCGTCGATGGCGGCGATCAGAGCGACGGCGTCGACGGCTGTGGCGGTCCGGATCTGGACCGAGTCTTTCGGCGCTTGGGACATGGTTGGCTGGCCTCTCGTCGATGCGAGCTATCTAGTGATGCTCACACGGCGTCGCGCCAGACAGGTCGTCGTCCAGATAGGCTTTCAGGGCGTTCGCTGCCGTGCCAGCGGCGCCGGTGACGGCCTCGATCCCCGACTGGGCAAAGAGCTGAGCCGCTCGCCCGCCCATGCCGCCGCTCAGCATCACGTTAGCCCCGAGGCTGGCGATAAAGCTCGGAACCTGGCCGGGCTCATGGGACGGGAAGAACGGGTTCGCGACGGTGTGGCTGGAGACCAGCGCGCCATCCTTGAGCTCGGCTACAAGGAAAAAGGGGCAGCGGCCGAAATGCATGGCCACCGGCGCGTCCAGGCCCTGATCAGAGTCGACCGAGATAGCGACGCGGCAGCTACTCATCGGTGCCCTCCAGCTTCTCGATCTCCTCCTGAACCTCGCTGAGACGCTGGCGCAAGGTGGCCGCCTCCTCGGCAAGATCGGTGGCGCGACTGCGGCGGCCAGTGCCCGCACCGCCAGTGCCCGTGTGTGAGGCCACCGTGGGGCCGGCCAGGAGCGACAGCCGACCTGCGACCAGCGCCTGGACGGCCGCTTGCACGGTAGCGCCCTCGAGCTGATAGACCTTGACGCCCGCGGCCTGGAGCACCGAGCTGGCGTTCGGGCCTACGTTGGCGGCGACGACCGCCTCGACACCCTGGCCGATGAGCCATTGCGACGCCTGCACGCCCGCGCCGCCAGAGGCGCCCGTGGCCGGGTTCGCGACTGTCTCGGCATCCATGGTTTCGCTGTCTACCAGGACATAGTAGGGGCTACGCCCGAAAATGTCGCTGGGCGCTGCCTGCAACCCCGCATCTTGGGCCGGTACACCGATCTTCATGCTGGCCTCCTAAAAGGGCTAGTATACTCGCTTCGCCTATATGCACATTGCATATAGCGATTATAGGCAGACGCTCGTATGGCGTCAATCCAGAGAGAGGCTAGATGCTCGCGGCCCAGGCGTGCAAGGCGGCCACGAGCTCATCCGGCGATTCGGGGCGCATCAGCTCGCCGCGCATGCGAGCGGCATTGGGGACCCCACGCATGTACTTGACCAGATGCTTGCGAAAGCAGATGGTGCCGTGGCGCTCGCCGGCTAGCTCGGCCATCATGCGGAGGTGCCTTTCCATGACCGCCAACCGCTCCTGGATGGAGACGGTATCCAGGTCGCGGCGGGAAAACAGCCACGGGTTGCCCACCGCGCCACGGCCGATCATCACAGCGCGACCCCCGGTGTGCCGTAGGATGCGGTCGATATCGGCGACGCTGCGAACGTCGCCGTTGGCGATAACGGGCACCTGGACGGACGCTGCCACCTCGGCGATGGCATCCCAGTCCGCTTGGCCGGCGTACGCCTGTTCCTTGGTGCGGCCATGCACGGCAATCGCTTGCGCGCCGGCATCCTGGAGCGTGCGCGCCACCTCGACGTGGTTGCGGGATGAGGCATCCCATCCGAGGCGGATCTTGGCGGTGATGGGGATGGGCACGGCATTGGCCAGGGTGGTCACCAGCTGACCGATGCGGCCCGGCTTTTGCAGTAGAGCGGCGCCTCGCCCCCCGCCGGCAACGCGGCGTGAAGGACAGCCCAGGTTCAGGTCAATCAGGTCTGGCTGAAAGATCTCGACCAGGCGCTTGGCTGCCTCGGCAAGCAAGGCTGGCTCGCGGGATAGCAGCTGTATCGCCACCGGCCGCTCGCTGGCGTGAAAGGCATAGGTGCGGTCGGCCTCGTCAGAGTCCGCCAACACCGCGCGATCCACGGCGCAGGGCGTGTAGCTGATAGCCGAGCCCATCTCGCGACAGATCCGCCGAAAGGGCTGGTCTGAGAACCCGGCCATTGGCGCCAGGATGAGATCACCGCCGATGGCCACGTCGCCGATGCGCCAAGGGGCGGTATCGGGCGTTGGTGCAGTAATTGATGATGGCGTCTGAACTCGCTGCATGGAGCTAGTCTAGCGCAGCAGCAGCCGACGGCCAAACCACGATTGTGTGATACCATTGACCCGAGCAGGCTGGCCCTCTAGAATCGTGCCAGACCGGGGGGCTGGTAGAGGGAGGTGCCACATGGCGCGGGGGCGCGGTTGGGGTCTGCTGGTAGGGGGCCTCGTGGGTGTCGCTGCCGCTTGGGGCGTGGTTGCGGGACGGCGATGGCTGCGACGGCGCTATCAGGGGCGTAAGGGGCTGCACGGCCGGGCCTATGCCGGGTACGAGGAGCTGGCGGGCGACGTGGCCGCGTTCTGGCGCGATAGGGCGCGCCTGCGACGCTTGCGCAACGGGTTGCTCGCCGAGCGGGCGTTGCTGGCGCGGCTGTTGGTGGTGGCCGTGCGCGCTTCCCAGTGCGCCTGCCTGGAGCCCGTGGCCCGGCGAGCCGCGGGTTATCTAGGGCAGGATGAGGGCGAGATCGCTCGGCTCGAGGCGGGCGACCTGGCGATCGCCGAGCTGGCACAAGTTCAGGCGCTGCTGACCGCCGTCCGTTTCGGCGAAGCTGGCGGCGACCTCGATGCCGATGTGCTGGCCGAGCTGCGGAGCGCCTATGGCGAGGAAAAGGCGTTCCTGATCGTGGACTGGCTCGATCTGGTGGGCATCGCGATCAGGGCGGGCCACACGTGGGATCTGGCGCTCGCTCGCCTGGGCGGCGCAAGGCGAGGCTCGGCGCTGCGGCCGCTGGCCACCGTGGCGATGGCCGTCCTGGGCGGCCTGCCCCTGATGGCGTGGGGAATCGTGTGGCGCGGGTCCTTTGTGGAAGCGACTTCCCTCGCGGGGAAGAGTGCTCCGGCGAGCCCGTCGGCGCCGACGGGCTAGGCGTCCGGGCTCAGCCCCAAAAAGGCATAGCCCGAAGAGACGATGGTGCCCACCCAGATCCAGGCGGCGTTCATGACCAGATCGGGGACCTCGGTGCGGGTGAACGCCAGCAGAAAAGCTCCCAGACCAACCAGGAAATAGACCAAAAAGTAGGCCAGCGCCAGATAGGTGGCGGCATCCAGCTTGCGCCGCCTATCGGCTTCTTCGTCGTCGCTGGCGGAGTCGTCGGGGTCCAAGTCGGCCGGCGGCAAGCCCAGCATCTGGGATAGGCCGAGTAGCTTGACGAGGGTGCGCGAGGGTGGACGAAGGGTGCTCCAGCCGGTTCGGGCCCAGCCTCCCAAGGGGTGCGGGGCGCTTACGGGGACCGTGCCGGGTCGGGTGGCACGCGCAAAGCCGGCCGTCACGACCGCTCCCACCAATCCCGATAGCAGGCTGGCAAAGCGGGTGGTGGCCATGGGTAGCTCTGGCATCCCCTGGATGTACGTCCGCAGCAGCGCATCCCCTAGTACCAGGACATACAGGATCAGGGCGATAATGGTAAGCGCAAACGCCAGCACTTGGCGGATGCGTTCGGAAGCGCTGACGGGTGTAGCGTCCTTGGTCAAAGGGACCTCCGCTCAATCACGTCGGATTGCTGACCACAGCAGCAGCCATTCTAGGCACCCACACGCAGAGCGTCAACGGTTGGAGCGCTCTCTGATGCCTGGGTCATGCGATGGTGATGCGGTGGTAGCGCTTTTTCCCGGCACGCAGCAACAGCTCGCCCGCCACGACATCCGTGTCAGATAGGACCGCATCGACGGACTCGATCCGCTGGTCATTGACATAGGCTCCGCCTTGCTGAACCAGACGACGCGCCTCGCTGCGCGAGCCACACAGCCCCACTCTTTCAAAGAGCGCCAGCACAGGGATGCCTTCGGCCAGCTCGCCGGCGTCGAGGGCGGTCGATGGGACGGCGTCGCTTGCATCCCCGTCCGCGAACAATGCCAGCGATGCCTCGCGGGCATCGTCGGCTGCCGCGGTGCCATGAACCAGGCTGGTGACCTCGTAGGCCAGGCGGGCCTTGGCCTGGCGGATGTCTGCGCCCCGCAGACGACCCAGCTCCTTGATCTCCTCCATTGGCAGAAACGTATAGATGCGCAAGAACCGCTCCACGTCATCATCGTGGGTGTTGATCCAGTACTGGTAAAAGTCAAAGGGGCTGTACTGCTCGGCATCCAGCCAGACTGCGCCAGAAGCGCTCTTGCCCATCTTGGCGCCAGAGGCAGTCGTTAGCAGGGGAAACGTGAGGGCGTACACCTCGGTGCCCTCGATCCGTCGGATCAGATCCACGCCCGCCAGGATATTGCCCCACTGGTCGTTGCCCCCCATCTGCAGCGTGCATCCGTGCTGCCGGTGGAGGCAGAGAAAGTCATAGGCCTGCAAGAGCTGGTAGTTGAACTCTAGAAAGCTGAGGCCGGTTTCCATCCGTGCCCGATAGGCCTCGGCAGCCAGCATGCGGTTCACAGAAAAATGCCGACCGATGTCACGAAGGAAGGGGATGTAGCGCAGCTCCAGGAGCCAGTCAGCGTTGTTGAGCAGCAGGGCGCGGTCCATGTCGATAAAGCGGGAAAGTTGCGCGCGCAACGAATCCACGTGTTGCGCGATCCGCTCCTCGTCCAGCAACTGGCGCATCTCGGTCTTGCCGCTGGGATCGCCGATCATGCCCGTGCCCCCGCCCACAAGGAGAATGGGCCGATGCCCATGGCGCTGCATGTGGGCGGCCGCCATGATGGTGAGCAGGTTGCCGCAGTGAAAGCTGCTGGCGCTGGGATCATAGCCGATGTAAAAGGTCACCGGCTTGGTGAGTGCTTGGCGCAGACCCTCTAGGTCCGACGTCTGCTCGACGAATCCCCGTTCCTGCAAGACATCAAGCACGTTGCCCATGGTTCCCCTCTCGACTTGACGGGTTAGAGTTCGGGCTGTAGGATGGCAAACTTGATGGTATGGTCGCCTGCGGCAGGTGTCAAGTTGCTTGGCACCTGCTTCTGTCAGAAAGAGAGCGTCTCTCTTGGGAGATATCGTTACCTTGGTTGGCATCGCGTTGGTGGCCGGAGTGGTGACGGGAACGGCCGGTTTTGGATTCGGCCTGGTGGCCGTATCCTCCTTGGCGGCCGTTCGGTCCCTGCCCGAGGCGGTCGTCATGGTCAACGTGATCTCATTGGTCGTCTGCTCATACAACCTGTGGACGGTCAAGAGCGACCTGAACTGGCGCGATGCCGTGCCGCTCATCGCCAGCTCGGTGCCCATGGCTGTCCTGGGCACCTATCTGCTAAAGAACCTCGACGTACGCTGGCTAGAGTGGATCCTGGCGTTCGCCATTCTGGCCGGCTGCGCGGTGGCACTCTGGTCGCCCAAGCGGGTGATGCTGCATGGCCCCTTTCCTGGTAGCGTGATCGCGGGGGCGTCTGGCGGCCTGCTCGGCGGCATCCTCGCCACGGGAGGGCCGCCGGTCGTGCTCTATTGCATGCTGCGGGGCTGGGACAAGCAGGCCATGAAGGCGGTGCTTTCGGGCTACTTTGTGGTCATGGGAGCCTGGCGGCTGGTGGTCATGTTTGCGCAGGGCGTGGCTACCAAGGAATCGGCGCTGCTGGGAGTGGCTCTGCTGATTCCCTCGTTTGTGGGAACCTATGTCGGCGTGCGCGTGTTCCGGCGGCTGTCCACCACGGGGTTCAAGTACGCCACGGCGGGACTCTTGCTGGTAATGGCCGTTCGTTTAGTCGTCACCTGAACCGGATGAAAGGGTAGGTCGGCAAAGCAGTGCTTTCTTCGCTGGGGACCATCCTCCTCGACAACATCCTCCCCGCGTTTGCAGTGATCGCCGTTGGTGTCTTTGCCGACCGCGGTCTCCGAGCGGACAAGGACACGCTCTCGCGGCTGGCCATCTATGTGCTATCGCCCTGCCTGGTGTTCGATTCGATTGCCAGTTCGGCGGTGAATGGCGACCAGTTCGCCCGGCTGGTGGCCCACCTGCTGCTCGTGACGCTGGCCATGGTGGCGCTCTCGATGCTGTTAGCCCGAATCCTGGGGTGGTCCTCCCGTCAGTCGGATGCCCTTGTGCTGAGCACTGCCTTTCTGAACACCGGCAACCTGGGCCTTTCGGTGGTATTGCTGGCCTTTGGGACGGTGGGCCTGCAGTACGCGACAGTGTTCTTTGTGGTGTCCAACTTTATGAGCTATACGATCGGGGCGGTCTTTGCGGCGCGGGGGACCGATGGCAAGTTCGGATGGGGGGCCGTGGGACGGGCGATGCGCCTGCCCGGGGCCTATGCCTTCCTGTTGGCCATGCTGGTTCGGTGGACGAGCGTGACGGTGCCGCCTGTGCTAGCCAAGCCGGTGGGGCTGCTGGGCCAGGCTTCTGTCCCGGTGATGCTGATGTTGCTAGGAATGCAGCTCTCTCAGACCAAGGTGACCGTGCGTTTGGGGCAGGTCAGCGTGGGCGTTGTTCTTCGGTTGGTGGTGGGCGCGCTGGTGGGCGTGGCCATAGCGCCGCTGGTTGGGCTGGTCGGCTTGCCTCGCTCGGTTGCCATCGTGCAGGCGGCGATGCCCACGGCCGTCACCTCTGCGTTGCTGGCCATCACCTTTGATGCCGATGCCGAATACGTCACCAGCGTGGTGTTCACCACCACCTTGCTGAGCGCCGTAACGCTGAGCCTGCTCCTTGTTGCGTTGATCTAGCGGCACCGCCGCTTGCCGTTGCTTTTGTGGATGGTATGATACGGACATGAACGTCTTGGTGATGGCGGACGTGGGCGACCGGTCCGACCGGCTGGTATCCTATTTTCGGCATGCTGGGCAGGATGTGCGTCTCTTTCCGCTCGAGCTCGAGTTGCTTGATGTCGCCGAGCCGCTAGCGGGGCTAGAGCCAGAGCTTGTGCTGCTGGAGGCGGTGCGGCGCGAAGCGGACGTGGCCCGGCTCTGCGAGACCCTGCGGAGACGTGTGGCCGCGCCGATCGTGGTGCTGCTCGAAGACGTCACAGGCGCGCAGGTGGTGGCTGCGCTGAGGGCGGGCGCTGATGATGTGTTGCCGGTAACCTTGAGCATGGCCGAGCTCGATGCGAGGATCGACGCCATCCTGAGGCGCACCTCGGACGGAGACTTTGGCCCTTCGGGTGGCTACGTAGATCCTTACCTGCGGGTAGATCTGTCAAGGCGGCGGGTTACGGCGGGCGGGCATCTTGTCAAGCTGTCACCCACCGAGTTCTCCCTGTTCAGCCACTTGGTCGAGAACCGGGGACGCTTGGTGAGCCAGGACGAGGCCATCGAGGCGGTTTGGGAGCGGGGCGATTTACCGACGCACAGCAAGATGCTCTCGCTCTATATCGGGTATCTGAGGCGCAAGCTCGAGGCCGATCCTTGCCTGCCGCGCTACATTCATACGCGCTATGGCAAGGGGTACTGGTTTGGCGGGCCGTATGATCGCGAGCCCGCGTAAGCGCACGTGACGTGATGGGAGGAGGTTCAGCATGAAGCAGTGGCGAGTTGGCATCATCGGTGTGGGCGCTATCGGGACGTCTGGACACCTGGTGGGGTATCAGAGTGCGGGCGCCAACGTCGTGGCCGTTGCCGACGTGGCCGAGGGACGTGCCGCCAAGGTGGCCGAGCGGGAGGGCATCGCGGCCAGCTATACCGACTATCGCGACATGCTGGCCAATGAGGGCCTCGACGTGGTCAGCGTCTGCACGCCGAATGCCCTGCACGCCCAAATGACCATCGATGCGCTTCGCGCGGGCGCCCATGTGCTCTGCGAAAAGCCAATGGCCTTGACCCTGGCCGAGGCGACCGAGATGGTGGCGACGGCGGAGGCGGCGGGCAAAGGGCTTTCCATCGCGCACACCTTGCGGCATCGGCCCGAGAACGAGCGCATCAAAGCGATGGCTGCTGCGGGCGATCTTGGTGATATCTACCATGTCAAGGTGAGCTACTTGCGGAGGAGCGGCATCCCCGGCTATGGGAGCTGGTTCACCAACGGCGATCTGGCGGGCGGCGGCGCCATGATGGATATCGGCTGCCACATGCTGGACCTGGGGTTGTGGTTCATGGGGCATCCGCGCCCGACCTCGGTATTGGCGGCCACCTATGCGCCGCTAGGGACGCAGGCCAAGGGGCTGGGCACCTGGGGCGCCGATCACGCTGATCCGCCCGCGCGCTTTGATGTCGACGACTTTGCCACGGCGTTCGTCTGCTTTGAGAGCGGCGCCACGTTGACCGTCGAGGCCTGCTGGGCCTGCCACGGCGCGGAGGGCAACAAAGTCCAGGTCTTTGGGACCAAAGGCGGCCTGGAGCTGAATCCCGGGGCGTATGGTCCCGATGCGCCGTTGTGGTTCTTTGGCGAGGACGAGAGCGGGTTCACCAAGAGCCCGGTGACGGTCACACAGCCCGATGCCATCACGGGCACGGGCCACGAGCTGCTGATTGGCGAGTGGCTCAGCGCATTGGAGGCGGGTCGCGCCCCAAGGGTGCGTCCGGAAGAGGCAGCCGTGGTAGTCGAGATCATCGAGGGGATCTATAACTCTGCCAAAAGCGGCCATGAGGCCAGGCTGAACTAGTACGATTTTCGTGGGTTCCGTTTGAGATTTTACGGTGAGCTTATGTAGGGATAGGTTCCATCCGTCAGCTATAGATTCTTTTCCTTGCGCTATGTTCGGGCTGGGTTGTCAGACGTACGAAGGCAATAGGTAGAGTCTAGACCGTTTTGAGGCATGCTAATTCGTTTGGGCGTTTGACTTTTGATACGGGCTTGCATAGAATGTGACTATGGGTTTCGAGATCTCAGGCCCTTTCTGTGTATCGGGGGAGACACAGATCGGTCAGAAGTGTGTCAACTGCGGTTGGGCGCGCTGACGTGTAGGGCCTGTGATCCCAGAAGGGGGGAATATGACAGACGAGAGGCTTCTGAACGTCAAGCAGGTCGCCGAGTACCTGCAGCTCAAAGAGTCCACGATCTATTCGTGGGCCCAAGACTCCAAGATTCCGGCTATCAAGATCGGAAGAACCTGGCGTTTTCGCCGGGCGGATCTCGACACATGGCTCGAGCGGCATCTGCGAGGCGAAGACGCGCAGATGGACGAGGCCTGATCCTCGTACGGTGCTTTAGTTATGCGCAAACAAGGGCCCGCCAGGGCCCTTGTTGCTGTTAGGGGATCGCACGATAGAGGGGGGACAATGACAGGGCACGAGGACGCCGCCTGGTCGTATAGCAGGGCCCGCTCGGTGCTGGAGGCCGTTATGGGCGCCGCGCTGGAGGCGGTGGATCCTGCCGCGGCAGTGCAGCGGTACCTGCGTCGGGAGCGGAATCGCCTCTTGGTGGGTGATCAGGCGTATGATCTTGGGCAAATCGGGCGCGTGGTCATCGTTGGTGCTGGGAAGGCCGGAGCGCCCATGGCACAGGCGGCTGAGAGCGTCCTGGGCGACCGGCTGGACGAGGGGCTGGTGGTCGTCAAGGCTGGCCACACGTTGCCGACGCACCAGGTGGAGCTGGTGGAGGCCGGCCACCCGATCCCCGACGAGCGAGGCCTGCGGGGCTCTCGACTCATTCAGGAGCTGGTCTCTGGCTTGGGCGCCGACGACCTGGTGCTCTGCCTGATGTCGGGCGGGGGCTCGGCGCTCCTGACCTATCCCTCCGAGGGGATCACCCTGGCCGATCTGCAGCAGGTCACCGATGGGTTGCTGCGCGCGGGCGCGACCATCAACGAGGTGAATGCCGTGCGCAAGCACCTGGAACGCCTCAAGGGCGGCGGGCTGGCGCGGGCAGCCCATCCCTCACGCGTCGCCAGCTTGATGCTATCGGACGTCGTGGGCGATCCGCTGGACGTGATCGCGTCGGGGCCCACCGTGCCCGATCCCACCACCTATGCAGAGGCCTGGTCGGTGATGCAGCGGTTCGGGCTGGATGAATCTGCCCCAGCGTCGGTACGCCAGAGGCTTCAGGCCGGCATGGCTGGCGATCTGGCCGAGACGCTCAAAACGGGCGATCCGGTCATGCGGCGAGTGCAAAACCAGATCGTCGGCAGCAACGCTCTGGCGGCTGATGCGGCAGCTGGTGAGGCCACGGCACAAGGCCTGAACAGCGTGGTGCTGACGACCTATCTCCAAGGCGAGGCCAGGGAGGTGGGGCGGGTGCTGGCGGCGTTGGCTCACGAGCTGGTGTTGCGCGACGGGCCCGTTCCCAGGCCCGCCTGCCTGATCCTGGGCGGCGAGACGACCGTGACGGTGCGGGGCGATGGCAAGGGCGGCCGCAACCAGGAGATGGCCCTGGCCGCAGCGCTGGCCTTGGCCGAGCTGCCCAATGCGCTCGTGGCGTGCCTGGCGACAGATGGCACCGACGGGCCCACCGATGCCGCCGGCGCCGTGGTTGATGGCCGGACGCTGGCCCAGGCCCGCGAGCGAGGCGTCGATCTGCAGGCGGGCCTGGCGCGAAACGATGCGTACCATGTGCTAGACGCGCTAGGCCT
>ERZ764778.3258-NODE-3258-length-12976-cov-3.689885_pt1 | contig 12976 bp, 10 predicted proteins | sample MGYA00374951_ERZ764778 | MGnify/ENA primary metagenome ERZ764778 (study PRJEB28918, sample SAMN05720193) | bioreactor metagenome | isolation source: Anaerobic biogas reactor | place: USA:Washington, USA | collected 2015-08-08 ...
GAGCGCGACGTGCTGCGGCATTGCGCCCAACACCTGGAGGATTTCGCCATGCCCAGGCAGATCATGTTCCGCAAGGAGCTACCCAAGACCGAGTCGGGCAAGGTACAGAAGCGGACGCTGGAGTAAGCCAAGCATGTGTGGCATCGTTGGCTGCCTAGATTGGGGCGGGGCCGAACCGCCCGACGAGGGCCTTTTGCGGCGGATGCTGACCGTGATCCGCCACCGCGGCCCCGACGAGTTCGGGCTCTATCTCGACGCGCAGGTCGGGCTCGGTTCGGCGCGGCTCAGCATCATCGACCTCGCCACCGGCAACCAGCCCATCACCAACGAGGATGGCTCGCTCTGGATCGTCATGAACGGCGAGGTGTTCAACTATGTGGAGCTGCGCGAGGGGCTGGCCCGGCGCGGCCACCGCTTGATCACCCAGTCGGACACCGAGGCGGTCCTGCACCTGTACGAGGAGCGCGGCCCCGCCTGCCTGGATGAGCTCAACGGCCAGTTCGCCATCGCGATTTGGGACCGGAGCCGTCAGGAGCTGTTCCTGGCGCGGGATCGGGTGGGCATCTGCCCGCTGTTTTTCGCGCCCCTACCCCACGGGCTCGTCTTTGCGTCCGAGATCAAGGCGATCCTGCTGGATCCACGCATCGCGCCGGCCTTGGACCCCTACGGCCTGAACCAGGCCTACACTTTCTGGGCGCCCCTGGCCCCTCGCACCTGCTTTCAGGGCATCGAGGAGCTGCGGCCGGGCCACTGGATGCGGGTACGGTCCGGGGAGCGCACGCTCCGACGCTATTGGCGGCTAGAGTTCCCGCATGCCGGCGACGAGGAGCCGATACCTGAGACGCAGGCGGCAGCCCAACTGCACGACCTGCTGGCCGATGCCACGCAGTTACGGCTGCGGGCCGACGTGCCGGTAGGGAGCTATCTGAGCGGCGGGCTGGACTCTACCTATGTGGCTGGGCTGGTTCGCCAGCACAAGCCCGAGGCGCTCACGACCTTTTCCATCGCCTTTGAGGATCCAGCCTATGACGAGCGCCCCTACCAGGAGCTGGCCACCGCCTTTCTGGGGACGGATCACCACCGCACCGAGTGCCGGACCGCCTCCATCAGCGAGGTGTTCCCCCAGGTCATTTGGCATGCCGAGGCGCCCGTGCTGCGCACGTCACCCGCGCCCATGTTTCTGCTCTCTGAGCTCGTGCACGAGCACGGCCTCAAGGTGGTGCTGACCGGCGAGGGGGCCGACGAGTTCCTGGGCGGGTACAACATCTACAAAGAGGACAAGATTCGCCGCTTCTGGGCGCGCCAGCCCGAGTCAGCCATCCGACCGCTGCTCTTGCGGCGGCTCTATCCCTATGTAGCCGACCTATCGCGCAGCGGCGATGCCTACCTGGCGGCCTATTTCGGGCGAGATCTCACCGAGGTCGACCGACCGGCCTATTCGCATCGGCTCCGCTGGCGGAGCACCGCCCGCCTGAGGGCCTTTCTGACCGATGCCTACCAGTTGCCGGACTATGATCCGGTTGAGGAGTTGATCGCCGCGATGGACGGGGCTCTCACCCCCCTGTCTCCGTTGGCGCAGGCGCAGCTGCTCGAGGTCAGTACCTTTATGTCGCCCTACCTGCTGTCGTCGCAGGGCGATCGGGTCCTATCGGCACACGCCGTCGAGGGCCGATTCCCGTTCCTTGATCACCGCGTCATCGAGTTCGCCGCCCAGCTCCCGCCTAGGCTCAAGCTCCGCGGGCTCTGCGAAAAGTACATCCTCAAAGAGAGCGCACGAGGGTTCCTGCCGCCCGAGATCATTGCGCGGCGTAAGCAGCCCTACCGCGCGCCCATCCATCGTGCCTTTCTGGAGCGACGCCCCGGTTACCTGGAGGCTACCCTGTCGCCCCACGCATTGGACGCCGCCGGCGTGCTCAAAGCCGAGCCGGTCGGACGGCTCTTGTCAAAGCACGAGAGGACGGGCCACCTGAGCGAGTTCGAGGATATGGCGCTGGTGGGGGCGCTCTCGACCCAACTGATGCATGAGCAGTTCGTCCATGGGTGGCCCCGGTCGGTGGCCGCGGCCGAGTCGGTGCGGGTCCGCCGCGGAGAGGAGAGGTCGTCATGAAACGGTGCATCCGCTGCGTCCTGCCAGAGACATTCCCAGGCATCCAGTTGGACGAGGACGGGCTTTGCCAACACTGCCGGCGTCAGCTCGATCCGGAGCGGCGCCAGGAGCTGTGCGCTCAGATGCGCCAACGCTTTGAGAGCATGGTTGTGGAGGTCCGCCGCGAGCCTGGCTATCACTGCCTGGTTAGCTGGAGCGGTGGCAAAGACAGCACCTACACCCTCTGGCTGATGCGCCACGAGTACGGTCTGCGCGTGCTGGCCATGACCTTTGACAATGGGTTCGTCTCGCCAGCCGCCTTTGCGAACATGCGCTCCGTGTCCGATCAACTGGGCGTGGACCACGTCATCATCCGCCCTGGGTTCCCGTTCCTGCGACAGGTCTTTACCGCCTCCATGGATCCTGCCATCTACTCCCCCAAGGCGCTGGAACGAGCCAGCAGCATCTGCAACACCTGCATGGGGCTGGCCAAGGGGATCGCGCTGCGGCTGGCGCTGGAAAAAGAGATACCCATGATGATCTATGGCTGGTCGCCCGGGCAGATTCCGCTGCCCTCGGCGTTTCTGCGACCCAGCCGCGCCATGATGCAGGCCATGGTTGAGGCATCCTCCGCGCCCCTCGCCCAGGCCAGCGGGGGCCAGGCCGGGGTCTACTTTCCAGAGCCTAGCCAGATTGAGAACGCCGGGCGCATGCCGGTCAACGTCTCACCGCTGATCTTTCTCGATTGGCAGGAGGAGGCGGCGGTCGAGGTCATCCAGCGCTACGGCTGGCGACAACCCGATGACACCGATCCCAACTCGACCAACTGCTTGCTCAACGCTTTTGCGAACCAAGTGCACGGGGCCCAGATGGGCTACCACGCCTATGCCATGGAGCTCTCGGGATTGGTGCGCGAGGGCTACTTGGATCGGGACGAGGCGCTGCGACGCTTGGAGACCCAACCCCCACCTGAGATGGTGAGACGTGTGGCCACCACGCTCGGCGTGCTCGAACCGACTTCGACCGAGACCAGGTTGGAGCTCGCAATCTCGCCTGACCAGACCCTGACCATCGACCTGAGCGGAAAACCCACGTCGGCCCTGGGTGCCGACCGCGGCTGAATGCGGGAGCAACTATGAGCGAATCGTCGCCAGGAAAGGATCGGCGAGCCATCGGCCGCCTTTTGGTCGTCGCCGTTTTGGTGTTGGCCCTGCTCCTCGTCGGCGCGGCGGCCGTGTCGGTGCTATCTGGCCGTAGCCTGCCACTGGGGCTGTGGCAGGTTAGCCATCTCGTCCGCGCCATGGCGGACCGGGGCACAGTGACGACGCACAACCAGGGCGACTATACCAGCATCATCTTCCTGCACCACTCGACTGGGGCCAACCTGATTGCCGAGGGGCAGGTGCGCGAGATGCTGACCGAGGCTGGCTATGACTTCTGGGACCATCACTATAACCCTACCGGCCTGCGAGATCCCAGCGGCGAGCTCACCGGCTATAGCTATCGCATCCCTAACGACAACACCGACCCCGACGGCCTGGCCAGGCTCTTTGCCCAGCGGGCGTACCCGTGGCCCGTCAACGCGCTAAGCGGGCTGCTGCAGCACGAGGTCATCGTGTTCAAGTCCTGTTTCCCCGCCAGCCAGATCAACAGCGACGCCCAACTGGAGCAGTACCAGGCCTGGTACCTGGCCATGCGCGACGTGATGGACGCCCATCCCGATCGTGTCTTTGTGGTCGTATCGCCCCCGCCTCTGCATCGCGCCGCCACCGATCCAGCCGCGGCCGTCCGAGCGCGCGCTTTTGCCGACTGGTTGTCCTCGGAGGCCTATCTTGCCGGTCATCCCAACGTCTACGCCTTTGACCTATTCGATCACCTGGCCGAGAGCGATCCCAACTCGCCGGAAGTCAACATGCTACGGGCGGCGTATCGGCCCGATGATATCGATTCGCATCCCAATCAGGCGGCTAACCAGGCCGTCGGCCCGGCCTTTGCTAAGGCGCTGATCGAGGCCGCCCGCAGTTATGCCTCGCGAGGTTAGCGTGATAGGTCGGCGTCACAGCCGGCGTGTGTTTGGAGCTGTATTGTATGCATGACGGGAGTACCTAGATGAACACACCAGTAACCCGACGACGGTTCCTACAGGTTGCAGCGATGGCGGCGGCGCAGCTGGGCGCTGGCATGCTAGCGGGCTGCCGGCCGAACATCCCCCGACTGGACGCAGAGACCATGATACCCGCGGCTACCGACGCCGCCACGGCAGCGGCCACCGCGTCAACCGCCGCGTCGGCGACGGCCGCGGCCACAGCGTCGAGCATGCCCACGGCCACAGCATCGGCCACGTCCTCGGCAACCAACACGATCGCGCCCACCACCACGCCCGCGCCGGCAGTCGCGCAGAGCGTCGCCCCGCGGACCTATCTCCCATACCTGCAAAAGTCGCCCACCTTGCCGACGCCCACCCTAGCGCCCACCCCCGCGCCCACCAACACCATCCCGGCACCGCTGGGCCCGCGGGTGGTCCATGTGCGCGACCAGGGGGCCACGTCGTGGGGCGGCGAGACCGCGTATTGGAACTTTGTGAACCAGACGCTGGTCAACGAGATGGTGGATGAGGGGTTGATGGCGCTGACGGGCGCCACGACGGTGGCCGACGCCTGGCGCGCGCTGATCCCGAACTATCGCGCAGGCCAGATCGTGGCGATCAAAATCAACCTGAACAACTCGACCAGTTGCGACGACGCCGATGGCCAGATCGACGCGCTGGTTCACCCTGTCAACGCCATTATTCGGGGGCTCAAGCTTATCGGCGTACCCGAGGCGGCCATCTGTGTTTTCGATGCCAGTCGGCGTATTCCCACCCAGTTTGTGAATGGATGCCTCTACTCGGGCGTTGTCTTTCGTGATGCTGGCTGCCGCCAAGGGGCCGGCTGGTCCAGCACGGCCGTGGTCTTCCAGCCGCCGGCTGGCGTCACCATGCCGCCACAGACCTTTCTCGACAATGTGGTCGTCGGCTGCTCCTATCTGATAAACATGCCCATCCTCAAGCCCCACGGTATCGCCGGAGTATCGCTGACCTTCAAGAACCATTTTGGCGACATTACCAACCCGTGGAATCTACATGACTATATCGGTCTGGATTGGAGGCTGTACCGGACCGACTATAACCCACTGGTGGACATGTTCCGGAGCCCCCATCTCGGCGGCAAGACCGTGCTGATCCTGGCCGACGCCCTGTTCGCCGCCAAGGGATTCGAGGCCAAGCCCGCCACCTGGAGCACCTTTGGCAACCAAGTACCCAATAGCATCTTTCTCTCGGTCGATCCCGTGGCGATGGACTGCGTGCTGTGTGATTTCCTGGACGCCGAGCTGGAGCTGCCGGCCGAATCCGACACCTATCTCGCGTTGGCCAACCAGGCAGGCTTGGGAACCTATGAGCGAGGCAACCCTTGGGGCGGCGGCTATGGCAACATTCAGTATGTGCGCCTGACCTAGCACGGGAGCGGATCTGGCGTGATCAAGCGTCTACTGCTGCTGACCGGACTCGCCATCGTGGCGGTGGTCTTGGCCCATGCCGCGCAATGGGTCTGGCTAGGTATGTTCTGGTGGACCGACCGCTATCTGCCGGTCTCTGTGCCCAACTATGACGCCGTGGGGACTCTTTCCTATCTGGCCGTGATCACCCTGCAAAAGGCCTGCTGCTTTGCCGTGCCAGCCTTTTTGTTTGCCACGGGCTTTTTTGTGGCCTATGCCCACCGTGGCAAGGGCCCGATGGCTTGGAAGCTGGTAGGCAACCGGCTCAAGGCGCTGCTGATCCCCTATCTGATCTGGTCGATCGTCATCTTCCTGGGTGACTATGCTCAGGGTCGAACCTACCCTCCGCTAGAGTACGCACGGCGATTGCTGGTAGGCGAGGCTGTGCCAGCCTATTACTATGTCATCGTGCTGTGCCAGCTCTATATCGTGTCGCCCTTGCTGGTGCCCCTGGCAAGACGACATGGCCGCTGGTTGTTGCTAGCTGCAGCCGCCATCCTGCTAGCGGTCATCGGCTTGTTCTACTGGAAGCTGGGCGCGGTGATGACTGGTCGCGAAAGCACCACCGTGGAAGCGATCCTGACGCTCACTCCCAACCAATCCCTTGCCCGCTGGCTGTTCTTTTTCGTCGGGGGGCTCGTGGCTGGCTACAACCTCGGTCCGCTGAAGACGTGGCTCGTCCGCCACCGCTGGCTCCTATTGGCCGTCGCTGTTCTTTCGCTGCCGCTGGCCGTCTGGGAGACCGAGTGGATCTTTCGCATCACCGATATGGATTGGCGGGCCGGGATCTTTACGCTAACCGGCAGCCTGTTTGCCGTCAGCGCCATCCTGGCGTTTCTCAGCTTTGAGGGCATGCCGCCGACCTGTGCCAAGGCCCTATCGGCGTTGGGGAGCGCTACCTTTGGCATCTACCTGCTGCATACCACCGTGCTCGAGGTGACGGCCCGGGCCACCCAACGGTACATTCCCCAGGTCATGGCCTACCCAGTCCTGTTCCAGCTGTTGCTGGCGGCCGTCGCGGTGGGCGTGCCGTGGGTGATCATGCGCCTCGTGCTCAAGTCGCCAGCCAGACGCTGGCATCGGTACCTGTTTGGATGACCAGTCTAGCGTTGAGCGCCGAGAAAGGGAGGCCGACCTTGGTTGGGCACTGGACCCAGCTCTATCGCTACCGCGACCTGCTGTGGCTCTGGACGCTGCGCGAGGTCCAAATCCGCTACAAGCAGTCGATCTTGGGCGTCGCCTGGGCAGTGCTGCAACCTTTGGTGCTGGCCATGGTCTTTACCGTCGTGTTCTCGCGGCTGGTGCGAGTCGACACGGGAGATGTCCCCTATCCTCTCTTTTCCTATGTGGCGCTGGTTCCCTGGACCTTTATGACCACCTCGCTGAGCTTTGGGATCGCCAGCCTGGTCAACAACATGAACCTGGTCACCAAGATCTATTTCCCGCGCGAGATCCTGCCCTTGGCTAGCGTCGGCGCCGCGGTGGTAGATCTCCTCATCTCGGGGGTGATCGTTCTGGGCATGCTGTTAGCCTATGGCATCCCCCTCACCTGGGCGTGTTTGTGGGTCATCCCGCTGCTGGCGCTGCAGGTGGTCCTCACCGTTGCCATCGTGTTGGTGGGATCGGCCCTGTTGGTGTTTTTCCGGGACGTCCGCTTTGTGGTGCCGCTGCTCACCCAAGTGTGGATGTATGCCACGCCGGTGATCTACCCCGCATCCATGGTGCCGGAGCGCTTCCGCTCACTCTACTTTTGGAACCCCATGGCGGGGATCATCGAGGGCTACCGCAGCGCGCTACTGGACGGGGCGCCGCCCGAGGCTACGACTCTGGTCCGCGGCGCCATCGCCACGCTGATCCTGCTCGTCGGCGGCTACCTGTTCTTCAAGCGGGTCGAGCCAGCATTTGCGGACCTAATATGAGCGACCTACCTGTTGGCACCGTCTCGTTCGTCGGGGTATCCAAGCGCTACCGCCTGGGGGGCCTCGGCACGCTGCGCGGCACGCTGGCCGCCCTCAGCAACCGAGTGCGCGGTGACGCTGCCCGTGACCTCTGGGCCCTGCGCGATGTCAGCTTTCACGTCGAGCCTGGCAGCGCCCTGGGGCTCATCGGACCCAACGGCGCCGGCAAGACCACCGCTCTCAAGCTGCTGTCCAACATCACCCAGCCCACCGAGGGCCAGGTGGCGATCACGGGGCGCGTCTCCTCCCTGATCGAGCTGGGCGCCGGCTTTCATCCCGAGTTGACCGGTCGCGAGAACATTTACCTCAACGGCGCCATCCTGGGGCTCAGCCGCCACGAGATCCGCCAAAAGCTCGACCAGATCATTGCCTTTTCCGAGCTGGAACGGTTCATCGACACGCCGGTGAAGCGCTACTCGTCCGGGATGTATGTCCGCCTGGGCTTTGCCGTGGCGGCCCATGTAGAGCCCGACGTGCTTTTGGTCGACGAAGTCCTGGCCGTGGGCGACGCCAGCTTTCGCCAGCGTTGCATCGAACACATGCACACGCTGCAACAGCGGGGGACCACCATCCTCTTTGTGTCGCACAACATGCACCTGGTGCGCAGCATGTGCACCACGGCGCTCCTGCTGGTGGGGGGGCGCATCCGGGCGCATGGCGGCGTGGAAGAGGTGTCGGCGGCCTATGAGAACGCCATGCTGACCGGCGACGGGCACCATGCGGCATCGCAGGCCACGGATCCCGCCACCGCGTCGTCGAACGGTCAGGTTGTACTGACATCGGTCCAGGTCTTGCCCGTGCCCAGCGATGAGGACTATGGGCTGCCCAGCGATCGCGCAGCGACAGTGCGGATCGACTACCGAGCGGGGCGGCCGCAGCGCATCGGGAGGATCGACGTGCGAACGTTCCGCTCCGATGGCACCCTCTGCAACGCCATCGATTCGCTGGGCGCAGACGGGCACGATCGCCGCTTCCTGGAGCTGTCAGGCAGTGGCGCCATCGAGGTGTGCTATGACCCGCTACAGCTCACCGTCGGGCGGTACCACGTGCTGGTGCAGATCACGGACCCCAGCGACTCGTTAGTCATCGCCTCGGGGCAATCGCCGGCTTTTAGCGTCCGTGAGGCGTACACGGTGCCAGAGCCGGGTTTGTACATGCCAAAGGTAGCCTGGAGTCATCGACGGGAGGGCGACCCATAGCGATCCACTAGGGCGCCCAGCCAGAGCACCGTGCGAGCACGCAGATCACGCTAGGCAGAACGCGGCAGAGGAGCGCACCGGCACCATCGCTGGAGACACCGGCCTGGAGAGCTCTGCCATCGGCGGGGGAGATGCGAGGAGAAGAGCACCATGAGGATCAGCGATTTCGGCGAGGAGCGGGACGACGCGCGCTATCGAGCCACGGCAACGGTCACCTGGGAGGACTGTGGCCGTCCGCCGCAGCAGGTCTTTTTTGAGACCGACCGCGAGCATGCCCCCTACCTCTGGTGCAACCCCCACGCGTTCCTCGTTGCCGGCGTGATGCCAGCCATGCGGCACGGCGAGAGGCGCGTAGCGCTGGACGCCCCAGCCTGCCCAGAGCTAGTCGTGGGGCTTCAGACGGCCATGCGCTGGTTGCGTAGGTGGTACGGAGAGTCGCACCAACCGGTGGTGATTGAGACGCTGCCCGGGATCCCCCCGATGCCCTCTGACGCGAACCGGCGCGCGGGGATGTTCCTCTCGGGCGGGCTCGATTCGTTGGCGGTGCTTTGGTTCAACCGCACCACCTATCCGCTGGACCATCCCAACGCCTACCAAGCCGGCATCCTGGTGCATGGGTTCGACATCGGCGCCTTTCAGGGCGGCGATCAAGAGACCGCCAAGTTCGAGCAGTCGATGCGCGCGCTGGAGCCGATTGCCGCGGACGTGCAACTGCCACTGGTTCCGGTCTATACCAACGTCCGCCACCTTTCCGACGAGGTCGATTTCTGGATGCACGATTTCCACGCCGCTGCCCTGTCGTCGGTAGCCCATGCCTTTTCGCGGTCATTGTGCTCTGCTGCTATCTCGTCCACGGCCACCATCGAGTGTCTTCACGCCTGGGGATCCCACCCGTTGCTTGATCCCTGCTACAGCAGCGCCGACTTGCGGATCCGACACGATGGCGTGCATCTGTCGCGGTTGGAAAAGGCCAAGCTGCTGGGCCAGTGGGAAGCGGGTCTGCAGGGAGTACGCGTCTGCTGGACCAACCCGGCCGACGCACTCAACTGCGGTCACTGCGAAAAGTGTGTCCGCACCATGCTCGAGCTCATGGTTGCCGGCAAGCTGGACCAATCCCGGGCCTTTCCGACCAAGACGATCACCCCCGAGGAGATCCTGCCTCTCCCGCTCACCGCACCCTACGCCGACGCGCAATGGTTGGATCTAGTGGATCCGCTAAGGCGACTGGGCCGGCACGATCTGGTTAAAGCCATCGAGGAAAGGTCGGCCCGCTACCACAAGCACATAACCTGGGAGGAGGAGCGCGACTGGAAGGGCGCGGTCAAGCGCTTTGACCGGCGCTTTCTGGGGAGCGGCATGTTCAAGACGTACCGGGCCCTCCGCTCGGGATGGAGGAGGACCCAGCGGCCATGATCGCTAATCAGACCGCGGCCAGGCCGCCTACGCCCACCGAACCGCGCACCGCGCGGTCGGAGCCGTGTCCATGAGAGGTCTGGGCAGGCTGGCCAGGCTGTCGCGGCGCATCCGGCGATCGTTTGCCCCCGCAGCGGTCATCCTGCTCTACCATCGCGTCGCCGAGGTGGCGGCCGATCCGGAGCAGGTGACGGTGTCGCCGGCGCGGTTCGCGGACCACCTGGAGGTGATCCGTCAAACCTGCTACCCCATGCGCCTGCTCGATCTGGTCACGGCCGTGCACCGACGGGCCATCCCGCGAAGGGCGGTGGTGTTGACGTTCGATGACGGCTTCGCGGACTTTGTTCAGGAGGCCTACCCGCTACTCTGGGCAGCGGACATCCCAGCGACGGTGTTCGTCATCAGCGGCGAGGTGGCCCCCTCGCAACAGGCTGCCGAGGCAGCGGCGGCGCCGCAGCAACTTCCGCGCATCATGCACGCCGACGAGCTCCGTTTGTTGACGCGCGACGGGTTGGTCGAGGTCGGCTCGCACAGCGTCACCCATCCCGTGCTAGCATCGCTGTCTCGCGATCAGCAACGAGTGGAGATCCGCGGCAGCCGAGCGCAGCTCGAGGGCCTATTGGGCTCGCCCGTAGTAACGTTCGCCTATCCCTACGGACGCAGACATGACTATACCGAAGAGACGGCCCAACTGGTGCGCGAGGCTGGATACGAAGCTGCCTGTGCCGCCACCCCGGGCAGCGTCGAGCTGGGCGCCGATCCGTTGGCTTTGCCGCGCTACTGGATTAACGACTGGGACCGCGAGACGTTCGCCCACCATCTGGAGCGCACTTTTCGCTGGTAGAGCTGGACAGGGGTACCCGAGAACGCGAGCGGGCCTCAAGAGCGCCCGCCTAGGAGCAAAAGCCGAGCCATGAATATCGGAGCGATCGGCTGGTGGAGCTATCGTAACCAAGGCGACCTAGCCATGTTGGCGGCGCTGCGGCAGGGGCTGGCGCCGCACACCGTCGTGCCCATCGACACGGGATTCGCGGCCACCCCCGACGCAGTCTATCGGCTCAACCGTCTCGACTATTTGCTGCTAGGCGGCGGCACGCTCATCGCGGATCGACCGGCCCCTCCCTTTGACACCTTTGAGGAATGGATGGATGATCTTGCCTGCCCCCTGGGGGTGGTGGGCCTCGGGGTCGATCCCGTCCACCCGGCGCACTGGCCGACGGTTGAGGCCATGCTCGATCGGGCTAGCTTCTGGTATGTGCGTGATCAGCAATCTCGCCATAATCTGCACGACCATCCCAAGGTACAGGTGGCCCCTGATCTGAGCTTTTTGCGACCACTTTCCGTCCGGCCGTTCGCCGGCGAGCCGCTCGGTCCGCGCCCATTGTGCGCGGTCAACCTCCGCCGCGGGGCAGCCGCCGATCTGGATCCGGACCCGTGGGTGGCGGCCATCCGGCGGTTGCCGCTCCGTCTCGTGGCCATTCCTCTGTCGACCTACGCAGCGTTCGATGAGCGCGTCATCCTGCAACAACTCGATCCCGATAGCGCGCCCCAGTTCGATGCCGCACTCTACCAGCAGGCCGATCTCGTGATCGGCACGGCGTACCACGCCGTGCTCTTTGCGGTCCAGGCCGGCTTACCGGTTATCGCCATCGGCTATGCGCCCAAGGTGGACCAGTTCATGCAAGAGAACGGCCTCGGGCGCTGGCTGATCCGACCCGACGAGCCCGCCAAGCTCGCCTCTCGCGTTGAGGAGCTCTTGAGCGAGCATGCGTCAGTGGCGGCCAAGCTGGTTCAGATCCGAGACCGGCTGCATCAGGAGGCCCGTGCCGCCATTGAGGATGTGCATCAGGCCATCAGCGCCGGCGGGCCCCGCATCTCCAGATCCGGCCCCCGCGCCACCATCGCCGTCATCGGCTCAGGAGACCCTCTTGCCGATCGCCGGACGCTGGCCTCTTGCATCCGCCAGACCTATGGCAACGTGCAGGTGCTGCTGGTGGATGCCAACCCTCCCGAAAACATCGCCATCCGGCTGCAGCGCACGCTGGCGCGTTCCTCGGGCGAGTACCTGGGCTGGATCGGCACCAGCGAGCGGCTGGCTGCCGATGCCATAGACTGTCTGGCCAGTCGCCTAACGGAGGATCCCGATCTCGACGTGGTCTATGCCGACTATCAGGCCGTCGACGCCGAGGGCCTGCCGGTTGGCCAGCACGTCGTGCCCGACGCCAACAAGCTCTACCGCCGCGACGTGGTCGGGCCCTGTTTCCTAATGCGACGGCCCCTGCTGCGCACACTGGCCCGGGTCTCGCGTGAGACGCCCCTGATGGCCTATGGCCTGTTGCTGGCGGCGCACCCCACCCACAAGCTGGCTCCCTTTCACGCGCCGCTCTGTCGTTCCTCGCGGCCAGTCACCTCGCCGGCCTACATGGCAAAGGAACGGGCGACCCGCCGGGTCTGGCGGCAACCGCAACCAGCCATCTGGCAGGCGGCCTGGCAGGTCATCGACTCGCGCTTGGGCGAGCGGCTGCTGATGCAGCCCTTGGCGTGGCTGTGCCGTACCTTGGGCAGGAGCAGCCATGCCTAGCCCCGAAGAGCGCACGCAGCCCACAGTCAGTGTCATCATCCCCACCTACAACCGCGTGGGCTATCTGCGCGAGGCCTTGGACAGCGTGCTGGCCCAGACGGTAACGCCGGCGGACATCCTGGTGGTAGACGACGGCTCCACCGACGGCACGGCCGAGGCTGTGGCGGCCTATGGCCCGCCGGTGCGCTACCTCCGCCACGCCCAG
>ERZ764778.3260-NODE-3260-length-12970-cov-3.821990_pt1 | contig 12970 bp, 3 predicted proteins | sample MGYA00374951_ERZ764778 | MGnify/ENA primary metagenome ERZ764778 (study PRJEB28918, sample SAMN05720193) | bioreactor metagenome | isolation source: Anaerobic biogas reactor | place: USA:Washington, USA | collected 2015-08-08 ...
CCACCAATTCCACCTGCTCATTGATTGTATCCTGCATGAGCTGATTGATCATATGGATTCCGAGCCCTTCGTCCTGAAATAAAGGATTGCCCAGACCCAATACTACTACTTTATTTTCTGTCATGACCAACCTCCGTTTTATCGATGATAAATTTATATCCGCTGAAAATGGAAGATATAGTACCGTCATCATTCAGTAATTCCTGACGAATAACCAGATAAAGATGGGCTACGATAAAAGCTACAAACAAGATCCGGCAGATAAACCTGCTTGACAAAAGCCATGGCTTTATCGATTTCCCTCGCTACCAGATCCAGTCTTTCCATATTGATGGTGTTATCATTGTCAATATTTATAGCGCAGGCCATTCCTCCCACCAGGTAATTGGGATGAGGGTTTTTACTGCCAAAAATAGTATGAATTTTTACGATATCCTTCTGCCATTCCAGAGCGTCCAGATAATGGGCAACAGCAATCAAATTTACTTCCGACGGCAATTTGTACGCCGGATGCCCCCAGTAAGCATTGGCGAAAATACCCAACTGACCGCTGTCTATAAAACCTTTAAGCATCTTCTGTACATCAGTAAAATGTCCCGCCGAAGACCGGGGATAGTCGGCCGTTCGGTATATGGCGGCTCCAAAGTTTACACCTTACTTTACAGAATAACATTCCATAAAGCCAAGGTATCCAGCACGTTTGAACCTCTTTTTGGATAAAGCTCCAGACAAGATTACCCCTGGCGTGATAGCACACACCAGGGGTATTATTGATGATTAGTGGTCAGTATTTAAAATAACAGGAATTCGTTTCCCTATTATTGGGTATAACGTTTTTGTTTTCACCCTCCGAAAGCCAATTGGATCAATACTCATTGATCATTTATAACAAATGGTTATTATGTTGACTTTATGGCAACTGATCTAAGTTCAATGCGTATTTATTTTTCAGATAGGCAACAATATCAGTTATCCTGGCTTCAGAGATAATACCTTTGTAAACCATCACCTCTGCAATATCACCCTTGAAGCAATGGTCATAATCACTGCTGTTCGAACCTGCTATTGACCACTCGTTTTCATAAATGCCCGCATCATAGAATAATGTGGTCTGTAAGGTTTCATTTAAATACACTTGCATATTCTTATGTTCCGATGCATCAGCCGTGATGATCAGAATATTGAAACCGTCATTGAAAGATGATGTGGGAACAGCCAGATTGTAGTCAGATTTACCGCCCACATACATCATACCCTGTCGCATAAAGCAGATGCTTCCGTCTGTATCATTACTCATATTAAACGGAGAAAGGAGAGCTCTATCGTCACAGGAATCATTTTTCAATACCATTATAGTAGTAGCCTGCGGTAATGATTCAGCCAATGCCGGCAGGACAATGCGGTTCTGCCAGCCGTCAAACCTGATTACAGCATGTCCATTCAGCCCATTGCCAACCACTTGAGGCCAGGCATCACTGCCTGTATCAAAAGCATCGTTCCCGCATAAGCTCTGATCCTGCCATCCGGTAAGCTGATTAGCTTCGCTTATGGTAGTGCCGGCATCCCCTTGCAGCCATAATATTTGGTCAACCTGAATTGGCAGCTTTGGAATGTAAATATCGGTACTAACTGCATTCCCGTTTATAGTTCCGTCAACAGCTGCAGGTATAACTTCGAAGTATATGTTTTGACCGGCATCATCATCCCCAAGGGTATAAGTGCGGCCTGTAGCTCCGGCAATAGCTGCGCGTCTGGAATCATCACCGGGTGTTTCCCGGTACCATTGGAAGGAAGAATTACCCTCCCGGTCACCTTCAGCATCATAATAGCTGTAAATACCGTTCAATACCTGACCCGGTGCTGCAATGCCTTTAATCCATATTGCTTGGGCTTGCGGTGCAGCATTGGAAAATGAACCAAAAACCGGATAAGCATTGCCTTCATCTATCAACCAGATAGTATTAAAATCCCATCCAACATACGTTGCCTGCTGCTTCATCTCCACAGTAGTTTTGGCTTCACCCTTTCCGGTATCGTTTCTGCCACTGGTCTCTTTATCATAATATGAGTAGTTGATAACCTCATTGTTGGTGCCAACAAGACCTCCGGCATATGAAGAAACGCCGCTTACTAAACCGGTACTATAGCAATAATCAATGCTTCCATAATTTCTTCCCGCCAACCCTCCGCAGTAATAGGAACCATCTATACTGGCATTACTAAATGAGTTATTAATGCTGCCATGATTTTCTCCCGCCAACCCTCCGCAGTAATAAAATCCGGTTATAACAGCATTATTAAAAGAGTTATTGATGATACCATCATTAACCGCGACCAGTCCGCCGGTATAATCATTGGACCCTTTGATGGTGCCACCGATGCCGCTATTACTAATGAGACCACGGTTATTACCTGCCAGACCACCGGTATATTCCCCTGCATCAATGCTGACATTAATCAGCTTGATATTGGCCAGCGAAGCGCTTGAACTGACAACTCCGAACAGACCGCTGTATTGACCATCCGGCCGATCGATACAGAGATTGGCAATGCTGTACCCGGTACCATCCAAAACTCCGGTAAAGGGATGCTCATTATCTCCAATGGGCAACCACCCGCCATCCGTGTTATACGGTGCTGCCCCCAGGTCTATGTCAGCACCCAGCCGGTAATAACCATTCAAGTTTTCTCTGACAGCATTTAACTCATCGGCTGTATTTATAATAATGTAATCGTTGAAACCGGTATCATTGCCACTTACATTCTTTAACCGCGGATATTGATTTGCTGCAATTGACCATATCGAATCAAAATCCCAGCCTAAATATGTGGCTTCCTGTTTCATCTGCGCCGTAGTCCGGGCCTGGCTGCTGACAGATACGCAAACTCCCGCAGTTTCTTCATCATAATAGGAATTCCGGATAGTACCATTATTTGAACTCCATCCATCTGAACCAACCAAACCACCGTCATACTCACCTGAAACATGACCTGAATTATAACAATACATAATCGAGCCACGGTTTATGCCGGCTAACCCGCCTACATTTTGCATACCTATAACTCCGGCGTTGGAATAACAGTTACTGATACTGCCCCGGCTATTCGCTCCCGCCAGACCACCGGTCCAATAATCTCCATGTACTGATCCGGTAACACAGCTGGTATTGATAATTCCATGGTTATCTCCGGCCAGCGCTCCCGTATAATCTCCTCCGTAAACCATTACATCTTCCAGGTTTACGTTTTTAATTATTGCCTTTGACCCCAGACAGCCAAATAAACCGGTATAATTATCCTGTGGCCGATAAATAAACAGGTTTCGAATAATATAACCTCCGCCGTCAAAGACACCGTTGAAGGGAGTATCGGTACTTCCGACAGGCAGCCATCCTGAACCTCTCCCATAGTAACCCAGGCCAAGATCGATATCTGCGCCCAGCTTAAAGCAAGATTCCAGGTGGTTCCTGACACAATCAAGCTCACCGGCAGTTTTTATAATGTAGGGGTCATCAGCACTGCCGGTACCTTCCGCGAGAATACTTACGGTTACATTCCAAGCTGCGGCTTTTCCATTCGCATCAACCACTTTATAATTCAGAGGGTACCTAAAATCATTTGCGGTAACACCACTTATCTGAGCAATATCATTTACAGACGCACTTGCCCCATCGCTTAAGGTAAATACAGCCACCAGATTTTCCGTACTGGTTCCCCGAGGCAATTCCACCGTTATATACCGGTTATTCTGATCAATGGCAACCTGCCCGGACACTCCGAGAAAACTATACGCTGATATTACCGGAAGCTGTTCACCAGCCTGCGTTAGTATAACCGGATAAGCTCCTGCAGTTATAGACCAGATTGAAACAAAATCCCACCCAACATAAGTCGACTGGTTTTGCATTTCCAACGTGGTTTTAGGTATACCTTTGCCGGTATCGCGTTGGCCGCTCTTTTCTTTATCATAATAGCAATTGCTGATACTCTTGCCATTGTAGCCAACCAGTCCCCCTGTATCCGAATCACCGCTTACGCTGCCGCTGGCATAGCTATTACTGATGCTGCCATCATTTTCTCCCACCAGGCCGCCGGTATCATATGAATTACTGCTTACGCTGCCGCTGGCATAGCTATTACTGATGCTGCCATAATTGTATCCTGCCAGGCCGCCGGTATTATATGAATCACTGCTTACGCTGCCGCTGGCATAGCTATTACTGATGCTGCCATAATTGTATCCTGCCAGGCCGCCGGTATTATAAGCGCTGCCGCTTACGTTGCCAGTGGAACAGCAAGTAGTAATGTTGCCCCAATTGCTACCAATCAAACCGCCGGTATATGAACTTCCACTTATATCGCCGCTGGCATTGCAATTACCCAGGCTGCCCTCATTATATCCCACCAAACAGCCTGATAACCTGCCACCGTTTACAGTTGCATTTTCCAGCTTAACATTCAATAGTTTAGCATTAATGCCAGTACTGCCGAATAAACCAGTGTAATTTCCCTCCGGTCGGTTAATAAGGAGATTACTTATAGTATAGCCTGCACCATCGAAGCTGCCGGTAAAGTATGTATCGCCGCTGCCGATGGGCTGCCACCCGGTTCCGGAATTATATGGAAAAATATTCAGGTCAATATCGGCTCCCAGTTTAAAACTAGAATCAGGATGGTTTCTGATGCAGTCAAGCTGACCTGCTGTTTTGATAATATAGGGATCACTGCTGGTACCGATAGCAGCAGACAAGCTGCTAACTATTACTGTCCATGTTTCAGAATCGCCGCTTGCAGATGTCAGGGTATAAATTACCGGACTGCTGAAATCGTTTGATGTTACGCCACTGGTTTGAACAATTTCATTGATGCTGGCTACCGCTCCCCCGGACAGAGTAAATTCCGCCACCAGTTGGCTGAAATTGCTTCCGGGCGGTACTTCTACTGTAATAGCCCGGTTCTGCCGGTCAATATTGGCTCGTTCGGTTATCCCCTTAAAACTATAGGTTAAAATAGATGCACTGGTATGCAGGGTTGGGTATGAATCTGGCTGTATTGACCAGGTATTAATGAAATCCCAGCCTGCGTAGGTGGCCTGGGTTTTCATTTCTGCGGTGGTTTTAGGTTCGCCTTTACCGGTATCGCTCTGGCCGCTTATTTCCTTATCATAGTAGGAGTTACTGATAACACAATTGTTATAATTGTAGCCAACCAGTCCTCCATTACCAATTACACTGCCGCTGGCGTAGCAGTTGTTGATGCTGCCATTATTATTACCCGCCAGGCCACCGCTATTAAATGAACTACTGCTTACGCTGCCCTTGGAATAACAATTATTAATGTTGCCATAATTATTGCCTACCAATCCGCCAATATCGTACGAAGTTCCACTCACTGTTACGCTGCTGTACGATGCCGTTATCCTTCCGTAGTTATACCCTGCCAGTCCCCCGGTAGATGAACCGCCATTAACAGTACCGCTGACATAACATCCGTTAATACAGCCACTATTCCGACCTACCAGGCCACCTGTGGATAATTTTCCATCTATACTTGCATTTTCCAGTTTAACGTTAAACAAAGCAGCATTTTCACTGGTATAACCGAATAAACCGTTGCCACCACATCCTGGCCGGTTAATAAATAGGTTATGAATGGTATAACCTGCACCGTCGAAGCTGCCATTGAAGGATTTATCACTGCTGCCGATGGGCTGCCACCCGGTTCCGGCATTATAGGGAGCAATATTTAGGTCAATATCCGCCCCCAGTTTAAAATGAGAGTCGAGATGATTACGGATGCAGTTAAGTTCACCTGCTGTCTTGATAATATAGGGGTCAACACTGGTACCTGTTCCTGCAGACAAAATGCTGACAATTACTGTCCATCTGACGGAATCACCGTTTTTAGATTTGAGAATATAAATTACCGGACTGCTGAAGTCGTTTAAGGTTACTCCGCTGACTTGCGGGGTAACATTGATGCTGGCATCTGCCTCCTGCGACAGGGTATATTCAGCCACCAATTGGTTAAGATTGCTTCCGGGCGGCAGTTCCACTGTAACAGTCCGGTTCTGCTGATCGATGTTGATTTGTCCGTTTATACCCTTAAATCTATAGGTGCAAATGGAGGCACTGCTATGCAGGGTTGGGTATTCACCCGTATTTATCGACCAGGTATTGATGAAATCCCAGCCTGCATAGGTAGCCTGTTTTTGCATATCTGCGGTGCTTTTAGGTTCGCCCTTACCGGTATCACTCTGCTGGCTGGTTTGTTTATCGTAATAGGAATTGCTGACAACAGCCTCAGTTAGAATAGACCCTACTAAACCACCGGAAAGCGAAGTTCCGCTTAATCCGCTTACAGACCCGCAGGAATAACAGTTGCTGATCTTACCTTCAGTATGATAACCGACCAGCCCCCCTCCGCCTCCAAGCCTTGGAGTTACGCTTCCATTGGAATAACTGTCGTTAATAATGCCACTGTTCCATCCCACCAGACCTCCAATAAGACCACCGTGAAGCGCAGATGAACTTACATTGGCACAGGAATAGCTTTTACTGATGCTGTAAGCATTGAAACCTACCAGTCCGCCTGCATAGTTGGCATTTCCGTTTACATTTCCACTGGTGTGGCTAGTATTGATACTGCCATAATTTCGTCCCGCCAGACCTCCGGTACCGTTAATACCATTCTTGGAACTTCCGGTTATTGTTCCTGAAACACAACAATTATCAATTAATCCGCTGTTAATGCCAATCATACCTCCGGTGTAATAACCGGTTCCGCTAATGTTTCCGCTGGCATTGCTGTCGTAAATGCAGCCATAATTCCGGCCGCTTAATCCACCGATATACGACCCGCCAGTTATTTCAATATCTTCTAATTTAATATTATATAGTTTGGCGTTTGATTCAATTAAAGCAAAAAGTCCTACCAAATCTTTATACGGCTGGTTGATAAAGAGTTTGCTTATTGTATAACCGGCACCATCAAAACTGCCTTTAAAACTTTGAATGGGTTGCCATCCCAACCCACTGTTATATGGAGCAATATCCAGGTCGATATCGGCTCCCAGTTTAAAATGGGAATCCGGATAACTCCTGATGCAGCCAAGTTGGCCGGCCGTTTTGATAATATAAGGATCACTGATAGTACCCGTCCCTTCAGACAGGGTGCTTACAGTTACTGTCCATTCTATTGGATTACCGTTAGGGGTTGTCAGGGTATAGATTACCGGACTGCTGAAGTCATTAGAGGTTACTCCGCTTACTTGCTCGGCTCCATTGATATGGGCCACTGCTCTCCCGGACAAAGTATATTCTGCCACCAGTTGGGCAAGGTTGCTTCCGGGTGGCAATTCCACGGTAATAGTCCTGATCTGCTGGTCAATGTTTGCTTGTGCGTTTATACCCTTAAAACTATAGGAACAAATGGAGACACTGCTGCGCAGGGTCGGATATTCATCCGCGGTGATTGACCAAGTGTTAGTGAAATCCCAGCCTGCATAGGTAGCCTGCGCTTTCATTTCTTGTGTGGTTTTAGGCTCGCCTTTGCCGGTATCGCCCGATTGGCTTTTTTCTTTATCGTAATAGGAGTAATTTATATTATTGCTGCCGGAGTTGTAACCTGCCAGTCCACCAATTGAGGAAGTACCGCTTACACTACAACTGGCATAACAATAGGTAATGCTGGCATAATAATTTTCACCTGCCAGGCCACCAGTATATGAAGTGCCCGTTACACTGCCATCAGCATAACAATTGCTGATGCTGCCCTCATTCAGGCCCACCAGACCGCCTGTATATTCACTGCCATTTACGCTGCCGTTTGAACAACAATTGGTGATGCTGCCTTGATTAGAGCCTGCTAACATGCCCGTGTTTGAATTTCCCTTTATTAGGGCGTTTACTAATTGAACATTTATTAATCTCGCGTTTTTTCCGGTATAACCGAAGAAACCATTGTAGTCTCCCCTGGGTCGGTTAACCAAGAGATTATTGATGCTATAACCTGCTCCATCAAAACTGCCGGTAAAGGGAGCAAATTTAGTGCCGATCGGCTGCCAGCCGGCGCCGGTATTATAGGGGGCAATATTAAGGTCAATATTGGCTGCCAGTTGATAATTCCAATCGAGGTGTTTTCTGATCTGATTCAAATCTTCAGCCGTCTTTATTAATACGGGGTCTTTAATGGTTCCGATACCACCGGCAGATACGGTTACAGTCCAGTTTCTGGACTTACCGTTGTTATCGGTAACAGTATAGCGAACCGGGCTACTGAAATCATTGCAGTTCAGCCCGCTAACCTGGGCGACTCCATTAATGCTGGCAACAGCACCTGCCGGGAGTGAAAACCGTGGGACCAGCCGGGTTATATCCGCATCACTGGCTACCCTAACGTTTATTGAATTCTTATCCGGTTTTATGTCAACGATTGAAGATATATCAGCAATACTAAAATCATAAATACTAACCGTATCACTCTGCAAGGTCGGATATTCGCCGGGATTTATCTGCCAGGTCCAGGTAAAATCCCAATCCTTGTAACTGGCCTGCTGTTTCATCTGCTCACTGGCCCTGGGTACACCCTGGCCGACATCAGCCTGGCAACTGGTATTCTTATCATAACAGGAACTGATAATGCTGAATTGATTAGTTAATCCCAGCAGGCTGCTAATAATTGACCCTCCGGCAACTTCTCCTACCAGGCCGCCTGTCATGGAAGCTCCGGCAACTTTTCCTGTGGAATAGCAATCAATAATCGTATTACCGTTAAAACCTGCCAAACCTCCGGCAGCTCCCGTATTTTGCCCCATTACCGATCCGGTGGCATAGGCATTGCTGATAACCCCATAATTGATCCCGACCAAACCGCCACAACTGTTGCCTCCAAACAAATAAATAAAGAAGTAATTCAAGTCTCCTCCAGGAAGTTCTTTCACAGTTACGTCATTTGCCGAATAGCACCTGTCGATACTTCCGAGATTATATCCGGCCAGTCCGCCGCTTAGAATACCATTTGTACTTCCGGTGGAATGCGAATTGGTTATTATACCAATATTGGCCCCCGCCGCTCCTCCTGCCGCGAACATCGGGCTTTCCACCTGAGCATAAGTACGGCAGTTACGAATAGCGCCCGCATTTATCCCTGCCAGCCCGCCACTGTTCATTCCGTTTATGATGCCGGCAGCGGAACAGTTTACAATAATCCCGTTGTTGTGTCCTGCTACTCCCCCGGTATCACTTCCATTTGCCGATATGTTTTCTATTTTAAGGTTACATATCCTGGCATCCCGGCCCGCACTTCCAAACAAACCAGCGCCATTCCTGCTCTGTAATACTCCGGATTGGGAATCTAGTATATCCTCAAATTCGCCGACAGGCTGGTTAATCATAATATTATTAATGCTATAACCTGCGCCATCAAAGGTTCCGTTAAATGGCATGTCATCATTCCCGACAGGCAGCCAACCCATGTCGGTATTGTATGGCGTTATATTCATATCTATATCAGCCGCCAGTTTATAATGAGCATCAAGATTGTTCCTGACCTCATTCAGGCTCTGAGCGGTAGTGATGATATAGGGCTCTGCTGCTGTTCCGCAGCCGCCGGCAAAAGAATCTATGGTAATAGTGCCTTCTGATTTTTCGGAAAGATTCCCACTATGATCAGCAGCCACTACTTTGTATGTTCCTGGTGCCAGACCGATAGTTGATATGGTGGTATCGGTATTTGCGGCAACAATATATGCTTTTCGGGCAGTGCCCGCTGCTACCGCCTCCTCTGCGGCGGTTTGGGTACTTATATCAGAATTATCAGAAATAAGATAAACTGTGCCGGCTTTAGTGCTCTGTGCAGTGGCAACATCTTGTCCAAGTGCAATAGTCGCGGTGGTAATACTGGCCCGGATATCTTCTCCTGAGGTATCAGGTGGAGGGTTGCTGTTTCCGGAATTATTATGCGTTGAAGTTGGCGGAGATGAAGTTCCCCCTGTCCCTATGACCTGAGCAATCGAATTTATTATCTGATTGGCCAAATCCCCCTGATTATTTTCAGCGGGATTTGGCGAACTGGTTGCCGGAGGGTTCCCTGGTGTATCAGGCTGTTCAGTCCCGGCAGCCGGAGGACCCGTATAGATCTGCGGCGGCGGTGGAACCGTCAACTGTACAGGTGCCTGTTGTACCTGTTGTTGTACCGAAGGCGGTGCAATAACCAGCGGAATGGATTGTAGCATTTGATTGACACGTTCTGCTATCCAGTTCTGTTGCTGAGCCCAGATTTCTCTTTGTGCCTGAGTTAGAGGCCGGGGTGGCGTTGGAGGCTGGCCGGCAGACTGCTGAACTCCCTGCCCGGCCGAAGCATTAACGCTCTGTGTCCCTGAACTTACCTCTACAGAGCCGTTCACCACGCTGGTGGATTGTCCGCCCTGTCCCACTTCATTCATCCATATAGTTCCGCGGACTGCTGCAACTCCCCAGGGCATGTCTACTTTTACTCGAACCTTCTTTTTATAAGGCTCCTTATACCAGGTCAATTCAGGCTTTTTAACATTATCTGCAACCAGGCGCAAGGCATCTGTATTATTTGCGGACGCCAGAATATAACTATAATCGCTATTTAGCATGGCTATGATTCCAGTTCCGGCTGCCGTATTATTTTCACCATCATCTTCATTGTTATAGGTACTTGCCAGGGCACCCAGAATGCGTCCCTGGGACAGCTTGATTTCAAGGTTATCAATCAAGGCTCCGGAGGAACCGTTTTTTAATATGGTAGCCTTCCCTTCAGAGGTTTTTATGGCAATCGTTGTATTCTCACTTAATTTTAAACCTGAGCCATCTGAAAAACGTATTTCCGCTGCACTTTTATTGGCGGTACTTATCAGACAGCCGGCGGTGCAGGATATCGTTTCACTGATTTTCCGACTGGTGCCGTTTTCACTCATAGTAACCTTGCCTTCTATCGGAATCAGGGTTCCGATTAGCGGCACACATGCCTTCTCCGGCATCATATTTATCATTTTAGCCAGACCCCGCGCAGCCTCTGCCCGGCTGGCAGGAGTATCAGGGGCAAAGCCATTTTTGGTAGCGAGCGGCATAATAGCTGAATCAATCGCAACTGCCGCTATTCGCTCAGCCCAATGACCGGCCGGAACATCCTTGACTACTGAAGGGAGAGCAACATCGGGAAGAGGGGTACTGGTCATACGTAATATAATAGCAGCAGCTTCGGCCCTGGATACTGGTTCATCAGGGCGAAAGGTACCGTCATTATAACCTTTCAGCAATCCGGCTGCAGTGGCAGCTTCGATACTGGCATAACCCCAAAAACCGGGGGTTACATCTTTGTAGTGAGGAGTGGTTGAGGCAGGCTGATCACCCAAACCAACCGCACGTACGATAAGTGCTGCCATTTCAGCCCGGCTCAGCCTTGCTCCGGGTCTGAAAGTACCGTCCCCATATCCTTTTATGATGCCGCGGTCAACCAGGAATTTAACATATGAATAGTCCAACTGTTGAGGGGATAAATCCTTAAAAATTGCTTCCCCGGCGTAAACAGAATGCAAGCTTGATAATATCAAGCTCAATACTAATGCAACCATTATGCCAAACTGCTTAATCCCTGAACTCACTCTCATTTCTACAGAACCCGTCCCTTCCCTAATCTTACTAAAACGTCATATCTGGTAATATATTCTATCATATATAATAAAACCCTCTTTTCTGCTTTGTACACTATGGTGCAGTTTCGAGTTTTAGTAGGAAAGGTAACCCTTATGATAATGACTTAATGTAATCATTTATATAGGACAATAAAAAGGAGCTGATTCAGGATGCTAATTTCGAAAAAACTGAACAAGCTCAGCAAAAAATGGGTTTTATTGATGTTATATATAAAATTCATGTAGATACCGGGGGGCAGTAGCTACAGATAATAGAAATCCGCTTCCTTCTTAAAGGGTGTAAATTCATGCGTATATTTCAATACCCTGCCCCCAACCTTTGAAATACGCAACCAGCAATTAAATAAACAGAAACGATAAAAGGGGTTAGCTTAACTAACCCCTTCTAATTTGCAAATTTGATTTTTATCCTAGCGGCGTCTGGCCTGGAAGCAATCTCTGCAATATACCGGTCTGTCCCCAGTAGGTTCAAACGGCACGGTAGTTTCCTGTCCGCAGGCAGCACAGACGGTACTAAACATGGTACGCTCTTCTCTGCGTCCGGAATTACCGTAACCACTGCGTTCCTGTTTACGAGCCCTTCTGCATGACGTGCAACGACCCGGTTCATTTTCAAAACCTTTTTCAGCGTAAAACTCTTGCTCAGACGCTGAAAACAAAAATTCGCTGCCGCAATCTTTACACACTAGATACTTATCATCAAACATGTTTTCATCTCCCTTCCGGAAGTACTCTTGGACTAGTTTCCCCCAAAAAGGAGACATTTAAAGAACAAGGCAATTGAAATTGTAAATCATATTGGTGTTAAAGTCAAATATGATTTGGCTGAAAATAATAAAATTAGTAAAATTCAGCTAAATTATTTCCAAACTCACGTTCTCCGGATGACGGGGCACTATGTCCTTATAAAATTCACGTATTTGAAGCATATCCTCAACCAGGTTACCGGTAGGATAAATGGCAGGTCCGATACCGCCAATTTTCTTTTTATAATCAAGGTAACTTAAAACAATGGGTACATTTGCTCCCAACGCCACGTAATAAAAACCCATTTTCCACTTTTTGGTCAGCTTGCGGGTTCCTTCAGCGGGTATAACGATTACGATTTCATCTTCCTTTTTTATAATTTCAATAATTGCAGCGATAAGATTGGTTTTTTTGCTACGATCCACGGGTATGGCACCGGTGGCTTTAAAAAACAGACTAAGGGGAAACTTCACCCATTCTTTCTTAATTAAATACTTCAGTTTGATATTCATTATAGTAAGGATCCCTATAGCAATAGGA
>ERZ764778.3275-NODE-3275-length-12904-cov-3.436143_pt1 | contig 12904 bp, 11 predicted proteins | sample MGYA00374951_ERZ764778 | MGnify/ENA primary metagenome ERZ764778 (study PRJEB28918, sample SAMN05720193) | bioreactor metagenome | isolation source: Anaerobic biogas reactor | place: USA:Washington, USA | collected 2015-08-08 ...
GACGAGTGCATTCGGCAGCTTGAGGACATCTGGCAGACCAACGTGGAGGCTCAGATCCTGGATCACCCCGAGTGGAACGCGGACGCGTGGTAGCCTTCCTGTAGTGGCGTGAGCGAACGCCCGACCGAACGGGCTAGTGGAGGACGGCCTTTGTCTCTACGTGGCATGCCGCGTGGAAGGCAAGGGCCGTCCCATGGAGAGACCCAATGCTAACTGATCTTGCGGGCAAGCGCGTTTTGACCTTTAACTCGGTTGTGCGCGTCAACCAGATCGAGGTCACGCGAGAGCGGGTCGAGGGCAAGGATGAGGCCGAGATCCACACGCCAGAGGCCGTCCGCGCGTTGCGTGACGCTTTTCGAGCCGGATGGCCGGGTGCCACCATGACGTGGGCGCTCAGCTGGCGGGCGCTGCACGACGAACGACCCCAGTACCGCGCTATTCGGGACCTCTTGCGCACCTACCACGAGCAAGAGGGCGACGACGTCACCTTTATTCCGGGCGGGTACTTTGCGCCCATGTATAACGAGCGAGATCAGATCAACCGGGATCTCCACGAGGGGTTGGCACGGGTCCAAGAGATCGTAGGTGGCGGGTACCGACCGACGAGCGTGGTGGCTGGGTTCCTGCCCGCGGACTGCCTGGCCTACCTGGCTGACGTGGAGGACGTTCATGTTTGCCAAGGCAGCGTCTGGAGCCAGTATGCCATCGATAACGGCGATGGAGACGGATCGATCTCCTATCCCTACTATCCCTCGCGAGAGCACTTTTGCAAGGCGGCACAGAGCTCGCATGATTTCATCGACTGTGTGAACCTGGACGGCTGGACGGTGGACTTTGTGGCAGCGCGCTATGCCGGGGCGACCCGAACCTACAACAGCCGGATGGGTGTCGGCCCAATCGAGACTATCGGGCGCTATGGACCAGAGGTGGGCGTGCGGCAGATGCTGGATACGACGGCGGTCCATTTCGGTGACGGCCTGACGCGTAACGGATTTGGCTGGGTGACGGACTGCTGGGAGATCTCGCTGGTCGACGGCGTGGGTCACCTGGAGGCGCTGACGGCATGGCTGAAGGGCATCCGCCAACGATGGCCTGATGCGGTCTGCTGCAATCTGGGCGAGTTTGGCGAGGCTTGGCGGCGCGAGCACCAGAACAACGATGGTCTCAACTATGCGTTTTACCAACGGGGGACCGGGTTGGGGGGCTCAGAAGCTCATCTCGAGGTGCGCTGGTACATGAACCAGCACTTTCGCCTGGCCCTGATCCGAGACTGGCAGGCGGACGGCGAGTGGCAGGTGCTGGACCTGACCCGCTACACGTTGCCGGCCTCTGAGCCACAGGGCATGGGACGAAACTGGAGCCTGATGGGAGATATCAACCAAAAGGGTACCCGTCCTCAGGACCGCCCACGACCGTTTGGTGAACTTGGTCAAGAGCTCCAGCGAACCGTGTTGACGACCTATCCGGATCTGGAGGTCTGAGTTGGCGGGCGGCAGTAAAGCACGGCCTGCGGCCGCAGGGCACCTAGAGGCGGCACTAGGGTCATGAGCCTCCTGGGGATGCTCGGCTATGCGGTGCGCAGACTCCTCAATGACAAGCGGCTTAGCCTGGCGATGCTGTTGGGATTGTCGGTCGCCGTCGCTATCGCCAGTGCCGTGCCGATCTATGCGGATGCCTCTTCGTTGAGGGCCCTGCAGGAGCGGCTCGCGCCCACCAGAGGCGACGATGCCGCGCGACTTCCCTTTTCCTTTATGTTCTCGTATTTGGGGTCTTTGCAGGGCTCGCTGGATATCGAGCGGCTGGAGCGCGTGGACACCCACCTCATGGAGCTCGCTCCGGAGGCGCTGGGTCTTCCGATGCTCTCGTCGGTTCGCCATGTCAAGTCGCCCCAGTTCACGCTCTTTCCTGCCGATGGTGCTTCCTATGATAGCGCACGTCGTCCCCTGGCCTGGACCAACCTGGCCTTTGCGACCGGTCTATCTGACCACGTGACGCTCGTCGAGGGGAGCTGGCCTACCGTCAACGCTACCTCGTTTGACCCGATCGAGGTGGTGATCGGAGAGGGGCTGGCCAACGAAACGGGCCTCCGAACAGGCGAGGCGCTCATCGCGTACCGGGCGGGCGAGGCTGCAGGCGATGCGGGCCGTCGAACGCAGGTCACAGTGCGGATCGCGGGCATCTGGCAGCCCGATGATCCCGACGATCCCTACTGGTTCCTCGCACCCGAGAGCCTGGACGCCATGCTCATCATGCCGGAGGAATCCTTCCGTCAGGTAGTCGCGCCCCTGATGCAGGATGAGGTCAACGTCGCCATCTGGTATTGGGTGGCGAGCCATGACTGGGTGCGCTCAGACGACGTGCAGCCGATGCTGCGCCGGCTGGGGAGGGTGACGAACCAGGCAACGACGCTCTTGCCGGGTATCTCGCTGGTACTGTCGCCGGCGGACGCGCTGCGCGAGTATCGCGCCTCGGCCTATGCGCTCATGCTGGTTCTGGCCGTGTTCGCCACGCCGATTGTCGCGCTTGTGTGCGTTTTCCTGGTCATGATCTCGGCCAATGCTGTGCGGTCGCGCCGCCGAGAGGTGGCGGTGCTGCGCAGCAGGGGGGCCAGCGTACAGCAAGTGTTGCTGGTGCACTTGATAGAGGGGCTGTTCCTCATTCTGATCGCCCTGCCGCTGGGGCTCTTGGGTGGGCTGGCTTTGGCGCGGCTGATCGGTAACACGACCGCCTTTTTGCGGATGGGAGCATCGCGCAACCTCGATGTAAGCCTTACCAGCAGCGCGTGGGCGTTCGGCGTGGGGGCGGCTGCTCTGGGGCTGCTCGCACGGCTCTTGCCGTCGCTGGGGGCTGCGCAACACACGGTGGTTAGCTATCAGGGCCAGCGCACCCGGGACATGAGATCGTTGGGGTGGTGGCCGCTGGACCTGATGCTGCTGCTGGCAGCTGGGTATGCTTTCTATGTGCTTGGTCAACGCGGCGCGATGGACGCCTCCTCGCTGCAAGAGCCGCTCAAGGACCCTTTGCTGTTCGGGGCGCCGGTTCTGGCGCTCCTAGCCCTCTCGTTGCTCACGACGCGGGTCTTTCCCTACTTGATGCTTCTGGCGGAACGCATCTACCACCTGCTGGGGCGTGGCGTGGTGTGGGCGGTGAGCTTGGCAGAGCTGGCCCGCGAGTCACGTGGGTACGTGGGCTCCCTGATGATGGTGATCCTCACGACTAGCTTTGCCACCTACTTTGCGTCGGTCGCGCTGACGCTGGATGAGGGGTTGTGGGACCGCTCACTCTATCGAACGGGCGGAACCTTTCGACTCATAGAGACCGGCGTTGCTTCCGCTGGTTCGGCGGCCTCTTTGGAGCCAGGTGCGGATGACGATGCCGGTCTTTTGGCAGAGGGGAACTGGTTGCTCGCATCGGCCGAACAGCACCTGGAGGTGCCTGGCATCACCGCGGCGACGCGGGTCGGGAGCTATCCGGTCACGGTGCGCTCGGGCGCGGGCCACCAGCCCGCGACGCTCTATGGTATCGATCGGCTTACCTTTCCTGAGGCGGCCTTTTTCCGGCATGACTTTGCCGACGCGTCTCTTGGGGCACTGATGAACGCGTTGGCTGCTACGCAGCGCGGCGTGCTGGTGGGCGAGCAGCTGGTACGCTCCCACCAGGTGAGCCTGGGCGACTCGATACTGGTCTCCTTTGGCGCCTATGGCGAGCGCAAAGAGCTGACTCTCACGGTAGTTGGCGTGATTAGTCACTTTCCCACCCACTATGGTGACACCGCCGGGTTCCCGCTGGTAGCCAACCTGGAGGAGGTGTTTCAGCAGATCGGGTTCCCTGTGCCGTACGACGTGTGGGTTGAGACGGAGCCCGGCACCACGTCGCGCGAGCTCTGGGACGGGCTGCTGTCCCAACGCATCCCGGTCAGCCGCATCGAGGATGGCAGCGTTCTGGCGCTGGATCAGCAGAGGCGGCCCGAGTGGGCTGGGTTTGTGGGCATCCTCTCAGCCGGCTTTACTGCCGCCGCCGCGCTCACCATGCTGGCGTTCATCCTCGACGCGCTGGTGGGACTTCGGTTGCGCTTTGTCGAGTTTGGCGTCTTGCGGGCCATCGGTCTCTCCATGGGGCAGATGGCCGAGATCGTGTCGGCTCGGCAGCTGCTCGTGGCCCTGTTTGGGACCAGCATCGGAACCGGCGTCGGCGTTCTGGTGAGCTACCTCTATGTCCCTCATCTGGCTGTGGGGGGATCCTTTGGCGGCGCGGTGCCTCCGATCCTCGTGCGAATCGCCTGGTCAGACATCGTGGCCGTCTATGTGGCGCTGCTCGTAGCACTGGCGACGATTACTCTGTCAACGGTTCTGATGCTGCGCCGGGCTCGCTTCTTTGAGGCGATCAAGCTGGGTCAGACGACCTAGGCTGGGCCATGGCAGCCGCGCTGGTTAGCCTCCCCTGCAAGCCCATCGCTCGGTTGGCCTGACCCTGGCGACCCCGCCGTTGCACGGGTGGCGCATCGCCACGGGCGAGAGCGCCATCTGGTTGACATAGCAATTCGCCGATGCTATCATCGACTTGTGAAGAGGGTGGAAACGCCCTAGCCAGCGCGGGCTGGCAACATAGATGCTGCGCAGCGAGGCGCAGAGAGCCAAGTGACGGTGGGAGCATGCCGCAACCGCACGGGGCCACGCATACTTTTGGGCCGACGCGCACGCAGGGAACTGCCAAGCTGTCGGCTCGTGTCGTTCTAGGGGCCGGTGCGTTCGGGGGATGGACGTGGGGGAGCGCGGCATGAGGCGCGAGAATCGCCTGGTGCAACGCCTGGAGGGGCGTGGGCATATCCTGTCGGGCCAGCGCCGGTTGGCCGAGGTGGTCTATGCGCTGGACGTGTTCCAGGAGTTCATGTGCTTGACGACCGCCAATGGTACCCTGGAGCTACCCGGTGGGCAGGATGTCCGCGGTCGGGTGGATCTGGTCGCCGGCAGCAAGGATCTCTTGTTTGGCACCTCGGACCTGTGGCTCTACCTGGAGGACGGAAGCCGGCTCCAAGTGCTATGCGTGCCGGACGTCCGTGGGAGTGCTTGCGATCTGATCAGTCGTGGGCCGCTGATCTGGCCAGAGGACGAGCGGGCAGAGGCATGGTGAGCTAGGCCACCACGCGATAGAACGACAGGGCGATGACATGGGCGATTGAGCCCGGTCATCGCCCTTTTTTTGTAGAGTCGGGGGGGGAGGACCGGAAGGTTCGCCGGAGAGGAGCCCTCGCGGCGCAACCTTGATTTTCCTGGGCCGTAAAGGATATGGATGGCGAACAGCGCCCCGATGCGGTGGCGGATGGGGCGTAGGCACGATAGGAGGGCGCGATGACTGGATCGGACACCGATCGACTGAAGCGAGACGACAGGCCGCCGCTGCTACACGATGACGATCGACCCAATGAGGCGATTCCGGGCGGAGAGCATGGGCGAGGCCGCTCCTTTTTCTGGCCGGTGGTGCTAATCACCGTCGGCGTGGTCCTGCTGCTAAGCAACCTGGGGATCTTTTCTGGCGGGAGCTGGAGGGTGCTTTTGCGCCTCTGGCCGCTGCTACTCGTGCTGGCTGGGCTCGACCTCCTTTTCTCTGGCAGGATGCCGATCGTGGGCACGTTGCTGGGACTCGGACTGGGCGCGGCCATTGTGCTGCTGCTCCTTCTGGGGGGATCCGGTTGGGTGGAGGAACGGAGCAACCAATGGGGGCCCTTGCAGTCGCTCTTTGCCGGCGTAGAGATCGAATCGCGGGAGCTGGTGGTTCCACGTGACCAGACAGAGTCGTTGGAGTTGACCCTGGATCCTGGGCAGTTCGGGGCGAGACTGCACACCGACATCGGCGGCAACGATCTCTTGGCGGGCACCGTGTTCTATGCCAGAGAGCTAGCGTATGATGTGCGGGAGGACGGCGCCGAACGAGCGATCACCATCCGCGATCGGAGTGGCAACGTGCCGGGCTTGTGGATGAGCGATATGAGCGCACACCGGTGGGATCTCGGCGTGAATCCCGAGGTGCCACTGGCGCTGGTCGTGGACGGCGGGTCCGGGTCGGTGGAGCTGTCGCTGGCTGATGCCAGCCTGGAGCGCCTTGTGCTGGACGGCGGTTCAGGTGCGGCGGCTGTGACTTTGCCACCGCGAGAGGTCGAACTGAACGCGGACGGGGCATCGGGCTCGCTATCGTTGCAGGTGCCCGCGGGCGGGCGGCTGTCCGGCAGCCTCGATCTGGGTTCTGGCGCGACGACGCTGCAGGCAGCTGCCAGATCGCGCCTGTCGTTGCGGTTGGAGGCGGGCTCGGGTTCGGTCAGGATCAGCCTCGGCGATGACGCGGCCGCAGAGCTAGATCTCGTGGATGCCGGCAGCGGCGCCTTTGCGCTGAGCCTGCCGCGCAGCGCGGCGGTGCGGGTGGTGGTGGACGAGGGAGGCAGTGGCGGCCTTTCGCTGCCGCGCGAGTTACGGCAGATTTCGGATGGCCATGACAACGATCCCGATACAGGCGAGTGGCAGACCGACGGGTACGAAGAGGCGACGGTGCGGGTGCAGCTGCGGGTGCGCAATATGGGCTCTGGCGCGGTGAGCGTGCGTTTCGGCTAGGCAAAGGAACGGTTAGGAGAGAACCATGAACGGTACATTCGCCGACGATGGACCTGAGCCACGGCCGGATCGGGGCGCTCCCCGTGGCGCGGGGTTGGGGTTGCTGCTCATCGGCATTGGCGTGCTGGCGCTGTTGCGAGAGTTCGGCGGGCTGAGGCTGGACAACTGGTGGGCTCTGTTCATCTTGATTCCAAGCCTGCTCTCTATCTGGAGTGCGCTGGAGACCTTCTGGCGCGACCGAGCCCTGACGCATGTGGTGCGCGATAGGTTACTGGGCGCCTGCTATCCGGCAGCAGTGGCGCTGATCTTTTTGCTGGGTCTCTCCTGGGCGCACTTTTGGCCGGTGTTTGTGATCTTGCCGGGCTTGCAGATGATCTTTACGGCGCTTCCGCTGACCGAGAAGGACCGTAGCCGCGGGCGCGCCACCAATGTGACCCTGCCGTGGCTGGGCTTTACCGGCGTGGGTGCGGTGGCCTTGGGGCTAGGCTTTCTCGGCCGGAATCTTGGGTGGTTCGAACCCGCGGCCTGGCCCACCAACTGGTGGGCGGTGACGCTGCTGGCGCCGGCGGTCGGTGGGCTGGTCTCGGCCGTCTTGCTGCTGATCTCCGACGGACGGTTCACCGGGGCGGTTCTCGCAAGCTTGGCTGCCGCAGCCGTGATGGCCGTGCCAGCGGTGGCCGCCTTGAGCAACTGGAGCTGGGATCTGGTGTTACCTCTTGGTATGATGGCGGCGGGCATAGTGCTGCTGGCCGGCTATCTGCTTCACTCGCGTGAGTCGAATGGTCTGCAGCCAGGGGCGCGTAAGGAGGACTAGTGATGCTGACCGCGATATCAGGGCTTATCTCATGGGTTCTCTTTGGAGCTCTGGCGGGCTGGGTGGCGTCCATTCTAGCGGGCACCAACGAGCGTCAGGGTTGTCTGATGAACGTGGTGGTGGGCGTTGCCGGGGCCCTGGTGGGCGGCTTTGTCATGGGGCTCATCACCGGGTCCAAGCTTCCAATCGGCTGGGATTGGCGCAGTTTCCTGGTGGCGGTGGTGGGGGCCGTTCTTTTGATCACCATCACGGGGCTTGGCAAGCGCCGTCGCTGACGTTCGCTTGGTCAAGGGGGCGCCGTTCGATCGGCGCCCCCCTTCTTGCTTCTCACGCGTTGGCCCTAGTCTGCGGGGGTCGACGGCTCGATCGCATCGTCTCCTGCGCCTGGGTGGCTGCCGATGGTCTGGCGCAGGTAGAGCCAGAGCGCGCCCATGCCCACCAGCGTCACCACCAGGGATAGCAGTGCCCCTACCACCGGGATGGCCCGCAGCAGCACATAGATGAGCGAGCCGACCACCAGCGGCCAGCCGATGGCCATCTCTTTGGACGAGACCCCACGCATGATGGCGCGCCCGACCAGGTAGATCAGCACCAGCTTGCTGGCCCACCGGATGGTGAACAGGAACAGGATAAGGAGCGCTACCAGCAGCGAGAGCGTGACGGCGAGAAAGCTGCCCGTCAGGCCACCGAGACTGATGACCGCCAGGATAAGCCCGCTCACCACGATGGCGACGGCCGCTACTGCAAAGCCCACATAGCCCCCAACCGTGACCAAGAGGCCCCACCCAGCAGACTCGACTGGCCGGTCTTTGGCAGTGTCCACCACGCCCAGGAAGCGGGATCGCGCCAGCCATAGAGCTAGCGCTCCGAGGAGCAGCAGGGTTACAAGCTCGCGAGCGCGGGCATAGAGCCAGCGGAGTATGGCCATGGCGATGGCGGCAACCCCGGCGAACCATCCGTCTTCTTTGGCAGGGGGCTGTGCGCCGCCATCAGGGACGATCCGTCGGATGCCTTGTGCAGGCTCGGCCGCTATGGCGACGTTGGCGTCGCTGGGGCTGGTGTAGCGCAGCTCGCCGCCGATGCTAGCGCCAGAAGCGACGCGCAGCCCGGGCGCGATGGTGGTCGGCGCTCCCGGGATGAGCACAAAGGGCGCGCCCTGGCCGGCGGGCTCGGTGCCCAGGTCGACGACCAGGTCGCGGCCAACCTCTCCAGCGATCTCGACCGCGCCGCCGGCCGTCGTGGCGTCGCGACCGATAGAGCCGCCGTGCACCACCTGGTACATGGCAGCCAGCAGGTCTTGGGTTACCTCTGCGCCGGGTTGGGTAATGAGGCTATAGCCGGCGCAGTAGGCGTTGCGACCAATCTGAGCGTCGGAGCCGAACTCGGCCGAGGCCGAGCCAGAGTAGACGCTCCCATCCACGGTGCCGTTGACGACCAGCGACTGGGCCGCGACGATCAAGCTTCCGCCGACCCGCCCGTTGACGACCACCTGGTTGCCGACGGCGATGACGTCACCCGTGACGGTGCCGTTGATATAGACCATCGTCCCCCCGATAAAGAGGTCATCGTCGATGACCTGATCGGCCGCGATGGTGCCGTTCTCCGAGACCTCTAGGGCTGCAACCGGCAGAGCCACACTTATCACCAAGGCCGCCGCCAGCAGCATCACCAAACCCCGTCTGTGTGTGCGCATGTGAGTCCTCCCTCGTTCGTTACCCGTGACGCGACCCATCGCCTTCTTGTTGGGTGGCCTGCCACCTGGCCAAGCCAAACGCGCGCTCGGTCGGCCAGATCACCACCTCGCCGCTGCTGATGTCCTCGCTTGACAGCATGCCGAGATAGCCTCGTTGGGCCAGCGACTGGTAGAACGTGGCATCGGCGGGGATGTCGGTCCAGGATGCTTCGGCGCGCAGCAGGGTGCCGCCACTAGGACGCAAGATGAGCAACCATTCCACGGGGGTCGGCGGTGACGAGTGCGACTGCTGGCGAGATCGCTCAACCAGCTCGACGAGGAACGCCATCTGCGAAAAGGTGACGTCGCCGTACATCGTGGGGGCGCCTCCGTCCTGCATGGATCGTCGGCTTGCGAACGCTCAGCGGCTGGGCCGGTGCGCGAATACCCTAACGCGTCCCAGGCACACCCAAGGAGAGTTTACCATGGGTCACGAGGCCAAGCAACGGCCAGCGGGCCGAAACCACGCTGAACTCGGTTTCGTGCGGCACTTCACGTGACCGGTGAGCCGCCGATGACGCTGGTCATGTTCTTGACGGCAAAGACCTGTCCCCGATCACTGCCTGCTCGCCGGCGGCCATGCTACCCTGGAAGTGGCGAGGCGAGGGTGTTGGAAAGGTGCGCTTTATGAAGGTTCTGCTGACGGGTGCCTTTGGGAACATCGGTGGCCACACGCTGGCCGCGTTGCTGGACGAGGGACATCAGGTTCGCTGCTTTGATATCGGCTCCAGGGGCAACCATCGGGCGGCCAAGCGCCTGGCCCGGCGGCATGGTGACCGCATCGAGGTGGCTTGGGGCGATCTGCGCTCGCGCGACGATGTGGCGCGGGCGGTGGCTGGCCAGGAAGCCATCGTCCATTTGGCGTTCATCATCCCCAAGCAGTCGTGTGTGGCCGGTGATATCGACGCTGATCCCGAGTGGGCTCGTGAGATCAATGTGGAGGGGACGCGGCATCTGATCGACGAGGCGAAACGGCTACCCGTGCCGCCGCGCCTTTTGTTTGCCTCATCGGTGGCGGTGTATGGGCTCACCAAGCACCTCTTCCCGCCGCGCCGCGCCGACGATCAAGTGAACCCGGTAGATGCCTACGGACGGCACAAGGTGGCGTGTGAGGAGTTGGTGCGATCTTCGGGGCTGCCCTGGACGATCCTAAGGCTGGGCGCGGCGATTCCTATGCGCATCACCAATCTGCAGGCCATGTTTGACGTGCCGTTGGATACCCGGATGGAGTTTGTCGATCCGCGAGATGCCGCGAGGGCCTTTGCCCGGGCGGTGGGCGAGTCGTCGGCCATCGGCAAGATACTGCTGGTCGGCGGCGGGGCGCGCTGCCAGTTCGTCTATGGCGACATGGTGCGGCGGATCCTGGAAGCGACCGGGGTGGGCATGTTGCCGGCGGAGGCTTATACGACCGACCCCTTCTACACCGATTGGCTAGACACAGGGCCGAGCCAGGCTTTGCTGCACTATCAGCGTCACGACCTGGACGATTATACGCGGGCGATGCGTCGCAAGCTGGGCCTCGGCTGGGTGCTGGCACGCGTGTTTCAGCCCCTGGTGCAACGAGGTCTCCTGCGGCAGTCCCCACACTGGCAACAGGCGCGGGCTGCGGCGCGGAGCCGGTCCGTCATCCCATCGTCGACGCCCCACCCCCGCACCGTCGAGTGAGCTCTCCGGCACGTGGCGTGATGGCGAATCGGCGGTGCCTTTGTGCATAGCGATCTGATCGGCGCGGTGATCCTGCTGGCCTACTATTTGCTGTTCGCCGTCCTGTTACCGACGATCCTCAAGCGCTGGCTGCGGTTCCCCACCGAGCTGGTTCGCAAGATCCAGCACATTGTCTACAGCCTGTCCATCTTTGTGCTGCTGGAGCTCTTTGGACGTTGGTGGACGGCCATCGCGGCAGCGTCGCTGCTAGTGATCGTGGCCTATCCGGCGCTCATGCTGCTAGAGCGGTTACCCTGGTACCGCCAGACGTTCGTCGACCGCTCTAGGCACGGCGGGGAACTGCGCAAGCAGCTACTCTATGTGCAGGCCATGTTCGCCCTGCTGATCACCGTGTTCTGGGGCTTGCTGGGGGACTCTTGGCGTTACGTTGCGGCGGTGGCCGTGATGGCGTGGGGCTTTGGCGACGCGGCAGCAGCGCTATATGGCAAGGCCTTTGGCCGACGCCGTGTGCATCATGAACTAGTGGATCCGGGCAAGACCTATGAGGGCACCGGAGCGATGATCGTTTGCGCTGGCGTGGCTGCGTTCCTGACGTTGGTGTTCTACGGGCAGCAGCCGTGGTTGAGTGCGCTCCTGATCACAGCGGCGGTGGCGCCCTTGGCCGGACTGATCGAGCTCTTCTCTCGGCGGGGGACCGATACGCTGACGGTGCCTCTGGCAGCGGCGGTTGTCGTGATGCCGCTCAGCTATCTTTTTGCCCTGCTAGGATGGTAGGCCGATGAACTCTCTCGATCAAGCCCAAACGGCGGCGCGCCAAAGGACGCTGCTGGTGGCGCTCCTGTTGAGCATGTGGGCGCCCTTGGCCACGGGCTATGCTGTGCTCACAAGCCAGTCGATGACCCAGGTGGGCGACTTTGTGCGGCGCTCGGTCGAGCTGGTGGCGCTCTTTATCTCGTGGTGGGTGTTCCGCCGGATGGCGCGTGACGATCAGCTGGATAAAGAGAAAGCCGCCAGCATGGAGTGCGCTGCCAACACCAGCGTGGCGGTGGCGCTGTATGTGTCTGGTGGGGTGATGGTGGCCCTGACGCTGCTGGGGGGCTCGACCAACGAGCCGGGTGGCAACGTGCTTCCGGGTCTGGTCATTGCAGCTCTCGGACTGGTCACCAACGTCTGGTTCTGGCGACGCTATGCCCGCCTGACGCGCGAGCAGTACAGCGCCATCATTGCCGCGCAACGTGGGCTTTACCGCGCCAAAGCCGCCGTGGATGTGGCCGTGCTGTTGGCCTTGGCGGCCGTGGCCATCGCTCCGGCAAAGCCCCTAACGCGCTATGTGGACGTGCTGGGCTCATGCGTGGTTGCTGGCTACCTCTTGTGGAGCGGCGCCTGGCCGGGCCTCTAGCGAGAGCCCAGCCTTTTCGGGGTGACAGGTTTTCGCACGCTGGCTTGAGCCGTGGCTAGCTATAGGCCCCTAGGCGTCGGGCGGCGCGGAGCATGGTCACCACATTCTCGGGCGGCACGTCCGCCTGGATGTTGTGCGCGGCGGAAAAGATGTACCCTCCGCCAGGCTTGAGGGCGTCCATCACCCGCTGCACCTCGGCCACGATCTCTTCCTCCGTGCCGAACGGCAGCACCCCCTGGGTGTCGAACCCGCCGTGAAAGCAGACGCGATCGCCGTAGCCCGCCTTGAGGGCGGCTGGCTCCATCCCCTTGGCTCCCGGCTGGACCGGATTCAGGATGTCCACCCCCGCCTCGATCAGGTCCGGCAAGAGGGCCACCACCGAGCCGCAGGTGTGATGCCAAAAGTAGCCCCGGGTGAACTCTCGCGTGTAGGCGATCCGCTCGGCCAGGTATGGCTTGACGAGCTCGCGAAAGGTCTTGGGCGCCATAAAGGGGCCGGTCTGGGTGCCAAAGTCATCGCCGCTCGTGGTAAAGTGGATCCAGTCGCCCAGCGCCTGATAGTAGGGCTTGATGATGGCCTTCTGAAAGTCCAGGTAGCGTTGACTAAAGCTGCGCACAAAGGGCTCGTCAGCCACAAGCCGCAGCAAAAAGTCGTCGAACCCGCACATCCAGCAGCCCAGCTCGAACACGCCG
>ERZ764778.3309-NODE-3309-length-12789-cov-89.421863_pt1 | contig 12789 bp, 20 predicted proteins | sample MGYA00374951_ERZ764778 | MGnify/ENA primary metagenome ERZ764778 (study PRJEB28918, sample SAMN05720193) | bioreactor metagenome | isolation source: Anaerobic biogas reactor | place: USA:Washington, USA | collected 2015-08-08 ...
GTATTAATTTATCAGCTTTAATTTTTTGTATATCCATATAAATCCCCCTTTATGTTGAATAGGGACCTCCGAGGTTTTCGAAGCTCCCCTCCCCGGTCCCTGGGCTCTCGATCTAATTTCTTATACCGGGGGGTGTTAACTCGACAAGATTCCCCGCTGCGTCAAACCTTAAACCCTCTGCCGTGCTACTTAGTCCATGTTCACGGTTATGGCACTCCTGGCAAAGTAGTTCTAAATTCTCCCAGTTCAGCGTCACGGCCGGATCGTTGATGTTCCGTGATGTCAGCTTAATCTTATGATGCACAATGTCCCCCGGCCGCTGGCACCGCTCACATAACCCGAATACTGACTGTATATATGCTGCCCTGCACTTCAGCCAAGCCTTACTTTTGTAAAATGCTTTCGCAAACTCTTTTGCCACCGCTTCTCGCTCCCGCCCCTGCTACAATCATACGCCTCGACTAACCGCTCTCGCCGTCAGCCCCGCAATGCACGCAGCGGACTTTCCCACTTGACCTAAATATTTATGCAAACAAACTTTGTTGACTCTGTGCCTGTTCTACTCGCTTTCGTGCTATCTCGCAGTACTTCGGTTCTTTTTCGATACCAATAAAAAAACGCCCCGTGTTGAGGGCGGCCACTGCTGTTGTGCCGGAACCTATGCAGTTATCCAAGACTATCTCGCCTTCGTTGGTGTATGTTCGTATTAGATACTCAAAGAGTGCAACTGGTTTTTGAGTTGGATGTAAGCCTTTTTCTTGATTAATTTTTATAATGCGAGTAGGGTATCTGAATCCATCATTTACGGTAGTTGTTTGTTTCATAGTAGTTGCAGTAATTTCATAATTTCTAGGTTTTTTGTCTCTTGTTACTGTATAAGGCTTGCCGTTGTCCATTTGTGGATAATATCTTGGTGTATCTATAGAAAACACACATATATCTTCATAGTTATTAAGTGGTCGATGCTTTGCCATAAAAGGGTCAACGCCTTGTGATTTCTCCCATATCCAACAATATCTAAACATCGTCATATTGCTTGCTATTAGGCTTGTAGTAAACGGTTGGCTTGCCGTTAATACTATTGCCCCATTCGGCTTAATCAATCGCTTATATTGCACCCACAACGGCTCAAAAGGAATAATAGTGTCCCATTTACAAGCGGTAGTGCCGTAAGGTAAATCACAAAGTATCATATCCACCGACTTATCGGGTATATCCTTCATTACCTCAAGACAGTCGCCGCAGATTATCTGGTTAAGAAATCTATCCATTATGTCACCTCAATATTGTATTCCCACCAAATAAGCCCCCGTCTTGGTTGTACGGGAGCTTGATGCTACAATCATACGCATTGGCTGTCCAGTCTCCTGTCAGCTTTCGCAATGCACGCAGCGGACTTTCCCACTTGACCTTTTCGACCAATAAAAAAGCCGGGCACCATGACATAGAGTCATGGGTTTCCCGGTCTCAAATAAAGATAGCTGCCTGCCTGTAGGCAAACAGCTACAACATTATTGTAATCAAGTCAAGTGTGGTTGTCAAGTCTCTATATAATCACTAATCCATTGCTCTTTTCTATTCTTCTTCCGCTTCCTACCCTTGCTCACCCCCTTTGGTTCAATCGCCCCGCCTGCATACACTGCATCTGGCGGCTCCCGGATCACCTTCTGCTCTCCCTGCGGCCACCAACACCCGTGCCCCTTCGGGCAACAGTACCCCTGCTCTGATATGTACTCGAGACTCAGCCCGCACCGGGGACAGAGCCGTATTTTATCCCGGCTACCGACGGCCTCCAGGTTCGCCTGTGAAAAGAATGCCACCAGGTCATTCCTCCTCTCCATGTGTCTGTCTATTTCGCATTATCTTTGGACTGTGCACTTACTTGTTGTTTCGCTTTTTGCAACCACGGCTGATATTTCTCTGAATGTTTACAATCTTCTTCTAAACAGCAATTAAATCCCGAACATCCAGTTTCTTTCCAATATAGGCAATCTCTATAATCTTTCAATTCCTTCCCTCCTTCGCATTTATAACAAACTACGCTACTTCCTCCTTCGCCAGCCGGTACAATAAATCTACTCTCACCTCGGCGGCTGCCAGTTCGGCAACCGCAACGTCGATAAAATCGGGAGTAGCATAATCAAAGTTCTGCCTGGCCTGGTCAAGCTGGTCCAGGGCCTGGTTAATTTCGTCGTGAATAGTCACGCCTTCGCCCCCTTATGAATAATCTTTATCTCTTTTTCTATCTCCTTTGCCCGGGCCTCATTGACCCAGGCGAAACATATTCCTTTGTGCTCGTATATCCACTCTGGATACTTGATGACCGTGCAAAAAATATTCTTATTGCGAGCGCAGCCGGCACACATTTCGGGTACTGGTGTTTCTTTAGCCATCTATCTTCACCCCCATATAACCTTTTTTAGCCAACTTCTCCTCGTGCTCCCACAAGAACCGGTCCAATGGTACCTCCCACTCAGCTAGGACCATATTAATTAAGGTGGCGCAGGTCTGCATGGTATCCAGCGCCTCTTTGATGGTACGCACCGGGTCATTCATTGCAACAGCCTCGGCTACTTCGCCGTACTCCTCGCCTATTTTCTTGACCTGGCTGGGAATAGTCCAGTCAGGCTGTATTTCTATGTCGGGAAGATTTATTTTCATGCTATTTCCCTCCCTCAACCAAAACCTTGCCGGTGCCTATCGCATAGTTGCGTTCCATGGTCGCCCCGATGCTGTCCCGCCAATTTTCCTGCAGATAGACCGCATCGCAAGCGTCAATCATTGCAAAACATATTTTCATGTATTCGTGGTGCTCAAAACCATCCGGCAGGACTGCTGGGTTCATGGTGGTATGACCTTGCGCTCTTAAGTGCCTCTCGGCTTCGGCAAACTGCTCCTTATAATCTGGATTGCCGGTGATCTTGCCGGCTATGTAGATTTTCACTTGATCCTCCCCCTTCCAACTCTCCGGTAATTCCGGATAGTTCGCATCTTTTACAGACTGCGTCTTAGTTGCTCTAAAAGGATAATGGCTTGTCCAACAGCCCAATTAACCACGGTTTCAGCCTCATCGTCAGTTATGCCTTTATGCCTAGCATGCTTGTAGCTAGGGACAACGGTTTCGATCAACTCTAATCCCTCTATCACTTTTTTAATGTCAGACATGCCCTAATGCCTCCCCTCTGCGTTTAATTCTTGGACTGCGCACTACTGAATTTGAAATAAATTCATTTCCAACCCGCCCATCCTGCGCCGGATGATTTCGCAATACTCTGGGTTTATTTCTATACCAATGCTGTTTATCCCTAACTGCTCTGCTACCCACAAAGTAGTACCCGCACCCGCAAATGGGTCTAATACCGTACAAGATGTGGTTTCTTCTATTCCACATGAGCAGATCGGTTGCCATTTGTCGGTTGCCCTTGTCGTTGGCGCCCATCCGGTATTATCTGTTTTAGTTGGGCAATTATTGGGTACATGAGCTGGTTCACGTTTATTAATGTGCCCGGTTTTCTCAATCACCCGAATCCACGGGCTACCGCATTTCGGACAACAACCCTTTTCGCTTGTCCCTGCCTTAATACAAGTTTCCGGTATCTCAGGTGGGAATGTTGCAAAATGCGCTTCACTAAATGGTTTCGTTGTTATATTCCAGACGGTGCGCTTGTTGCGCTTGCTTGAAAATTCCCTTATCCCTTTAATGGCAATCTGTTGTGGTTTACCATCTGGCATAATTAACCCGTCACGACCACTAAAAGTATATTTATAGCGGGCTGCGCTTCCTTGCGGATCAACTGAATTTTCCTTTATCGCTTCCGCATCATAGAAATACCTCTCGCTTTTACTTAACAGGAAAATATACTCATGTGCTTTTGTCGGTCTGTCGGTTACGCTCTCCGGCATAGGATTCGGTTTTGCCCAAATTATGTCGCTTCGCAACCACCAACCATCTGCTTGCAACGCAAAGGCTACCCGCCATGGAATACCGACAAGGTCTTTGGATTTAAGTCCATCAATTTTATTGTTTAATGCTACTTTTTGCCCGTTTCTTCCGTTTGTATATTTCGGGTCTTTGTATTCACCTTTATTACCAGTTCCACAATAGCTATCCCCCAAATTCAGCCACAGCGTTCCATCATTTCGTAGTACCCTCTTGACTTCTCGGAATACCTCAACCATCTTGGCGACATATTCATCTGGCGTAGGTTCTAATCCCAGTTGCCCATCTACGCCATAATCTCGAAGCCCCCAATAAGGTGGAGAGGTTACGCAACAGTTTATAGATTCATCCTCCATCTGTTTTAAGGTTTCAAGAGCATCGCCCTGATATAATTGCCATGCCATTATCTCGCCTCCCCTCTATGTCGCAGTATAAACAGACTGCGTCACGCCCTCAGCTCCGCAATCGCCCCAATATACCGCACCTTGGTTTTAGCCTCTAGGCGGGAGTTCTCCATGACAGTCTGAATCCAGATCACTTTCATGTCGTCCAGGGACTTATCCTCAATATCTTCCTCGACCACTTGGTACGGTATTGGCTCCTCATCGTCAGCAGTGAAGTCATCAGTTTCGTTGAACGGTGTCTGTTTGGGAGGTGGCGCAACACCTTTCCCAGCCTCTGCTGTCACATTGGGTTGTGTTTCAGGTACCGGCTTCTGGCTGCCAACCTGCGCCGATGTGGGGCTCGGAGTCTGCAGCATAGCTCTAGCGTGGTTGTAGACAGTGGTGCGATGTAGGCCGGTTTCCTTGGCGACGATCCCGCTGGCCTTGTATAACGATATTCCTCGTTCTGCCGCTACCTCTTGGGCTCTTGCCACGATAACTCCAAAGTCAATGTCCTTTTTAGCCATCTCCTCATCCTCCTTGCTTTGCTTCTGAAATCCCTTCTCCCAATCAGTTTTTGATCGATGCCACCCCTCCGGGAAGGCGTCCATGGTGCCGATCAGCACCTTGTTGCCGTCCTCATCCAACTTGTACCGGTAGACCGTTGAATCGACGAACCCCTCCGGTGGCTCGGGTGCCGGTACCGGCGCGTGCTTCTTAGGATTGTCTGCCCCGGGTTCCAGGCAGACTACATTAAAACCGTCCAAGGCCATCAGGTCACCTCCTCGATCAGTTTTTTCACTTCGTCCACGCTGTGAACCACCCCCACGATGCCCTTGGTTCCCTGCCACTTCGCCAAGGTTGCCTGCTGCAAGGCTGTGACTCTATTGGAACCCGGCCGCTTGACCTCGAAGGCGAAGAACCTTCCCTGCCAACTGCCAATTATATCGGGCCAGCCCGCCTGACGGTTGTCGCCGCGAGTTTTGACCGCGTGACACCCCGGCTGGTCATTGAGCCATTTTAAGATGCTCTTAACCACTGAGGCTTCTAGTGGAGGCTTTTTAACAGCCTTACCAGTTGGTTTTGATGCGGTACCAGGTACTTGTCCCTGGCCGCTTTGTAATCGTCCAGACTGTCCCATCCGTTTTCACCTACTTCCGGTACTAATTTCATCCCCCCGTTAGGGTTAATCTCCAACCTTGTCCCCTGGCAACGGAACCCATGCAATGTAATCGCCAGGTCTTTGTTCGCTTCCCAGGCATTGGCCAACAACCAGAACCACCAATATTTTTCATCCTCGCCACCCAGATCGGGGCGTGTATCACAAAATATTATCGCCTCCGTTTCGAATGGACCATTATCCCACTTTCCATTTGGCAGCCGGTTCGTAATTCTCACCTTAAATACTTCCGGCCACTCGGCCGCAAGATTCTTCTGCGGCTTGAAGCTGCTTTCAGCCCGACCAGTCGGTCGATTCTCTATTTTTGGCCTCAAATGACGGTCTATTCGGTCTTTAGTAAATGCCATTTTAGATTCTCCTCTCTTTGATGCCCGCTTTCGATGCCCGCTAATTTTTCGTTGTGGGCACCGAGTGGGCACCATGTAACCCCCATTCTATTGGGAAAGTGCCCGAAGGCCCGCGGTGCCCGCACATTTTTAGCATGCTAATGGGAACATGACTTTTGTGCATTTCTGGTTTTTGTGTTTCTGTTCAAAAGTTGTGTTATCCCTTATAGGGATATATATATTTTGTGGGCACTACGGGCACTACCTCTATGAGCGCCATTTCCCTAAGTTTCGTCGGTGCCCGCTTCGGTGCCCGCTTGGTGCCCGATGCCCACTTTCTTAATTGCAACGAATCTTTCTTTTTTGTTATTCCCGAATGTTTTTCTTATCCTATACCTGATCCCGTTCCCTTCAGACTCGGTCTTGATCCACTCCCGCTCGGCGAACTCGATCAGTACCCGGCGTGGATTGAATCCTGCCTCGCGCATCTCTTTCTCGAAGAACTGAGGGATAATGTACCAACATTCTTCATTCTGGTACCCATATCGGGGAGGCTGGCAGCTGGCAGTAAACTTCTCCTCATAGGCCGTCAGCCAACCCTGCAGATGCTCCCATGATCTGAGTGCCATGTCCGACTCGCGGTTATCCTCCAACTTATCCACCGCCCACATGATCAGTTCCATCGCGTCATCGTCTGCCTGCTCCTCGTCAATGCCCAGCACCCACTGAGAATAAAGTGAGTCAGCCAGCGCCAGCAAAGACAAGGCGTCCAGGTGCGAAGTAACTTTGTCGGGTGCGGAAGTTCTCAGCCCGTCGCTGATGTTCTTGAATTGTTCTTTAAGGCTTACACGGTCATAATTGATCAGCTTCACGATAAACTCCGGCCCAGCATAGCCAAAATGTTCATTGCTTAGTTCGTGCAGAAGGCGTGCGTCCTGCTCGGACTCGATAGGATTGCCCCAGAGTTCCAGGGTTCTAGTTCTTACCCCTGCGTTGGAGGTCTCAGCGGTGATCGGCTCCTCCCCCGTGGTTAGTATTAGCGTCCTCCAGAACGAGAAGTTTTGTAGACCGCCGCCCTTTGCTCCTCGTGCCTTGCCCTTGCCTAACCCTAAGAGGTAGACCAGCCCCTCAACGAACGACTGCTTGTCGCCTACCACTTGCCGCTCGTCGATACCCAGCGGCAAGTCAGAATAAAAGGACGCCATCCGCTCCAGTCCAACCTTAGTAGCATTGAATGATGCTATTAGTCCCTCTGGGTCGCCCCATACAGAGAGGGCAGTTTTCAGTGCTGCGGTCTTGCCGCCGCGACTCGGCCCCCAGGCGTGAAGAATAAATATCCGTTGTCCTAAGATATTGATAAGCGGGGATGCGAACGCCGCCGCCAACATCAACCTTGATATTTTGTACTTTCGTGCAATATTGGCCGCCTTGAGCCAGTCCTCCCTGCGGCCGCCCTCTCGGTACGCGTTAGCCAGCGCCATTGAGCCGGTGTCCGTCACATCAAGCGCAACGTCCTCCGCCACCCCCGGCAGGAACCGGGAGCTGTCGATCCAGCCTAGATGATCGACCGCCTTGACTACTGGGAGCAGGTCTTTATTACACCCTTCCTGCTCGGAAAAATACTCTACTATGTACTTAGCATTGCCTGAGTTGACGTTAGCCCCAAAGTCAGCCAACATGGTTATAGTCCGGGCCTGAGCAATATTACTCTTGGCTGTGGTTATTAACTTCATCTTGCCGTTGACGCTGATTTTTAACTCTACCCGCTCCATACCGGTTGAAAGACTGTCCAACTTCCTTGATAAAAACATGGGCGTGTGGCTGATTCTAACCCAGCCGGATTCCTCCAACTTATGGATGCCTGCATCATCCACCCGCCACCCGTGCGGAGTGCGGAGGTCCGGTGCGCCCTCGATACTCTGCCCGGAGGATGCAATCCTAGTCTTAACATCAATCTTCTCCGCACCCTCCATAGCCGCCGCCCATCGAGCATGAAACTTTTCCGGATCATCCATGTGCATTTCGCTCGCATCCTTGAACCCCGGCAGGTTGAAAGAGAAAAGTTCTCCCTCCCAGCGGCCGGAGAACAGACCCCGGCAGATATTATCGAGGCATGTCGTCCCTGCCTCGTCAGCATCCTGGCATAGATAAACAGAGAAGCCTTTCAAAAAGGTTGCCCACTCTGGCTTGAAGGTACTGGCTCCGGGAATGCCCAGCGCCGGGACACCGTGATACCATAGTGTGTGCGTGTCGGACTCGCCCTCAACCAGCACGATCTCGGCCCCTTGCGCCTTGAACTCTTTAAGCCGCCAGAGCCCGTACAGCATTGCTTTGGCACCGCGTTGCCATGTAAACCGAAGATTGCTCCCCGGTCCGTTCCGGTAGCGACTGGCCACCAGTTCCCCATTCTCAGATAAATAAGGGATCATCACCCTGGAGCCACCCGCCGCTCGGCTATCCTTCAAGCCTAGATCCCGTAGGAACTCTACCGGGAGTTTCTTGGCGCGGGCGTACTCGGCTACCGTGTATGGAGTCTTTTTGCCCTTGCCGCCCTCGACTACTTTGGGCAGTCCAGCTTTTTCCCTTATATAAGCATTTGCTTGCTCCTTAGACATTCTTAAAGAGGGGTGTTCCTGCAAAAAAGTATAGGCGTTGCCCTGGGCATTGCACGAAAAGCACTTATATTTGCCGGTTTTTAAATCGATGGACAGGTTCGGGGTCTTGCCATCATCATGGAACGGGCAGAAGGCCGTGGCCTTATTGCCTTTGACTTCCAGGCGCAACCAGGCCTCGTAGAAATCTCGGTAATCGATTCGGGAATCTATATCAATATTCACTGCGATCTCATTCACCTCCCCGGCTGTTTGTGGTCAGGGCCGCCCCGTATGAGGCGGCCACCTGTTTCCTAGAAACAGTCATCATCTTCCTAGAAGCAGACATCATCTTCCCCGGCGGCCGCTTCAATGAATCCTTCATCTCCGACGGACAGCTGCCTAGTCATGGGCTTGATGCCCAGAGAATAATCAGCCATCGCGGCCACCTGCGCCGGTGCGAGTTTGCCAGCCAGTGCGAATACTGCCTGAGAGTAACTGATGCCGCCCGCGTTCTGAGCTTTCTTGAGGCTGACCTTCGTCACTACCCCATAGGAGCGCATCCCCTTGGAGACTATCCGTAAGGCTATATAGTCGGAGAGATTCTTCAGCGAAGTCGGCGGCAGAGTCAAAAGCAGAGGCAGCATTTCGCCCTCACGCAAGATGTAAACGCGGTGCATATTCTTGCAGGCCTTTCCGCGGCCATCCTCAGCAGTTCCCCATTCATTCATCGGGCAGGAGTTGCAGGGCTTGCGGTTCCCATCCTGATCCATACCGACCTTCCCATCCATGCTGGAGCAGTCAGGCGGGTTGTTTGCGCCCGCGTACTTGTCCGCCCAGTAAGCGTTCACCGGGTGGTGATCAACGATCACACCGACGATCTCTTTCTCAGTGTCCGGGTTCTCCGGGTCGTCTCCAGGGATTTCAAAAGCCAGTCCGCCGCCGGAAGGAATCTTTACCCGCGGGAAGGAAAGCTGTAAGCCCTCCATTTCCTCGGCCAGGGCCTGGCCCATGTCGTCACTTAGTACTGGCAGTTCAAAGTTTTCAATTACCGCCAGCGCGGCCGCTTCGGTTTTTTTCGTCATTATTGTTTTCCTCCTTCTTATTTTTTCCGGATACTAATCCCGGACTTTTCGTACACATTAACCAGTTCGCTGAGATCTTCGGGCAGGGCGCCTACTTCCTCGATCTGCTCCTTCACCCACGCTTGTAGCGTTTGCGGATGGATAGACTCCTTGACCATGTCGCCCAGGGCGTTGTCCTTCATCCAGGCACATACCGCAGGCATCATGCCCGCTTTAGCATTGGCGTAGGTGCGAGAAGTCAGGACAAACTGCCGCCCGTTCCGGGTGAAGTTCTGCATCTCCTCGGCCACCATCGCGGCGACCAGTTGCTCCTCGGTCTGTGAAATCATTTCATTGATTTCCTTTAAGGCGTCCTCCGCCTTCTTCTTCTGGTCGCGCAAGTCGGCCAGAGTATCGGCAGTAGCAAATAATTCCATTATGATTCCTCCTATCTTAATAGCTCACGCCAGTTGTCCACCACCTGGTCTGCGAGGCTTTTCTTCTCGGCCAGCGCAGCCAGCACTTTTTCATCGACAGTCATCCGTGCTACTAAATGGATATAAGTACAGTTATTTTTCTGGCCTATCCTGTGGATCCGCGCCCGGCACTGGTCATAATTAGCAAAGCTGTAATCCAGGCTATAAAATATCGCCGTGTCAGCTGCGTGCAAAGTGATCCCCAGTCCGGCAGTCTGCACCTGCGCCACGAACACCTTCACCGCAGGGTCAGTCTGGAAAGATTCCACCATCTCACCCCTGGCATCCATCGGCGTGGCTCCATATATAAGTCCGTGTGCCACCTTCTTCTTTTCAAGCGTCTTAACGATGGCCTCGATCTCCGGGACGAACCGGGCGAACACTACTACCTTCTTGCCCGCCTCGATCAGGTCGTCCAGGGTCTCCTCCAGGAGGCCCATTTTCGCCTTGCTGACAAGGCTGGTCTGCTCGTCCACTCGCAGGAATCCTCCGGTAACCTGAGACAGTCTAAGCAGTCGGCTTAGTACGTTCGGAGCAACAATAACTTCTTCATTACTCAGCTCAGCAACCGACTCTTTCACCAGCTGGTCATAAATCCGCTGGGCCTCCCTCTCAAGGTCGCAGTACAACACTTGATCAATCTGTTCAGGCAGGTCCAGGCAGTCCTCCTTCCGGCACCTAAAAGCAACGCTGTGCGCTTTCTGAACCAAGTCATCAAGGTTTTGGTACCCGATGACCTGCCGGTTTTCGTAGCCACCCATCAGAGCATATCGGTTTCTGAACGCCCAATACGAAGTACCAAAGATAGCCCGATCTAAAAACCTGTACTGGCTATAAAAATCAAGCGGCCCCTGGCTGACGGGGGTACCGGTTAAAATCATCCGGTACCGGGCAATAGTACCCAATCGTGCCATAGTCTTTGACTGGCGGGCTCCCGGCGTCTTAATGCGCTGAGATTCATCACAGATGATCATGTCGGGCCGCCAGGCTATCAGGGCTTCTTCCATGCGCCAGGTAGCCTCATAATTAACAACTGCTACCTGTAGATGGGTTGGGTCAGTTTGCCATGATTGGAGCAGGCCTGCGCGCTTTGCGGTTGAACCTTCCAGAGCTTTAACTTCGTGCGAAAAATCAGCATGAAGGTCAAACTCCTTCGGCCAAACTGGTACCACTGATGCAGGAGCTACAACCAGCACCCGACTAACCTCACCTTTTTGGAACCTGCGCCCGGCCACCGCAATAGCGGTCATTGTCTTGCCACATCCCTGCTCCATCAATAAGCCGCTGCTCGGCTTTGATAGAGCCAGGTTATACGCTGCCACCTGGTGCTTAAAGGGCACCGTCTTAAGCGGCATGGGCTCAATCGGCTGGGCGTTATCCCAAGTCGTACTTTGCTGCTCAGCTTCAGCCAGGGCAGCTTCTGTCATTTTTGCAACAATTGACTTATCCACCTTAAGACCAGGGACAGCCTGGCTCAGTTTGCGGAAATTGGCCGGAGTCGCCAGAATCGACCAGACCTTTTCTTCCGGGTCCCAACGGCAACCAATCTGCTTGAGTGCGTCCTTGAACCGGTAACAGTTATAGACTTGTAACCTGTCCCCCGCTAGTGCGACGCTGGGCAGGTTGTACGCAGGAACACTCATTACTCAGTAACCTCCGGCTGAACCTGTTCCTCTATGCGAACTACGACCAGAGCTTCCTCCGGTTCCGGCGAAGGAGCCGGCGTGATAACGCGGTCGAAGGTATATTGAACAAGCGCACCATCTGCCATGGGGACGGATATATCAAGGGGATAAGGCCGCGGATCATCGGTTTCTGAACAACAGCTAACATCTTTGGGCAGGAATCTTAGAGGCTTTACTTGGTAAACGGCGGGACCAATGTGAACCTTATCGTGGTATTCATGATCCAGTGCATGCTGGAAATCGGTAAATTCTTCTCCGCAAAGCTCGCAAATGTATTTAGTAATCACTATTTGAGACCTCCTTTACTGGTCGTAATTCGCTCAATTTCACGGTTTTATACCCCATCCCCACTAACGGCCGGGGCTTCCCTCGGAAGGTCGTCCCAATCGGGAATGTTACTCAGGCCCGATCCACTTAAACCTCTAAGATCTCCCCCAAGGAGTACCCGCCGCCGGTACGGGGGACCATGACTTTATCGCCGGGCTTCATGGTTCTATCACCCTCACTTCTACCTGTCTCCTCCCCCATTGGAGGCACTCATGTTTTGTATCCATATACAGGTCTATCCTCTGCCCCCGGATCGCTCCGCCCGTGTCTGCCGCTACCGCCGGACCGTACCCCTCGATGTACAGTTCCGTCCCTAGGGGTATTACCCTGGGGTCTACCGCAACCATTCCTCTGCTGGGCCACGGGCCGGTGGCTGTCCGGTAGCCTGTCCAGGTGTAGGCTGTAGCCTCAAAGGTAATGGTCTCCGGTTCCGGTGGCTCTGGCTCCTGGTACTCCTGCACCACCCCGGGGAACATGACCGGCGCTATAGCTGGGGCTGGGGAGGTCAGGATTAGGATTAGGGCGATAATGATGGCGGGTACTAAATTACTCATAAGCTGCGGTTCTTTCTTTCGCCATAAGCACACCCTGACCACGAGATACGAGTAAGCTTATTGCCATTTACGGTTACATTTAATAAAGACTTATGGTATTCACTTTTTGGATTACCGCACTCGTACGCCGTCCAGTTCTTATCGCTTGCCTTTTTATCCACCTGGGCGAATCGGCAGGAAATACATTTAATACGCAATGCTCTCCCCTCCTTACCAGCCATAAAATCTCTTACCTATCTGGACCATAATCACCAGCAGTATCA